>OGQQ01000257.1_pt1 | contig 55596 bp, 50 predicted proteins | sample 1553281 | NCBI WGS metagenome assembly OGQQ01 (sample SAMEA2579937, study PRJEB22360) | human gut metagenome | biome: human gut; feature: human-associated habitat; material: faeces | place: Denmark | collected 2008/2010 | reverse complement strand
GTGTATGATTTTTTGCAGCTATCGCTGCCGTAAGAGATATTATTGCTATGGTTGTTATTATTATTTTCTTTCTCATGTAAACAAGTATTGCCTTATTTGAAAAGATTATTCATCCTTTTTGAAATTTTTACCATGCTCCATGAATTTCATTCGTATAGTCATCCAATAAGGTGCCAAGTGTAATTATCGGTTCCCCATCCTCATGATTCTCCTTATTCATTTTCTGCTCATAATAATCACCCATGTTATCAAAGATATCATTTATATCATCTGCTATGCACACATATGTGTTTCTCGGAAATTTTTTTGAAGTCTTGCAATATTCCATGAAGTCTGAATAAGCTGCTTTATCTTTTCTAAGTGTTTTTCCTATTAAAATCACCTTCAAATGATTGGTATCGGCTTTCTGTGACAGCCGATCCTCGAAGCTGTCCACGGCTGTTTTGATATCATATGCATATTCCGGTTCGTAGGATTTGTCCATGTTATAGTAGAACTCTATATATCCGCTATTTTCATTTGCCGAAACATCTCTGTGGCTAACATATGCTTTGTTATCAGTTACTTCTTTATCGGTTATTTCGTTAGTATCTACATCTATAATATCGACCGCCGCAAGTGTCGGAAAACAGCGCTCCTCAAGTTCCACTGCACTGCAGCCGGTGAGCATGAGACCTATCGTCAGCACTACTATGACCGGTATCGCTATGCACATTAAAAATCCAAGATATTTTTTCACGATTTCATCTCCACTTTCAAGAATATATGCTAAGGTCACTGTGACTGCTATGACAAAAATGATGCACCAGCTTCTAATAGTGCTCTTTTCCTTGTCATGGCTTTTCTGTCTGTCAAAGCCAAATTGCTTATTGCTACAGGAATGCCGGTTTTTATTAAATGTAAATATAATTTTTCCCGTATTTTCAGCAAAATTCTCACATCTTAAAACCGCATAATAAAGGCTCATATTGAGTACTGAAAACAGCGTGAAAAACCACACAGACAGCATCAGTGCATCTGCCCTCTTAAAGAAGCTTCCCTTTATCTGCACATCACTCATCAGTACGACAGCCGGAAACTCGATTTCTGACAATGAATATTTTCCGAAGCTCCCAAGCAATACTGCATACAATAAAAAAAGAATGCCTGCATATGTGAGTATTGCTTTACTCACACTCCATCGTATCTGTGAGGCAGTGCGCTCCCTTACAAACAGTATATTGAACACGGAAATGGATGCTGCAAACACATAGTATGCGCCCGCAAATATATCCGCTATGCCAAAGTCCACACCGACTCTGTCCTTAATCATCAGATAGTCTAATCTCACATCCGATAGCGCAAACAAAAGCATAGCAGCAAGCGGTATCAGCACAAAGAAAAATACTACCTCGTATACCCTGGCACGGCACTCCACTCCGCCACTTAGCGCATAAGCGCACACTGCCATTATCACAAGAAGTACAACTGTAAATGACTCATCCGGTATAAGGCTGTCACGTATCAGCTTTACAAATATCCATGCAAGAAATGCGGCCTGTGACAGTTCGTATATCACAATAATTAAATCATAAATTAACATTTTTGCATGTGTTGTTTTACCAAAGCTTCTGTCATATATACTTTTCTTCTGTTCTCGTACCTCGCTTACTATCCACATAAATAGCCATGCCATGAAAACACCAAGTGCGATTGAGATAAAACCATACTTTCCCAGTTTCGCCAGATTGTTTGGAAGCACCAGTGTGCCGACTCCAAGCAGATTAAAGACGTATAGCCTGTATAGCTGGCGGGGCGATATGCTTTCGTTTTGTGCAAATGTATCTCTTTTACCCATATTTATAGCCATACTTTAATTCCTTTCAAAGTAAAGTATGGCTATAAAATACAATTAATATACAATTCTTAATCTATCATTTTTATCCTGGTATTCCCTATTCCTCTTTTATGTCAATATTCTGCACCTTATCCTCACTTATGAATATCTTTGCATTTGGAAATGCCTTACACAGGCTTTCTACCTCAGTTTCATCTTTTGACAAAGGGGTATCATATATGCATATCGTTTCCAGATTCTTTAGCGATTTTAGATCATCTGCATCTTTTATATTGCTACCCCATAAGTATATTTCTTTTACCTTTGAACAATTTTTGAGAAAACCGAAATCACTAACTGTACTATCGTAAATCTTAATAACTTTCATATTGCAGCATTTTGCTAAAAAATCAAAATTTGAAATATTACAGTTTTCCAAATAATTTGAAAAAGAAAAAATTTCTATTCTTTTCAAACTTGGGACTATATCTGATAATTCTTTTTGATACTTTTGTGCCTGCTCATATAATAAAAAATCAATGTCTTCCTCTTTTTTTAATGGCTTCCATTTATCGCCTCCACCATTTATTGTTAATATCCTCAAATTTTTACAAAGTTTTATATCTTCTAAAGTATCATACTTTCCTGGAAAACCTATATTCAATTCCTTTATAGCATATACATCTTTATATTTTACATTCTCTGGATTAACGTTTGGTCCAATTGTTCTGCTTATCTCATATGCCATGTTGGAGTCTTTAAATTTTACATGACGATTCATGTATATATATCCAAGTATCACCACGAATATTACCACAAGTATTACCAACATTATATATAGATTATTCTTTTTTTTATAAAAATTTTTTATCATACCACTATTCCCCCTCATTATAATTTTCAATCACATTAAAAATCAAAGGATCTCTATTCATTATTTTTATACTATTTAGAATAATATATATATCTTCATATTTTTTAGTTTTATTAAACCAAGACATATTTATCCCATCTTTAGGATATCCAATTTCAATCGCAAAATCTCTATGCTCTTTCATGTACTTATTATAGGATTCAACAATCTTTTTCGTTTCTGGTCCTGGATATAAATATATCTTACACGTCTCTGGATTTTCATTTACATCATTTGCAACACATATTAGTCCAAATTCATCAACAATCCAACCAATGTGATTGGCAAATTCACTCACCGATATTGTTTCCGCTGTTTCTAATTTACTCTCACTATTATCACAAATATCACAAACTGACGATATAATCCCAGACCCCGGGATTTTACCAATTAGCGAAGATGTTATCTGATTTACTACACTATCCGACAGCGTACCAAGCATATTTGTATTTTTATCAACTCCTGCATTTGCCCTTATGTACTTTATCCCTTTGTTCGCAAGATCATCCTGTCCTCCCTGATCAAATCCAGCAAATGAAGTGGTCATTACTTTTTTATTGTTGACTTCTCCTTCTATTATTGTTGGCTGTGAAAAATATGGATAATACACAGCAGTCAAATCTCCGGCTTTATTATTTTTAATATCAATAAGATTAGAATTTAACTCTTTTATAGTACCATCCAGCTTTATTTCTCTTACCATAACCAGGTCTTTATTTTTACCAAACTCTTTAAAAAAAGTATTATACTGTGCTGCTGTAGAAATCCATCTATTTCTTTCATCACTTTCTGATGTATATCCTATTGCAATCCATATTTGTGTAACCCTGTTTATAGCTGCAGATAACCCATTATATTTTTTATTTAAAGAGTACCAATACTTTTCTGTCTTTCCTTCAATACCATTATCAAAAACAACAGGATTTCTTTCTCCGTTCTTTGGTTTCTTAATCGTATAGCAATCTACCAGAATTTCCTCTAAAATGTCGGCATCACCATTTTTAATAATATATTCCGCAATCATATTGTATTCTTCATCTGATATGTCATCGGCATCTTTATCTAATATATTTTTCCAATTTACTCCTATTATATTCTCTGTTTCCTTTGGAAGCGAATTTATAAATCCATCTTTTGAAAAGTTATTCTCAAAATTCACATCTGAAATTGACTCTTTTAATTTATTAATTATAGTATCAAAATCTGTCATCCTATCATTAAAATCTCTAAATATTGTTGCATAAGTTTCATCAACATTAATTACATCCCTAAAAATATCATCAATCTTTTTTGCTGTATAATTCTCAAAATCTGATATATCTCTTAGATAGCTTTGAAAATTTGACAAATCATCTTCAAGTTCAAGCGAATTAAAAAAATTCGATATATTTAATGGTATATCGCTAAAAAAATCCAGTATCTCACCATCATCTGAAACTCCTGACTGCAACGCATCATAAGCCTCCTGTGTAAATTTTCTTATTCGTCCCATTTTATTTTACTTCTCCTTTTATCTGTTCAGCACATCTCTGGTCTGTATCTTCAAAATTACCATTTATTTTTACGATAAAATCAGCCGTTGCCTGTATAAGACCTTGTAAATCCGTCTTTACATTTTCAATTATCTTTTCTCCCTCTTGTATGGCAGTGTAGGCCATGCCTTCATCACCTTCCTGCTTACTTTTTGAAATATTAACTTCATTTATTTCATTTATCAATTCCTGTAAGTCGTTAACAGCTTCATCAATACCATTTCTATCAATTTGTAAAACATTGCTCATAACATATTCTCCTTAGTAAATTTCTCTGTCTGCCTCATCAATATCCTGTATAAATTTTTGCATATTGCTTTTATTGTTATCGCACAAAACTCCTGCTGTCTTAAATAGTAACATGCTTGCAGTGTCCGCAAAACTATATAATTTTTCGGCAGTAAGTCCTTTCATACTTCCATCATCTATAATCCCTTTTAATATTCCGATATATTTAATAATAATATCATCTATCTGTTTTCCCACCTCCATATATGCCTGTGAATACTCTCCTATATAATTATCATCAATAATAATTATATTTCTACTTCCCAAAGGATTCATAACTGCCACTATCCCAACCTCCTCAGTTCATACTTTAAGATTTGTCTTTTATACATTATTGAAGAAATCATGTCATATTTTTCTTCTAACATATTTTCATTATTAAGAATCTCTTTGTCCATCTGTTTCATCATATTCAATAATCTATTACTGTTAACATTATAACAATTGCCAGATACTCGATCGCTCATTCTTCCTACATATCTTTCAACTAGCTTAACATTCTGTATTAAACATGACATATTCTCTAATTTTATCTTTTTTTTCTGCCTTTTGATTTCATACTTATCGCATTCACTCTCAAAACGTTTTTGCGTGCACTTTTGATTTTTTATGATTTCTTCAAGATTTTCAGCCTGTGATCTGAGTTTAACTATATCATTGTCACAGGCAATTATACTTTTTCTTATTTCTTCTTTTCTTTTTTGTTCCATAACCTCTCTCCCTTTCGCGCAAATTCATACATAATATATATGTTATCATTTGTATTGTTTAATTACAATAATACAATTTTACCATTTTCATCAACTTATTTTGTCCGATTTTCTTTCAGCTTCCTGCACTCCTTTTCTCTTGCAAATACAGGCCGCCTCCAAAGTCTTCGAAGCGGAAATCGTATGATACTGTCCTTTTCATCCTCGCCGCCTGTCAGCTCGCTGCCCACGAATGGCATCATGTATGGATAACCACAGCTTTTGAGCTTTGCAAGATGCAAAAGTATCACCATCAGACTTATTAAAAATCCAAAGTATCCAAGCCATGCCGACATAATTATTACAGCGAATTTGAGTATCCTAAATGAAAATGCAAACTCCTCACTCGGTATGGCAAACGAGCAGAGTGCGGTGAATGCAACCAGGATGACCACTATAGGGCTCACTAAATTTGCATCCACTGCTGCCTGTCCGATTATGAGGCCTCCGACTATGCCTATCGTATTTCCCATGGCTCCGGGAAGTCTTATGCCGGCTTCGCGAAGCAGTTCAAAGGACAGCTCCATCATGAGCACCTCTATGAGCTGTGGAAACGGGCAGCCGAGTCTTGCTTCATAAAACGCCAGTATGAGTGGTGTCGGCAGTATCTGTGTATGAAAATTTGTGACCGCCAGATAAAGCCCCGGCAATGTAAATGACATAAAGGCTGCCACGTACCTTATCAATCTGGCAAAGCTTGCCGCTATCGTTCTGTTATAGTAATCATCTGCGGTTTTTAAAAAATTGTTCATGGTGGTTGGCAGTATTATTGCTATCGGTGAATTATCGCACAGCACCACCACCCGCCCCTCCAGGAGCGCATTTACCGCCACGTCCGGCCGCTTTGTGGTCTGAAGCTGTGGGAACGGTGAATACCATTTTGCCTCAGCAAACTGTTCAAGAACTCCCGAGTCACCCACATGGTCTATCACATAGCTGTCCAGATTCTTTTCTACTTCCTCTACAAGCCCCGGTTTTACGAGGTCTCTCACATACAATATGTCCACATTGCTGTGTCCGCGAAGCCCCTTTTTCACCTCTTTACACTTTAAGCGAGTGCTCCTTAACCTGCGCCTGATAAGTGCAGTATTTATCTTTATGGAATCAGCAAAGCCCTCATTTGAGCCTCTTATGACCTTTTCCGAATCAATCTCCTGAATTGACATGGCGGGATATCCCTTGTCGGGAAGCTTAAAGGCATCCGGATAGCCATCCACAAAAAATATCACGTCTCCTGTCAGCATCATCTGGGCTGCCTCTCTAACCGTATGAAGATGCGCAAATTCGGATAGAGCTGCCTGATTTTTGTCAAGTACTTCCTTAACCTGATCCCGGTCTATCCCTTCAAGGTATGATGTAAATCGTCCAAACGCACTGTTATTGATACCGGAGCCTGCACATGTCACCTCAATATATGCAACAAAACACTTTATGGAAGCATCACGCCCCAGATACATCTCCTGCATCTTGATATCTGAGCAGTCAGAATATATCTGCCTGAAGCTTTTTATGTTCTCATCTATGTTTGTGGTCATCTTTAACTCTCCTATATACCCAATAAATCCCGTAAGATTTAAAATCCCTGATATAGTATGACCATACAAGCCCGCAAATATCCCTGATTACTTATTTTTTTCTATTATCTAAGCCACTAACTAAGCCACTAAAAAAAGGCCGCCGTTCACACGTCAGTGCAACCGGCAGCCCCTGGTTTTGTTATATTATTTTGTATTTTATTATCTTTGTCTGCTATAATCTTGTTATATTTCTGTTTTATTTCTTCTCTTCATCCTGCTTTTGTATCACAGCCTTCACAGCAACCGCCTGATTGGCCACATGCGTATGCATTTCTGTAGTCACAAGCTCCATATTTCTTGCCTCAAGCGCCCTGTAGATGGCATCATGCTCCTTCACAAGCATCGGATAATTCTTTGGGTCCTTCAAATACTCCACTCTGTAGCGGTACATCTGCTCACGGATATTGTTCATCATAGATACAAGCTTCGCATTGTTTGTTGCCTCATAGATAGCATCGTGAAACTTCACATCCTCCTCAGCTATCTTTTTCACATCTCCTGAATCCATGCTCCTCTTAAACTCGTCCTTTATGGTTTTTAGATTCGCAAGCTGCTCATCACTGATTTTCTTACAGGCTATTTTGGCTGCAAGCTCATCAAGAGCCTCTCTCACCTCAAGCACATCCTCCATATCCTTGAGAGTCATCTTGGCAACCTCTGCGCCCTTTCTCGGCATTGTGACTGCAAGCCCCTCCTGCTCAAGCATTCTGATTGCTTCACGTATAGGTGTACGGCTGACTCCAAGCTTTGACGCAAGCTGCAGCTCCATAAGTCTCTCTCCCGGCTTGAGCTCACCCTTTAAAATTGCCTCACGAAGTGTGTTAAACACCACATCACGCAGTGGCAGATATGCATCCATATTTAAAGTTAAATTATCAGTCATCAAACTTCTCCTATCTCTTGTATTATCATTCTCACATATAAGAAAAAAGTAACTATAAAGCACCCGCTGTGCTATCCGGATATCACGTTATTTGCGATTATTGTATACAGATGTCAGATACACCTGTCTGGCAAGATGTGAGCTTCTCATGGCTTTGTACGCTTTCTTTGCAGTATCTTCATCGTCAAACAGACCAAAAACCGTCGGACCACTACCGCTCATCATGGCTCCTACCGCGCCATTTGAAAGCATATGCTTCTTTATCTCATCTATCACCGGATAATTTGGTATGGTCACAGTCTCTAAGACATTTCCCATATGCGCTGCGATATCATGCAGATTCTTAGCCTTTATATCATCTATCAGGCGGTCTATATCCGGATGAATAGTCGTATCATCAAGCTTCAGATTCTGGTACACAAATTTTGTGGATACCGAGATGGACGGCTTTGCAATAAGCACCGGACACTTTACCATTGGAGGAAGAGGACTAAGCGCCTCTCCTATGCCCTCGGCCAGCGCCGTGCCTCTCATAATACAGTATGGTACATCCGCCCCTATCTGCACACCTCTTTCCATAAGCTCTCTCTTTGTCAGTCCCAGTGAAAAAAGCCTGTTTACACCTATAAGCATAGCCGCCGCATCAGTACTGCCCCCCGCCATCCCTGCTGCAACAGGAATACGCTTGTCCAGCTTCACTGATACACCGTCAGTTATAGAAAACTCATCCATCAGAAGCTTTGCAGCCTTGTATATGAGATTGTTCTCGTTTACAGGGAGAAAAGACAGATTGGTCTGTATCTGTATGCCAGGCTCCTTTGTCCTTTTGATATCAAGCCTGTCATACAGATGAATGGTCTGCATAATCATACGGACCTCATGATATCCGTCCTCTCTGCGCCTCACAACATCCAGCCCCAGATTAATCTTGGCTAATGCTTTTAATGAAATATCGTTATTACTACCCATATTGTATTACCTCTGTTTTTTGTATACAAGGATTATAACACACCCTGCCAAAAAGAGCAAATTTAAATATTCTCATTTAATTGTTCATTTTCATTACTTTTCAGATTTTCCACGTATTGCACAAAAACACTATGTTCACATAGTACATGTTTACTAGATTTAAAAAGTAACCCTCTAACGCACCACAACAAAAAGCCTCACAGCATATCAATAATGCTTGTGGGGCTTTTTTAAAAAGTTTTTCTAAACTCGTATGTACAATTTTTCTATTTCTTTTCCAATATAAATTTGCTAATCAGCTCGTTCATTGTCTCCGCCTGTGCTGAAAGCTCCTCACTTGTTGCTGATGTTTCCTCTGCATTTGCTGAGTTTGACTGTACAACATCTGATATCTGATTAATGCCAGCCTCTGCCTGCTCCATAGCCTTTGCCTGCTCCTCTGCAATCTCGCTGAGTTTTTGAGAAGAATCTGCAACTTCCTTCATACCATTGATAACCTTTTCAATAGAAGTACTTACGCGCTCTGCAGCTTCATTACCCTCGTTAGATACCGCAATGGCACTCTCTATAAGCTGACGTGTGTCAACTGCAGCCTTGGCACTCTGCTCTGAAAGACTTCTGATTTGTCCCGCAACAACTGCGAATCCTTTACCTGCCTCACCTGCACGCGCTGCCTCGATAGCTGCATTAAGTGAAAGAAGGTTTGTCTGACTGGCAATATCCTCAATCTCAGAAATGATATTCTCAATCTGCTTAGATGTATCATTGATGCGTCCGATAACATCAACCATGCCCTGCATCTCTGTATGGCTGTGATCTGCTTCCTCAGCATACTCCTGTGCAATCCTGTATGTATCATTGAGCTTCTCAGATGTTTTCTCAACACCGCCTGTGATATCTGCAAATGTAGCCTGAAGCTCCTCAACGGCTGCTGACTGATCCATAGCACCTTCTGCTATTTCCTGTGCTGCCTGAGCAAGGTTGTTAGAACCTGCTGTAACAAGTGATGATATCTCATTGATATGTGACATAACATCATTCATCTGTGTCTTCATCTGACGCATTGCCATGAGAAGTCCAATAAAATCTCCGGTATATTTATCTTCCATGTCTGATGAAACTGTATAATCTCCTTCTGCCATCTTTCCAAGAAGCTTGTCAGAGTCAGATATGATAGTCTTAAGGTCTGCTGCCATGTTTTTCGCAACCCCTACCATATCAGCAATTTCATCTTGTGAATCAACTGCCGGGAATGGAGCCTCAAGATCACCCTGTGCAAATGTACGTAATCTCTGTTTTAACTCATCGAGTGGTTTAGAAATACCAACTGCAACTCCGTCCCCGATTTTCATCGAGATAAAATATGAACTGACAATGATAACAATAACAATACCAAATACGGCATATGATACTAATGATAATCTCTTGATTAAATTATCTCCATCTGTTACCTTTGTATCCATAAGGGCAACAAGCTGCTGATATATATCATCATATGCAGGTGCAAGCTCTGCTACTGCTCTCTCCTCGGCCTCCTTCTGTGTCTCAGGATCTGTAGCATTCCTACCTAACTGTCCGATTTCATCATCGAGACTCCAGTATGAGTCGAGCTTACTGTTTATATCATCATATATAGCCTGCTCCTCATCTGTCTTTATAGAGCTTTGCAGCTCTTTCCAGTATTTTTGAAATGATTCCTTTTTAGAATCATGTGTATCAGACATCTTACTTAATGTGTCAGAAGCTGTATAACCGATAAGAGCTCGTGTAGCGCTTCGTGTCTCTGAGAAGGTTACCATAACCTTTCCTATATCTCCCTGTGAAAATCCGTAAAAGGTTAGTGCGCTGGAATATCTCATTGATACAAGAATCATAAGAATACCCGCGATAACCCCCGATGCCGATGCTACAAATGTAGTCAGTCTGAAGCCTTTCTTTAAACGATTTTTGATGCTAAGTGCTTTCCACTTTGACATGTCTAATTTCATGATATTTCCTCCACATGAATAATGATACTTATATACTATTCTTCTATTATACACCTCTCAAAAAATTATACAAGCACTAAAAAGGTGACTGCACGCTGCGTGCAGCCCCCTTTTCATAATTCATAAATCAGATTTCTTATATAATATTCGTTCCATCACGACACTTTTACATACACATCCGGCTTCTAGCCCTGTACCTGTGTGTCCTCTGTGCCATTCTTCCAGTCATCAAACTTCTTGAGCACTGCATCATATGTATCCTGACATATTGATGGCAGCTTGTCTCCCCAGGCTCCTGTTGCCTGTGAAAAGCCTTTCTTGAATGCATTCAAAAGCTCATCAGCCTTGTCCTTGTCGCCTCCCGACAGTGCCTTTGCAAAGTCAAGAATACGGTCTGAGGTCTTCTCAACTCCCCAGTATCCATCCTCTGCGATGTCCTTTTTGGCCTGCGCTATTGTGTCTGCATCTACAGTCAGATTCTCAAACAGACTCTTTAAGCCCTGTGACTTGTCCCAGGTTGAAGCCTGTCCCGTCATGGACTTTCTGACGATCTCGATAAGCTGCTGCTGTCTGGCGTTGGCATCATCCTTAAGTGCCTGTACCAGTGCATCTCTGTCTGCCTTGCTCATCTTCTGGTTTACTGTGCTCTTTGCAGTATCCTTTGAATCATCCTTGCTGTCTGATTTCTCATATACAGCTGCCTCCTCGCTGAAGCCTGCAGTCTTTGCATCCGACTTATCCGTCTTTGCATCCTGCTTCTTTGAAGCGGTATTAGTATTCTTTGTCTGCGCCTCGTCCTTTGCTGTGACACTCTGCGCCGCTACTGCTGAAACTACACTTGAAATAGCATCTAACATCTCTCATCCCTCCCTGGTAATGTGCGTGCGGGAATCCTTTCCCGCTATACTATTATCAACCTGTATAGCGTCTGATATAGCTAAACAGTCTTTCTCTTATATTGTGTATCGGCTGTTTTGCGTCTGTTGCTTATAGCTTTAGCCGTTATTTTTTCAGCTTTCTGCCAAATATAAATGTCGAAAAATATATTACCGATGCAATAATCACTATCATCGGACCTGTTGCCACATTGGTGTAGTATGACACTGCGAGGCCGACTATACCGGAAAATACTGAAAATATCACTGAAAAGAAATGATACTCACGCATATTTTCCGAAATATTCCTTGATGAAGCCGCCGGTAATATAAGCAGAGCATTTATGATAAGTATGCCTATCCACTTGATGGATAGCATAACTATGAGTGCTACAAGCACCGCAAACAGATTATCCAGAAGACGCACATGGATACCCTTGCTTTTTGCCACGCTCCTGTGTATACATATGGCGTTGAGCTTATTGAAGCAAAGCACCCAGAACACTATAGTGACCACAAAAATCACAATTAGATAAACTATCTCAGTCTTTGTGATGCTTAGCACATCGCCCACCAGTATACTTGAGTATTTGCTGAAATTGCCACCCTTTGACAGTATCGCAAGACCTATCGCCACAGAGCACGATGAAAATACCGATATAATGGTATCCGTCGATGCAGTGTTCAAACTGCCTATCTTATTTAAAAGAAGTGCAAACACTATCGCAAATATCACCATGGCAAGTGAGGTATCAGCCATGCCGCATACCACTCCGACAGCGATTCCGGTAAGTGCCGAATGTCCGAGTGCATCTGAAAAGTATGCCATCTTTTTGTTTACAATCATGGTTCCCATTATGCCAAAAAGCGGTGTGATGATGAGCACAGCGATAAGGGCATTTCTCATGAAATCATATTGAAGCCAGGAGGTTATATTCATTTGTGCTCCTCCTCTCTCACCCAGGATTCCTCTCCTGTGTAAAAAATTCTCTCAAATTCCTTGCTCTCAAACACTTCCTTCACAGTTCCCTGCTTTGCTACTGTCTTATCAAGCAGCACAACATGGTCTGCGTACTTTGCCACATAGTCCAAATCGTGCGATATGAGTATGATTGCAAGGTCATAGTGAGTCTTTAAATAATCCATGGTCTTATAGAAAAGCTCCATGCCGTTTTGGTCTATTCCGGACACCGGCTCATCCAACAGCAGCAGGTTTGGCTCATCCATGATTGCCATGGAAAGAAGCACTCTCTGCAGCTGTCCTCCCGAGAGGTTGCACACCTGCTTGTCGATGAGCTCCTCAGCCTCAAATACCTCGAGTGTCTCCCTTATCTTTGCCTCTATCTTCTTGCTCTTTGGCAGAAAAACAGGATAATTGTACTGATAGCTTGCTATGAGGTCATACACGCTGACCGGTGTATTTTTCTCAATATTGACAGACTGCGGCACATAGCCGATTTTAAGCTTAGCCATATGTCCGTCCTTAGTATCCTTGAACTCAATCGTACCGGTGTGAGGTATCTCGCCCAGTATCGCCTTTATGAGTGTAGATTTTCCGGCACCGTTCTGGCCTATTATGACATTGAAGGAGCCGCAATGTATGTGCATATTTACATCCTCAAGCACTGTCTGCTCTCCAAAGCTCACTCCAAGGTTATTTATTTTTATGCAATGAAAGCCACATGGCTGTATTATTTTCCGCATATTTTCTCCAATTTTATTTAGTAAATGCCTCTTTGATAAGCTCTATATTGTGCTCCATACCATAAAGATAGCTGTCCTTGTCGTACTCTCCCCTGTTGAGAGGGTCGATATAAATCACATGCACATCTGTCTCACGCGATACGGTATCTCCCATGCTCTTTCCGTAAAGCTCCTCAGCGAGTATTACCGACACTCCGTCATCCTTTATGGCACCTATTACCTGCTTTATCTCACCTGCGCTGACTGAGCGCTCCTCGTCAAGATCTAACAGATAGCATGCATTCATTGAAAAATCATCCGCTACATACGCATAGGCCTCATGGAATATGATGATATTCTGTCCATTGGTAAGACTCTTTATGCTATTTATCTTTTCTTCAAGCACTGCAAGCTTTGCATCATATGCTTTTGCATTTGCATAATATTCATCAGCATGCTTTGCATCCTTTTCGGCAAGCCGGGATGCGATTGTCTGAACCATGGTGCGGTAACGCGGCACGCTCATCCATGCATGGGCATTCTCATCACCATGGTCATGATCGTGCGCGCTATCTGATTCTGCGTCTGCTTCGTGGTCATGGTCGTGGTCACTGTCCGATTCTGTGTCTGCTTCATGGTCATGGTCGTGGTCACTGTCTGCATCATCCTCAGAAAGAAGTGCCACATCCTCACAGGCCTCAACCACATCAAGCTTCGGATACGCCTTTGCCACATCAGACATAAACGACTCTATACCGCCTCCGTTTATTACAAAAACATCGGCTGTGGATAAAAGCTTCATATCCTCCGGTGTGAGCTGGAAATCGTGCAGACAACCGGTCTGTGGCTCGCTTAAGTTTTCGAGTCTCACTCCTTTCACACCATCCACTATGTTTAAAGTGGCAATGTACATAGGATAGAAGGATGTCACGACAGTAAGCATATCGTCAGCTTCGTCAGTATTTTTTGTATTGCCCGAAGAATTTGATACTCCACCGGCAGCGCCTTTCATACCTGCTGTGTGCTCATATGCCATTACCGCAAGCGTACACACTATCAATATACACAAAAACATAATGCCTACAAATTTGCATTTATTCTTCATATATTAAATATTCGCCTTTCTTTCTATAGCTTTATTTCTTTTTATGATTATTAGCGCTTTTTTTGCTCTTGGCCTTATCTCTGCGCTCTTTTGTCTTTTTCGCAACCGGCTTTCCGGTCTTCTTCCAGCGCTCCTTTTTGTGCGGCTGGGATGCAGCGGCTCTTTTTGCAGCTGATTTAGCCTCGCGCTTTGCTTCTTCCTCCTGTTTCATGGCTAGAAGCGTCTCCTCGTCAAACACGAGTGAATCTATGAGATTCCAGATTTCGTCCCTGCCTTCCTTTGACATGGACGAAAACGGTATAACTACCGTGCCCGGCTTTACATGAAGCACATCCTTGATAGTCTTTATGTGTGCGGCAATCTGGCTTTTTTTCAATTTATCAGATTTGGTTGCAATGATGATCGGTGCAAAGCCCTGGTTTACCATCCAGTCATACATCATGATATCATTGTCAGATGGCTCATGCCTTATATCTATTAAAAGAAACACTGCCTGAAGCTTTTTTGAGGTGTGAAGATAGTTTTCTATCATCTGTCCCCATTTAGCTTTTATCTCGATATTGGCATTGGCATAGCCATAGCCCGGCAGATCGACCAGATACATGGCGTCATTGACGTTATAAAAATTGATGGTCTGTGTCTTGCCGGGCTGTGAAGAGATCCTGGCAAGTGACTTTCTGTTCATGAGTGCGTTGATCAGTGACGACTTGCCTACATTTGACTTGCCGGCGAATGCCACTTCATTATACTCATTGTCAGGGATTGTGCTTGTAATTCCGCAAACTGTCTCTAAATTAACACTTTTAATTACCATAATCTCTTCCTCATTCTTATTTTACAAATGCTATCTTCTCCACCTGTGAAAATCTCTCCACCGGCACGATTTCCATGCCGTCTGTTATTTCCTTTGAAATCTCCTCCAGGTCCTTTTCATTATCCTTTGGAATACATACTGTTTTTATTCCGATTACTTTGGCTGCAAGCAGCTTTTCCTTGAGTCCTCCTATCGGAAGCACCCTGCCGCGCAGCGTTATCTCGCCCGTCATGGCTACATCTGCCCTGACAGCTCTGTCTGTAATAGCCGAGAGCATGGCTGTCGCCATAGTGATACCTGCAGATGGTCCGTCCTTTGGCACTGCGCCCTCCGGGATATGTATATGGATGTCATGCTTCGTATAAAACTCTGCATCAATGCCATATCCTTCGCTTATTGAGCGCACATAGCTAAGTGCCGCCTGTGCCGACTCCTTCATCACGTCGCCAAGCTTACCGGTGAGCACGAGCTCACCCTTGCCCGGCAGCACATTCACCTCAACCTCGAGTGTGACTCCGCCCACGCTGGTCCATGCCAGGCCTCTAACGATTCCAACCTCTGCGTGATCATTTTTCTTCTCCGGACTGTACTTCGGATTGCCAAGATACGTCTTAAGATTGGTCTTTGTAACCTTTACAGCAGCTTCGCTGTCCTTAAAGATTTCCCTGGCAGCCTTGCGGCACAGCTTGCCGATAGTCCTCTCAAGGCTTCTGACTCCGGCCTCTCTGGTGTACAGCCTGATGATATCCTTTAGGGCAGAGTCTGTTATCGTAAGCTGTTCCTTTTTAATTCCGTTTTTGCTCTTTTGCTTCTCAACCAGGTGTTCCTTTGCTATGTGAAATTTCTCATTTTCAGTGTAGCTTGACACCTCGATAAGCTCCATCCTGTCAAGAAGCGGCTTTGGAATGCCTGAAACCTCATTTGCCGTTGCAATAAAAAGCACCTCCGACAAATCCACAGGCATCTCAATGTAATGATCCCTGAATCTGCTGTTCTGCTCACTGTCAAGCACCTCGAGAAGAGCGGCTGATGTGTCACCCTTGTAGTCACTTGACACCTTATCTATCTCATCCAACAGCATGAGAGGATTTGAAACGCCTGCCTGTCTTAAGCCATTTACTATACGGCCCGGCATAGCGCCGATATATGTCTTTCTGTGTCCACGGATTTCTGCCTCATCACGCACACCACCAAGAGAAATACGCACATATTTCTTCTCCAGTGCCGACGCAATTGAACGGGCTATGCTTGTCTTTCCTGTTCCCGGAGGACCTACAAGACAAATTATAGGACTCTCTCCCTTGCTTGTCAGATTTCTGACTGCCAGAAACTCAAGTATTCTCTCCTTAACATCCTTTAATCCGTAATGATCATCATCAAGCACCTGTGCTGCATGGTCAAGATCCTTGTTGTCCACAGACATCCTGTTCCACGGAAGCTCAAGTACAGTCTCTATATAGCCTCTCTCAACTGTGCTCTCTGATGAGCTGCTGCTCATATTTCTAAAGCGCTTTATCTCTTTTTTCGTCTTTTCCTTTACGTAGTCAGGCGCATCTAACTCAGATAGCTTTTTCTCATATTCATCAGCCTCCGAGTCAGCATTCTCGCCCAGCTCCTCACGTATCACACCAAGCTGCTCACGAAGCACATACTCCTTCTGATGCTTGTCCACACGAACCTTTACTTTTTTCTGAAGCTCATTCTTTATGGAAATAACCTCCACCTGGGAGAGAAGTAATGATACTATAACCTGATATCTGTCATTGATATCCTCTGCCTCAAGCACCTGCTGCTTAAGCTCATATGACACCGGCAGATTGTTGGTTACATAATCAATGAGCTTTTCAAGATCCTCATACTGATCTATCTGTCTGATAAGCTCCTTGCTGATTTTGCCGACGACTGCCGCATATCTGTGAAAAGCCTCTCTGACTCCGAGAAGCATGGCTTCCCTGAGATCCTCCGGCAGGCTGTCTGCATTACTATCACAATAACAGATTTCTGCCTCAAGGTACTTCTCATTACCGGTAAAGCCAAGCAATGCTGCCCGGCTTATTCCATCTACAAGTATTCTCACAACATCATTCTGTAATCTGACAACCTGCTTTATATCAGCAACAATACCCATCTGATAGAGATCTTCCTGAGTCGGGTCCTCACTGTCCACATTCCTTTGTGTGACAAGATAAATCTTTTGATCCTGCTCCATAGCCTCCTCGACAGCACGAAGGGAGCGCTCTCTGCTGATGTCGAAATGGGCAATCATCCCCGGCAGAATAGTAAGCCCTCTCAGCGCTACTGCAGGCATATTCATAATCTGTTCTTCCACTTATATCTCCTGTATTATTACACAGCCATGCATAACAAACCGCTGTGCAATTTATATTATCCGATGCTGTATCTTTTGTAAAATACCGCCATGTACTTACGATGCCGCTTTTTCCTCGATATATGCCTCAGGCACGCAATCACCATCAAGCTTTAAGTTTTCCTCAACGATATCCTTGTCTATTACACATCTGCTGATGCTCTTGTCTGACGGTATACGATACATAAGGTCAAGCATAACAGCCTCCATGATGGCACGAAGTCCTCTGGCCCCTGTCTTTCTCTCAAGTGCCTTGTCAGCGATGGCATTTACTGCATCGTCTGTGAACTCAAGACCTACTCCGTCAAGCTCAAAAAGCTTGGTGTACTGCTTGATAAGCGAGTTCTTAGGCTCCTTAAGTATACGGATAAGTGCATCCCTGTCGAGTGCCTCGAGAGAAACGGTAATAGGTACACGTCCGATAAACTCAGGAATCAATCCAAACTTTACAAAATCCTGTGGAAGTGCATGCTTAAACGCCTCTCCTACATTGAGCTCTGTCTTTGACTTTACATCTGAATTGAAGCCTATAGATGATGTATCCATACGACTGTCGATAATTTTTTCCAGACCATCAAATGCTCCACCGCAGATAAAAAGTATATTAGTAGTATCAATAGGAATAAGCTCCTGCTGCGGATGCTTTCTTCCGCCCTGTGGCGGTACAGATGCCTCTGTGCCCTCAAGAATCTTTAAAAGAGCCTGCTGTACACCCTCGCCTGACACATCTCTGGTGATTGAGACATTCTCTGATTTCTTTGTAATTTTATCTATCTCATCTATATAAATGATACCATGCTCTGCACGCTCGATATCATAATCTGCCGCCTGAATAAGCTTTAATAGGATATTCTCCACGTCCTCACCTACGTATCCTGCCTCTGTAAGTGTTGTAGCATCAGCGATAGCAAATGGAACATTTATCACTCTGGCAAGTGTCTGCGCAAGAAGTGTCTTTCCTGAGCCTGTAGGTCCAAGCATGAGAATATTACTCTTCTGAAGCTCTACATCTGATGTATCACCTGCCAGAACTCTCTTATAGTGATTGTAAACAGCAACCGAAAGCACCTTCTTTGCCTGGTCCTGTCCTATTACATAATCATCCAGAAATGCCTTAAGCTCCTCCGGAGTAACAAGATTTATATCATCCTTAGCGCTACTTTTGTCCTCATGACCCTCTACGCCTTCTTCCTCAAGAATCTCGGCACATATATCTATACACTCATCGCAGATAAAAGCTCCATTAGGTCCGGAAATCAAACGATTTACCTGGTCCTGTGTCTTACCGCAAAATGAGCAGCGAATCTTTCCGTCGTTTTTTCCTGCCATTATTAACTCCTTTTATTGCATGAGGGCATCCCATATGGGGTACCCTCTTAAATTCATCTAACTTCTGATTATCTGTTTGTTATTACACTGTCTATGAGACCATACTCTGCGGCTTCCTGTGCTGACATATAGTTGTCTCGCTCTGTATCAGCTGCAATTGTCTCGTATGGCTTGCCTGTATTGGCTGCTAAAATTTCGTTTAATCTCTTCTTTGTCTTTAAAATATTTTCTGCAGCAATCTGAATCTCAGTAGCCTGACCCTTTGCACCGCCAGATGGCTGATGAATCATAATCTCTGCATTTGGAAGAGCATATCTCTTGCCCTTTGCACCGCCTGCAAGAAGGAAAGCTCCCATGCTTGCTGCAAGACCGATACAGATTGTTGAAACATCACACTTGATGTACTGCATAGTATCGTAAATAGCAAGTCCTGCTGTAACCATTCCACCCGGTGAATTGATGTAAAGGTGGATATCCTTATTCGGATCCTCGGACTCAAGGAATAAAAGCTGGGCAACAACAAGGCTGGCTGTTGTCTCATTTACTTCCTCTCCAAGGAAAATGATACGATCTTTTAATAATCTGGAGTAAATGTCGTAGTTGCGCTCTCCTCTGCTGGTCTGTTCAATGACATATGGTACTAAACTCATATAAAATACCTCCTTTATAAAAGCTCAAAAGACCGGCTCAGAAAATAGGCTTCTGAGCCAGTCAATCAAATCTTGATTCAAAAATCTTATTCTTCTGTAGACTCTTCTGCATCAGCCTTTTTCTTTGCCTTTGCACGCTCTTTAACGTTGTCCATGATAAGATCTACGGCCTTTGTGATAGCAATGTCTTTCTTCATAGACTCCTTCTCAGCATCTCCCATGTACTCTTTAAGCTTATCAGCCTCCATGCCGTATGCCTTAGCCATCTTCTCTACCTCAGCATCGATATCTGCATCAGTAACCTCGATGTTTTCCTCCTTGGCAATCTGCTCAAGTACAAGGCTGCTCTGGATACGTGTTGTAGCCTCAGGACGAACCTGATCCTTAAGCTGGTCAACTGTCATGCCTGAGAACTGTAAGTACTGCTCCATTGTAAGACCGCTCTGTGCGATTCTCTGAGCAAACTCCTCAACCATTGTCTCACACTGAGTCTCAATCATTGCCTCAGGAAGATCCATCTTTGACTTATCGATAATCTTCTGGATAGCCTCATCCTCTTTAGTCTTCTTAGCTTCTGTCTCTTTCTTCTCTGTGAGGTTCTTTTTGATTTCCTCTTTGTACTCAGCTAATGTATCAACACCTGCTGCATCCTGTGCAAACTCATCATCGAGGTCAGGAAGCTCCTTAGCCTTGATCTCGTTGATCTTAACCTTGAATGTAGCCGGCTTTCCTGCAAGGTCTGCTGCCTGATACTTCTCAGGGAATGTTACATTGACCTCAACCTCATCGCCTGTGTTCTTTCCTACTAACTGATCCTCGAATGTATCGATGAATGTGTGTGAACCAATCTCTAATGGATGATTCTCACCCTTTCCACCCTCGAAAGCTACTCCGTCAACAAATCCCTCAAAGTCGATAACTGCTGTATCTCCCTCTGCTACAGGACGATCTGTAACTGTAACTGTTCTTGCATTTTTGTTTCTCTGGTTCTCAAGCTCAGCGTCAACCTCTTCATCAGAAACTGATGTGTCGATCTTTGTAACTGTAACGCCCATGTACTTACCAAGAGTAACCTCAGGTCTTACAGCAACCTCTGCTGTGTAGATGAAAGGCTGTCCCTTCTCAATCTGAGTAACCTCAACTGTTGGGCGTGAAACAATGTCAACACCGCTCTCGTCAACCGCACCTGCGTATGTCTGCTGCATAAGAATGTTTGCTGCATCCTCGTAGAACACACCTGCTCCATACATTTTCTCAATCATAGCTCTTGGCACTTTTCCTTTACGGAATCCAGGTACACTAATCTGTTTCTTCTGCTTCTGATATGCAGAATCCAATGCTTTCTCTAATTCCTCAGCTGCTACCTCAATAGTAAGCTTCGCCATATTATGCTCTAAATTCTCAACCTGTACACTCATGTCAATCGTTATCCTCCTTAAAAATATATATGAATGGTATGTACATCAAATGTAATGTGGGCATGCTTTTTAAACTGCTAAGCCCAGTCATTGGATGATTATAACACAACAAATCCACTATTTCCAGTGTTTTTTACATTAAATTTGCTTTTGTGTATAATTCCATAAATTGTCAGCAATACCAAAACATATTTTTGTCATTTTACGGCATAATATTTCCATACACATACAGCTTGTGTATAACGTTTTAAAAGGAGGTATTGCATTATGGCAGCATCAAGTAGTAAAAATGCTTCTGTACCGGAGGCAAAAGAGGCTATGAGCCGTTTCAAGGAAGAGGTTGCTTCAGAGCTTGGAGTTCCTTTAAAAGAGGGCTACAACGGTGACCTTACTTCTAAGCAGGCCGGTTCAATCGGTGGCGAGATGGTCAAGCAGATGATCATGAAGCAGGAGCAGCAGATGAAATAAGCTCTGCAATAGCAGGCTTCAAATGTACGCTTCAAATGCAAGCATAAAAAGAGGCCGCGCACCATGGGGTTGGTGTGTGACCTCTTTTGTTATAATACAGGGGCTTGCCGGTCTAGTATACCAGTCCCTGTCGAATATGCTCTACTGTGGCATCGTCTGTGAAGTATCTGACAAGCTCGAGTGCAAACGCAATAGCTGTTCCCATTCCACGACTTGTAATCACATTGCCATCCACAACTACAGGCTGCTCAAGCCACTGTGCACCGAGCAGCTTTTCCTCAAAGCCCGGATGACAGGTAGCTTTTTTGCCCTCAAGTATATGATTCTCACCGAGCACGCTAGGCGCTGCACATATCGCTGCAACAAGCTTTCCCTCAGCGGCAAATCTCTTAATTGTCTTTACTACGGTCTCATCCGCGCCAAGGTTTAATGTACCCGGCATGCCTCCCGGCAGTACGATTGCATCGTAGCTGTCAAAATCAGCCTGTGCCTTTGTGGTATCTGTCTTAAATGTCACCTGATGAGAGCTTGTCACCTCGGCTTTTTCCGTGATTGATATGGTTTCAATCTCAAGCTTTGCTCTTCTAACTATATCGACTACTGTAAGTCCTTCAATCTCCTCACAGCCGTCTGCCATAAAAATTCCTACTTTAATCATATTTTTCTCCTTTATTTTTCTTTGATAATACTATAAAAAGCTGCGGTTCGTCCTTGAATTTTTAAATACCGGTCATTATAATCATATATAAATGATATGAGGGTAAAACAAAAATATAAACCGTAACTATAAATCTACCAGTAACCTGAAAGGATATACCATGGAAATCGAAAGAAAATACTTACTTAAACAGCTTCCTTCCAATTTAGACAGCTACGCGTGCAAAAAAATCGCCCAGGGCTATCTGTGCACCTCGCCTGTTGTCAGAGTCAGACGCTCAAATGACAGCTATTATATGACATACAAGGGAGCCGGTCTTATGGTGCGCGAGGAGTACAATCTTCCTCTCACAAAAGAAGCCTACGACCATCTTGTCCAAAAGATTGACGGTCGTCTCATCGAAAAGACACGCTATCTCATACCTCTTGACGGTGGTCTGACCGCAGAGCTTGATGTATTTGAGGGTGATCTGGCTCCTCTTACACTTGTGGAGGTTGAATTCGACTCTGTCGACGCAGCAAATGAATTCACAGCGCCTGACTGGTTTGGCGAGGATGTCACTGAATCCGGCAAATATCACAACAGCTATCTGAGCCGATTGGAAAATTCATAGTACTGCCTGGTCTTTATCGTATTCTTTAAATCATCATACCGCTTTTGCAATGGACCCTCAGGAACTACAACATCCATAACCACCGCTATGTCATCTATAAGGCGGTCGGTTATGATATCCCTCATTGAAATAAGTATATTGTACTTCTCTTCAAAGGTATCCGCATCAAGGAACTCCAGCAAACGCGGATCCGGTGCCTGGCCTTCATCTGCATCCGGTGCCGGCTCATAACATGCCTGTGTCTGAACACTCACAGCTTCAGGTGCATTAGCTGCAATCGCATTAGTGCTCAAAGAGATACTCTTTCCCGACATATCCTCCGGCTTATCCTTAAGTGTGATCTTCTCAAATCTGTATTTCTGCTTCACATCAGGATATTTCTCATGGTCCACCTCGCTTACAAACATGTCGAGTGGTCTGGCGTATATCCCAAAATCATCATATAAAGCCTGATAAATCACAAGCTTTTCCCCTGTCTCTGAATGTGTCGCCACTGTAACTATCTGATACAGCTTATTCTTAAAGTGCCTGTAAAGCTCTCCGGGCTTTGGTGTTCTGTCCATCATTTCTGCCTCTTTTCCTATTATTTAAAAGTTGTTAATCATGTCTAAGCCTTCTCCAAGGAAATCTCTCTCAAACTCCAGATTACCGCTGTATCCCATGGCAATCAGATCCTCAACACTGCCAAACATGCTCTGTGTCTCAGCCTCTATAATCTTTGCACCGTCTGCCGCTTTGGTATGCAGTGTCTGGCAGTTTCTTGAGTGCTCCTGAGCCATCCTCTGCTGTGCCTCGCTATGTCCGTGCATAGCCTCAAGCTCTTTTTGTGTCGTATCATCCGCAAAGCGTGCGTTATTTTTCACGGCCCTCTGCACTATATCCGGATTGCTCTGCTGTGGTCTCTGCTGTGGCTGTACTCTCTGCTGCATCTGTGGTCTCTGAGGCTGATGTGCTCTCTGCTGCATCTGTGGCTGTTGTTTCTGCTGATATGTCTGGTTCAATGCATTCATACCCGACTGAACTGTATTCTGCATGCTGTTCCATATCTGCTGTATCTGCTTCTGCTGCGGTCTCGGTTTGTTTGGCTGCGTGTTTTTACTGCCTGCGCTCTTTGATTTTTTGTTAATGTAAAAAACAGCTCCTAAGATAATTGCCCAAATTATAACATCCATATTCTGCTCCTTTATCAATCTGCATTTTTCTATGTCAATCCCTGAATATCCTGCACATATCGCGCAGTATGTATTCTGCTGTCTGTTCCGGCTCCCATTGCTTTGTAACACCCACAAGCAGCGGATTAAGCTCCGACAGTATCCTTGCCGTGCGCCGGTCTGTCGTGCCCTCATACTTATCGTTTATGGCCTCAGCCTGCTTCACACATGCCTCAAGCTGCTTTAATATATCCTTCCAGAACTCCTCGTAATATATCTCATGCACTCTCTTAGTCTTTTGTGTGAAATTTAGCTCTGCAAGCTCTTTGTTGCTGTGCCCCAGATAGAAATATGACAGAGCAAACAAATCAGGCTTTTTCCTTTCAAGCCCCTCATTTGTCAGGTGTATCAGATTCTCTATCTCACTCTGTAAAATGATACCGTTGTCAAAGGATGACAGATATCTCTCCCCCTGCTTTACAACAGAGTCCAGAGTCGTGTGAAAATCCGTGTCCACCTTGCTGATTAAAAATTCATCGTCAAACATGCCGCTTTTCGCTTTGCAAGCCTTTATCAGCTCTCCAAAGTGCTTCCGGTCTGTTCCTGTGAGCTCACAATACCCGATAACTTGTTGCTCAAGCTCCTTTAAATCTGAAAGCAGACTGCTTAAGCCTGTCTTCACGCCATAATAGCGCTTTGCAACACCGGAGGAATTCTTTTTGGTTTTGACATACAACTTAATCCAGCTGTTGACCACTGTCATGTCGGCACCCGCCGTATCCATCGCTGTCTTAAATTTCTTTTCCGTATCACTTAGTCCTAAAATCATCACACACCCTCAAACATCATTCTAAAACTATATAATAATAATTCTACACCATTATCATATTTTTTTAAAGAGCCTTTTTTCGCTCTGAAAAGCCCACTTTAAACGCAAAAAAAGGAAGCCATACAATAGCTGTATGACTTCCTGTATACTCTGCATGTTATTCGCATCGTCGTGCGAATGGCACGAGCGGCTTTGTTATGATAGCAAAATCAAATTAACGACCGAACTGCATATCGTTGTTACCTGATTTTGTTGTGAACATCTCAAGCATGTTGATTGGATCGTTGTAATCCATAAGCCATCCCTCACGGGCGAAATCAAACTGTCCGTCCTTACGGCTGTTAAGGAATACGTTCCACTCCTGCTGCTCAACCTTTAAGTTGATACCTACCTTTGAAAGATCTGCCTGGATAGCCTCACCAATCTTTACATTTGACTCTGAGTTGTTTACAAGGTATGAGAACTCGACAGTCTGGTTTACCTGACCTGTGCTCTCATCTAATAATCCGATAGAAGCAAGAAGCTCTTTAGCCTCCTCAAAGTTCTTATCGTAATCTGTGCCGTAGTAATCTTTGTTCTTGAACTCGCCACCGTTACCATCTGTAACGCCCTCTGGGATAAATGTTGTGGCAATCTTCTGTCCGCCCTGGGCGATTGTATCGATAATGTACTGACGATCGATAAGAAGACAGATTGCTTTTCTGAATACCTTAGCCTGGTCAGCATCTAATCCAAGTTCTGAGTAGAGCTTAGAGTTAATGTTGAAGCCTACGTAGTATGTTCCAAGGTTGTCAACTGTGTAGAACTCGCTTGTCTTCTTAGCTGCCTCAATCTCTGCTGTAGGAATTGAATCAATAAAATCAAGGTCACCGTTCTGGTAAGCTGTGTAAGCTGAAACATCATCAGATGTAAGCATTACGTTCATCTCATCAACTGTTACATTGTCAGCATCCCAATAGTTAGGATTCTTAACATATGTCATGCTTGAATCATGCTTCCACTCCTTGAGTGTGAATGCACCGTTTGTAACGAACTTGTCGCTTGCATCGTTTGCCCAGTCATCATTTCCCTCTACTGACTTCTGGTTTACAGGGAAGAAGAATGGGAATGCACATAAGTCAAGGAAGTATGGTGTAACTGCTTTAAGCTTGACAGTAAGAGTCTTTCCATCATCAGAAGCTACTACATCATCAGCAGCAAGACCCTTTGTATCATCATATCCTGCGAATACTGCGCAAAGGTAGCTGTAATCTGCAGCTGTCTTAGGATCTGCAGCTCTCCTCCAAGACCACTCGAAATCCTTTGCAGTAAGCTCATCACCGTTTGACCACTTAAGACCGTCACGCATTGTGAATGTGTATGTGAGGCCATCCTCAGAAACCTCATAGCTCTCTGCACATGCAGGCTCAAGCTTGCCCTCAGCGTTGTAACGCATAAGACCCTCAAAGCTGTTTACTGCAAGACATCCGCCGTCAACAGTACTGTTTAATGCAGGATCGATATGATCAGGCTCTGATGCCATGAAGATGTTTAACTTTCCGGCATTCTTTGTGTTCTTTGCATTGTAGAAGTATTTCATACCCTCTACTGTTGAGTATACGTCTGTGACATAATCCTTGAGCATATACTGGTCATTGTAGTAGTAAAGTGGAATAACACACCATGTATCCATAAGCATATCCTCTGCCTGGTGCATCATCTCTGCACGCTTTGCAAGATCTGCTTCTGTACGGATAGATTCTACTAACTCATCATAGCTTGTCCAGTCTACGGCTGTTGATACAGCAGTATCAGAATTATCGTTAGTAGTTGTTTTGTTGTTGCTCTTGCTTCCACAAGCAGTCATGCCAAGTGCCATAGCTGCAACAAGAGTAAGTGCTACTAATCTCTTTTTCATCTTTCTTCCTCCTAATTAATTAATATGAAAAATAAATTTATGTTAGAACCGGCACATGTGGCTTAAGCTATATGCCGGTAAAAACCTTATATTAGCGGTTGAAGCATGCAACCATATGTCCGTTTCCTCTGTCTGTAAGCTCCGGACGTGCTGCTGCACACTGTTCTGTCGCGTATTTACAGCGCGAACGGAATGGACAGCCGCTAGGCATGCGAAGAGGTGAAGGAACATCTCCCTCAAGCACGATTCGCTTGCTGTGTCTGGCAGTCTCAGGATCCGGAATCGGAACTGCTGAAAGCAGCGACTGTGTGTACGGATGGATTGGATTGTCCATCAGCTCATCCGCATCTGCAAGCTCCATCATATGGCCCAAGTACATAACAGCTATTCTGTCAGAGATATGCTGCACTACAAGCAGATCATGCGCTATAAACAGGTATGATAACCCTCTCTCCTTCTGCAGATCCTCAAACATGTTGACTACCTGAGCCTGAATTGAAACATCAAGTGCCGATACCGGCTCATCACATACGATAAACTTCGGATCTACTGCAAGCGCTCTTGCTATTCCGATACGCTGTCTCTGTCCACCCGAAAACTCATGTGCATAGCGTGTGGCATGGTCTGCGTTTAGTCCAACTGTCTCCATGAGATCCATAATCATCTCATGGCGCTCTTTCTTGCTATTATAGAGCTTGTGCACATCGAGAGGCTCTCCGATGATATCCTCAACCGTCATACGAGGGTTGAGTGATGAATACGGATCCTGGAATACCATCTGCATCTGCTTACGGTAAGGATGCATATTCACATCTATCTTCTTCTCACTGTCAAACAAAACATTGCCGTCAAACTCAATGCGTCCCGCTGTCGGCTGGTACAGACGTAAAAGAGTACGTCCTACGGTTGTCTTTCCACAGCCTGACTCGCCAACAAGTCCAAGCGTCTCACCCGGCTTTATGGCAAATGACACATCATCGACTGCCTTTAATTCCATCTTTTTAAATCCGTCATGAACAGGGAAATACTGCTTCAAATGGTCTACCTTGAGCAGGTACTCGTTGTTATTTGTCTCATTACTCATTTGATTTTCCCTCCTCCATCATATTCTTAATATTCATCCAGCATGATGCGAGATGATCCTCTCCAACCCAGATTTCCTCCGGCTTTTCGGTGAGACATATCTTCATAGCGGCATCACAGCGAGGGCAGAATGCACAACCATCTGGCATGTTGAGCATATTGATTGGTGTGCCTCCGATAGGAACAAGCCTGGTTTTTGAATTGGTCTTTGTAGGGATTGAACGAAGCAGTCCCTTTGTGTACTCATGCGCCGGGCTGTAGAATATGGCATCTGCTGTTCCTCTCTCACACACACGGCCGCCGTACATAACTATGATCTCATCACACATTGAAGCAATGACACCCAGATCATGTGTAACCATGATGATGGCCATGCCGAGCTTTTCCTGCAATGACTGCATAAGCTCAAGAATCTGTGCCTGGATAGTCACATCAAGAGCTGTTGTCGGCTCATCTGCGATAAGGATATCCGGCTCACAGGCTAATGCCATAGCTATCATGACACGCTGTCTCATACCACCGGAAAGCTCATGAGGGTACTGATTTACACGCTTCTCAGGCTCATTAACGCCTACAAGTGTGAGCATCTCTATAGCACGCTCTTTTGCTTCCTTCTTTGTACGGTCTGTGTGAAGAAGCACTGCCTCCTCAAGCTGGTAGCCTACCGTAAATACCGGATTAAGCGATGTCATAGGATCCTGGAAAATGATTGAACAGCATTTTCCTCTGAAATCTGCCATTTTCTTTTTGTTCCATTTGGTGATATCCTCACCCTTATATTTTACTGAACCGCCTGTGATGGCACCATTCTCAGCAAGAATCTGCATGATTGAATATGCTGTAACTGACTTTCCTGAGCCCGACTCTCCTACGATTCCAAGAGTCTTTCCCGGCTCAAGCTTAAAGCTGACACCGTTTACAGCTGATACGTCTCCGTTATCGGTCTTGAAGGTAGTGTGCAGATCAGATACTTCAAGAACAAACTTATTATCTTCCATCTTACTCACTCCTTACTATTTCGATAATTTAGGGTCAAATGCATCTCTTAAGCCGTCACCGATAAGATTCAATGTAAGAACAATGATACAAATCGTAAGCGCCGGAAAAATAAGACGCAATGGGTAGCTCTGGAGTCCGCCACGCGCTGTATTTGCCAACGAACCAAGTGAAGGCATAGGAGCCGAAACACCAAGTCCGATAAATGACAGATAACTCTCAGTAAAGATGGCTGATGGTATCTGAAGCGCTGTAGTAATGATGATTACTGACAGACAGTTCGGTAAAATGTGTTTTCTGATAGTGCGGGCTGATGATGTTCCGATACACTTTGCTGCGAGAATGTACTCATTCTGCTTAATGGTAAGAATCTGACCTCTTATAAGTCTTGCCATTCCTACCCAGTAAAGCAATCCAAACACTATGAAAAGTGCAATCATGTTGACACCGAGCTTTGAAAGCACTGTACCCTTTATTACAGGTGTCAGCACCTCATTTAATACAACTGCGAGTAAAATGATGAGCAGCATATCCGGCAATGAATAAATGATATCTACTATTCTCATCATAACCATATCTACCTTGCCACCGCAGAAGCCTGATACGGAACCGTAAATGATACCGATTATAAGCACAAGCAGTGATGCAAACACACCGACTCCCAGCGAAACACGAGCTCCGTAAACAACACGGATAAAATAGTCTCTTCCGAGCTCATCTGTGCCAAAAATGTGCGGGAACAGCTTCTCACCTGCATCAATCTGTGCCTGCTCAGCATCGCTGTACTGGAAAGGTCCTAAGTTCTGTGCACCCTTAACGATATCTGCATAGCCGTAAGGCACAATCTTTGGTGCCAGAAGAATAACCAAAATAAGTAAAACCAAAACTATAATAGAACCCATAGCCAGTGGATTTTTACGGAGTCTCTTAAGACCATCCTTAAAGAAGGTAGTTGACTCACCCATAACCTCCTGCTGGCGTTTCTCTTCATCTGATGCCTTGGCAAAATCCTTCATATCGAACTTGCTAAGGTCAATCTGTGTGGAGAAAGGAGCTCTCTTCATATTATCTTTCATCTTTATCTCTCCTTAATCAAGCTTAATACGTGGATCAATCACTTTGTATACAATATCTGTAATGAGGTTCGCGCCTACCATGATGACAGCAAGGAAAAGTGTTGTGGCCATAATCATTGTGTAATCACGGTTTGTGATACAGCTTACGAACTTGGAACCGAGTCCTCCGATATTGAAAATACTCTCAATAACCATTGAACCTGTGAGGATACCACCAATCATAGGTCCCACATATGTGATGACCGGAATGAGCGCATTACGAAGCGCATGTACAAATATAATCTTGTACTGATGTACACCCTTGGCCTTTGCCGTACGGATGTAATCCTGTCCGAGTGCATCAAGCATTGAAGTCTTTGTAAGTCTTGTAATATATGCCATCGGTGAAAGTGACAGTGACAGCACCGGAAGTAATATCATGTTGCTTCCTGAGCTGAAAGCCTGCACCACGCCAAGCTTTATACAGAAGAAATAAAGTAATAACGTAGCGATGACAAATGACGGCATCGACGTAATCAGTGTGACGAAGAATACTATAACTCGATCCGGCCACCTGTTTCGCATCAGCGCTGCTATCGAACCGAGCACCACTCCGAATACTATCGCAGTGAGCGCCGCTAAGAGTCCAAGCTTCGCTGAAATCGGGAAGCTCTCCCCGATGATATCTGAGATCGGACGGTCTGTCTTAAGACTAACACCGAAATCTCCGTGCAGCACGCCTGCCATGTAATTCTTGTACTGGACTATAAGTGGCTGATCCAGTCCGTAGCGTGCCTCAAGCTCTTTCATTACCGCCGGACTCTTTGCCTTCTCCGAATTGAATGGACCACCCGGAATTGCATTCATGGCAAAGAATGTAATAAGACTGATAATGAAGATTGTAAAAATAGCGAGAATAACTCTCTTTACAATGTACTTACCCATATTTTTCTCTCCCTCTTGGATTTGTATCGATAATGCATTATTTTTATTTTTTAAAGCATTATCACTGCACCACGTCAAAGTATTTTGTCTAATACGCAAAAAAGTGCGAATGACGTCATTGTCATTACACACTCCCTAATCTTGCTGTCTGATACAACTGTCGTTCTGACGCGAACAATTCTTTTTTATTATACACAGAAATCATACTTTGTCAATTGGATATATTTTCCTATATAATTTTCATTTCTGCATAAAAATTAGTCATTTTTTATAATACTCATTAATAAGGGTAATTTATGCAGTGTATAAGCATTATTTATACATTTTTATTCATTTTTATTTTTGCATTAAAATATTAATTTTCAGTGCATGATTGCTTTGAATTGTTAAGTACCGGCGTTATTCTGGCATTAAACGGATATTTGGTGTATAATTACATATCATTATATATCAAGGAGCCACCTATGCTTACATACGACGATGCACTCAATCTCAACTACTATAAAAAAACAACCTTTACCGGCTGGATGAACGGCATGCGCTTTCTCATAAAGCGTGAGGAGCCAGTCATAAAGGAAGCCACCGAGGATACACCCGAGGAAAAGGGTGAGCCAATATTTCATGCATGGATATGGCCGGGGCCGTATATTTTTGACCTGACTGACGACAGCAAAAAGACTGACAATACCTTTCCATTTACAGATGACGGAAAAAAACAGTGTGTAGACTGGATTAATGAGGTCATTAGTGCGCACTCAAACGAATATCCGAAAAATAAAACAGATGGAGAAAACCTCTAAAAAACTCTTGACTTCTCACCAAAAATATTGTAGTATACGTTTTGTGAAAAAACACAAGGGCTTGTAGCTCAGCCGGTTAGAGCGCACGCCTGATAAGCGTGAGGTCGGAAGTTCGAGTCTTCTCAAGCCCATCCTTGTAATAAGCGTATTATGAAAGCCACGGATTGCTCCGTGGCTTTTGTTTTATGTGTATCTACACCTGCACAATGCGTCCGTGTCTGCCTATTCCTTTAAAAAATCCCGCATTTACTCCATCATACTTTTTGGCACTGCACTCAGAAATCATAAGCTGCTGCTTGTATTTGTAATCATCCCACTCTAGAATTGCTGTGACGTAGGGCTGTTCCTCCATTACACGCACAGTCGTTTTTTTCTTTGAAAACACAGGGTATTTTCCGCAGTACCCCTTTTGAAGCAGCTCCTGTTCAAGCGCTTTACGCTTTTCTTTTATGCGTTCATTTATCTGTTTTCCGTAATTTCTCTCCGGATAATCCTTTGATGCCTTTATCACAAGCTTATAAATATACTGATAAAGCGGTACTCTTTTTGCATCGGCTAAATGTCTGCTCAAAAGTTTTTCCGTTTTCTCACATGGATTTGCCCTGTAGCGTGCAATGAGCTTAAGATAATCAGTGTCCGAAACCTCCCTGCAAAGCTCCTCCATAATGTCTATTCCCTCTACACGGGCCGGAAAATGATACTCCATCAAATCGTCAGGTACCGGTGTCCATCTGCGAAACGGCGCAAAGTAAATAAGGCTCTGGATAAAGCATTCTGTCTCGTTGCAGTATTCCTTTCCCATGTACATATACTTATCAGCGATTGTTCCTACCATATATACAAGCATGCGCCACTGCTCCTGTCCCTTTACCCAGAAATGTCCTATTTCATGGTATTTAAAGCATGCCTCATGCACATGCAAATTATCAAACCAGAGTGTGACCACATTGTCCTGCTGGTGCAGAATGAGTCCATAACCTTTTTCACTTCCTAAAACCAACGATGCCGAAATAATTTCTTCCTCGCTATGATAATCGCCCTTTAACACTGCATTTTCCACAGTCAGATAGCATTCCACCGCGTCATTCATGATATATGGGATTATATATTTGTCGTCACTTCTGCATATATCAAATGAACCGTAATCAAAGAGCTCTGCGAGCATGTAAAATGCGCGTGGCATATCCTCTTTTAAGCCGGGAAGTGCTTTTACTAAATCCTTGTAAGCCTGCATTGTGGTATCCTTTCGTATAGGAAAAATGATAAAAAAATAAGAATTTCAGAAGTAATAAAAACCTCTGAAACCCTTGTAAATAGTACGGGCAACAGGACTTGAACCTGCACGGTCTCCCACTAGAACCTAAATCTAGCGCGTCTGCCAATTCCGCCATGCCCGCAAACACTTTGACAGTATATCATTTTGTTTCATGTGTGTCAATATTATTTATCACATTACAAAAGTGAACTATTCACACTCAAACTGTATTTCCACAACAAACCGCTTCCCCTCAAGCCTTGCTTCAATACTCCCGCCCATTCTCTCCACAAGTTCCTTTGCAATCGAAAGCCCAAGCCCGCTCGATGATATGCTCCTCGCTTCATCAGCCTTGTAAAAGCGCTCAAACACCTTGTCCACGTCTATATCATCAGGATTTTTTACATCATTTGAAACCAAAATATGGACAATCCTATTTTTTGAAGTACGCTCGTCATCTGAAGTCCTGCAATTGCACGAATCCTGTTGCTTCATCTGTATGCAGATGCTATTCTGTCCATGCACCAGTGCATTTTTTATCACATTCTGAAACACCCGCCTGAGCGCCTGCACATTTGCAGTGATAAATATCGTATCCTCACATATATCAAGCAACGGCTCAATGCTCTGCTTTTTCCACTCCTCATAATACGAAAACACTGTCTGCTTTAAAAGTCTGCTGACACAGCAATTAGACAGCTCTAGCTTGAAGCTGTCATTTTTAAGCTTTGTGAACATGAAAAGCTCCTCGAGCATATCCTTAAGGCTTGTGATGCGCTCCTGGATGATATCTATATAATGCTCCTGCGCGCTCTTGTCAGTCTCATCCCTAAGCAGCTGAAAATAGCCGTCCAGCGAGGTAAGCGGAGTACGGATATCGTGCGACAGGTTTGTGTACGTGTCAGATATCATCTGCTCCTTTTTCGCTGCTGCCTCACGCTGCCTGTGCCATTGCTCTAAAAATCTGTTTATACGCTCCTTAAGCCTTCCGATATCAGCCATGTTGGTATCGGTTAAAAGGAGCATATTTGTATCCTTTTCGCATAAAAAATCAAGCTGTTCGTTAATGTCACGAAGCTGTGCCCTTATTTTTACGAGCACAGCTATTAAGACAGCTACCGAAACTGCAAGTATTACAGTCAGTATTTTCCAAATCATGTTTTATTCCTCATTCAAAACACATTATATATCCCTGCGTTTAAATACACCGTACACTGCAATCAGTGACACCACTGCCCACACAGCGGCTACCGCAAATGCACCGCCTACGGTCTTTGCAGACGCACTCAGATCAAGCTCAGAAATCTGATTAACAATAAGGTAATCATTTATATCAAAGTTCTTTACTCCGATTTTTTCAATAAGTATATTGATTCCACTGAAAATCAGTGTAAAGATACCTGTACACATGCACACAGCGATAATCATGCTGATTACATTGTTTTTTATAATGATTGCCATTGCCATGACAAAATATACAAATAAAAGTGTGACCACATACTGGCTGCCAAGCATCTTAAAGAAGTCTGCTGCATCTCCGAATTCTGCTCCATGTAAAAACAGCGGAGTCGCAATACACTGTACAATCACATCAAGTGCCATAGCCACAAGTGTAAATACCGAAAGCGCTATCATCTTTGAAAACAGCAGCACTCCACGGCACTTCACCTGTCCGCCTACGCTTTTTATATAGCCGCTGTTTAGGTCTGCTGTTGAGAAGAGCACCGTAAATATCGCAAGTAAAAGTGCCAGGTCAAGCCCTGCTATATCGCTTTCAACCATATCGGCTATGGTCGGCACCTCATCTGACATGTCGGATTCATCCATTTCAAGCCCGACTGTTGCCGTTGGTCCATTTGACGATTCCGCTGATGCTGTATCGTATTCATCTGCTATCTCACTGTCTGACTCACTTACCATAGTGACATCATCAGTTGTTTCCACGATGCTCTCTGTCGCCATGCTTCTGACAAGAGCTGTCATACCGCTCATAGCTATTGCGAGTGCCATAGCTATTACAAGTATAACATAAGCTGACTTTGTATGTATCAGTCTGTAAATATCCATTCTTACCGCATTAAACATTTGTCGCACCTCCTGTGATACTAAGGAAATATGTCTCAAGCTCCATTCCTGTGACCACTAGCTGTGCCACCGAAACTCCTGCTGTGACCAGCGCTGTATTTAAGGCGGCGCTATCATTCAGGCGCTCATAGACATCTATATGATTTTTGTCCACTATCATGTAGTGCACAAAGCCCATCTTATCGAGCACAGGCACTGCTTTATTTGGATTGTCCACTGTCAGTGTAATCTTCTCACTGCACTTGGAAAGCAGCTCCTCTCTGGTAATTTCCTGAAGCAGGGCTCCATTATTTATAATGCCATAATCTGTGGCAAGCTTTGAAAGCTCCTCCAATATATGGCTTGAAATAAACACAGTCATATCCTGCTGTGCACACAAATTCTGAATCGTATCACGCACCTCTGCAATTCCCTGTGGATCAAGTCCGTTGATAGGCTCATCAAGCACTAAAAGGTCAGGCTCTCCAACCAGCGCCATGCCGATTCCAAGCCTCTGCTTCATACCAAGTGAAAAATTCTTTGTCTTTTTCTTTCCCACATTTAACAGACCTACCTTATCCAGTATGCCCTCTGCATAGCTCTTTTTACTGATGCCGAAGAGACGGCACTTCATCTCGATATTTTCCTTCGCCGTCATGTTTGGATATACACCCGGTGCCTCAATCAGGCAGCCCACTCTTGAGCGTACCTTTGACAAATCCTTTCCAGCGTATCCAAACATGGATATCTCTCCGCTTGTCGGCTTTGCCAGACCACCGATCATTCTCATACAGGTAGTCTTGCCGGCACCGTTTCTGCCGATAAATCCATAGATTGCACCCTTTTTGATGTGGATATCCACATTGTCAACTGCCTTCTGGTGCCCATACTGCTTGGTCAGTGCCTTTGTCTGCAATAATATTTCACTCACAATCAAATCTCCTTTTCTTTTTTCCTTAGCAACCCTTTAATCATAATATAAATGTAAAATCCTAATACATCGCTAACAAAAAGTAAAAAAAGAGTAAAGCTTGTTTACCTTTACTCTTTCATTTTGTAACCGATGCCCCACACTGTCTCTATGTACTCGTCATCGGTCAGCTTTTTTATCTTCTTTCTGATATTGCTGATGTGCACATCAAGAGTCTTTGTCTCGCCAATATACGGCTCATCCCAGGCATATTCAAATATGTCCTCCTTGGCAAACACCTGTCTGGGATGCGCCATGAGAAGCTCGAGTATGGCAAACTCCTGCTTTGTGATGCCGTCAACAGCATCATCAGCTACATAAAGCTGTCTTGAAATCCGATCGAGCACAAGCTGTCTGTGCTCTATTTTAGCAGGACCCGCTATGTATGTATTTGCAGTATCTCCCTGCCCGGTCTCATTTTCTGCTTTTGTCTGGTTTTCCCCTGCCTGGCCCGACTTTGAAGGCACATCTGCCACCGCATGACGAAGCTGCACAGCCACTCTGGCAACGACCTCCTTTATCTCAAACGGCTTTGTGATGTAATCATCAGCGCCTGCCACGAGCAGATTGATTTTCTCATCCAGCTCATCCTTTGCCGTAAGTATTATCACCGGAAGTGACGCATCCATCTGCCGTATCCGTGCCAGAAGCTTCTCCCCTGAAAGCCCCGGAAGCATCAGATCCAATAGCACAAGCGCATAGGCTTCCATGTCCAGCTTAAGTAAAAGCTCTCCCTCTGTGCCTGACCATGCCTGCCTTGTCCTATATCCGGCTTTTGAAAGCGCTGTCGCAAGCAGATCATTAATGTCCTTGTCATCCTCTATTATGAGTATCTCCCCGGATTTGTTGTCTGTCATAATATTCCCTTTCTCTATCCATTGTACCACTTCTATAATAACACCTCTATACTGACAAAATCATGCCGGACGCATTTATCTCACTATGCGTCCTATTCATTTGAATCCGCTATTCAGTTGTTTTTGCAAACTTTAGTTTAGTGCCAATACACACCAAAAAAACAACAGTAACTTTTTATATTCTAGAAATATCCCTCGACTCCCTGCACCAGTCCGTCTGCCAGATTTTCAAGTGTGGCATCGCTGTGGTCAGAGCATGCGTTGCCAAGCTCTACATCCACTGATGGTACCGTGCTGTATGAGGTCTGTGTCAGGTCTATCGCCATTGAGCCATTACCGTTTATCTTTGCTCCATGAGCGCGCAGTCCTTCTATCAGGCTTGCCCCAAGTGCATCATGCTGCTGCCAGTGTGATGCAACCGGCTCCATACCCTTTATGCCTCCCGGCACTGATATGTAAAAGCAGCCCTTATCGTAGCTTAGTCCGTCGCCATCCCAGTGCAGAGCAATATGACAGTCTGCCGCATTATTGCAGATGACAGTACGCGCCACATTGTCAAGCTGTACATCACTTCCGTCTCTTACCATAAGCACATCATAGCCTGCCGCAAGCAGCTTGTCCTTTAATATCTGCGCCATACGGAGTGTGACAGAGCTCTCCGGTGTACCGTCATTAAAGGACATACCACCTGAAACTGCTACTGCTTTTGTTGCACCTGCGCCTGTTGTACCACCCGTGGTCTTTGCCGAACCATCCGGGTGACAAAGAGTCTTCACCGAAGTTCCTCCGCTTGTACCGTGTCCGGCATTGACACCTACTACTATGTTTTTACGGTTTGCTGTAGCCTTGTACATGACCGCACAGCCTGAATTTATCGCTGAATGTTCTGCATACTGCCATGAAGGATTTAGTGACACTGATTCTCCATTCTCATAGGATGCTCTTTCTACATACTGATAAGAGGAATTATTTTCACCTGAATTGTTCTGCTCCTCGTCCTGCTGTTCGGCAGTCTGTTCTTCCTGCTGTGCTTCTGTCTGCTGCGTATCTTTTGCAGCCTCTGTTACCACCTCTGTCACGGCTTCCGTTTCCGTAGGCATCTCGACCTTCTCTGCAGCCTGTGTCTCTGTTGCAGGCTCTGTTGGTGTATCCTGTGCTTTTTTGCCGCATGATGCGAGGGTAAATATCATCATGCCTGTAAGTAATATTGCTGTAAATCGTTTCATTTATTAAAACTCCATTTTCTTTTTACTACATTATAGACAACCCCATGATATTGTTCAAGTATTAGGCAACATTACTTTCATTTTAGGGTCAGTTTTAAATAGTCAATAGAAATTGTAATTCCTCTAAAAATCAGTTATACTATATGTGAATGTATCGAACATATTTTAACCGGGGAGGCTCACATGGAAATATTAAAACTGCCTGTTGGAATCGAAAATTTTGAAGATATACGAAGGTCTGGATTTTATTATATAGACAAAACTATGCTTATCGAGCAGACTTTAAACAATTGGAGTAAAGTAACGCTGTTCACCCGTCCAAGGCGCTTTGGAAAGACTCTTGGCATGAACATGCTGCGCTCATTTTTCGAGATTGGCACGGACAAATCACTGTTTGACGGATTATATATTTCACAAAATAAATCTCTTTGTGATGAGCATATGGGCAAATATCCTGTGATATTTATTTCACTTAAGGATGTCGAGGGTTTATCATATGATGAGGCATTTCAGGTATTCTCCAGAATTATAGGAAATGAAATCAGCAAATTCTCCTTTTTGGCAGAAAGTGATAAATTGACAGTTTTGGAAAAAGAACAGTTCAAAGGATTACTTCATATAGAAAAGGGAAAGTTTATTTTTGACAAGGATACATTTACCGCTTCATTAAAGCTTCTTTCCCAGCTTTTATATAAGCATTACGGCCAAAAGGTAGTCATCCTGATAGATGAATACGATGTGCCACTCGACAAGGCATACCAGAACGGCTACTACCATGAGATGGTCTCTCTCATACGAGGCTTGTTCGGACAGGCACTAAAGACCAACGATTACTTACAGTTTGCTATTTTGACAGGCTGTCTTCGCATATCGAAGGAAAGCATATTTACAGGATTAAACAACTTTGAAGTCGTTTCAATCATGGATTCAATGTATGACGAGTGCTTTGGCTTTACAGATAAAGAAGTTCAGGAAATACTTAAGTATTTTAATCTTTCAGAGCATTATGCAGATATAAGGGAATGGTACGACGGCTATCATTTCGGCAACACCGATATCTACTGCCCGTGGGATGTCATAAGATATTGCAAGAGCCTGTGCGCAGATCCCACTGCAAAGCCACAGGACTTCTGGTCAAATTCAAGCGGAAATGCTCTGGTAAGAAGCTTCATTGACAAGGCCGATGTCCAGACCAAGGATGAGATTGAGCGCCTGATAGCAGGCGAATACATTGAAAAAGAAATATCCCAGGAGCTGACCTACGATGAAATCGACAAAAGCATCGCAAACCTATGGAGTGTACTCTTTACCACCGGTTACCTGACCAAGCAGGGCGTGACTGACGATGGCAGGGTACGTTTATCAATACCAAACCGCGAGATTAAAAATCTTTTCATCAAAAAAATCCGCGAATGGTTCAGCGATACAACCGCAAATGACGGAAAGACACTTGAACAATTCTGCAATGCATTTGTGGATAAGGATACCGAAAAAATAGAAGAGCTTTTTGGCGATTATCTCTGGAATACAATAAGTATAAGGGATACCGCAGTTGCCAAAGATAAAAAAGAAAATTTCTACCATGGTATCCTGCTTGGTCTGCTGGGCTACAAGGCAAGCTGGCTCATCAAATCAAACACCGAATCGGGCACAGGCTACAGCGATATCCTCGTTGAAGTTCCAAACAACAGAACCGGCATCGTGATAGAGCTTAAATATGCCGAAAACGGCGATATGGATGCAGCCTGCGATGAGGCACTGAACCAGATTGAGAAAAAATCATATGTGGATAAGCTGAAGCAGGATGGCATGCGCAATTTCATCAAGTATGGAATTGCTTGCTTTAAGAAGGATTGTAAGGTTGTGGTAAGTAAATAAGACACGCATTTAAACAGGCGTAGAGAGACTAGCTCCACGCCTGTTTACTATTCTTTTAATACACATTTTGTAAGTCAATATATTAATTATTTCTTTCTATTATCATAAACACCAAGTACTTGTACTATTAATGCAAGCAACATAATAATAAATAAACCTATACTATTTCCATATAAAAATATAGTAAATGCCTGTATTGCAACAACTACCCAGTTACCTACTAATAAAATAAGTTCAAGGTTATTTTTCATTTTCATTTTCTCCTTTTCTTAACTTTTTATATAAACTATCAAATGGTAAAATTACCACTTGGTTCAAACGCTAATAATGCTCAAAAACTCTCTTTGCGTTTTTTGCTTTTAATAAAAAAATTAAATTTAAAACATTTCCAACAATAACAATCAGCACTATGAAAATACTCAATACACCCTCAACATTTGGAATAACAAATATTGAACATAAAATTAGTAAAAATTGTACTATCACATATATTATTATTTTATTCTTCATCCGATAATTTCTCCCTCCTAATTCACCATTTTCTAATATATCAGCATTTTTTGAAGAAATTCACAAATCACTCCAAAAAGTGATATCAATGCACTTATCAGAATGTTGAAAGCAAAACTTTCTAAAAATACTCTATAATAAACTCAATTACTTTCTTAAACTTTCCTTGAATACTCATTCCAATAGTTCCCACTATAACAATAATTATTCCTATATAAAACATAACATATGAATCAATAAACCATGTTGTTATTTCCATTATCACGCATCCTATGACAAAAATCATTACTGACAAATTAGAAATTATTTTTTTCATTTATCCACGCCCTTGTTCTATTTTCTTAGGTGCCTCATATTTGATTAATATAATCATCAATTTTATTTTTCACATACAATAAGGTATTCCTATACTTGCCCGGAATATTTGCCCAACAGTCATATAGCAGAATCATATCTTTCTTTTTATTAATTTCCAATTCTTTTTTCCATTGGTATGAATCAATTATTTGAAGAAAATAATCGAAATAATCTCTCCACAATTTTGAATATTGTCCTACATATAATTTCATTCTCAGTACAACATTACGGATATTGCCTACGTAATCCTCATTCTTGCTAAATATAGCATAAAATACATACAGTGTAACAATATCAAGTTCCTTTATATCCGGCGAAGTACTGATTTCCTCCGGTTCCATAAAAAGACTTTTTAATATATTGTTTACATATGCCGGTTCTGTATAATCATTATCATATATATTCTTAGCCAGTCTCCTCTTAACCATGCCAAGAACATAGTTTTTATTTATATCATCATCATAGAAATTTTCCACCCTGCAATCATCATAAACTTTATTCAAATACAAAGCTCCATTCCCTCTTCTAATGTTGCGAAGCTTGAAATTATCTCCATGAAATTTCCGCTCATAAATCATGTCCAATGCTTCAAACTCTGCAAATAAAATAATCACTATCAGCGCTCCTGCCGGTTTAAAGCATAAAAACAAAATCATTACACTAATACCAAAAATATATCTTCCGATCTTTCTTGCAATTATACCCTCTCTTAAAATTCGAATCATCTCTTCATATGAAAATCTGTTATACTCTTCATCATCAATAAAATCACAATAAACAACCTCAGGTTTTTTCCCAATTTTCATCTCGAGCTTCCCATCTACATTATTTATAAGAAAAGGGAAAATGCATAATGGGCACTTTATTGAATACCTGATTCTCAAATATAAAAATCTACTCAATGCTGTAACCTGTAGCATTATAATATCTGATACTGTAACTGAAATTACAAATATAGTAAACGATACTATCCAGGTGTAAAAATCTCCCTTAGAAAATAAAACTCTGTAATCTAAAAATGTACTGACAACAATCCCCATTATTGAACTACAAAATATACCAAACCAATAAAATTTTGTACAATTAATACCATTTTTTAGCACTATCACCATCCTCCTCAACTGTTGTTAATTTCTTTATATCCTATAATCCATATATCTTCAACCATAAATACATGAATGACACGAATTCGTACAGGTTTGACATTCAATCAATAATATTCGATTATATAAAAACAGTACCACTTATTCTAAATTGTTTTCAACACCTTAAGAATGAGCGGTACTTTTTTTGTAACGAATGGTAGAAACATATTTAGCAGACTTATTTCTAAGATAAAAATAACATGAGACTGTTATTTATTATTTTTATAATTCTTAATCACAATTAACACGCAGCTTATTATTGATAACATACAGCAGAACAGCAATGCAATACATGTCACAATATTCCCTCTGCTCGGATGATTGTAAAAATTCACTCCATACATTATCGTTACTATTCCTATGCACGAAGTAATTATTCCTATAACTATCTGTAGCTTTAACAATTTCATTCTATCCATCTATAAATTCCTCTCCAGATTCAATGTTTCTTTGTTTATTATTTCTTTTGTTCTAATTAAAAATAAAGTGCAACAATATACTGATATAGCCAAGATTTGTAATCGTACATTGCCTCTTTGAAAAAAACAAATGTATCTACTCCAATCAGGAATAATATAATTTCAAAACCATGCATACATATATTCATATCAGCATTTTTTGAAGGAATTCACAAATCACTCCCAAAAGTGATATCAATGCACTTATCCGAATGTTGAAAGCAAAACTTTCTAAAAATACTCTATAATAAACTCAATTACTTTCTTAATCATAATTATCTTCATATCTCTTATAGTTATTTGTGGCAAATCTGGCCAACCATGTATCAGGCGGAAGTGTCCATAAAATCACCAAAATCCACACTATGATACCGATAGCCCTGTAAACACCACAAAGCTCCGTGCATGGTGCAATATCCAGACACGCAAATACAGAAAAAACACCACAAATAATAAATGCAATACCAAAATACACCAACCAAAAATTATTCTCCCAGCGATTCTCAAAGAAAAACCCTTTTATTTTTCTCCGCTGTAATATAAGCAATACCACACCGGCTATAGTCATCGCTATATTAGCCGCTTGATAAACATATATTCCCAATATAAATGCAAGTAGTATCGCAGAAATAAAGACTCCGCATATTCTTGCTCCGGCTATACCATCACTTGACACTTCATCTTTGATATTACTCATAGCACCTTTAATCTGTATTATAAAAAATACCAAATAAAACATAAGACCTGCTATCACAAGTCCAAGCCATTTTGGCAAGCCGAAAACTGCTTCTCCGATAAAGCAGCCTATTGCCAAAACACATAATTGTATGAATAAAACTTTTAAATTATTCTTCATAATCCCCCTTAATTTGTCACTCCTGTTTGCAACCGTTCCTGACTCCTCAACTGTTGTTAATTTCTTTATATCCTATAATCCATATATCTTCAACCATAAATACATGAATGACACGAATGGTACTCAACAAATTTAGCAGGCTTATTTCTAAGATAAAAATAACATGACAAATACCATATTTCAATAATATCCCCGTGAACGTTGCACTTAACTACTCAATACCTATTTTTATCATATTGTATTATACCTCTTGAAATTATCTATATCTCAATTATAGACAAACTCACAGTATTTTTCAAACAAAATAATTATAACCATAAATGCTCTAAATTTTTAGATGATTTGAATATGTCTTAAATCCGCGATATCACAAGCTTTCCATCCTGCACATCAACCCTGACCTTATTAGACTCTATCCCCGCTGCCTCAAGCATCTCATCAGTGAGTTTTATCCTGTGCGCCTTGTCCAATACCGTATATTCCATTGCAGGGTGTTTCTTCAATTTCTCCGTACTTACCTTTCCGTCAGATATAAGCACTGTGCGGTCTACACGGCCTGCAAGTGCCATATCGTGTGTGACTATGATGATGGTTATACCAAGCTCTTTGTTCAGCTTATGAAACAGCTCATAGATTGTATCAGCAGTCCTTGTATCCACAGCTCCGGTGGGCTCATCCGCAAGCAGTATGTCCGGCTTATTTGCCAGTGCCACCGCTATCGCTGCGCGCTGCTGCTCTCCTCCCGATAGCTGAGCCGGAAGCTTATCCTTATGCTCCTGTAATCCCACTGCCTTTAACAGTTTAATGGCATAGCTTTTATTATCATCCTTGCGTTTTTTTATAATTTCTCTGTGTTTTAAATTATCGGTATTACCTGAATTTTCAAACATCATCACGGCTTCGACATTCTGCAGCACAGTCAGGTATGGGAACAGATTTTTGGCACTTTTCTGCCACACAAAGCCCACCTTGTCCCTGCGGTATCTCACCATTTCAGCTTCTGAATATGTGGAAATGTCTTTTCCGTCAATAGTGAGCACTCCCGCTGTGGGAGTTTCCAGTCCTCCTATAATATTTAAAAGGGTGGATTTTCCGCTGCCGGATTTTCCTATTACCGCAAGCATCTCCCCTGTTTCCACCGTCAGGTCAAGCCCCTCCAGTGCCATCACCTTTTTATCGTCGGTCTCATATATTTTTACCAGTCCATCGCAGTTTATCATCTGGTTTTCCCCCCTTTTAATTTAAATTACTATGCCGTCACTAAGCTCAAACACTTCATCCCCCAGCTCCATCAGGTTCGGATCATGCGTGGTCATAACTATAGTGATGCCCTCATCGTCTATCAACTCACGGAACAATCGCATGACTTCAAATCCAGAAGCGGTATCGAGTGCTCCTGTCGGCTCATCCGCAAAGACCACCTTCGGGCGATGAACCACAGCGCGCGCTATCGCAACTCTCTGCTGTTCACCTCCCGATAACTGATCCGGCATATGATCCATGCGCTTTGAGAGTCCGACACGCTCCAGTAACTCTGATACTCTGTCATGCGTATTCTCATTTATCACATCGTTTTTCGCAAGTCTAAGGGCAAATTCCACATTCTCATATGCCGTCATCGTGGGAATTAGTGCTATAGACTGGAATACAAATCCCATCTCATACCGCCTTAGCATTTCCCGGTCTTTTTCGGTCATCTGCTCGAGGTTTTTATCCAGAAACTGCACACTTCCCTCTGTCGGCATATCAAGCGCACTAAGGATATTAAGAAGTGTGGTCTTTCCGGAACCGGAACGCCCTTTTAAGATGGCAAGTGTTCCTTTTTTTATCTCCATGGATACTCCGTCAAGTGCGTGGACTGTTGTACCATCTCCCGCCTTAAAATATCTTTTTATATTTTGAGCAATTATCGCATTTTCCATATGTCACGACCTCTTTTTTTACATGCTAACTATCTTCTCCAAGCCTTAGTGCCTGTGCTATCTTCATACTCTTAAGCAATCTGCTGATAACCACATAGCATACGGCTACAGCCACGAAAAGTACTCCTGCAAGCTCCAGCATATCAGATTGATAAATATATACATTTACTCCGATATTGTGTTTCTGCGGCAGATATATGATCGATATGAGCCTTACAAACATCGCTGTTGCAGTTATACCTATGCCTGCTCCCGCAAGAAGCGGCAGAAATGATAAAAATATCTGCTCGTTTAAAAGCATTGCTTTTACCTCTCTCATTCTCATTCCCATTGCGCGGTATATACCAAACTGCAGCTCCCTCTGTTTTAGTGTCATAACCCAATACAGCAAAAATCCTACTGAGCACACTATCAGTGAAAGTATAAAACTTAATGTAAACATACCGTTTGTGATCTGCACTGTGGCTGAGTTTTTATTCTCGTCTATAAGCTGCTGCGCGGATGTTATATTCCTGTATATTTCACTCTGTACTTTTTCACTTTTAGTGTCTGTTAAATTGTCTGCTGTACTGTCTGAATTTTCACTGTTCTCACCGCCCAGATATCCCACAATATCATCCACCGTTTTTCCTTTTGACAGGTTCATCCACACACTGTACGGTGTCATGCCGAACTTTTCCACAACCGTAGCATAATTTGCAACGATCAGGTATTTCTCCTGCTCGGTCACATTTCCTTCTACATCTGTCTCATAGGTGTAACGCTCGTAGCCCGGAAAACCTTTTACTATGGCACATACCTTTACATTCTCGGATGCGTAGATCTGATCATCATCGACAGCCTCCGGTACATACCTTGAGTAATTTAAGCTGTCACCAACTTTAAGTCCCAGAGCTTTTGCCAGATTTGAGGAAATGATGACTCCGTCCGGCTCCTTTGCCAGCTCATTCAGGTAATTGAACCAGTGCGCGTCATTAATATCATCATTTTGGTCACTCTGCAATTTCGCAGTCTCACCGAATTCTTTTGTGTTTATCGCCATAAGATATGCATCCGAAACCGAACCACTGCCTGCGGAAATATCTACCCGCTCGTCCTCAAGCACACGCGTGACACCGTCACAGATGCCCTCATTTTTGAGCGACTCGTATTTACCGAAATCAGGCTCGTCATACATCCAGCTTACAGAGCCATCTTTATTCTTCTGTATCCTGAGTCTGAAATCTTCGTTGTATATCGCATCACAACCCACATTGTAGACGATCCGTTTTTCCATATTGCTGTTCATGGTGCGCGCCATATTCGCGTCAAAAATACCGCCAGCCACTGTCATGATAAGAAATACTGCCAGAAATCCCTGATTGTATCTGGTTCGTTTCAGCTGTAAAAATGATGCATACATTGCCGGAGAAAAACGCTTTTTAAAGAGCCTGTCCACAAGCAGAATAATAAGTCCGGTAAGTCTTACGCACAAAAGTGCCGCTGCAAATATAAAAAGCGAATTGTCCAGTATCATGACAGGATCTATGCTCCTGTTCTCAAGAACAGATATCGCAAGCGTACTCTTCTGCTTGTTGTAATTGTAAAGCAGATATGCTGACAGAGCCAAAAGTATAATGTCTATAAAGCATTTCTCCCAAAGAGGCTTTTTCTTTGATATTCGTTTCCTGCTGCTGCGCTCTGATATGGCATCCTTTGATTTTTTCCACACCGGAACTGTGATAAACAGCACCATGATAACTGCCGCTGCCACCGCATAGACAAGCATCTGCCATACAAATCTGTAAGTGCCTATATCCTTTGCCGTAAATCTTAAAAATCCGTCTGTAGATGCGGCAGCCCGGCACATTATATATCCGAGCACTATTCCGAGTACACAGCCCGCAAACGCTATTATTCCCGACTGCTGCAGGTACAAAATAAATACCTGTAATTTTGTCGCACCGCGGCTTCTTAAAACAAGTATGTCATTTTCCTCGAGCGAAAGTATCTGTGCAGATATCATTCTTATAAATAAAATCAAAAGCACAAGACACGGCAGCTCCAACGCCCAAAGCATCAGCTTTATCGTCTTCTGCTGTGTAAAAAAGCGCTCCAGCGTATCACGGATGTTGTCATTGTAGAGCTTGTCAGCATCCTTAAACTGCTCCATATAACCGTCATAAAGTGAGGCATTTTCCGTGTTGATCTGCCTGTAATCCAGCATGAGAAAATCACTGTAGCTGATATTGTCCTCGCTGTAATACTGCATCATTTCGTCAAAAACATCCTGCGAAACAAATATCACATCGCCCATATCCGAAAGCGTCTTGGCCCAATATGGATCGTTTATATCTTTTTCACGGCAGATCTGTGATATGACGAACGGAATTTCCTTTTTACCACTGCCGTCAGGTACATGTAAATAGATTTTTTCACCTGCTACAAGTCCGTAGTGATCCATTGTCTTTTCGCTTATACTGCATTCGAATGTGGCTGTGTCAGTCTGAGATTTTACAACATCCGCGTACTCCGAAAGTCCCGGCAGATATCCTATTGTAAAATAATTGTTAGGTCCTCCAAACTCTGTATCTGCGCGTCCTCCTGAGAGTGTGATAAGCTGCTGTGAGGAAACCTTGTTTATATCCACATATTCAGTCCACTTCTTTTCGTATCCTGACAGCTTATCAAGCACTGACTGCGAATCAGGATAATCTGCCACCGCATATGTTCCCTCGCGGCTCATCCGTGCTGGAAACTCATTCTGCTGTGTGGCATGATCCGTAAAAAGTCTGTCGAGTATCTGATTTCCCGCACCCTTTTCAAACATAGGGTGGCACACAAAAAGTGCTATAAACAAAGCCACTCCCATAAGCAGACACAGATTTAACCATTTTCTGTTTTTTAATTTATTAATTACGAAGCCAAACATATTTCATCGCCCTCATCAATACCGTAAAGCACAAGTGTATTGCTGCCTGATGTATAATCGCCCAATATTACCGGCTGCTTTACCACGCTGTCCCCATCAATTTTCCACACATAGTATGATATATCATCTTTGTCCATAGGATTGACCTGCTTGTGTATGATCGAAGTCGGCACCACTACCACCTTTTTAAAAGAAACATAAGAAAACTTTACAGCAGATGCCCTGGTCAGATCATCCGGTATTCCATTGTCAAGTTTTATATAAAATGCTGCATTTCCATATCCCGAATCTGTGTTTCCGGTAATATGCACACCTTTATCATCCTGATTTATATATCCCTTTTGAGCTTCCCTGCCGTAACCGGCAAAACCGATACAGCTTCCGTAGATCGTTGTACCGTCCAGCTCAAGTGATACGCGCTCTCCCACATCTGCTATATTGTCCTTATATACTTTATAGCTATTGCTATCCTTTACCTGAACCAGCAGTACGTCCGTGGAATTTCCGGTTATCTGCAGGATATCTGAGCCTTTCTCCACATTATCTCCTGCCTTGACACTCACCTTTGAAACTTTTCCGTCATTTTTGGCATATACTGAAATATTTCCTTTGCCGTCATTTCCTGCGCTTATGCTGTCATATGCTGACTGTAGCCGGGAAAGCTGATAGGTGTGGTCTGCACAGGCAAGTTTTTTCTGCAGATTCAATAATTGTAAATTCAGTTTCAACTGCTGCTCATCATATGCTGTATCCGGCTTTTCATCCTGCCGGTTATTTTCTTCTGCGCTGCTACCACCTTCAGATAAATCTTTTATCTGTTTATCGTAATCAGCAATCTTCTGCGCATAGGATTCATTCTCCGAGTCGATCGCATTTTTCGCCTCTGTTATGGCAGCTTTGCCCTCTCCGGTATCCACCACGTAAAGCAGCATCCCCTTTTCTACCGTATCGTCCTGCTTCACATTGACCGATACGATCTGCCCTTCATAATCACAGGTTTCGGTTATCGTCCCTGCGTCAGATCTGCTGTAGCGCACACCGTAGTTTGCTATATCAAAGTCAGACCTTGTTACCGTATATTTGCTATACTTTGTCGGAACCTGATCTGTAGAATTATAGTAAACCAGCTCCCCCTCTTTTAAGCCCTCTGTGACCTGTGTATAGTTTTCATCAGACTCACCTGTTGTTATGATGCGTTTCTCGCGGCCGCCCTCATCATTTTTCACATAGACATATCTGGTATCGCCATCCATATAGATGGAATCTTTTCCCACGACAAGTGCCTGATTTGCTTTTGTCTTTTCAAAATATACCGGATACATCTGTCCTGCCGTAAGAAACGGCTTTTCCCTGCTTTCCACGCACACATCCGGATATCGGTTGTTTATCTTTGAAAGTACCAAAACCTCTGATGTATATTGAGACTCAGTGACATCATATTTTTCGCCATCGACTATCACATATTTCTTGTCATAATCGCTGTATTTGTACTCATTTATGGCTGTGCCCTTTATATCCAGCACAAGGTCATCCGTATCTGAGACAATGACTATATTCTCGTATGCCGCAGCAGACCTTCCATCTGTCAGCTTCTTAGTGTAAGTGACAAGACCGCTGTGGGCTGCCTTAAGCTTTCCATCATCAACAATCTGCTGATATGAAGCCATCTGCTCATTGATCTTTTGCACTCGGTATTCGTGAAGCTGCTTATCGTACCGTTCATTTTCCTGTTCTGTGGCAATCTGCGTATTGTAATCCTCTTCTGTGCTCTCTTTTTTCTCAATCTGTTCTGTTGAAAATTCGTCCGTATCCGCAGCCTGACTCTCCCATAATTTGATCTGCGTATCCGAGATCTGAGCGGATATCTCATATGTCTCATTCTCATGCGCCAGCGCATCATTACATTGCTGCAACTGTTTTTTTGCCTCATCCACATCACAGACAGCAAGCACATCCCCTACATTTACTGTATCTCCCGGCTCCACATATATCTGTGAAATGTTTACGTTGGCACTGTAGTAATTGCAGTAATCCCTAGGAACTGCGGTAGCCATCAGCACCTGTATGGAGCCAATCGTACCGTATTCCACAGGTCTGTAGGCTTCATTTAACGCTACAGGTTCTTCAAGCTCTGGTATACTGCTTTCTGTCATTTTTCCACAGCCGCCTGCCACAAACGATACACATATTCCCAGTACTGCCAGTTTTTTTATTGATAAAAGGTTTCTGATCTTCACTGCAAAACCACCTCATCCCCGCTTTTAAGTCCTTCTGTGATGATCCGGTAGTCTCCCACCTGATCTCCGGCACTTATCCATACCACCTGTCTGTATCCATTCTCATCCAGTGTGTATACAAAATACCTGCCATCCTTCTCATGTACTGCGTCCTTTTGCACATACACAGCATTTTCTATAGCAGGGCGCGTCACTTCCATGGAAAATATCTGTGCATCCGATACTGCCGACATGTCCGATACCGGTTCAAAAACAACCTTTTTATCGTCCACCTCTTTTACCTTAAGTTCAAACTCTATATCAGATGCTGTTGCCGTGTATATATCACCTACATTGAAGTCATAACCTTCCGGTCTGTCAGCCTCGTAATTGCCGTTTCCGCTGATTTCTGTTATAAGATTGCTGCCCTGTTCAAAAACTCCCGCCAAAAGCGAATTGTTCATTGCTGTGATCGTGCCATCCTCGGATGCCGTGATCTGATATCTCGACAGTTTTTCCTTAGCCTCATCAAGATAAAGCTGCGCAACCTCTGTATCCTTATCAAGCTGGGCTATATCGCTTGAATAATCCTGAGTATCATCGATTTTCATAATAGCCCTGTAGTGCTCTGCCAGAAGCTTATTCTGACTGATCTGCCCGCTGTAGTCCTCAATCTTTTTCTGTATCTCCCCGGATTTAAAAGCCACCAGTATATCGCCCTTTTTCACATGATCACCCACTGCCACATTTACCTTTTCAAGCGTAAGCTCCGTGTTTGTCGCACCATAGGAAAACCTGGTATAGCCCTGCGCGCTCAGACTGATGGTAGTCTGCGGTGTGAGTGAACCGCTCTGTACCGTAACTGTCTGGTATGATATTTTCTCGTAGGAAGCTCTGTCCGTCTGTGCAAGCTCCTTTTGTGCCGCCCCACATCCTGAAAATAAAATAGAGGTAATTGCAGTGGCAAGTGTCAAACGCCCTATATATTTTTTCTTTTTATTAATCATATATTTTCCACATCTTTTCCAAATAAATATGAACCTGATCTATTATCTAAAAATGTAACTCCATGTATAAACTTTATTGCAGCCAATAACAGTATCTTATATTAGATCATCACTCCTTATGATCGTGCCGTCTATCGCATTCACATACACCGGATATCTGTCGTAGCCCTTATCCTGTTTTGACAGACACCATGCCGGAACATAAGTACATTTATCCTTGTCAGATGCATCCTTCAAACGGATATATCCGAGCTTTAGATTGTTGTAAGTGTGATTTTGTGTAAAATCATACTGATCTGAGTTTTTTGTCATGTCATCCTTGATGATCTCTTTAATAGTGTCCATTGACAAGAGTTCTACGTTTTTTGACTCATTTACAATATCAACCGGGTAAGAAACAGTAAATTCCGTCACTCCCTGATCCGTCACAATAAAGGAACTGCTGCCATATGGCATAAAATCATCATAGTTATCGAGTGTATCCCATATATCCATATTCCGGGTGAAATCGAGTGACTTGCAAAACGCTATGCCATCCACACCCTCGCCATAATCTATGATATATCCCCAGGCTGTATCCTTTATGACGCTCTCTTTATCATCAGTTTTTACAGTATCATCACCATCCTCTATCACTCCTGCGCTCCACTCGTAGTCTGATGTTCCTATATATACCTGTGAAGCCCTGCCTAATTTATTTTGAAATTCTTCTGCCTTTTTTATAGCTTCGTCTTTTGATAATGCACACTCATTATCATATGAAGATGTAGTATCTCCACCTGTAGAGCCTCCGTTAAATCCCTCTACACCTTTCTCCTCTGCAAAGGATGGTGGTCCGTAATAGCCATACTCACTATCATCGTATAATGTCCCCTCACTTCCTGCCTTAAGAGGCTGTGCTGAAATATATTCAAGCGAACCGTCCTCAGCAATTCCAAACCTAAGCTCACAGAAAACATTACCAATATATCCCAGATACTCATTACAATCCGTATAGTCTGTGGCTATTTCACGCGTATCAAGTGCAGACGATTCTGCCTTTTCATACTGTTCCAGCAGATCATTTTCACTTTTCATCACCCTGCTGACGCCCTCTTCTGTGATAAGTCCCGCATCAATTTCCTGCTGATACCCGGCAATCTCATTTTTTACAATCTCCATGCTGTGATATATCTCTTCTTTCGTATAATGAGGTATGTCGTGATAATATACGGTACTATCGCCAAAATAAGCCTCTATCACACTCTTTTTGAAATCGGCACCCACCTTTATATTCTTCACCTCAACAACCGACATGCTTTTGCAGTCCGGCAGGGTAATGTCTGCTGAAATATCCACATCCACACTTTTGTCAGATGTCTCAACAGCAAAGCTGTCATTCCATTTCGTACTGTCGTCAAACGCACTTATATCGCTTCCTGCTTTTGTGTTTATATTTTCAGTTTCCATATTGTAATCTACTTTTTTTCCTGAGCAGCCTGTGAGTGAGATGATTACTATCGCTTCAACGATCGTCATAGCCGCTGCGAGTATTCTTGTGTGTTTTCTCATATGCCAATCCTCCCTGATATGTCACATTTTTTCTACAACATAATTATTCCTGTGAAAGTACGGTCCGATGTAAACATTCTGTATCTTAACTCAGATCGTCCGGATGTATCACACTTCCGTCAATCGCGTTGATAAATACAGGGCATGCATTTGTAGTGTCTTTCTGCAGCAATTCCAGACTCCATGCCGGAATATAACTGTATTTTTGCATATCAGTCCGGTTGTTTACCCTTATGTATGCAAGTTTTAGAGTGTAATATTTTACATTTTTATCCAGTACATATTCCTCAGCATTGTTTTTAAGCTCATCCCGGGCAATATCAAATATATTTTCTAAAGGAAGCATTTCTACATTTTCCTGTTTTCTTACTATACTTACCGGGCAGTCTATATAAAAAGTACATATACCATATTTATCAACATAAAAATTGTAGAATTCATTATCAAAAGTATCCTCTATACTATCACCATATTTCATATTGTATCCGCTGTAATCCATCGGATTTAAAGCATCATCAAATAATATTTTGCCAACTCCGATATTGTAGTAAAATCTATAACCACTTACACACTCATGTATATCATCTTCCTGATACACATGATCGGCTCTTTCGTTATATCCACTCCATTTCAGCTGCGAGCTCTCAGTCTGTGGGATGGATGAAAAACCTGTCTCTTTCAAAAAACTGTCTATCATATTCCCCGCTTCTTCTATTGTGATACCCGATTCATTTTCCTCCTGCGCGATTTCCTCTCCCGATGTATCCTGTGAATCCGTGATATCATTTACCGTATCATATTCCATGAGTGAATCCGGTCCAAAGTATTGCTGCACATATCCATCGTTAAATATATTACTCCACTCATATTCATTACTTCCTGCCTTTTTGGTATATCCTTCAATCGGACCTGCGCCAATTCCCGACAGCCATTTATTTTCATCACCATCTGCAACAAAATTCACGTTATACCAGGTGTTTCCTTTTTTCCCTACAAACTCATCACATGAATCATACTCTGTAGCTATAGTCCATTCATCCCCGGCATTTTCCAGATAATGCGTATACTCCTTCAAAAACTCAGCTCTGTTTCCTGTGCCAGATGTATCAGTTGGTGTTGTTGAGGAATTTATGGAATCAATAAGATTTTGAAGCTGTGTTTTTGTCCAATGTTCTTTATCATAGTAATAAATCTGCGACTCTCCAAAGTATGCCTTCAATACCTTTTCCTTGAGCTTTGCAGTATAAGGTATCTTTTCCACTTCAACTACTGACATTGTCTTACAATCAGGCAGTTCCACTTTTGCACTTATATCTATATTTACATTTCCAATTTCTGTCTGCACGGAAAACTCATCGCTGTAGGTCTCATCTGTACTAAAATCCTTTACATTGCATACAGCACTTTTTGTCAGTTTTTCTGTATCAGTGCCATAATCTACCTTTTTATCTGCACAGCCTGCCAGTGATGTGAGGACAAGTGCCTCGATGAGTGTCATAATTGCTGCAAATAATCTCATATTTCGTGAAGATATGTTATCCCTTTTATCCATATGCGGCTCTCCTCCCTTTTTGTTCTTTCCCGGTGACTATTCAGAATAGTTATCTTCCATGTTGTTATAATGAGTATATATGTCAGTTGTAAACTTTTTGTATCATACATTGCTTTTTTTAATAAAAAGTTTTTGTCTGCTCCATAAAAATTCCACCGCCTTCTTGACGTACAAACATACGTTTGCTACAATGTAAATATTCTTGACTCTTAAGAAAGAAGGCTGATTATGAATACAGATATTACAAAACAACTGGAAATGGTGCTGTACAGAACCGAAGATGATAACGTAACAGTCAGTGCCTTGATAAAAGATGAAACGATATGGCTGACACAAAAAGCCATGGCTGAATTGTTTGGTATTGACAAGTCGGGCATCAGCCGCCATTTAGCAAAGATTTTTGAAACCGGTGAGCTTGATGAGGAAGTGGTTGTTGCAAAAATTGCAACAACCACTCAGCACGGAGCAATGCAGGATAAAACGCAGACTATTCCTACCAATTATTATAATTTGGATGCCATTATTTCTGTAGGTTACAGAGTAAACTCTATTCAGGCAACCAGGTTCCGTATATGGGCAACCGGTATTTTGAAGGAATATATGATAAAGGGCTTTGCTATGGATGATGAACGCCTGAAACAGGGTAAAACAGCATTTGGAAAAGACTATTTCCGTGAATTACTGGAAAGAGTACGCTCCATCCGTGCCAGCGAACGTAGAATATGGCAACAGATAACCGATATCTTTGCAGAGTGCAGCATTGATTACAATAGAGATTCTGATACTGCATATCATTTTTATGCAACCATACAGAACAAATTTCATTATGCTATTACCGGTAAAACAGCGGCTGAAATCGTCTATAATCAAGCTGACCACACCAAGGAAAATATGGGCTTGACCACATGGAAAAATGCTCCAGATGGTCGTATTCTCAAATCTGATACCCCGATTGCCAAAAACTATTTGGATGAAAAACAGATTCGTCAGTTGGAACGTGCTGTTACAGGATATTTTGATTACATAGAGGATTTGATTGAACGTGAAAACGTCTTTACTATGGAGGAATTTTCAAAAAGTGTGAACGAATTTCTTGCGTTCCGCAGATACGATATCTTGAAAGATAATGGATGTATTTCTCATAAGCAGGCAGTGGAGAAAGCATATCAGGAATATGATATTTTTAACAAGACACAGCCAATTGAATCTGATTTTGATAAGATAGTAAAAGGATTGGAAAAGAAAATTTAATTTCTTTTCAGGATTATGATACAATTACGGAAAACAGTTTTTTTAGAATCTGACAAATCGTTAAGAAAAGAATCGAAGGTGGTGCAAACGAAAAAGCAGTATTGAGACTTTTCATTAACTGCCCTTTCGTTTGCATCAATTTCGATTTTTTCTGGTTG
>OGQQ01000256.1_pt1 | contig 55704 bp, 56 predicted proteins | sample 1553281 | NCBI WGS metagenome assembly OGQQ01 (sample SAMEA2579937, study PRJEB22360) | human gut metagenome | biome: human gut; feature: human-associated habitat; material: faeces | place: Denmark | collected 2008/2010 | reverse complement strand
TTTGAAAACTATATCGGTATTCTTCTTAATATCCCGCCCGAGTCCTGTGACCTGCGCGGTATCTGCAGTATGCAGGGAGTCACTGAAGCGGACGGCAGCGTATATCCCTGCGATTTCTACGTGTTGGATGAATACAGGCTGGGGAATTTCAACGAAAATTCGATTTCTGACTTTTTTGAACATGAACGTGCAAAACGCTTCATCGAAGATTCGAAAAACATCAGCGACACATGCCGGGAATGTCCGCACTACACCCTTTGCCGGGGCGGATGCAGAAGGACCCGTATTCTTGAACCTGATGGGAAAACCTACCGCAGTTATTTCTGCGAAAGCTACCGGATGTTTTTTGATAAAGCGGGAGAACGGCTCGCTGAAATTGCGCAATATTTAAGGAGGCAGCCATGATTGTCAACATTTGTATCTTTTTTTTAGTAAGTATCCTCTCATCCATCGTAGGCTCTATCTGCGGCATCGGCGGCGGTGTCATCATCAAGCCTGTGCTGGATGCCACCGGAATCATGAGCGTGAGCAGCATAAGCTTCCTCTCCGGATGTACCGTGCTCTCCATGTCAGTCATCTCTGTGTATAAAAATATCAAATCAAAATCGGCAAAGCTGGATGTACGGATTGCCACCGCCCTCGCCATTGGAGCGGCGGCAGGAGGCGTGATGGGAAAGAGCATGTTCCAGATACTGAAAAATGCCGTTGGAAATGAAAACCTGGTGGGACTCACACAGGCAGTTGTCCTCATCATCATAACCGTTGGCACACTGATTTATACTATATTTAAAAGCCGTATCCAGACCAAACAGTATAAGCAGATTTGGCTCTGTATCGTGATTGGCATTATCCTGGGCATCATGTCCAGTTTCCTGGGAATCGGCGGAGGACCTATCAATCTCGTTGTACTCGCCTGGTTCTTCTCCATGTCAACCAAAGAGGCGGCGCTCTCCTCCCTGTACATCATCATGTTTTCGCAGATAACAAGCCTTGTACAGACCTGCGTCACAAAAACAATACCGGATGTACAGATTTCCTACCTCATTTTCATGGTGCTGGGCGGTGTACTCGGCGGTACGATTGGCAGCAAAATCAATAAAAAAATAGAAGAAGACGCTGTAAATAAATTATTTATCTTCTTAATGGTTGTAATTATCGGAATAAACATTTATAATGCAATTAAATTTGCCGTTCTGGCTTGAGATATAAGAAAGAAGATGGAAATCCAAGCAAGTCATTATGCGAAATGTGGATGAGACAGTATACCAGGCGGTGGGCTGCAAGTCTTAATTTTTAGCCATTACGGTAATTCACAAAAGAAAAAAGAAAGGAGATTCTCATGGACTATAGAACAAAGGGAGTCTGTTCCCAGATGATTCATTTTGACATTGAAGACAACAAAGTAAAGAACGTATCCTTCGTCGGAGGATGCAACGGAAATCTTCAGGGGATATCCCGCCTTATCGAAGGTATGGATGTGGACGAGGCAATTTCCAGGATAGAAGGAATCCACTGTGGTTTCAAATCTACGTCCTGCCCAGACCAACTTGCAAAGGCATTAAAAGAAGCAACCGGCAGATAGTCCGATTGCTTTTTTGTTTTGCTGTGATTAAGTGTCAAAAGCAGTTTTTGAATCCTTGCTTTGGCGAAATTCTTATATTAAAAAACCTCTCTCTTGAGTTCTGGAAGCAGATGCCATGATTTGCACGTGGTCTTTGTGGTGTTTTCTCGGTACAGGTTTCCCTTAATGAATCTTAAGTTAATAGTTCCTGTATGTGCTCCACATGGCATCTGCTTTCAGAACTCAAAAAAGAGGTCTTATAGGATATGAACATTATGGAATTAGTATACCGTCGGTGAAGGAATAGGTTTCATCTAAGAGAGGATTGTCGTCCATTCCTGCAAAATGTTCTGCATGTACTCGGTAATAATACCCCCGGTCTACTGTAATAGATTTTGAGGTGGAAATAAAGTATGTATCTTCATCTTCCGCCATCCAATTGTCTATTTGCTCCCAATCCTCAGTTTCCTCGTTATATCGGTCTACATATATATTAACTGCGACATAGTCCACATAATGATTTGCCGTTGTTGCTGCATAAACATAAACTCTACTTCTTCCTGCTTTTGATATAGAACATTCGCCATCCATAAGATGTTCGCCTCTAAATACACTATTAGGACTTCTGCCAATCGATTCATCCTGTGTAGTGAGATATGAACCATCTACCTGAGTTAACCCTTCTGCAGAAGCTTGTACATTGAGCGTAGTTTCTGTACATAAACTAAATAAAATAGCGATACTTCCAATAATAGAAATTATTCTTTTTTTCATTATTCCCTCATTGTATTTGGATTGTAATCATCTGTTTTTTATAGTATCTAATAAGTATACAATCGAAATGACAAAAACTTACGTATAATTTACAAAAATACCAAATTTTCTATAATTTTTATAAATTCTTCCTCTTTAATAATACCTTTTAGTTGATAATGGATACCATTATAATCATATTCTGCTAAAAATCTTGTATGTTTATAATTGGGTACGCTATATTCTTCAATATTAACTTCATGCGCTCCTACATTTATAATAAATTCATCGACTAATTTATCAATTTCCTTCTGACCAAAAGAAGAATCTGTATTGTTCATATAAATTGTAAATTTTATAATTTCATCTTCATATTCATAAAATATCTGTGCTCTTTTTTGTTCTGTATCTATAGTGTAATTTTCTAACGTCATCTCCTCTGGTTTATACCCTAATCTTACTACCGATACACCAAATTCCTGACCAATTTCTTTATACATTTTACTATCATTGATATCTTCTGTCTCCTGAATCTCCATATCCTCCACATTTATTACAGTTGCTCTTTCATCGCCAACAATCCTCTCCCACAGTACTTTCCAGTATGATTTGCTTCCTATACTTGTCAATCCGCTGCCAAGCACAAGGATAAGGACTGCCGCAAGAGCCAGGATAGCATACTTTCTCTTCTTTCTGCGGCGAACTGTAACTGTGCCGGAAAGACCTTTGTCTTTTGCAGACACCATTATCTCGTCATCTGTACTTTTGTTAGCCATGTTCTTGTCAGCCATACTTTTATCAGCCGTGCTCTTGTTACCGGAGAGCAGCTCCATATCCGGCATGAGCTCTTCTGCAAATTCTGTCTCTTCGGAATGTACAGAATTTGCTTTTGCTCTTTTAGCTTTTTTCTCCTCATACTCCTGTATTTTCTTTAACATGGCAGCATCAAATTCATCCGAAACCTGGATATCCTTCAATTCCGGATTTTCTGATACTCTTTTCTCTATTCGTTTTGCTTCCTCGTCTATCTCTTTTTGTAACGATAATTTTCTCAGTCTATCCATCCATCTGCCTCTTTTGTAACACTTTCTCCTTGACATTTTATTAAATAAGGTTAATATGAAAATATATTTGTTTTCTCAACGATACAGGTGTTTCTTCCTGTGTCATTATTTTGAATCTGGAGGTTTTCATTATGAAGCGAATCGTTCTCACCGGCGGCGGAACAGCCGGTCATGTTACTCCAAATATTGCCCTGCTCCCCAGACTCAGGGAATTAGGTTATGACATTCAATACATAGGGTCCTACAATGGAATCGAAAAGGAGCTGATTGAACCTTTTGGGATTCCTTATCACGGTATTTCCTCCGGTAAACTGCGCCGGTATTTCAGTCTGCAGAATTTTACCGACCCTTTCCGTGTATTAAAGGGTTTCCGTGAAGCGAAGGCTTTAATCAAACAACTGAAGCCTGATGTTATTTTTTCCAAGGGTGGCTTTGTTTCTGTTCCTGTGGTACTCGCGGGAAAAAGAAATAAAGTGCCTTCGATTATCCATGAATCCGATATGACTCCCGGTCTTGCGAATAAGATTGCCATTCCTTCTGCGGTAAAGGTATGCTGTAATTTCCCGGAGACGTTAGAAGCTCTCCCCAAGGATAAAGCGGTACTCACAGGTTCCCCTATCCGCCAGGAGCTCCTTTCGGGAAATAAAATCGCTGCTATGGATTTATGCGGTTTTACATCCGATAAGCCCGTCATCCTTGTCATTGGCGGAAGCCTTGGCTCTGTTGTCGTAAATACAGCCGTACGGGAAGCGCTTCCGGAACTCCTTGAGAAATTCCAGGTCATCCACCTGTGCGGGAAAGGAAAACTTGATGACTCTCTTTCCCAGACAAAGGGCTACTGCCAGTTTGAATACATTAAGAATGAACTGCGTGATATCTTTGCCCTTGCGGATATTGTCATTTCCAGAGCCGGCGCCAACGCGATATGTGAATTGCTTGCACTGAGAAAGCCGAATCTTTTGATACCGCTCTCCGCAAATGCCAGCCGCGGCGACCAGATACTCAATGCCCGCTCATTTGAACGACAGGGCTTTAGTATGGTCTTAGAGGAGGAAGCCCTCACAAAGGACAGCCTTCTCGACTCTGTGCAAAAATTGTATGACAACCGCAGCACTTTCATGGATGCTATGAAAAATTCCGGTCAGCAGGATTCTATCGATACTATCATCCGTCTGATTGAGGAAGTCAGTCAGCAATCCTGACAGCTATACAAAGGATTTCCAAAATATGTCTGTAATAACAAATACTGAATGTAAAATGTTCGGTTTTTCTGTACATCCCACATTCAGTATTTGTTAGAACCGATTTAGTTCGTCATATTCTGTTTTAAAATTTTTCTTAATCCAGTCCTTTGCTCTATGCAGCATACTATGTAAAACGTTTACGCTGATTCCCATTTCTTCTGCAATCTTTGTCTGTGGAATATTCAGATAATATGCCAGCAAAATCGCATCGAACCACCTGTGATTCTTTTCTAACAGCGCAGCAAATATCTTTTCACAGAGATTCACGGTGTCGTCATAAAGTACATGTTCCATAAATTCCTCTTCCGTACTTTCCCTTGGACGTTCCAGAATACTGACCGTATCATCTTCATTCTCATAGACTTCTCTGTCTGCCTTCTTTTTGTAATTTATGGCATAATGCTTCGCTACCGTATACAACCACGAAGCTATCTTTTTCTTATCCGCTTTATCATAGTAAATGTATAACTGTAGGAATGTCTTTTGAGCGATATCTTCCGCCGCATCGTAATCTTCTGAATAATCGTGTGCTACTTTGAGGACGAGATTTTTATATTTGTTGTAAATCTCGTCAAATTCATGATTACCTGTCAACATTCTCTCTCCGCATTTATTTTAATTTTTCCAATATCTCTTCTTTATCTGCATCAGAGAGTTTTCCCATTTTCCAGCCAATGCCCACTTTATCACCCTTGTAACGCGGAATTAAATGCATATGGAAATGGAAAACTGTCTGTCCCGCGACCTCTTCGTTGTTTTGAACGATATTGTAACCGTCACACCCCAATACATCTGTCAGTCTGTTAATCATCTTCTTTGCCAGGACGAGCACCTTTGATGCCAGTTCATCATCCAAATCATATAAATTTCTATAATGATTTTTGGGTATAATAAGTGCATGTCCTTTTGACGCAGGGCTTAAGTCAAGGATAACACGGAAATCCTCATCTTCATAAAGTGTAGCAGATGGGATTTCACCTGAAGCAAGCTTACAAAAAATACAATCATTATCTTTCATTTTAAAAACCTCTTTCCCCGTATATTTATATAGTAGTATAGACTATTTTTAAGAAAAAGAGAAGCTGTTTCAATTATATTTTCCGACAGTAACACCTATCCCTGTGTCGAAACATGTCACGTGGATTCTATTGAAGACCCCATATCATCGTGATAGACTAAAATTAATGAATAGTAAAAGCGAGGTACGAACATGCTTCATAATATAGATATCAACAAAATGAATCGTCTGATGTCAGAGAACAAAGATGCAAAGCAGATTATCAGTCAGCTTTTAGAAAATTACCATACTACTGTATCTACGATTGCGCATGAAATCCGTAATCCCCTGACTCTCGTATCCTCCTCGCTGCAGGTCATGGAAATCCAGCATCCGGAGGTAAAGCAGTATCCGCACTGGAGCCAGACCATGGAAGATGTGAAGTTCATGTGCAGCCTGCTCAATGAACTTTCCACCTTTAACAATGGAAATACCCTTCATCACTCTGTTTTTTCCATCGAAAAACTGTTGAAGAATATTGCTGTCTCCTTCGCGATTTCCCTGGATTCGGAGCAGTCGCCCATTGAATTTTCTTCCTCCATCCCTTCACGTCTGGGAGACTTCACCGGAGATAAGGTAAAATTAGAGGAAGTATTTTTAAATATCCTGCGCAATGCAAAAGATGCTGTAAGTGAGAAGAACGAGGAAGGAAGTATTTTCCTCCTGGCTGAGCGCAAAAAGGATATCCTGATGATTCAGTGCAAGGACAACGGATGTGGGATTCCCGCCGATAAGATGGACAGTATCTTTGACCCGTTTGTAACCACAAAGGAAAATGGTACAGGACTGGGATTATCCCTGTCAAAAAGAATCATTGAAGCACATAATGGGACAATTTCCGCAGAGTCCACTCCCGGAAAAGGAACCACCTTCACAATCCGTCTACCTATCTGACGATATTGCGCCCTTTCCTCCATTCATGAATCGTGGCAGCTTCGGTAAGCTTCTGTTTAGCGGCTTCTACACCATGTTTTCTATGTGCTCTTTTCTCCGGCGATATACTATCACTGCTGAGAGAAAACCACAAATAAGTCCACCCAAATGCGCCATATTATCAACACCGGAACTGGTGATACCGAAATACAAACTTAAAGCTACCATGAATAGCATCCCCCTGCCTGTGAGTCTGCCGATTCTTCCTTTATTTAAAATCACCACATAGAGCAGTGCACCCATGAGTCCAAAGACAGCTCCCGATGCGCCTGCTGACACAACATCTCTTCCATGAGTCATATTATAGTAGAGAGAAATAAGATTCCCTCCAATCCCACTGACAAAGTAGATAATCAAAAATCTGATTCTTCCCGTCTCCATTTCCAGATTCCATCCCAGTGCACCGAGCATGACCATATTATTCAGAAGATGATTGATACCAAAATGTAAAAACATGCTGGTAAAAATCCTGTAATACTCATGCCCTTCCATGACATAGGGCTCATACATAGCACCATGTTCGAGCATAAACGCTGCATCTTCTGTCCTGCCGATAAAAGACAAAAGTAAAAATACCGCCGCATTTGCCACAATCAAACCTGTCGTACAGACCGCTTTCTGATGATTTTCCAAGATTATGCCTCTTTTCCCCTTTACTGATACATTGTCAGCATATAGGGACAATATACTGTTTTCATTATAGTGGAGCCCCTGTATCTTGTCCATCTGTTTCCATAATCAAGTCATCCCAGCTTCCCCAGCGCTCTTTCTTTATTTTCCCGACCGCTTTTTTTAAGGGACTTTTCCATCCGCCCATCTCACGAATTGTTTGCACATCCTGGACCGGCTCATAGATGATTGGCTCTAATTCCGCAGTGAATATATTTGTGCCTGAAAATTTGCTCCTCCCCTCCTTTATTTCCTCCATCTCACTCTTCCTATTTTCTTCTCTCTCCATATAATCTCTCAATATCTTTTCTAAATCATAATTTTCCTGCAATGTTGCCTTGTGTAATTCGTATGACAAAAAAATGCCATCTGTCTCACTGTAATCCAGGTTTTTTACAAAGTACTCTGTCATCTCATGAAACGACTCGCTGAGTGATTTCTGCTGTACTGGCAGATAACAGAAATAATAGCGTTCTCCTTCACAGAACACAAAATCTGGGTTTAAGAGAAGGCAGTCCGGGTTCAGAAGATACTCTCTTAACTGCTTTGTTACTTCTATGAGAGCCAGTACGAAGTTCACAATTTCCTCTTTCTTTATCATTTTGTTTTCATGCTGCTGTTTCATGGACTGCATGCCACTGACAGTATAAGTATATCTGCTGCCGCCTTCCATCCCCATGCCTTTTACTTCCAAAAGTCCCGGTATCTTATTTTTTCTTATCATCTTCAGATGATAGGTCTCTTTATATTCCTCCTCAATATCTATGTGGAAATATGCCCTGTTCCATTCTTTTTCATATTCTGTCTTCACCTGCGCAACCTCTTTTCTGTATCCATGATTTTTGCCTTCTGCTGTATATGAAGGTGCATACCCTTTGCCTTCCCTGATATCTCGACAATCACTTCCTCAGCCCCTTTACTAATATCTATGGTAAAATCTGAAAACATAATTAATTTGTTTTTTGACCTCTCCCGGCAAAATTCTTCCAGACTGACCTGCTCACTCTTATCGCTGCGCCGCTCAAGCTGCGCTCCCAAAACCGCCGTCTCCCCGGCTGTCCCGGTCAATATAATCTTGTCATGATAATAAAATACAATATACAACATCAATACAAAAATAAGAAAGAACATTGGTATGATATACGCCATCTGGATTGTCGTATTTGCCCGAATACCTTTTTTACAAATTCCTTTACGAAAAACTTCCAAGAAGGCTCCCTCCCAAATATCCGATTGCCAGAAACGGGATGAATGGAAAGGATTTCTTTCTGCTGCAGCGGCAGCGGATAAGCAAAAAAATCGAGTAGATTGCAGCCAGAAAAAATGCGATGCAGAGCAAGGATAAAACATTCCAAAATCCCAGGAAAATACCCAGCGCCAAAATTAAAATACTATCGCCATATCCAAAATTTTCTCTTGTAACTTTACTGATACCAATGAAAACCAATCCTGTTATCAATCCTAAGGCAACCAGATACCAGTCTGTACTTTTCTCACCAAAGTGAGATAAAACTGCCCCTGCGATTCCCACTGCCAGACTCCACACAGGAATCTTTCTGTATTTGATATCTGTCCATGATAAAAAACTTAAATATACCATACATATAATCTGACTTATCTGCTGCATCTCGAACACCCTCCTTTTCCCTGTACTTCTGATTTTTTTACTGCTCGGATAGAACGTTTCAGCCCGCTGCAATTGATAGAATTATGATATTTTGTTCCGCTTTCTGTAATATATACGCCCGCAAAAGACTCTCCCTGCACACATTTATCACATTGATAATATTTTCCTCCATCCTCATTTCTCATATCAGACAGGCTGGCATAAGGGACAAACTGAATAGACAATTGCAGATAAGAACACTGATAGTTTTCATGATAAACTGTCCCTGTATCCGTCACATATACAATGCTGTCATCCTCCGATTCGAGGGACCCTTTCTCATAGCCTGTCCATCCTTTTACCTTGAACTGCTCTGAAAATTTGGCAGTAGAATTCCCGAAAGAAGGAAACGGCAGCCCTACTTTATACTGTACCTGAATGTGTATCTCATCATTAACTGAAGACAGATATGAACCGGAGCATGAGATTCCCGAACTTCCTCCTTCTATAATACTTCTGTCCAACCGCTCAGCTCCTATCAGATTTACAATATCAGACTGCAAACCTGAGGCACTGAAAAACTCATATACTGCCACATCCTGTGCCGCACTCTTTCCTGCATTTAGAGCCGCAGAATGTATATTTGCCTGTATTGCCCGTATCTCCAGCAGATAGACAAGGCACAGAAAGGAAATCAGAAAAAACGGAATTGCAAAAGCTGCTTCAATTGTTACAACTGCCTTCGGTCCCGGTACAGATGCCTTTTTCCGGCAGAGGTTCTTTTTTCTATTCACACGTGTATGTGCCATCGCAGTTTTTCCTTTCTAAAGATTCAAAAATTGTTTATAGGGGGGAATAGGGTGTTATTCCGAAAAAAGGCATCTGTACCGGGACCGAAGATTCTATTCGTATCCGAAATACACAGGATATTTATATGTAAAGCCTCCTGCTTCTGCCTGGTTCTCCAGTTTTATTTTTGTCACACAAAAATCTACTCTAAAATAAGAAAGATTCTTTTCAAAAATCAGATTTTGTTCTATTCTGTCCAAACATCTCATGGCAGTCTCGCCACTGTCTTTCAAAAAGAACAGCATCCGCAGATAATCTTCATACCTAAGCCCTCCTTCACAGTCCTTGCCTTCCAGAGAATCCGACTCACTTCCCAGTGTCATCAATCCCGATAATGACAACTGCCAGTTTTCTGCCGTCTTAACCAGAGCCACCCTGTTTCCCGCTAATAGTGTCCGCAAATCCACAACACTTTCGCCTACAGCCCAGGCGATGAGGATAATCTGCTTTACCAGCTCTTCTGCCTCCGGGATTGCCAGCATAGTGGAAACAGTAAGGGCAAGCGCCGCCGCTTCTGCCTGTTTTGACGCATCGGAAAGCAAATACAAATAATTGATACCCAGCCGTATAAGAAAGATTTTCCCTGTCACAGCTTCCAGATTTTCTTTATCACTTTCTTTTCCCGAAAGGATATACTCAACTTCATAAGACAGAGAACGTTCCTTTTCTTTATCAGATAAAGCATTTTGAAATTTTTCCAGAACGTATTCTGAGAACAGAAGTTTTTCTTCAATCCCATTCATATTTTCTCTGACAGGAAGTTCTCCCCATCCGGTTACCAGACTTCTGTAAGAAGGCTGGCTGCTCAAATCGATACTTTTCCCGGATAAAGAAAATTCTGACGGAAGAACCATAGATAGAACTCCTTCATTGCTAATCTGTTCCATACATCCAAAAGGATTTTCTTCACCTAAATCAGAGACTTCCTCACTTTCTGCAAGTAAATCTTCATAGTTTTTTACCGCTGCCTCCTCTTTCCCCTGTACCTTTTCTCCTTCTATTTCCTGTATCTCCCAGTCTTCCGCCATATCTACGATATCTTTTACCGCATCAACGCCTGTCCTCTGCTCCATATAAGAAATAACCTGTTCCCTAAATGCCTGTCCATCGTTGTCCGTCAAGTGCTGAATTGCTTCTGTCTGGTGGATAATTCCTGTTGTTCCGTAATAATCCAGACGATTCACGATATTATCTTCTGAAAAGCTCCCTGAACCATAACTGCCTTCTACGGCAAAAATCTGATAGTCTTCAAAAAGCTCCTTTTGATATTCACCAAAAACGGAGTAAATAGCAGCATCCGTATCCATGCGGCTCAGACTCTTCTGTACCTGAATTTCAGAAGCCTGCATCACTCCCATGATAAAAGAAATGAGTAATACAAAAATCAGACTTAGAAAAGCTGTTATCTCGCCTTTCAACATATTAAATTCCTGAGCTTTCACTTGTAACCTTTTCAAAAATGGTATTGATAAGACTGATAAGCTGCGACTTAAAAATCAACAAAAGTGCAATCAATATAACCAGTATGAGCACCATTTCTATGACTGTGACACCACTCAAACATTTTCGCCGTATTATCATATTTTCTATTGTTTTCTTTATCTTTCTCATAGATACTCCTTCCCTTTAAATCTGAATCGATAAAAATGCCGGTATTACCATAATCGCCATCACAACTGCCAGCATGATGAACATGGGAACCAATAATTTTGTCCCAGCTTCCTCTCCTGCTTTTCGCGCCATATTTTTGCGTTCTTCAAACGCTTCCGCAGCTTCTGACTTCAAAATTTCTGCCAGCCCTCTGGAGCCCTTCTGCAGATTTTGAGAGAGAATCGCCGCAAATTTTCTGTAAGAAGCGATTCCACACCTGCTGCCGAAATTTTCATAACACTCTTTTTCTGTCTTTCCCCTTTGTATTTCGTACATCGTATGAATCATCTCTTCATATGCAGCGCGTTCCCCTGTTTTATTCCTTTTCTTTTTATACTCCTCGGCAGTCTTAAACCACGCCGTCCTCACAGTCATACCGGCGCCCATATATAATGTAAGGCGGTTGATAATCTGCGGATAATCCATACGCATCTGATATTTTTTCTCCTTCTCGTTTTTCGTATGTTTCTGTTTTTCGGAAACATATAAGAGTATGGCGGCGAAGATTCCCAGAAACAAAATCTCAATCGCTCTGAAATCTGTGGGATAACTCCATTTGATTTTCTGTCCGTCTGCCTCCTGCGGTAAAATAAGGGCAGACTCTCTTTTTGTCTCTTCATCCGCTTCCAATACCAGAGACTTTATGCGAGAGACGAGTTTTTCTGTCTTTGTCTGTTTGGGTGGAAAAATATGTGCATAGAACTCGTACAACACACTTTCCTCCTTGTAGGTAATCAGCGCCTTTAATCCCAGAAGTACTCCCTCTTCTGTGAGATTCTCCTGTTTGATATTTCCCTGCACATCCATAATCTCATAGTTATCCAGCTCCCAGGACACTTCCATACTTTTATCCGGTATTTCTGTTACCAGGTTTAAGTCGGACCGTACTTCAGAAAGGCTTTTATTCTCTCCCAAAATCAAAGTCTCCAGCTCTTCTTCTGCCTGTCTGAATGCTTCTGTGAGCTGCTCTTCATCATATTCTTTTTCGGTGACAGTGATATCCACACTTTCTTCTGTCTCTCCTACCTGCAAGTTTAAAGACTCCTCCCTGTCTCCTTCTCCATAACCGTTTCTCTTTAAAATTTCCTGTCCATTTTCATTTTTTTCCAGTTCCTTACCGTTATCGCTTATCCAGACACAGGCTGCAATCAAAAAAGCTGCCAGCAGAATCAGCCCCATTTTTCTGTATATGGGATTGCATGTTTTCTCTTTTTTTCCCTTTTTCCCTTCCTTCACCTGTTACACCTCTATCCGTATGATTTTTTTGCCCATCCGGTAAGCTGCCATGTAAAATAAAAGACAGATACTCATGACTGCTATACCAGTTGAATTTCCATACAGTACGGATAAAAACTCACCAAATGTTATCTTAAGATAGAAGATAATTCCAAAAGGAATTACACACATAATTTGAAATTCCATCTTTTTAGAAGCCAGAAGCGTCTGTATTTCTTTTTCTGTCTCTATCTTCTCACTGATGACTTTCACAGAATTTTGAATGATTGCAATACTGTCTCCTCCGCTTTTCTTCGCCGCGGAAAATACAGTAATAAAATTCTGCACATCCTCCTGCTCCACACTCTCAGAAAATTCTTCTAATACCTGCTCCGCTGTCCTGTTGATATTCAGCTTGTAGACCATCTGTTCAAATTCTTTTAAAATCCTTGCCTCTCCCTTATAGACAGACTGCAGGTCATTTAATGTCTCACGAATCGCATTCTCTACAGAATATCCGGCTCTCAAAGCAGCCGCCATTGTCTGTATGCTGTCTCTGAACTGTCCTCGAAATGCTAACTCTTTCTTATGACACTCTTCCTCCAGCCATTCCTTCATATAAAAAATGAACACAGGAATCAGAAAGAAAAATGCTTTCCATGTCTCATAAAAAACATAGGATATGCATGCAAAAATCATAATTCCTTTTAAAATACCGATGGCATAATCAGTATGCCTGATATCCTGCAGCCAGCAGTTTTTCCGTATTTTTAAGTTCTTCCACCTTCATAAGCCTTCCTTTAATTTTGCCATCTTCTGTTCCCTCCTCCTGAAATTCATATAAAGTCCTCAAAATAATGTTTCCCTGTTCATATCCTGTGATTTCCGATATCTCCATGACTTTCCTGCTTTTATCCCTGAGCCTTCCCAGATGGATGATGATATCCAATGCTGAAGCTATCTGTCTCTGGATTGCCACAAAAGGAAGCTCAATCCCCATCAGCATCATTGTCTCCAGACGTTTCAGCATATCGGCGGGATTGTTGGCATGTCCCGTTGACATCGAACCACTGTGTCCGTTTAACATAGCGGAAGAAATCATATCTACCGTCTCCTCGCCCCTTACCTCTCCTACAATGATTCTGTCCGGTCTCATACGAAGAGCAGATTTTATTAAATCTCTGATAGTGACTGCTCCATCGCCCTCTAAATTAGCATTTCTCGCCTCCAGTCTGACAAGATTATCCACCCCTTTTATCTGCAGCTCTGCATTGTCTTCTATGGTGATAATCCTCTCCTCTTTGGGGATAAAGTCGGACAGGGCATTCAAAAATGTAGTCTTTCCCGCGCCAGTTCCTCCACTCACAAAAATGTTATATTTTGATTCCACCAGCATTTTGAGAAATTCTGCCGCTTCTTTACTGATACTTCCCAGCCGGATAAGCTGGTCCATGGTAATGGCTTCTTTTGGAAATTTTCGAATAGTCATAATGGGACCATTCAGAGCCACAGGTTTCAACACTACATTGACGCGGGAACCGTCTTCAAGCCTAGCATCCACAATTGGCGAAGATTCATTGACATAACGGTTTGTCCCGGACACAATCTGCTGAATGACATCTTCTAGCTTTTCCTGGGAAAGAAATCTTTTTTCAGACTGAAATATCTTTCCTTCCCTTTCAAAGAAAATATTATCTGTGCCATTAATCATAATCTCTGTAATGGATTCATCTTCAATCAACTCCTGGAGGATATCAAGTCGCCGAAATGCATTGAACAGTTCCCTGCTGATACGTATCTTTTCATGCAGAGGAATATATTCTTTTTCTGAAGCCTCCTCCAGCGCCTCCTGAATCATCTGCTCCAGTTCTTCATCCTGGATTTCCTTCGTCATATCCATCTGGAGCATCATTTTTGCATATATCCATTCTGTGTTAATCATTCTTCCTGCCTTCTTTTTTCTGTAGAAATGCTCTTATTTCTTCGTGTGACTTTTTTACGAATGGTGTGCTCCAGTATCTCTTCCATGCCCATTCTTTTTATATTAGCCTCATACTGCCTTATCTTCTCTGCCACCGCAGGTTCATCGGCGTAGTGAGTATAGACTGCAGAACAATTTTTCAAAATACTGTAAAGCCCATCTATGCTGTCTCCCAAATCCAAAATCACTGTCTCATAGATACATTTCTTCAATATCTGGTCAAACAGATTTAACCATTCTTCCTCCTTTACTGCCCGTAAATCCTGCATAACAGGTATGGGCATAATGTAATCTAAATCTTCCATTCTCCCTGCCATCGTGCTAATCCTCAACCCCAGATTTTCCTTATTCTGACCTGCATAGTAGAGTAAATCCCCAAGATTCTTTTCCTTCTGTTCGGGAAAATAGAGACTGCTGGCAGGATACTCTTCCAGATTCAGATATAACGTCGGCAGACACTGCGCAGTCTTTTTTCCCAGTTGGATGGCAAACTTTGTCTTTCCAATCCTGTGTACCGGTGAATAGACGCCTATCAATCCTTTTCTGGCTGTCTGCTTTTCTAAAGACTGCACTTTTTCTTTCCACACTCTCTGCGGTCTTAAAACATGAGAATCCTCCGGTTCCTCAAACAAAATCTTTATCATATTTTCCACAGGCTGATAACGGCAGATGCTTTTCTTTTCCCCATCCTTCTCCTGCCTGTCCTCCTCGGTAAGTATAAATTTTCTTTTTGCCCGGATATCCGGCTTCTTCTCTGCCTCACACTCTTCCGCAATCAAAAGTACATCGACAGAATTATCCCGACAAAATACCTCAAGGCTCTCCACATCATGAAAGAGCTGAAACTGATAATCTTCCTTTTCCTTCTCAGAAAGATACTTCAATAAACTTTCAGAATAGTCACGTTCAGGGTCACAGATTACAAACTGTCCTGAATACACTTCTCCCCTCCTCTCTTTAATTTGTGCCAAACCATCTTCTTCATTGAAAATGTGCTGTGAATATACAGCATGAATAGAAATTTGATGAACAGACAATCTCTATGTCTATCCTTCTAAGACCATTTACACCTTTCCCCCGTAAATGGAAACATCAGATTGATTTCTGGTGTGTAAGACGAATTATATACGCGAAAAATTTTTTTGTCCAGATGTAATTTTAAATTTGCAGGATTTTGTGAAATACTTACAAAGTTTGATAGAATAAAATGCCATAAAGGAGACAGACCCCAGGAATACCAAGGCTTCCGGTTGTCAAAAAAGAGACTGCGTTGAGCCCTACATTCATAGAATTTTCGTCCGGGAGCACAAACTGATTGATGAAGAAAATCAGAGCCATACCAATCACTGCGCGGACAAAAAAATTCACTGCCGCAGAAATAAATTTATTTTCCATTGACGCCGTCTCCTTTTCTCATTCATGATACATCTTATTCTTTCTTTGACTTCTTTATGCCTCACAGAATTGCTTTTTTATTTTTCTGAATATATAATATTTTTATTAATATCTGTAAATTTTCAAATAGCAAAAAGGAGAACTTTATGAGCGGTTTTTATGACGGTCCTGAAATTTCATTTGATTCTGGTAAATCTGGCTCTTCATCTGGTCCTGTTAAATTTATTGTAGGCTATGTTATCTTTGAAGTAATCAAGTCAGGCGTACGAGAAGTTATCAGTGAAAGGCGGGTAAGAAAAGCTAAAAAGGAATCTTTCCAAGACGGTCTCAAAGAGGGAAAAAATCTTACTGTAAAAGAAATCAAAAAGTTTGCCGATTTCTGGTTTGCTTCAGCGGCACTGCTCACTTATGCTGCTTACTGTGACGGTGAAATGTCTGATGAGGAACGCCTGGAAATAGAGTATGATTTAGGCTCCTTTTTTAAAAATAAAGATGTCCCTGACGAAATACGGGAAAAATTTATGAGTATTCTTGCAAATCATGAGATTACTTTTGAAGAGGTAAAAGGCTACCTGGACTGTGTGTCTATGGAAACGCTGAAAGCTTTTGAGACAGATGTAGAAGAGGTCATCAATGCCAGCGGCGGTGTCAACAAGGATGAGCAGCGTGTAAGAGATGAATTTAAGGAATATTTGAAAGAGCGAAAAAAATCAGAAAAACAGCAGTAAATTTTCAGAAAGGGCATCCAGATGAGCAAAGCGAAAGAACTGGCAAAATTAAGAGAAAAGAATGGAGGTCAGCCTCTCTGTCCCGAAATACAAAATCCGGCTTCTGTTTCCTTCAGTAAAACCAATGTGGAGGACTATTACGACAATATTTTGTCTGAAAATCAGATAAAGGAATCTTCTGCACAATACGTGAAACAAATGGATAAACTGGAAAATATTTTCAAAGAAAAGACAGGTCTTACGCAATCAGACATTGCTTTTTTGATTTTAGCCGTGGGGATGCAGTGTGCACGGCAGTATTTTCTGACATCTTTTAAATCTGTGATTGATGAAAAAGCAACTGCTTCCAAAGATAAGGAGAATTATAAAAAAAGAACAGAGAAAATTTCTCAAGGTGATTACAAAGGCAAACAGGGCGGTTATTATTACGCTGGTTTTGATGAAATCTGTTCTACTACCAAAGTTCCCTATGACACGATTCGCGGCGGAGCAAAATATAATTTAAAGCTGGGCGGAAATTCACACCGCTACCGCACACTCGGACATGACCCCATATTGGGCTACTTTTTCGGCACGATGAATATTTTGACTGATACATTGACAACATGGGATTTACAGTCATTTCATATCCGAAATAGCAGCATTTATTCCCGTGCCGATACCAGTAAATCCTGCAGTTATTTTTATGACCGCATAAAAAACGATGCGCCTTCTGTAGCTGCGGCGCTTATAAAACAGACGATACATATTAAATCCGATATGTATACCCCAAACAGGATTCCTCTGCCTGCTGTTTCTAAGATTTCCCCGGAGCTTGCTAAAACTTTAGCAGACTACGGTCTGGATTTTGCCTTTCTGGACACAGTGTTAAAGCAGGCAGGACTTTCACAGGCAATCAACTTTATCATTGCAGCGGCACACCGGTTTATGATGTTTTCTGAAAAGGATACGGATTCAGATTTTTATAAAGTGCGTACGCGGAAGATACTGTTGTATTCCAATATCATTGCTTCTTCAAGCAATATTCTTGCAACCTGTCTGACGGAAAACTACAGATATACAGATGTCGGTGGATTTGCCGTGACACTGTACCGAGTATTCAGCGATACAAATATGATAAAAGATATAAAATGGGAATTTATCAACAGAGAACTTTCTAAAATATACGATGAGAAATATGAAAAAATAAAACTCTATTACTCAGACAATCCTTCTTAAATATTTTCATAATAATTGTATATAATATCAAAAACGTACATAATGTATATTATTGACATTATGTACGTTTTTAATTATACTGGAGGTATATTAAGGAGATGATTGATATGTTGACAGAAAAAGCTACTAATGTAAGAAAAGAATGGAGTGCTGTCTGTGACAGTGTCATACATGATAAACCAAAATTTATTAAACGAACAAGAGACTGTATGTGGTTTTCAAATTTAGAAACCATGTCTGAAATTTTACAGGCATATCATTTCACTGCACAAAGATTTGTAGAAAAAGACGGCTCTATCACATTGTCTTTAAATGAAATTGATTTAATCGAGAATGGTAAAGATAATCAAGAAGCCCTTAAAAAATTAGGAAATTCTATATTTGAATATTCTGTAGAATATTATAATAATTATGCTTTTTATTCCCACAGCCCAAATCGAAAAAAGCATATTCCCTATATTTTTAAGGCACTTATTATGGATAATGCAGAGAAAATAGGAGAATCAATTGAATGCCAAGATGGAAAGAACTAAAGCGCTTTTGCGAAAGGGACGGCTGGGAATTATATAAAGATACAGACCACTATTTCTACAGAAAAATTGATGAGAACGGCAATATACGAATGACTAAAGTTTCAAAAGGCTCCGGTGAAATACATACGCGAATGTGGAAAGAAATTCTGAAAAAGCAGCTTCAGGTTTCACAAGAATATTTCAACAGTAAAATATAGAAACAAAAAAGTGATGGTAATTTTTTTATTTCTACCATCACTTTTTTGTTTGTTTATAAATTTTATTTATTCGTTATCTTCTTCGTCTTCCCCTGAAATCTCCACTTGTTCTCCGTCAATTTCTGCGGAAGCTTTTCTTACTTTTGCTGTACTTGCAACTTTTTCATTTTCTGGTAAATTAATCAATTTCACTCCAGAAGTTATTCTTCCATATACGGATATATCAGAGCATTTCATTCGGATGATGATTCCTTCTGTATTGATAATCATGATTTCATTATCTTCATCCACTGCCTTCATACCAATGACATTTCCTGTCTTTTCGGTAATCTTATAGCATTTGACGCCCTTACCGCCTCGGTTCTGTCTTGTAAACTCATCCAAATCGGTGCGCTTACCCATACCTTTTTCAGATACAATCAGAAGATATTTGCCCTGACTGCTCATCTGCATACCGATGACAACATCATTGTCGCTTAAATTCATACCCCGTACGCCCATGGAAGTTCTTCCTGTTGAGCGGACATCCTGCTCATTGAAGCGGATGCACTGTCCATCTTTTGTGACAAGTATGATATCTTGTTCATTATCTGTCACTTTTACTTCAATCAGTTTGTCATCTTCTCTCAGAGTAATCGCGGCAAGCCCTGTCTTTCTCACGTTTGCGTAATCTACAATCGGAGTTTTCTTTACAAGGCCTTTCTCGGTCGCCATGAACAGATATTTTCCATCCTCATATTCATAGATTGGAATAACCGCTGTTATCTTTTCATCCGGCATGAGCTGCAGCAGGTTGATAATTGCCGTACCTCTCGCAGTCCTTCCCGCTTCCGGAATCTCATATGCCTTTAACCGGTAAACTCTTCCTGTATTTGTAAAGAACATGATATAATGATGACTTGTTGTGATAAACAATTCTTCAATATAATCATCATCCAGAGTCTGCATACCCTTTATACCTTTGCCGCCTCGGTTCTGGCTCTTAAAGGTATCCATAGTCATGCGCTTGATATATCCGAGCTTTGTCATGGTAATGACAACATTTTCTCTTGGAATCAAATCTTCCATGGAAATATCAAACTCATCATATCCGATATGAGTTCTTCTCTCATCCCCGTATTTTTCGGAAATAATTAAAATTTCCTTCCTAATCACACCAAGAAGTACTTTTCTGTCTGCCAGAATTGCCTTTAATTCTTCAATTCTCTTCTGGAGTTCCGCATATTCTGCTTCCAGTTTTTCTCTTTCCAGACCTGTCAGAGCCCTCAGACGCATATCTACAATCGCCTGTGCCTGCACATCTGACAAATCAAATCTTGCCATCAATTCTTCTTTAGCAATCTGGACTGTCTTAGAACCGCGGATGATTTTAATTACTTCATCTATGTGGTCTAACGCGATAAGCAGACCCTGCAAAATATGTGCCCGCTCTTCTGCTTTGTTGAGCTCATATTTTGTTCTTCTGGTGACTACATCTTCCTGATGTTTCAGGTAGTATTTCAGCATGTCCAGGATATTCATGATTCTCGGTTCGTTATTAACGAGCGCAAGCATGATGACCCCGAATGTATCCTGGAGCTGGGTATGTTTATATAATTGATTTAATATCACATTTGGATTCACATCTCTTCTAAGTTCAATGCAAATCCGCATACCCTCGCGGCTGGACTGGTCGCTTAAGTCTGTGATGCCGTCAATTCGCTTATCTCTTACAAGTTCCGCAATCTTTTCAATCAGACGCGCCTTATTTACCATAAATGGAAGCTCTGTCACGATGATACGGTTCTTTCCATTCTGCATGGGTTCAATATTTGTGACAGCACGCACCCTGATTTTTCCTCTTCCGGTACGGTAAGCTTCCTCAATTCCCCTTGTTCCGAGAATTTCTGCTCCTGTCGGAAAATCCGGTCCTTTGACAATTTTTAAAATATCTTCAATGGTCGTCTCGCCGTTTTCATCAATCTGGTCGTCTATTATCTTTACAACTGCCGCGATGACTTCCCTCAAGTTATGCGGCGGGATGTTTGTTGCCATTCCAACCGCAATACCTGATGTACCATTCACAAGAAGATTCGGAAATCTGGACGGAAGTACGGTAGGCTCTTTCTCTGTCTCATCGAAGTTTGGAGCGAAATCAACTGTATCCTTGTTGATATCCGCTGTCATTTCCATAGAAATCTTGCTTAATCTTGCCTCAGTATAACGCATTGCCGCTGCGCCGTCTCCATCCACGGAACCAAAGTTTCCGTGACCGTCCACGAGCGGATATCTGGTAGACCACTCCTGTGCCAGATTGACCAATGCGCCATAAATAGAACTGTCTCCATGGGGGTGATATTTACCCATTGTATCACCGACGATACGCGCACATTTACGATGCGGTTTGTCAGGTCCATTGTTCAGCTCTATCATTGAATATAAAATTCTTCTCTGTACAGGTTTTAACCCGTCTCTGACATCCGGAAGCGCACGGGCTGCGATGACGCTCATCGCATAATCGATATAAGAAGTTTCCATTGTCTTCTTCAAATCGACCTCATGGACTTTGTCAAAAATATTATCTTCCATTTTCTTCTCCTTTTACGTTTTCTTCCGCTAAAACTCTCCTATCCAGCTTAAAAACCTTCGGTTTTCTCGCAGGCTGCGGCTGCTTCCGCTCCTATCCAGCTTAAAAACCCTCGGTTTTTTCGCTTAGTTTGCGGCTGCTTCCGCTCCTATCCAGCTCCAAAATCTTCGATTTTCTCGCTTAGTTTGCGGCTATTTCCGCTCCTATCCAGCTCCAAAATCTTCGATTTTCTCGCTGAATTGGCATTTCCAATGCCAATTCAAAAAATTTATTCATGACAAAGTTTCAAGTAAACTTGAACTTTGCCCTAAACAAATTTTGGATAGTCGCTGTAAAGTGCTATATATCCAAATTTTGTACGTATTTCGCGTTTTCTTCTATGAATTCTCTTCTTGGTTCTACTTTATCGCCCATGAGGGTGGTAAAGGTCAAGTCGAGTTCGGAAGATGTTTCTTCATCCATTGTCACGCGGAGCAGGATTCTGTGTTCCGGGTCCATTGTCGTATCCCAGAGCTGCTCTGCATCCATCTCACCCAGACCTTTGTATCTCTGGATTTTGTTATTTCCGTCTCGTCCTACTTCTGTCAGGATTCTGTTTAATTCTTCATCACTGTACGCATACCAGACTTTTTTATTTTTTTCCAGCTTGTACAGCGGCGGCTGTGCCAGATATACATAACCTTCTTTAATTAAATCAGGCATAAACCGGTATAAAAATGTTAATAATAAGGTACTGATATGAGCGCCGTCCACATCGGCATCTGTCATGATGATGATTTTATGATAACGCAGCTTTGAAATATCAAAATCATCATGTATTCCTGTACCGAATGCGGTTATCATCGCCTTGATTTCTGCATTTGCATAAATTTTATCCAGGCGCGCTTTTTCCACATTGAGGATTTTTCCACGCAAGGGGAGGATTGCCTGTGTCGCGCGGTCTCTGGCTGTCTTTGCAGAACCGCCCGCGGAATCACCCTCAACGATATAAATTTCACAGTTTACAGGGTCTTTATCAGAACAATCCGCCAATTTTCCGGGAAGAGACATACCTTCCAGAGCAGATTTTCTCCTTGTCAAATCTCTGGCTTTTCTTGCAGCCTCTCTCGCGCGCTGCGCCATGACAGATTTCTCCACTGTCGCTTTGGCAACGGACGGGTTCTGCTCAAGGAAAATTTCAAGCTGAGTACTCACAATATTATCTACAGCTCCTCTTGCCTCGCTGTTGCCGAGCTTCTGTTTTGTCTGTCCCTCAAACTGAGGCTCCTCCAATTTTACACTAATGATTGCCGTCAGACCTTCTCTGATATCTTCACCTGAGAGATTTGGCTCACTGTCTTTTAACAGTTTATTCTTTCTCGCATAGTCATTGAATGTCTTTGTCAGCGCATTTCTGAAACCTACAACATGGGTTCCGCCTTCCGGCGTGGTAATATTATTTACAAATCCATACGTATTGTCACTGTAGGAATCATTGTGCTGCATCGCCACTTCCACATAGACATTATCTTTCTCTCCTTCGCAGTAAATAATCTGCTCATAGAGAGGAGTCTTGCTTTTATTGAGATATGTGACAAATTCTTTGATTCCGCCTTCATAGTGGAAGGTCTTTTCTTTTGCTTCTTCTTCCCGGTCATCCTTTAAAATGATTTTCAGACCTTTTGTCAGAAATGCCATCTCGCGAAGTCTCTGTTTTAACACGTCAAAATCAAAGACGGTCTCCTCAAAAATCTCCTTATCCGGAAGGAAAGTTACCTTCGTTCCTGTCTTTTCCGGGTCACACTCTCCGACTACTTTTAATTTATAGATGGCTTTCCCGCGTTCATAACGCTGTTTATATATCTTTCCGTCGCTGCAGATTTCAACTTCCAGCCACTCGGAGAGCGCGTTTACAACTGAAGCGCCTACTCCGTGCAATCCTCCGGATACCTTGTATCCTCCACCGCCGAATTTTCCCCCGGCATGAAGGATTGTAAATACAACTTCTACTGCCGGAAGCCCTGCTTTATGATTGATTCCCACAGGGATACCCCTTCCGTTATCCACAACGGTAATCGAATTTTCCTTATTGATGGTGACATAAATTGTGTCACAGTATCCCGCAAGTGCCTCGTCCACCGAGTTATCCACAATTTCATATACCAGATGATGGAGACCCCTTGCGGAAGTGCTTCCAATGTACATTCCCGGCCGTTTTCTTACCGCTTCCAATCCTTCCAATATCTGAATCTGGTCTGCCCCATATTCAGCATCAAATTCTGTACTTGTTGCACCCATTTAAAAACCTCCTAATTTTCTTTCGCTACTTTTCCATTTTTCACATGGAATATTTTGTTGATAGAAAAACGATGATTTACAAATTCATCTAATCCAGTACATGTAATGACTGTCTGTATGTCATGAATACTGTCCAATAAATAGTTTTGCCTGTGTTTGTCCAGTTCAGACAAAACATCATCCAATAGCAGTATCGGTGTATCATTTATCAATTGTTTTACCAATTCTATTTCCGACAATTTCAGAGAAAGCGCTGCTGTTCGCTGCTGTCCCTGGGAGCCGAATTTTCGAATATCCAGATTTCCCGCCATAAAGCAAAGGTCATCTCTGTGCGGTCCGGCTGAAGTACTCTTCATACGGATATCTCGCTCCCTGTTTTTTTTGAGCGCCTGCTCAAGAGACAGGTTTCCAATGCTTTTTTCATAAGTGATAGAAATTTTTTCCTTTCCACCTGTTAACTTAAAATGAATATCTGAAATTATTTTATTTACTTGTTTAATAAATTCTTCCCGTCTTTCCATCACTTTGTTTCCGTAATCGACTAACTGTAAATCCCAGATATCCAAAGTTTCCATCAGATTTTCCTGTTTATATAATTCTTTCAATAAGGAATTTCTTTGATTGATGATACGATTATAATTAGACAGGTTATTCAGATATAATTTGTCAAGCTGCGACAACTCCAAATCTATGAACCTTCTCCTCCCGGAAGGACCTTCTTTTATGATATTTAAGTCTTCGGGTGAAAAAAATACAAAGTGAATAATCCCAAACAATTCACTTGCCCGCCTGATGGGAATTTTGTTGACTGCAATCCCCTTCGGGCTGTTTTTCTTCAAGTGCATGTCTATCTGGAAGTCAGTCCCATGCTTGCTCACGATAGTCTCAAGATGGGACTCTTCTTCACCAAACTTTATCAAATCTCTGTCTTTTGTACCTCTGTGAGATTTCGTCGTACCTGTAAGATACATCGCCTCCAGGATATTTGTCTTTCCCTGTGCGTTGTCCCCATACAGGATGTTCGTCTTGGAATCAAATGTCAAGTCTAACAAATCATAATTTCTATAATTTTTAAGCTTCAAAGATTTGATTACCATAATTTCTCCGTTACCACGTACTTATTTTACACTTTTTCTCACTATTTTTCAATTTTTATTTCCATGCCGTTAAAAACAACAATATCTCCGTCATAGAGTTTTCGTCCGCGCCTGTTATCCACTTCTTTATTCACAGTCACAAGCCCGTCCACAATTACTTCTTTTGCTTCTGCTCCTGATTCTACAAGACCTGCTGCTTTCAATGCCTGTCCCAGTTTGATAAATTCCTCGCCCTGGCGTAATTTTATTACTTCCACTTATGCTTCCCTTTCCGGACATTTTCGTCCTATGAAACTGCGCTGAAGTTTACCGGAAGAATCAGGTAAATATAACTCTGCTTTTCATCTTTGATAAAACACGGAGCCTTCGCGTTCATGAAATACAAATCTACTTCCTCATCGTCAATGACTCTCAGCGCGTCAATCAAGAATTTCGGATTGAATCCAATCAGTAAATCTTTTCCCTCTTTTGTGATAAAGATTTCTTCATCCATCGAACCAATCTGGGATTTAATCTTTAATTCCATAGATTCATCCCTGATGTCAATGATAATCGGCTTCTTATCTCCCTCTTTTATCAAAAGAGTCGCGCGGTCAATACAGTCTAAAAGTTCCCGTTTATTGATTTTTACCTTTGTCTCATAATCGCTGGAGAGCATCTGGTCTATCTTAAAGTATTCTCCCTCAATCAGACGGGATACTACAACGGTTTTGTCAAATTCAAATACAATATGATTCTTTGTGAAGGAGATATCTACATCCGCCTCTGCCTCTCCCCCGATAATCTTGCTGATTTCCTGGAGTGTCTTTCCGGGTACAATAACTTTCTTTGGCGCATAGGAATCCTTCAGTTCAATCTTGCGGATAGAGATTCTGTGTCCGTCCAGGGAGACAACCTTGAGCATGTTTTCATCAATCTCAAAGAGTTCTCCTGTCATCATCTTATTTGTATCATTGTCAGCAATAGAAAAGATAGTCTGTCTGATGACTTCCTTCAGCGTAAATTCAGATACAGTGATAAAATCATCCTTTTCAATTACCGGAAGATAGGAAAAATCATCTCCTGACTGCGCCGCGATATTAAATTTCGCCTTTTCACAGGTAATCAATGCCTGATTATCTGATTCTGTCTCAATTACTACATCGCTATCCGGAAGCTTTCTTACAATCTCGGAAAAAATCTTCGCGTTCAGGGCTATGATACCTCTCTCGATAATCTCACCTTCGATACGAGTCTCAATACCCAATTCCATATCGTTTGCCGTCAGCTTTATCTCTTCTGTTGAGGCGTCAATCAGGATACATTCCAGGATTGGCATCGTAGTCTTTGAAGGAACTGCTTTTGATACGATTCCAACTCCCTTTACCAGATTGGATTTTGTACAAACAATTTTCATAGTTGATAACTCCTTTCGTCTTTCAACTGTAATGGGAATAAAATTTCCGCACCACATAATTTATATAAATATATATAACAATTCCGTCTTCTTCTTAATAGGGACTGTGAATATGTTGATAAGTACTTCAAAGCCTTAAAATATCAAGGGTTGTCCGTATTGATAACTCTGTAGAAAGAAGCGGGATGACAATGGGATAAAATGAGGATAAATAAATGCCTCTTTTCTTACTTAAGATTATCCACATGCTCGTCCACATATTTTTTACATAGTTATCCACAAAAGAAGAAATGGTTTTCTACATTATATAGGATTGATTTTCTTCTTTATAATAGTTACCGTATTATTTAAGGCTTCGTCAGTCTGAATTGCAGCTTCAATCTTGTCCACACCATGGCTGATGGAAGCATGGTCCCTTCCGCCGAGGATGATTCCGATAGATTTCAAAGGAGTCTCGGTCATCTTCCGGCACAGATACATGATAATCTGTCTTGGAAGTACAATCTCGGCATTTCTCTTCTTACCTTTTAATTCAGCAACCGGGATATTAAAATGCTCGGAAACAATATCAATAATCAGTTCCGGAGTGACAATACGGTTTCTGTCCGGTGAAATGATATCCTTCAGCGCTTCCGCTGCAAGGGGAATATCAATCGCACGGTTCTCCAGGTTGGCTAGGGCTATCAGTTTATTTAAAGAACCTTCCAGCTCCCGGATATTGGACTTGATATTATTGGCAATATACTGCATGACATCATCCGGTATGTGATAGCGCTCCAGACCATCCAGTTCTTCCTTTTTTCTGAGGATTGCCATTCTCGTCTCATAGTCAGGGGAGGAGATATCGGCAATCAGTCCCCACTCAAAACGGGTGCGAAGCCTTGCTTCGAGTGTCTCGATATCTTTCGGAGGCTTATCACTGGAGATGATAATCTGTTTTCCCGACACATGCAGATGATTAAATGTGTGGAAAAACTCCTCCTGTGTACTTTCCTTACCTATAATAAACTGGATATCATCTATTAATAGTACGTCATTGTTTCTGTATTTTTCACGGAATGTGGTCATTGCCAGTTCATTTCCGTTCTTACCGACCTTCAGAGCATCAATCAGTTCATTGGTAAATGTTTCACTTGTCACATACAGCACTTTCTTAGAAGGGTCATTCTCCAATATAAAGTGGGCGATGGAATGCATAAGATGCGTTTTACCAAGTCCAACGCCTCCATATATAAAGAGAGGATTGTAAATCTCGCCGGGTGATTCCGCCACCGCGAGAGAGGCTGCATGTGCAAAGTTGTTATTGCTTCCGACTACAAAGGTATCAAATGTATATTTTGGGTTCAGATTCGCCTGCTCAAAAATGGCGTTTGACTTCTGTTTTTTAACAGCAGTCTTCTTCCGTTCATTGATAACAGCGGAATCTTCTGTGACAAAGGAAACTTCATATTCGATTCCTGTCACTTCACCAATACACACACGGAAAGGGAGCCTGTACTTCTCTTCGATGTGTTCCAGGCTCGCGCGCAGTTTTACCAATATATAAACAGTATCATCCGTAACTTCATATACGGTGAGAGGTGCAATCCACGTATTATATGAAATATTGGATGAACAGTATTCTAATTTCATCTTATCCAGGATTTGCTGCCAATTTTCTTCTACGATGTTCATGGATAGTAACTCCTAATCAATATAATAGAGAGATATGAAGGCAAAATCTCTCTATTACATTTTACATCAAAATAAGTATAGAAGCAACGAAAAATCCTTGTGCATAAGTTTATTAACATTATCTACATTGAGAATCAGAGGGATTTAAGTTAAAAATAAAAGTTATCTACAAGTTATTTTTCAGTTTTTCTATAGTTATCCACAAGTTATTCACATTATGTGGATATTTCTGTACGAAAAAGCAAGAAAAAAATCCCTGATTCTTATTGACTTCTCGCCGTTTTTTCACTATAATTAAGAGCAGTGTCTTTTTGTATAATTAGATAATATTGTTGATACTTTATTATAAAGTATATCAAGAAAAGGGAGGTGTATGAGTAATGAAAATGACATTTCAGCCTAAGAAAAGATCAAGATCAAAAGTTCATGGTTTCAGAGCCAGAATGAGCACACCGGGCGGAAGAAAAGTTTTAGCTGCCAGGAGAGCAAAAGGAAGAAAACAGTTATCAGCGTAGGCCGCATATATGTGGCCTTTTCTTCTATTTGTTGAATGAAAATTTAATGAGGTTATGAATGAAATTTTCTGAATCTTTAAAAAAGAATAGAGATTTTCAGGTAGTTTACAGACAGGGAAAGTCTTATGCGAACAAATATCTTGTGATGTATGTTTTAGAAAATCAGAGCGATAAAAACCGTATAGGGATTTCAGTCAGTAAAAAAGTGGGAAACAGCGTTGTAAGACACCACCTTACAAGACTTATAAGAGAAAGTTACAGACTTTCGGAAGAGCATTTCCAAAATGGATATGATATCGTTATAATCGCCAGAGTGAGTGCAAAAGAAAAGAAATACCAGGACATTGAGAGTGCACTCATCCATCTTGGAAAACTTCATGATATATATGTCTAAGAAGGCAAACACAAAGGAGTGCAGAATTTAGATGAAACGGATTTTAATTGCGTTAATCCGGTTTTATCAGAAGTATTTATCCGGATTAAAGAGGCAATATCACTGTATTTATACACCGACTTGTTCTCAGTATGGAATTGAAGCGATTGAGAAATACGGGGCAATTAAGGGCGGAGCTTTGACTGTCTGGAGAATACTGCGTTGCAATCCATTTGCAAAAGGAGGGTATGACCCGGTACCTTAAGGAGGATAAGAGATGTATGGAATTTTAGCTGCCGGTTACGGAGATTGGCCGGTCATCAAGCAGATTGCCTGGCTGTTGGGTAAGCTGATGAATGGAATCTACAATGTGATGGATGCTATCGGTATTCAGAATATTGGTATTTGTATTATCATCTTCACTGTTATCATTTACACGTTGATGATTCCGCTGACCATCAAACAGCAGAAATGGTCTAAGATGTCGGCTGTTATGCAGCCTGAGATGAGAAAAGTCCAGAAGAAATATGCAGGAAAAAGAGACCAGGCTTCCATGTTGAAACAACAGGAAGAGATGCAGATTATTTATGAAAAATACGGGACGTCTCCTACAGGAGGATGTCTTCCGATGTTGATACAGATGCCGGTTTTGTTTGCACTTTATCCGGTTGTTTCTAACATACCAAATTATGTTGAAGGTGTAAAAAATGTATATATGCCGGTTGTAAATGAAATCATGGCAACGGACGGTTTCCAGAAGATTATGGAAAAAATCGGGGAAGCAAGCCCGGTTCTCATGAATCCGAAGTCCTATGATTATTCACAGGCCGGAACACTGGTCAATGTATTATATAAATTCCAGGATGCGACATGGACGAAGCTTACAGATGCAATGCCGAATGTAGCAGACACTGTAAGCAAGACAATTGACCAGGTGGGAAGCCTTAACAGTTTTCTTGGAATTAATATCGGTGAACAGCCGCTGAACATGTTGATGAATGCGCTGCATAATTTTTCTATTGTGGGAATTATTATGGCAGTTATCATTCCTCTGATGGCAGGTCTGACACAGTTTATCAGTGTGAAATTACAGCCTACGGCTGCAGCAGCAGATTCAGGGGACAACCCGATGGCCGGTTCCATGAAGACTATGATTTATACAATGCCTTTGATTTCAGTTGTGTTTGGTTTTACACTTCCGGCAGGTCTTGGTCTTTATTGGGCGGCAAGTGCTCTGGTAAGATGTGTACAGCAGTTAGCTATCAATAAATATTTAAGTAAGAAATCAGTGGAAGAGCTGATTGAGGAAAACCAGAAAAAAGCAGCAAAGAAACGTGAGAAAAAGGGAACCTCTGCAAAAGAAATCAACCGCATGGCAGCACAGAACACAAGAAATGTAGGAACGAAGAAACAGTCTAATGTTTCTAGCAAAGAAAAAGAAGAGAAACTTAGAAAATCCGCGGAATATAGTAAGAATGCAAAGCCGGGAAGCCTTGCATCCAAAGCAAATCTGGTAAACAGATATAACAGTAATAAGAGTACGGATAAAGCAGAAGTAAAAAAAGAAGAAAGTGATAAATAGTTGTCGCAGGAAGGAGTCGGGATGAACGGGAGTATCAGAGTATCAGCGAAAACAGTCGATGATGCAATAACAGAAGCATTGATTCAGTTAGGAGTCACCAGCGACCGACTGGAATATGAAGTGATTGAAAAAGGAAGTGCCGGATTCCTTGGGATTGGTATGAAGCAGGCTGTGATAGAAGCCAGAAGAAAACCAGAACCGAAACCGGAAGTAGTGGAAGAACCTTCAGAAGAAAAATCAGAAAAACCTGCGAAGAAATTTGAGACAAAGAAATCTGATGTAAAAAAATCTGAAACAAAAAAAGCCGAGAAAAAGCATACTGAAAAAAGAGAAAAAGCGGCAGCTGACGTTCAGGAAAAGAAGGCAGAAGCTCCGGCAGAGAAGCCAAAGAGCGAGCTTGCTGAGGTTACAGATGAGGCAATTCAGGCAGTGGAGACATTCTTAAAAGATACGCTCGCTGCTATGGATATGGAAGTAGAGATTGTTTCCAAAGTAGATGAAGACGGTGCTCTGAGCGTAGATATGAGCGGAAAGCATATGGGAATCCTGATTGGTAAAAGAGGTCAGACTCTGGATGCTCTGCAGTATCTTGCAAACCGCGTGGCAAATAAACATCAGGACGGCTATGTTCGTGTAAAGCTGGATACAGAAAATTACCGTGCAAGAAGGGAAGAGACTTTAAAGAATCTGGCTAAAAATATTGCACATAAAGTAAAGAGAACAAGAAGGGCGGTATCTCTTGAGCCTATGAATCCATATGAGAGAAGAATCATACATGCGGCGCTTCAGTCAGACCCTTATGTGACAACACACAGTGAAGGCGAAGAGCCTTACAGGAAAGTTGTTGTGACATTGAAGAAATAAGAGACATAGAAGTGAAAGAGACGTTTTACGTTTTGCGGACATCCGTTGAGACAAAAGACGTCTCTTATTTTAATTGAGGTGGAAGGATGAAAAAGGATACCATTGCTGCAATCTCCACAGGAATGACAAATTCCGGAATCGGAATCGTACGAATCAGCGGAGAGGAAGCATTTGCAGTTATCGACCGGATTTATAAGGGAAAAGAAAAACTTTCCGAGGCTGACAGCCATACAATCCATTACGGATATATCTGTCAGGGAACAGACACTATTGATGAAGTATTGGTGTCAGTTATGCGTGCCCCCAGGACATTTACAGGAGAAGATACGGTAGAAATCAACTGCCATGGCGGCACTTATGTTGTACAGAGAGTATTGGAAACTGTATTGGAAAATGGAGCAAGAACGGCAGAGCCCGGTGAATTTACAAAAAGGGCTTTTTTAAACGGCAAGATGGACCTTTCCCAGGCAGAGGCTGTCATCGATGTCATCCATTCTAAAAATGAATATGCTCTGAAGAGTTCGCTGGGTCAATTGAAGGGGAGCGTGAAAAGAAAAATTGAGGAGATGAGGAAGGAAATTCTTTATCACACTGCATTTATCGAAACTGCTCTGGATGACCCCGAACACATTAGTGTGGATGGTTATGGCGAAACCTTGAAAAAAGTGTCAGAAGAAATAAAAATAGAACTTCAGAAATTAATAGATTCTTCAGACGATGGAAGAATCCTGACAGAAGGAATCCAGACGGTCATTGTGGGAAAGCCAAATGCAGGAAAATCTTCACTTTTGAATGTACTTTCCGGCAGAGAACGCGCGATTGTGACAGATATTGAAGGAACGACGAGAGATATTCTGGAAGAACAGATACAGATACAGGGATTGAACTTAAATATTATAGATACGGCAGGAATTAGAGATACAGAAGATATTATTGAAAAAATAGGCGTAGATAAGGCGAAAGAGTATGTAAAGGATGCGGACCTTGTCATTTATGTGGTAGATGCGTCCAGAGGATTGGATGAAAATGATGAAAAGATTTTTCATCTTGTGTATAATAAAAAGACAATCATTTTGTTAAATAAGTCTGATTTGGATACCGTAGTCACAAAAGAAGATATTAAACAAAAAATAGCAGAAATAAATCAGACAGCGATTGAAGAAGAAGAGGATATTCCTATGATTGATATTTCTGCTAAGGAAGAAAAGGGAATCCGGGAATTTGAAGAAATTTTAAAAAGAATGTTTTTAAAAGGCAGTCTGTCATTCAATGAGGAAATCTATATCACAAACGTGAGGCAGAAAGAGGCGCTTAAGAATGCACTTGAGAGTATGAAGAGAGTGATTGCAAGCATTGACAATGATATGCCGGAGGATTTCTACACGATTGATTTGATGGATGCTTATGATTCACTGGGAAGTATCACCGGGGAGACGATAGGAGAAGATTTGGTAAATGAAATATTCAGCAAATTCTGTATGGGAAAATAAAGATGAATATGATATTGCGGTAGTGGGAGCGGGACATGCGGGATGTGAGGCAGCTCTTGCATCGGCGCGGCTGGGATTTAAGACTGTGATGTTTACAGTGAGCGTGGACAGTATTGCGCTGATGCCCTGTAATCCCAATATCGGAGGAAGTTCTAAAGGGCACCTTGTGCGGGAAGTAGATGCACTGGGCGGTGAGATGGGAAAAGTAATCGACCGCACGTTTATTCAGTCTAAGATGTTGAACAGCTCTAAAGGTCCGGCTGTCCATTCTCTGCGTGCGCAGGCGGATAAGGCGGCATACAGCACAGCGATGCGTGAAGTTTTGCAGGCACAGGAAAATCTGGATATCAGGCAGATGGAAGTGACGGACATTCTTGCGGAAAATGGAAAAGTAACAGGTGTACAGACCTATTCCGGGGCAATCTATCACTGCCGCGCGGTCATCTTGTGTACAGGGACTTATCTGAAAGCTCGCTGCATTTACGGAGATGTAAGTATGCAGACAGGACCGAATGGACTGCAGAGCGCAAATTATCTGACGGATAGTTTGAAATCTTTGGGAATTAAGATGTACCGCTTTAAAACAGGAACTCCTGCGAGAATCGATAAAAATAGTATTGATTTTTCTAAAATGGAGGAGCAAAAAGGGGATGAGAGGATTGTGCCCTTTTCCTTTACGACGAATCCTGATGATGTGCAGATTGACCAGGTTTCCTGCTGGCTTACGTATACCAATGAGAAGACGCATGAGATTATACGGAAAAATCTTGACAGGTCGCCGCTTTTCTCCGGGATGATAGAGGGGACAGGACCGAGATATTGTCCTTCTATTGAGGATAAGGTGGTAAAGTTTGCCGATAAAAACAGACATCAGGTGTTCATAGAGCCGGAAGGTCTAAGTACCACGGAAATGTATGTGGGAGGGATGTCCAGTTCTCTGCCGGAAGATGTGCAGTATGCAATGTACAGAAGTGTGTCGGGGTTGGAAAATGCAAAAATTGTGCGAAATGCATATGCAATTGAATATGATTGTATCGATGCCAGACAGCTTAAGAGTACGCTGGAGTTTAAAAATGTGGAAGGACTGTTCAGCGGCGGACAGTTTAACGGAAGTTCGGGATATGAGGAGGCCGCGGCACAGGGACTTATCGCAGGAATCAACGCGGCGCGAAAACTTCAGGGCAAAGAAGGTATTGTGATTGACCGTTCAGAAGGATATATCGGCGTTCTCATCGATGATTTGGTGACAAAAGAAAGCCATGAGCCTTACCGGATGATGACTTCCAGAGCGGAGTACAGACTGCTTTTGCGGCAGGACAACGCAGATTTACGTTTGACAAAAAAAGGATATGAGATAGGATTAATTGATGAGAATAGATATCAAAATCTTTTGAAAAAGGAAACTATGATAGAGGAAGAAATCAAGCGAGTGGAGCATACCCATGTGGGGACCACAAAAGAAGTCCAGGAATTGCTCTCTTCTCATGGCAGTACACCACTTGTATCAGGTACAACTCTGGCAGATTTGATGCGGCGTCCGGAATTAAATTATGAAATTCTCGCGCCGATTGATATAGACCGCAAAAATCTTCCCTATGATGTGACAGAACAGGTGGAAATTAATATCAAGTATGAGGGATATATCAAGAGACAGAAAAAGCAGGTTGAACAGTTTAAGAAGTTGGAAAAGAAAAAAATACCGGAAGATATTAATTATGAAGATGTTCAGAGTTTAAGAATAGAGGCAAAACAGAAGCTGACAAGTCTTCGTCCCGAGTCTATTGGTCAGGCTTCCAGGATATCCGGTGTCTCACCCGCGGATATTTCAGTGCTTCTGGTGTATCTGGAAAGTTATCATAGATAGCATGTAGTGCGGTTTTTTAAATGTTGAAAATAGTTTGCAGATATTTTGGAGAATTTTCATGTTAGATAAGTTTAATAAACAATTAGAAAATTTAAAAATAAATATTAATTTACAACAAAAAGAACAGTTTAAAAATTATTATGAATTGCTCATCGAATGGAATAAAGTGATGAATCTGACGGGAATCACAGATTGTGAGGAAGTATATGAGAAACATTTTATTGACAGCCTGGCTCTCGTAAAAGCTGTTGATATGAGTAAAATAAATACTGTTATTGATATCGGCACTGGCGCCGGTTTTCCGGGGATTCCTCTAAAAATTGCTTTCCCGCATTTAAAAGTAACACTCTTAGATTCGTTAAATAAGAGGATTAAATTTTTGAATGAGGTTATAACAGAATTAAAGCTAGATGATATCACAGCGCTGCACGGTCGCGCTGAAGATTATGCCAAAAAGCAGGAGTACAGAGAACAATATGATTTATGTGTATCCAGAGCTGTCGCAAATCTCTCTACTTTGTGTGAGTATTGTATGCCCTATATACAGATAGGCGGTATCTTTGTTTCTTATAAGAGCAGCACTGCCGATGCAGAGGCAAAAGAGGCGGAAAATGCGGTATCTATACTTGGGGGAAAAATAGAAGAATGTATCAAATTCCAACTTCCGGAATCGGAGATTGGAAGGTCATTTGTGAAAATCAGAAAATCAAAATCAACTCCGAAAAAATATCCGAGAAAAGCAGGGGTACCTGCTAAAGAACCATTATAGATAAAATATCTTTTATTCTATATCTATGCTGATGCACTTATTTCTTATTGCATAGGAAATTTTGCTTTCTACCCTATAAGATAAAATTCTTCGGGAAGCGCAAAATGTTTTCCTGACATTTTGCACTTCCCGAAGTGGAACAGTACACTGCGCGCAGTTGGAAAATAGCTGCCAACACAATCGCGCTTCAAGGCATTGCGGCGCGCAAAGTGTTCAAGCCTTCAAATATTGAGAAAAAGAGAAGTTGAGGCGGCTTTCCTACCCTTGCTTTTCTTATAATTCAAACAGTATCTTTACCTGATTGATAAATTCATCGGGTCTTTCCATATGAGGCAGATGCTTAGTCTTATTAATCCCTAAAATTTCGATAGAAGGAAGCTGGTTTTGATACTGGCTTGCAATCAGTCCATTTTCCGGATTAGAATTACCTGTGATGATGAATATACTGTTATTAAGTTTCTGCAGACAATACATCATGTTTGCGTTTGTAAATCTGGATTTCTGGCTCGCATAGAGATATTTTGAATGAGTTTTCTTTTTATGAGAAGATTCAAAGTATGTCATTATGCTCTTTTCATCCACCAGATTTTGATTATAATAGTAGGATGTATAAAAGTCTTCGCCTATTGTTTTCTTATTTACAGCAATATTATAGATAAAAGTGCCTATAATAGGAGTACAGATTAAATATTTGAAAACTTTTGTGCGCTTGGTAGGAATCTTTGCCAGTTTAACTAAATTCTCAGGATTCACCAAAAGTACTCTGTTGATGACAGAATCGTCATTTGAACATGCCATTAAAATAAAAGAACCTGATTCGCCTGAAGCAATTACATCCGTCTTTTCACCAATAATATGTTTGATAAAGTCAGTTATCAACTGTACATAAAGAAAATTTGTATATGTAAGATTCGGCTTATCGGAACAGCCACAGCCTAACAAATCAATTGTGTAAACGGTATTCGTTTTGGCAAGTGTATCAACTATCTGATTCCATTCAAAAGAAGAACTTCCTACATTTAAATCATGTACAAGCAAAATAGGTGAACCGGTTCCCTGCTTTTTATATGCGATTTTCCCGAATCTCCAATCATAATAACTATATTTTTCACTGTCTAACAGATTATCTACGGTAGAAATATAATAAACTAATTTGTTGATTATATGCATAGTACCTACTACAGTACTGGTCAATGCTGTCAATACGGTCAGTTTTTTCTTCCAACTCAATGCATTATCACCTCTTTCAAATTATATCTTTTATTATACTACACAACCAAAGTCAAATAAACCCTTAATTCGATTTAATTCGGAGGATATTTGCATGAATTAGGTAAAAAAATATTGTGAAAAGTAAAAGATGTTGTTTGAAATAATTAAAGTAAATAGCAGATATAAAAGATTAAAAAATAATGTTTCACGTGAAACATTAAAATCTACACAAATTGAGAATAAGACCTATAAAGTTTATGACTTGGAGTTAAAAATGCTATATCGGAATGTATTAGATAATATTAGGGATAGGGCTTAGATATATATTTTTGAAATACAGAAGTAAATGGAGACTAAATTTAATTTAAAATTTAGAAATTATTATGTGGAAAATGAAAAGCAATATAAAGAAATACATGGCCAGAAGAATTATGTATGATTAGCCCTTATAGAAAAATAAAACTTGTTTAGCAAAAGAAAAAGTAAAAATATAAAAAAACTATGTTTCACGTGAAACATTCTATAGATAATAAAAAAGAAAGGTGTTATAATAATAAAGGTATTCGTTAGAAAGGAGTACAGAAATGAGCAGAATAATTGCAATTGCTAATCAGAAAGGCGGCGTTGGTAAAACTACGACAGCCATTAACTTATCAGCTTCATTGGCGAGCCTTGGAAAGAAAGTCCTGGCTCTTGATATGGACCCACAGGGAAATATGACAAGTGGATTGAGTGTAGATAAAAATGAAGTTGAAAACAGCGTATATGATTTGATTATAGGTAATGTAGGAATCGAAGAATGTATATGCAAAGAAGTTTTAGAAAATTTGGATGTGCTCCCTTCAAATATTGATTTATCTGCAGCAGAAATAGAGTTGATAGGTGTAGATAACAAAGAATTTATTATTAAGAAGGAAGTTGATAAAATACGGGATAATTATGATTTTGTAATTATAGATTGTCCTCCGGCTTTAAGTATGCTCACAATTAATGCCATGACAACTGCCGATTCTGTATTGGTACCAATTCAGTGTGAATATTATGCTTTGGAAGGCCTCAGTCAGCTCATACATACAATTGAACTTGTTCAGGAAAGATTGAACCCATCACTTGAGATAGAAGGTGTCGTATTTACAATGTATGATGCGAGGACAAATTTATCATTGCAAGTTGTGGAAAATGTAAAAGATAATCTCGACCAGAATATTTACAAGACAATCATTCCGAGAAATATCAGACTGGCAGAAGCACCGAGTTATGGTATGCCAATCAATTTATATGATGCAAAATCAACAGGTGCTGAAAGTTATATGATGTTGGCAGAGGAAGTAATTCATAGAGGAGAGGAGTAGAGGATGGCTGTAAAAAGAAATGGACTCGGTAAAGGACTGGATAGTCTGATACCCGCTAAAGCGGAAAATAAAGTAGCTAGAGCTGATAAAGAAACAAAACCGGTGCCTGCAAAAGAAGATAATACAAGCGGCACAGGCGAGATTTTATTGAAGATAAATCAAGTGGAGCCTAACAGAGACCAGCCGAGAAAAGAGTTTGATGAAGATTCACTTTTAGAACTGGCAGATTCCATTAAACAGTTCGGAGTCTTGCAGCCTCTGCTTGTCCAGAAGAAAAAAGATTACTATGAGATTATTGCTGGAGAGAGAAGGTGGCGTGCAGCTAAACTCGCCGGTATAAAAGAAGTTCCTGTTTTGATTAAAGATTATACAGAACAGGAAATTGTGGAAATTTCTCTGATTGAAAATATCCAGAGAGAAAACCTGAATCCAATAGAAGAGGCAATGGCGTACAAGCGACTTCTGGAGGAGTTTAATCTGAAGCAGGATGAAGTTGCAGAGAGAGTATCAAAGAGCAGAACGGCTGTTACTAATTCAATGAGATTATTGAAGCTCAGTGACAGAGTGCAGCAAATGATAGTTGATGATATGATTAGTACCGGACATGCCAGAGCTCTACTTGCAATTGATGATGAAGAACAGCAGTATCTTCTGGCAAATAAAATATTTGACGAGAAATTGAGTGTACGTGAGACTGAGAAACTTGTAAAGTCCCTAAAAAATCCGAAGAAACCGGTGAAAAAAGAAAAAATAGAACATATGTTCGTATATGAAAATTTGGAAGAACGCATGAAAAATATAATGGGGACAAAAGTCAGTGTAAATGCAAAATCGAATGGAAAAGGGAAGATTGAAATAGAATACTATTCTGAAGAAGAGTTGGAGAGGATTTACGATTTGATTATGACAATCCAGAATAAATAAAAATTGGGATAAAAAAGTCATGTTTATTGTCTGCAATTTATGAAAAGAACAGGGGAGAAAAAGTTTGGATGTTTAAAGAAATCCGAAAATGAAAAGACAGTAAAACAATGATTAATAAGGAGGATATACAATGGAAAGCGGAATATTGGGGAATTTAGGAATTGACCCCTTCTACATTTTTGTATTATTATTTTTAATACAGATTCTGCTCTTTATATTGCTGATAAGCGTAAATATGAAATACAGAAGACTGAAAGCCAGTTACTCATCGTTTATGAAAGGAAAAGATGGCAAAAATCTGGAGGACAGTATATTCGAGCGATTCGGCATTTTGGAAAATATTGAAGAAATGACGAAAGAGAATCAGAAGGATATACAGAACATCTATAAAAAGATGGAAGGGCATTACCAGAAAATCGGTATCGTGAAATATGATGCATTTCATGAGATGGGCGGAAATTTGAGTTTTGCGCTGACAATGCTCGATGAAAAGGATAATGGCTGGATACTCAATGCGATGCACAGCAGGGAGGGCTGCTATACTTACATTAAAGAAATTGTAAAAGGTCAAAGCTATATAGAGCTGGCAGAAGAGGAAAGAGAATCTCTTGAAAAGGCGATTTATCAGGAAGCCTATGATTTAAAAGACATAGAAGAGATGAAATAAGGAATGATAAGATAATAAGTAAATGGGAGGAAAGCAACATGTTAGATATAAAATTTGTCAGAACAAATCCGGAGATTGTAAAGCAGAATATAAAAAATAAATTCCAGGATAACAAACTGCCCCTGGTGGATGAGGTATTAGAACTTGATAAGAGAAATCGAGAAATCAAGCAGGAAGTTGAGGCACTGCGGGCTGAAAAAAATAAGACTTCCAAAAATATCGGTGCAATGATGGCGCAGGGCAAGAAGGAAGAGGCAGAAGAGTTAAAGCGTAAAGTGGCAGAAAGCGCTGACCGCATGGAGGCACTCTCCGCGGAAGAAAAAGAAGTAGAAGAAAAAATCAAAAAAATCATGATGACAATTCCAAATATCATTGATGCGTCCGTACCAATTGGAAAAGACGACAGTGAAAATGTGGAATTAGAGCGTTTTGGTGAGCCGGTTGTTCCGGAGTTTGAGATTCCTTATCACACTGAAATTATGGAGTCTTTCCAGGGAATTGATTTGGACAGCGCGAGAAAAGTAGCCGGAAACGGTTTTTATTACTTGATGGGAGATATCGCCAGACTTCATTCCGCGGTTATTTCTTATGCAAGAGATTTCATGATTAACAGAGGATTTACCTACTGTGTTCCTCCTTTCATGATTCGCAGCAACGTTGTCACAGGTGTTATGAGCTTTGCGGAGATGGACGCCATGATGTATAAGATTGAAGGAGAAGATTTATACCTGATTGGCACCAGTGAACATTCCATGATTGGGAAATTTATTGATACACAGCTTACAGAGGAACAGCTTCCTCAGACACTGACAAGCTATTCTCCATGCTTCAGAAAAGAAAAAGGAGCACATGGAATTGAGGAACGTGGGGTATACAGAATCCATCAGTTTGAAAAACAGGAGATGATTGTAGTCTGCAAACCGGAAGAGAGTATGCAGTGGTATGATAAATTGTGGAAAAATACAGTTGATTTATTCCGCTCCCTGGATATTCCGGTGCGCACATTGGAGTGCTGCTCAGGAGACCTTGCAGATTTGAAAGTAAAATCTGTGGATGTAGAGGCATGGTCACCGCGCCAGAAAAAATATTTTGAGGTCGGAAGCTGCTCCAATTTAGGAGATGCGCAGGCGAGAAGACTGGGAATCCGGGTAAAAGGAGAAAAAGGCAAATATTTTGCACATACATTGAATAATACAGTAGTGGCACCTCCGAGAATGTTGATTGCATTTTTGGAAAATAATCTTCAGGCAGACGGAAGCGTAAAGATTCCGGAGGCTCTGCAGCCGTATATGGGCGGAAACAAGGAGATTGTGCCGAATAAATAGAATGATTTGGAGAAAAAAATGCACCAATATCTAAAAGCCATTGGTTTTGGGGGTCTTCAGACACGAAAAGAATTGAAAGAAATTCTAAAACAGGCAGAAGAAAAATTTACACATCAGACAATCGTGTCTTATCATCCGCATGAGGATTTTTGTGAATTTCAGAAAGAATACGGACAGAGTATTGGAATCACGTTGTGTGGAGAACTCGATGAACAGGAAAATTTCGATATGAGTTATTATTTTCCATACTTCGAGGGCAGCGGTGTGACGACTTATGCTGAAATCTCCGTGGAAAAGAAAATTGAGAGAGAACAGTATGTCGGAGTGTGTGAGGACCCGAAAGTAGGAATCAGCCTGATATTTACCCTGCAGAATGGGGTAGAATATATGAGAGAGAGACAGTTGGGATTTCTCTCAGGTCTGGAGACTTCGGTGACATTTGCAGGTCTCGCGCTTTCAGGGATGATTTTATTTCCGGTAAAGAAAGATGAGAGACAAATAGAGAATGAAAAAGAAGCTTCCCAGAACAGAAAACGGCTTTTGAATGCCGCAAGGAGCGGGGACCAGACTGCTATAGAGACATTGACTCTGGATGACATGGATATTTATTCTAAAGTGTCAAAACGTCTGGTGAGTGAGGATATCTTTTCAATTGTGGATACATATTTTATGCCGTACGGCGTAGAATGTGATTTGTATTCCATTATGGGTGAAATCCTCGCTGTGCGGGAGCGCGAAAATACCCTGACAAAAGAAAAATTGTATCAGATGAAGCTTGACGTCAATGAACTCCAGTTTGACATCTGCGTACCTGCAAAAGAAGTTATGGGTGAGCCGGAGATTGGCAGAAGATTTAAGGGCACCATCTGGCTTCAGGGATATATCAATTTTTAAAAAGTTATTGAGAAATTCAGGTAATTATGCTATATTGTTAAATGTGTCCTTCCGTAAATAGTAAATATTTGAGAGTGTCCTTTTGGAAGATTCCAGAGCAGTTGACACCAGGCAGGACAATACGTATCATTTAATTAAATTTTTAAAAATGTCGCTATAGCTCAGCAGGATAGAGCGACCGCCTCCTAAGCGGTAGGTCGGAGGTTCGAATCCTCTTAGCGACGCCAAAAACTCCGCCGAAAGTCTTGAGTATCAAGATTTTCGGCGTTTTTTATTTGTGCGAGGCACGAGCTAAGCGGAAATGCTTGCATTTCCATTTGGCGACGCACGCGACACCGGCACTGTCGGCGTCCGAGAAAAATCCAATATGCGATTAGCAAGAGCCATTTTTGCTAATCAGTCAAAGCCAGAAAATAATCGAACTTGTGATATACGGCATAAATTAGCCTGCTAATGATTAGCAGAATTTTCGGGCATTTTGCTAATCAAAATGGCTTTCCTGATAATTTGCTTTAAAATGCTATTTACGACCGAGAGGGGCAGTCAAAAAAGATTACTCTTCTTCTTTGTAGATTTATGTGGTAAAGCCCCTGCTGCATGGTATAATGGACTTGTTGAGAAAAAGCGTTTGAGGTCACAGGTTATTACCTTAAAGCAAGCAGATGGTACATAGAACTTGAGATTCCAAACTGGAATCTCAAGTTGAAGCATATATGGGAAAATACCGATTTGAGATTCTAAATTGGAAGCTCAAGTTTTGAAAGGGTTGAGAGTATGGCAAAAACAGAACAGACCGTTTTAGTGCAAGTGGAGGAACAAACACAGGTTACGACTGTAGAGTTGGCTCAATTCGATATAAAAAACTTAATATATGTAGTCCGTAATCAACAGGTAATGGTGGACAGCGATTTGGCGATGCTATATCAGGTGGAGACAGGAAATTTGAATAAAGCCATGAAAAGAAATCAAAAAAGATTTCCAGAGGACTTTTGTTTCCAATTAACCGGAGAAGAATTTGAAAACTTGAAAATCCAATCTGGAAGCTCAAGCTTAGATGGTAGTGGATACGGCGGACGAAGGTATATGCCCTATGTATATACAGAACAAGGAATTTCTATGTTGGCGAGTGTCCTGAGAAGCGAAATTGCTATAAATACCAGTATTCGTATAATGAGGACTTTCGTAGAGATGCGGCGTTTTATCGCCAATAATGCTCTGCTTTTTGAGCGTATCAGCAATGTAGAGCTGAAGCAGTTGGAATATCAGAAGCAGACAGATGAGAAACTGGAGCAGATATTCGAGTACATATCCGAGCATGAAGAAGCTAGTCAAAAGGTATTCTTTGACGGGCAGATTTACGATGCGTTCAGTTTGATTGTCAGCTTGATACAAAAGGCAGAAAAGGAAATTACGCTGATAGACGGATATGTAGATGTGGCGACATTGAATTTGCTATCCAAGAGAAATGAGAATGTGTCTGTGACAATCTAAATACGGGGATTAGATAGAGTAATATAATTTTAACTCGTTTTAATTGAATTAGAGTTGAGTTAAAATCGAGTTAAAAGTAAAATACTGCATGGATATGCAGAATCGGCAAGATGCCGAAATTTCCTCAATGGAGGAAATTTTTTCTACTCAATTTAATATCATAGAAAATTCTGCATTCCATCGAGATAATATTCAACAGACAATAATGTCTCTTCTCTCAAGTTATCGATAAACAGCGGAGGCTGTGACATCCCCGGCACTTGAAACAGATTGCTGTAACCAACCAACAGAGCATGAAGAAAATAATAGAATCTCGTGGCAGACTCGGCCGGTATCCGGGGCAGCTTCTCATGTGTGAGTCTGCCAATGTCAATCAGTTTGTTTGCCCATAAGAGCCGTTCTTCATTGAGGGCTTCCGTGCCCTCTGATACAGTGTAAACATTGTGATGCACAGAAAGCAGTGCAATCAGAGTATGCTGTTCAATCAGGACAGAGACTCTCTGAAGCTGAAAATTTTTATAATCTTCAAACTTATGAAATGTCTGCTTTTCTATTTCGGATATCTCTTCTGTAAAATAGTTATTATAATAATCATAGAGAAGTTTTCTAAATAATAATTCTTTTGTGGGGTAGTAATTAAAAAGAGTGCCGATAGCAACCCCACACGCACGGGCGAGTTCCCGCATGGTAATATTGGAAAAATTCTTTTCTTCCAGCAATGAGAGAGCTGTATCTGTAATCAGTTTTTCGCGTTTTTGATATTCTTCCGGTGAAAATGCTTTTCTCATAGTATTCTCCTGCCTGATATACGCTCCGCGAAGATACGCGGCAATTCGTAAAGAAATTAGTCGTGCTGTACACAACACGAATTGTGCGTGCAAGACTTGCGAGCGAGTCTTGAATCTATTTTATAATATCCCACAATTTTTTTCAAACAGAATCCTATCCGTTCAGCCTACGATATTCGTAAAAACGCACACTGTGAGGGGCGAACTGTAACGATTAAATAATTGACAAATGAGCAATGTTCAATTTATAATAAAACTATTAAATGAACGTTGCTCATTTATAATTTCCAAAGATAGTGACGTAAAATGTGGTTACGATTTTGTACAACAAAGGAGGAGAAATCATGGCAAAGAGCGGATGGGCGAGATATGCGACTCATATGTCAAAAGTTGGAGGACTGTTTTTAGGTCCTATCAGCGAAAAAAGTAATTTTACTAAAATGTTTAAACTTCTTGTGCCGGAGAAAGAAGCATTGTTGGGGCTGAGTGCTACAAATAAGCCGGAAACAGCGAAAAAAATTGCAGAGAGGGCAAAGATGCCGCTTGAGAAAGCGGAACCGATGCTGCAGCATATGGCACAGAAAGGTTTGCTGTTTGAGCGTGTTACAAAGCGGGGGATATCCTACTACAATGTTCCTCCATTTATCCCCGGATTTTATGAATATGTGATGACAGACCCGGAGACGATTCATAATCCGGAAGTGGGAAAACTTTTCCGGGCAGCACTTGATGAGGAGCTTGGACCGTTACTTCGGTTTGCGGATGTGCAGGGCGGAGGTTTAATGAAAGTGACCCCGGTTATGAAGGAGATACATGCGCAGCAGAAAGTATATTCGTTTGAAGATGTGCTGACTTTTATCAATAACAGTTCCCGGTATTCTGTTGCGGATTGTGCCTGCCGGACTGCTGCAAAATTAGTGGGAAAGGGCTGCGAGCACCCAATCCATGACACTTGTATGCAGTTTGATGAGACGGCGGATTATTATGTCAGGACAGGAAGAGGTCATTACCTGACAAAGGAAGAAGCGATTCAGACTTTGGAGATGACAGAAAAAGCCGGTCTGGCTCACTGTGCATTTCAGGTGGAAGGAAAAGACAGGACAACATTTATCTGTAATTGCTGCGGATGTTCCTGCGCGGGTTTGCGGCAGATTAACCGGCTGGATGCCAATCCGATGTCACATTCCAATTTCCGGGCAAAGATTGATGACGATAAATGTGTGGCATGTGGGGAGTGTGTGGAAATCTGTCCGGTCAATGCCGTTACTCTGGGGACAAATTTTGCAGAGAAGAGTGTCTGTCAGAAGCCGGATTACAAAATGGCAAAAAACCATGTTATGAACAAAAAAGACCTTCATGATGATTTCATCAATGAAAGAAAGCTGGTGTCAAAATTAGGTACGGCTCCGTGTAAAGTGTCATGTCCGGCGCATATTTCCGTACAGGGATATATTGAGAAGGCTTCGGAAGGCAAGTATCTTGAAGCTTTGGAAGTAATTAAGAAAACCAATCCTCTCCCGGCAGTTTGCGGGCGTATCTGTCCGCATCCTTGTGAGGCACACTGTACGAGGAATACATTGGACCAGTCACTGGCGATTGATGCTATCAAAATGTTTATCGCGGATAAGGAACGTGACGGAAGCACCAGATACATTCCTCAGAAGAAAGGCAGTTATGAGGAGAAAGTCGCGATTATCGGTGCAGGTCCGGCAGGATTGACCTGCGCGTATTATCTGGCAGAAGAAGGATTTCAGGTGACTGTATTTGAAAAATCAAAGAAACCGGGAGGGATGCTGGAGTATGGAATTCCGAAATTTCGCCTTGAAAAGGAAGTCATTGATTCTGAAATTGAGGTAATTCGGGAATTGGGCGTGGAGTTTAGATGCGGCGTGAATGTAGGGGAAGATGTGACGATACCCCAGCTTCGAGAGCAGGGATATCAGGCGTTTTATCTTGCAATCGGCGCGCAGCAGGGAGCGATGCTCGGCATAGAAAATGAGGACCTTCCGAATATCATGAATGGCGTAACCTACTTAGGGCGTGTGAACAGCAAAGAGAAGACAAATACAAAAGGGAATGTGATTGTAGTAGGAGGCGGAAATGTTGCCATTGACGTCGCTCGCGCCGCTGTACGGGAAGGCGCGGAGTCGGTCGCAATGTATTGCCTTGAATCCGAGGAAGAGATGCCGGCGGCAGTGGATGAGCAATTAGAGGCGCGGGAGGAAGGCATCGTCATCCACAATGGATGGGGGCCCATGACAATACAAAAGAAAAACGGTCTGGCAACGGGAATCAAATTTAAAAAGTGTGTCTCTGTCCGCGATGCGAAAGGGCAGTTTGCGCCGCAGTATGACGAGGCACAGACAGTAGATGTACAGGCAGATACAATTATTCTTGCAATTGGACAGAAAATTGATTTAGGCGGACTTCTCAAAGATACGAAGGTAAAGACAGGACGGGGAAACCGAGTGCTCGTGCAGAATATTTCCTATCAGACAGAGGAAAAAGATATCTTTGCAGGAGGAGATGTGGTCACAGGCCCTAAATTTGCCATTGATGCGATTGCGCAGGGGCGTCAGGGAGCAATCTCCATATCCAGGCTGCTGCGCGGCAGACATCTGACGGATGGAAGACATGCAGAATATCAGGAAATTGATACAGCTAACATTGACCTCAATATGAACATCCGGAATCTGGATTTGACACCGCGGCAGAGCGCACCGAAAGTAAATCATGAGCAGGCTGTCCGGACCTTCAGGGATTTGCGGGAAGGGCTGACAGAAGAACAGATTAAATGTGAGACGGGGAGGTGTCTGCAATGCGGCAAATCTATTGTGGACAGCGATAAATGTATCGGCTGCGGCGTTTGTACCCACAGATGTGAATTTGATGCCATCCACCTGGTGCGTGTGGACGATACACAGTTTGCACTGAATATGTCGCGCTGGTATGGCAGAATTGCCAAAAGTACTGTAAAACGAGGCATCCGTATCGCAGCTACAGGAATTTCAAATATAGCAAAAAAGGGAGAACGCTAAATGCATGAGTTGAGTGTTGTTGAAAATATTGTCCAGACAGCGGAAGATTTTGTGCAAAAAAATAAGATAGGAAATATAAAAAAAGTTGTGGTGCAGGTAGGCACTATGACAGGTGTTCTTCCGAAATATCTGAAAATGTATTATCCTGATGTGGTGGAAAATACTTTGCTTGCAGGTTCAGAGCTTGAGGTGGAGGAGATTTCTGCGGAATGTTTTTGCAGAAATTGCGGTACAACATTTGAGCCGACAGAAAAAAGTGAGAAATGTCCGGAGTGTGAAGAAGAGGATTATGAAATCATCCGCGGCAGTGAACTGATGATAAAGGAAATTGGGTATGAGTGAAAACTGAGCAGAAGAAAAGAAAATAAGGCAGAAATGAAAAAGAGGATATTAAAGCAGGAGAAAAGGAGATGGATTTGAGATGATGGACGTCAAAATAATCAATGTCAAAAAGTCCATTTTAGAGGACAATGATGCGGATGCGGAAAAACTCCGCAGCGAAAATCTGCGTACCGGTACATATTATGTAAATGTCATGTCCTCGCCGGGCTCCGGTAAAACGAGCATATTGTTAAGGACCATCGCTCATTTGAGAAAGGAACTGAAAATTGGTGTTATGGAGGCGGACATAGACAGTGATGTGGACGCGAAAACAATAGCTGATACTGGGATTCCCGCCATACAGATTCACACGGGAGGAATGTGTCATCTGGATGCGCAGATGAGCAGACAGGGACTGCGGGAACTGGGGGCAGAGGATTTAGAACTGGTCTTTCTGGAAAATGTGGGAAACCTCGTCTGTCCGGCAGAATTTGACACAGGGGCAGCAAAAAATGTTGTGATTTTATCAATCCCGGAGGGAGATGATAAGCCGCTGAAATATCCTCTTATGTTTCAAAAGGCGGATGTGGTCCTTGTAAATAAAATTGACGCCATGGAAGTTTTTGACTTTGACATGCGGAAATTTAAAGATAATGTAAAGAGACAGAATCCTCTTGCCTGCATTTTTCCGGTCTCTGCCAAAACAGGAGAAGGGATAGAAGCATGGTGTGATTGGCTGAGACAAGATGTGAAGCTCTGTATGAACGGTAAAAGATAAAAACGAATGAATAATTAAATGGAAAAATAATATGAGTAAAATGAAGGTAATTGATGTAAATGTCGGTATTTACGAAGAGAATATAAAAATTGCCGACGAAATTCGTAAGGCAAATAAAAAGAAAGGAACCTTTCTGGTCAATCTGATGGCAAGTCCGGGGGCAGGAAAGACGACGACGCTTCTGCGCACTATAGAAATGCTGAAAGAAAAATATAAAATCGGCGTCATGGAAGCCGATATCGAAGCAGAAGTGGATGCCAGAAAAATGGAACAGGCGGGTGTTGGCACGATTCAGGTTCATACCGGTGGGGAATGTGCTATGGATGCCTCTATGACAAAGAGGGCACTGGATGAATTGGAAGGAAGCCAATATGACCTTTTATTCCTGGAAAATGTGGGAAATCTGGTATGTACGGCAGAACAGGATGTGGGGGCTTCTGTGAATGTAGAAATTTTATCCATTCCGGAAGGGGATGATAAGCCATTAAAATATCCCCTGATGTTTGAGGTATGCCAGTGTATCCTTATCAATAAAACAGATACAAGGGATTACTTTGCGTTTGATGACGAAAAAGTAAAGGAGCGCATCCTCTCCAGAAATCCAAAGGCAAAGATTTTCTTTATTTCTGCTAAGACTGGGGAAGGTTTCAGGGAATGGATAAAATGGCTGGAAGATGAAATGTCGTGCTTTGCAGCAAAGTAAAATTACAGGCTGACAAAAAGGATTGAATTGCAGACAAAAGTCTACACCTACGCTATAAAAATGATGTTAAAAACACCGCCGAAAGTCTTGAGTATTCAGATTCTCGGCGGTATTTTAAATTTCCTTTTAATACATATTTTCTCTTACCATCCCGACCCTAATTTCCCAATCGCCATAACAATGCTGTCTATCCCCAGCAGCAATAAGTAAAAACCGATAATATATCCGGCGGAGACGATGGAAATCATCGGATGGAATATCATCATGATTCCAAGTACAAGACCGATGATATTTACAATCAGAGTAAAGTAATACGTAAAATCACCGGCTGTCAGGCGGATGACAGTGAGGTGTGTCAGCCTGGAAATACAGTGGGCGATAAACCATACCGGAAAAAGCAGAGATAAAATCCATTTTCCCGCTCCGGGGTAGACAAGCAGCATGATGCCTGACATGACGCTTAAAATCCCTGTCACCAATGCCACTGTGGGACCGAAACCGATATGGCGTTCTACTCTTACGTAAAATATAATATCAGCGCTCCCGGTGATAACTGCTACGATACCGTAAATGATTCCGATTCCGGTTACAGCGCTCTGCGGACGTATAAAACTAAAGATACCAAGAAGGACCAGTAAAATCCCTACCAGTAATTCCATTTTGCCGAATCTTGTACGGTTTCTCATTATGCCGCACCTTCCTTCCTGTTTAAAATCTGCATAAATTCTTCTCCGGTAATGGTTTCTTTTTCATAAAGGAACTGTGCCAGTTCATCCAGCTTTGCGCGATTGTCGGTGAGGATTTTTTTCGCTTTTTCGTGCTGTGTCTTTACCAGTTCAACCACTTTTTTATCAATCTCTTTCTGTGTGTCCATGGAGCAGGTAAGGGAAGTATCACCGCCCAGATACTGGTTGTTTACGGTCTCCATTGCCACCATGTCAAATTCCTCGCTCATACCATAGCGGGAAATCATAGCACGGGCAAGTTTCGTTGCCTGTTCGATGTCGTTAGATGCCCCTGTGGTGATTTCGTGGAAAACAATCTCCTCTGCCGCGCGCCCGCCTGTGAAAGTGGCAATTTTGTTTTCAATCTCTTTTTTAGTCATTAGATATTTATCGCCCTGCTCCACCTGCATCGTATAGCCGAGGGCGCCGGAAGTCCTGGGGATGATAGTAATCTTTTGTACCGGAGCGGAATTTGTCTGCATGGCGGCGACAAGTGCGTGACCGATTTCGTGATAAGCTACGACCTTCTTTTCTGTATCCGATAAAACAGAATTTTTTTTCTGGTATCCGGCAATGACCACTTCGATACTTTCTTCCAAATCTGCCTGTTGTACAACGGTGCGGTCATTTCTCACTGTCCGAAGGGCAGCTTCATTTATGATATTGGCGAGCTCCGCGCCGGATGCCATGCGCGCAATCGTGTGGAAATCCACATCATCTGCGACTTTAATCTTCTTGGCGTGTACTTTTAAGATTGCCTCACGTCCCGCAAGGTCAGGAAGTTCCACGGGAACACGGCGGTCGAAACGTCCCGGTCGGGTCAAAGCAGGGTCTAAGGATTCCGGGCGGTTTGTGGCTGCCAGAATAATGACCCCGTTATTTCCTTCAAAACCATCCATCTCTGTGAGAAGCTGGTTTAAGGTCTGTTCCCTCTCATCGTTTCCGCCTATCTGTCCGTTACGTTTTTTTCCAATCGCATCGATTTCGTCGATAAAGACGATACAGGGGGCTTTTTCCTTTGCCTGCTTAAATAAATCCCTTACTTTTGAAGCGCCCATACCTACAAACATTTCCACAAATTCAGAGCCGGAAATGGAGAAGAAGGGAACATTTGCCTCACCTGCGACAGCCTTTGCAAGCATGGTCTTTCCGGTTCCGGGAGGTCCTACTAAAAGTAAGCCTTTTGGCATCGAAGCGCCCACCTGGGTGTATTTTTCCGGATTGTGAAGATAATCTACAATCTCCGCAAGATTTTCTTTTGCCTCATCTTCGCCGGCTACATCGTCAAAATGAATCCCTTCGGTGGACTGCACATAAACTTTGGCATTGCTCTTTCCCATGCCGAATGCCATGGAGTTCTTGCCTCCCGCCTGCTCCATCAGTTTTTTGCTCATATACTGTCCCAGACCGATGAAAATCAGCATAGGAAGGATAAAGGTCAGAAACAGACTTAAAAGGGGAGAGGTTGTCTCCTCAATATTCCGGGTGAACTCGGCGCCCGAATCATAGAGACGTTCGGTCAGCGTCGGGTCATCCATTGCGCCGGTCTTATAAACCGCTGTATTTTCCTTATCTGTAAAAATGATTTCACTGTCTTCTACTTCTACCTTGCCGATATTTTTATCTTCCACCATTTCCATAAAAGTACCATAGTCTACTTCGGATACCCTAGAATTGGAGAGCAGCGGTGTTACGAGCATATTAAACAGAATAATGACAATTAAAACGATACCATAATAATAAATCAATGGTTTTTTTGGCGACTTTACTTCTTTCATACGAGATTTCCCTCACTTTCTTGTTCTTGCTGTGTCATCTGTGCATCGATAGCTTCCATGGATTCTCTTGCCAGCATCAATTCCGTTTCTTCACATTCTTTTCGGAGTGTCTGTATCTCATCTGTTATTTTGCTGTGCTGCGCAGATTCACTCATCTGGATTCGGCTGTGCAGTCGCCGTATTTTCTCATCCAGCTCATATAATTTGATTGAAAAAATTTCGTAAGCCATCTGCATACCTCCTCTCTATGCGTTTATTCTATCGAAAGGAACTACGGTATACCACTGTCAGTATTTTATTCGTGTATAGACAAAACAGCCGAAGTGTAAAAAATTCTTACACTTCGGCTGCTTTGTAAAAGACTTTTCTTTATGAGAAGGGAGAAATTTTCCCCGATATGAGCAGATAAAGCTGATGCACAATCATATCAAGATTCCTGGTGTCTTCGTCGCTCCAATGCTTCATAAAACCTAATATAGCCTGACTGTGATAACGCAGGACAAGCTTTAACTCTTTCAGCAAACAGAAGAAATATCCTGCAGACAATCGGCGAGTTTTGCCAGAGATTCGGTCCACTTCCCATAGACTTTCAGAAGTTTTTCATAGTACGCGTTTGTTTTAGAATCCGGCAAAAGCGAATCCTCTAATTTGTGAATCCGGGATAGGATATCATAACCCGTCCACAGACCGCAGGCATTTGCCGCCAGGGCTGCGGCACCCAAGGAAGCGGTATCCTGGTCGATGTTTGTTTTAATGACCGGCATATTATAAATATCAGCGAATATTCTGCGCCATACGGCACTTTTGCTGCACCCTCCGCACAGGAGCATCTCACCTTTGATTTCCACCTGACTGAGCAAAATATCCAATGTTTTTCTCAGCGCCATAGCGACTCCTTCCATTGTGGCGCGCACAAGGTCTTCCCGCGTTGTACTAAGGGAAAGTCCCATAAAACTGCCGTGCAGGTTGGGGCTGGGTTCCTGGGCGCTCCCGCCTGCCAGACTGGGATTGAAAAGTACACCATGGCTTCCGGGAGGCGCGGATTCCGCCATTTGATTCATAATGTCATAGGTATTTGTATCCGAAGGATAATCCTTCAGAAGCTGGTCCCGTACCCATCGAAAAGAGTTTCCCGCGGAAAAGATAGATACCGCGGAAGTGTAATAGCCTTTTTTGACATGAGCAAAGACAAAGGGGCGGGTCTTCAGGTCTATGACAGGCTTCTGTGAAGTGACGGCAATCCAACTGGAAGAACCGAGGGAAGTATAGGCAGTGCCTTCCTCCAGCCCCCGGGCGCCAAGCGCCATACAGGTATTATCCACTGCGCCGCAGGCAACCGGGGTTCCCGGAAGAAGCCCACACTCTGCCGAGGCTTCCTCCGTCACATATCCGATAATGGAATCAGAGGGGCGGATATCGGGAAAAATATCTCTGGAAATCCCTGCCGCCTGGAAGAAGCGGTCTTCATAATCCCATTTTTCCAAATTGAATACGCCGAAACCGGAGGCATAGGAAGGGTCTGTGCAGATGGTTCCGGTAAATTTATAATTGACAAAGTCTTTTGAGCCGAGGATTTTATTGATATTGTTAAAAATATCAGGCTGATGCTCGCGCATCCACATCAGTTTTAAGATGGTATAACATTCCTCCGGGTCTCCGTTTCCTGTGGTGCGGTACCATTCCTCATAAGAAAGACTGCGGAAGAAATGTTCAATCTGGTCGGATGCGCGCATATCGCACCAGATTGGCACCTGTTCCATAAGAAGATTGCCGCTGTTGTCGAGCGGCACAGCGACAAGGCTGTGACCGGACAGCGCTGTGCAGGCAATTTCATCGGGCGTACAGCCGCTTTTTTCAAGGAGGAGCTTTGTCGCGCGGCATACTCCGTCCCACCAGTCCATTGGGCGCTGTTCTACAAATTTTTCTGAGGGAAAATAAGTTTCATACTGGCGAAATACCTCTGCAAGTGAATTTCCTTCCACATCAAAGAGAGAGGCTTTGATGCCTCCGGTTCCAAGGTCATAAGCGATAAGTTTATCCTTTATCATAATTTGTTATTCTCCTTTACTCTATCTGGGTCAGACAGAGCATTGGCAGAAAGGAAGTTAGAAGAATGATATAGGCTGTTCTGAAAAAATGTAATTCAGCGGCACATTAAAATAAGCAGTAAATCCGTACTCTGCTGCAAAAGTAGATGAACATTCTGCTTTTGCAGCGGCTTCTTACAGATTGTGTGCTGTGTAAGTGCGGATTCCGTGCTCGAGATAATATCGTTTATAGGCATCCGGGATATCCGGGCTTGTGACAACGGTTAATGGCATATCCAAACTGCCGACCTTCCGAAAAGTCCGCTTGTTGAACTTTGAGCGGTCAACCACCATGACAGTCTCCCGGGAATACAGGCTGACTGTTTGAATCAGCTCCAGGACAGACCTGTCGGAAAGTGTGTAGCCGCTTTCTAAATCTACTCCGTCCACGGAAAAAAAAGCTTTATCCAGATAAATATTGTCAAATTCATGCTCCAAATCATCAGGAAGCGTGTAGCAGCCAAAATGGTCAACCTGACCGCCGAGGAATAAAAGGCGGATTCCGGTGGCGTGGTACAAAAGGTTAGCTACCAGGAAATTATTGGTTAGGATATTGATATTGCTGCGAGAGTAAAGTGCCTTAGCAATATAATAATTGGTACGTCCCGGACCCAGAAAAACCCACTCTCTGTCTCTTATCATCCGGGCAGCTATGATTCCCAGTTCTTCTAAATCCTGGTTGTATTCAACCTGGTTGGGATGAAGGGCAGTGTCAGTCACTTCTTCTGTGGGGGCTACATTAATCGTCGCGCCGCCATAAAAACGGGTGAGAAACCCTTCCTGTTCCAATTCCTCCAAATCATTGCGGATTGTAGCGTCAGATACGTTAAGAAGATTGCTCAAAGTAGAAACTTCTACCTGATTACTGTCTTTTAAAATATCTTTGATTCGTTTGATTCTTTCAATTTTAAGCATATTTATTATACCTACTATAAAATTTATCTTAGCGTCGTTATACAAGAGATATCACGCTCTCTTCTACATCGACGCTATACAGAAGCAGTAAATAAAATCGGGTATTCAGTGATAAGTAAGTTACTTCTGAGTCTGATTATAGCATAAAGAAATAGAATTAGCAATGAAAAAGAAAAAAAGAAAATAAAATAAAAAATAAAATATCACAACTAAATGTACGAAAAACACATAAAATATATACAAAATACATAAATTTAAAAAGGGAAAATACATAAAAACGAAAGATAATAAAAACAAAAAATAAAAAAATGAAAAAATATGATGACAAACAAAAATAAATGTGATATATTATTAGCAAGTTAGGCGAGCTCGTGCAGAAAGGTTAAAAACAAAAGCAAGAAAAGAAAGGGAAAAATTATGAAGAAAAGAGTGCTTTCAGTATTATTGGCAGGTGTTTTAGCAGGAACTATGATTCTCAGCGGATGCTCCAATTCCTCAAAATCGCAGGAAGGCGATTCCGGGAAGAGCGGAGGAGATGCAAAATATAGAATTGGTTTCGCAAATGCTTCTGTATCTAACAGCTGGCGTGTAAAGATGCGTGATATGCTGATGGAAGAAGCGGAAAAACAAGGAGTTGAGATTGTAGAGACAGATGCACATGATGATGCAAATACGCAGAACAGTAATATTGAAGCGATGCTTCAGCAGGATTTGGATGCAATCTTAATTACTCCCTGTGTAGAAGATGCTGTAAACCCGGGGATTGAAGCGGCGTATGAGTCAGGTATTCCGGTCATTCTGTTTGACCGTACTGCTACGACCGAGGATTACACCCATTTTGTAGGCTGGACAGATAAGAATAACGGAGCAGCCTGTGCGCAGATGGTTGTAGATGCTTTGACAGAGAAATATGGAGAGCCGAAAGGAAAGGTTATTGCACTGGACAGTATTGCAGGTTCAGGAACAGACAATGGACAGAAAGAAGGACAGGAGAGCGTGTTCAGTCAGTATCCCGATATCGAGATTATCGGCAGACAATATACAGACTTCGAAGCTTCTAAAGGAAAATCCGCAATGGAAGACTTTCTTAATAAATATGGAGAAGGCGAGATTGATGCAGTGATATCACAGGACGGCGGTGTTACGCTGGCAGCTTGGGATGCAATTGTGGAAGCAGGTAGAGATGACGAAGGCATCATTGTGGTAAATGCTGATGGAATCAATGGCGTATGCAAGCTCATCAAAGAGGGAAAAGCATATGGGGCAACACAGTTCCCGTGCGCAGCTTCTGTAGAGGCACTGAAGCTTGCCATCGATACATTGGAAGGAAATGACCCTGAAGATAAAATTGTTGTAAAAGACCCGATTATCGTAACGGCAGAAAATGTAGATGAGTATGTGGACATGGAAGGCGATGATTTCGACTGGACATATTAAAATGTCTGTCAGTTACAGATTCGGTATATCTGATGAGCAGATGAATATCAAAAGCGAGGAGGAACAAAGGTGAAGATAGGTTTTTGTGTGGTAAATTATTCAGAACTTCCGGTGGAGGAAGTGTGCAGGATAGCAGCCGATAACGGCTA
>OGQQ01000253.1_pt1 | contig 56479 bp, 51 predicted proteins | sample 1553281 | NCBI WGS metagenome assembly OGQQ01 (sample SAMEA2579937, study PRJEB22360) | human gut metagenome | biome: human gut; feature: human-associated habitat; material: faeces | place: Denmark | collected 2008/2010 | reverse complement strand
CTTAGCATCTACGGGGTTCTGACGGGAATGGCACTGCCCTGCATCCTCTTTCCCTCCGCCATCACCAACTCCGTCTCCGTCATGCTCATGCCCGCTGTGGCGGAAATCCAGGCGTCCGGACAGCGCACGCGGATGAAAGACCTCATCAAAAAAGCAGCAGGCTCCTGTTTCATCTTAGGGCTTGCCTGCTGCCTTTTCTTCCTTCTATTCGGTTCTTTCATCGGCTCTGTCATCTTCCACAGCGACACCGCCGGTAAATTCATTGTCACGCTCGCCTGGCTGTGTCCCTTCCTCTATGTCAACAGCGCGCTCTTAAGCACCATCAACGGTCTGGGGAAGACGACCTCTACTTTCCTCATTAACCTCACGGGACTTTTCATCCGCATCGTGAGCGTCTTTTTCGCGGTTCCCAGGTTTGGCATCCAGGGATACCTCTGGGGACTTTTGATTAGCCAGATTGTCATGACTGTCTGCGCTGCCGCCATCCTACGCTCCTCTATGCCTCCAGGGAGCGGCGTTTTGTACTCGTCACTTTCTCCTCATAGCAAGTGAAGATTTCATCCGTCTTCTCCCTGTCAAGCTTCGGCGTCACAAGGCTCACCACAGGAACCACCACCAGCCCCGCTGCCATGGCAAGCGCCCCCGCGTTGATGGAGGATTCAATATAGTTTAAAAACATGTTGGACACTGTGATGCCGATGCCGCAGGCGAAACTCGCCCAGACCGCTGTCCTTGTGACCTTTTTCCAGTACAGTCCGTACAAGAACGGCGCCAAAAATGCTCCCGCCAGCGCGCCCCAGGAAATTCCCATGAGCTGGGCGATGAAAGTGGGCGGATTCAACGCCAAAACCACCGATACCACAATAAAGAATACGATGAGCGCCTGCATGGTGATAATCTGTTTCTTCTCGCTCATGTCCTTCATCACATTTCCCTTCAGCAAATCCAGCGTCATGGTGGAACTGGAGGTCAGGACAAGGGAGGATAAGGTGGACATGGAGGCGGAAAGCACCAGTACGACCACGATTCCAATCAGGATATCCGGCAGTGTGGAGAGCATATGCGGGATGATACTGTCAAACACCACCGCCCCTGTAGCGCTGTCATAGATTTCCGGGCTGTCAAAGAGCCGCCCGAAGCCGCCCAGGAAATAACAGCCGCCGGAAACCACCACTGCAAAGATGGTGGAGATGACAGTTCCGGTGTTGATGGATTTTTCATCCTTGATGGCATAGAATTTGCCAATCATCTGGGGCAGTCCCCATGTTCCTAAGGAAGTCAGGATGACAACACCCAACAGGTTCAAGGGGTCCGGTCCGAAAAATGATGTGAAGGCTCCGGGCTGACCCTGTGTTATCGCCACATCACTTGGAATCTCCGCCATCTTGCCAAGCGCTTCCATAAAACCGCCCTGTCCGCTTAAAACCGCGGCAATGACCGCCACGATGCCGAAGAGCATAATGATTCCCTGTATGAAATCGTTGATTGCTGTCGCCATGTATCCCCCTAAAATGACATACAGCGCGGTAAATACCGCCATGACGATGACACAGTATGTATAGGGGATATCGAACGCCATCCCGAACAGACGGGAAAGCCCGTTATATACCGATGCCGTGTACGGAATCAAAAATACGAACACAATGGCGGACGCCGTAACTTTCAGCGCCTTGCTGTCAAAACGCGCGCCGAAGAAATCCGGCATGGTCTTGGAGCCTAAGTGCTGGGTCATGACCTTTGTCCTGCGCCCTAACACTACCCAGGCTAAGAGGCTTCCGATAAAGGCATTTCCCAGCCCAATCCAGGTGGAGGCGATGCCGTACTTCCATCCAAACTGCCCCGCGTATCCCACGAACACTACCGCGGAGAAATAGGAAGTCCCGTAGGCGAAAGCCGTCAGCCACGGTCCTACGCTCCTGCCTCCGAGGACGAACCCGTCCACACTTCTGGCGTGACGCCTGGAATAGATTCCCACAGCCACCATCACCGCAAAAAATACAACCAGTAAAACAATCTTAACTCCCATCTTGTCTTCTCATTCCTTCCGTTTCCATTCTTTTTCTGCCGCACCGGTTTTTCCCGGTCTTCTATACAGACTCACCCGGCGGGAACACAACACACAGGCTTTTCTATCCCCTGCGCGCCATTCAGTCAGTGCCGCAAAGTCATATCGCTAACTCGCTTTAAAGCGCAACGCTTTAAAGTATTAAAGCAGTCAGGTATAGATTAACACGGAAGAACCTTCCGTGTCAATCTGAATTTTTCTTCAGTTCAGACCATACTCTGTACAAGAAATAAAAACATCCCTGTATGTTTTCGCGAGCGGACACCTGTATGGCTGTGCCCGCCGCTTACTTCATCCTCTCTACCCTGTCCTGGATGGTCTTGTTGAAGTTCTCAATCTTTCTGCTGTAAGTCTCGGACATGTATTTGGAATGTAACATGAAATCTGCTGTCGCCAAGTTGTTGGCAATGGGGATGTCGTATACCACCGCGATACGCAGAAGCGCCTTCACATCCGGGTCATGGGGCTGTGCCTCCAGCGGGTCCCACAGAAATATCATGAAGTCTATCTGTCCTTCCACAATCTTGGCGCCAATCTGCTGGTCTCCGCCCAGCGGACCGCTGCAGTACCCTTTCACAGGGAGCCCGGTGCGCTCCGCGATGAGTCTCGCCGTCGTCCCGGTACCGCACAAAAAATGGCTCTTTAAAATGTCTTTATTTCTGTCACACCAGTCCACCAGCTCCTTTTTCTTGCCGTCATGTGCCACCAGCGCGATATGTTTCGCCTTCTCAATCTCCATTGTCACATAGTTTTCATCCAACAAATGAATCTCCTCCTGTCTGCAGCCTCTCTGTCAGACGAGCTGCTCCATCGAATCAAAGCGAAACGATGCCAGCGCGCCGACTGCTACCGTTACTATGATACTATAAATCAGCAGAATTGGGAACACCAAATTCACATTTGCGAAGATTCCCACAAGCACAGCAGCCAGGACTCCCATACCGAGGATACTCATCTGGATAATCATACGCACCACATTCTCGCCCGTTTTTCCCAGCACATCTCCCACCAGACACTGGGCCAGCACCTTTGTGTACAGGCGGTTTGCCTGGAGTGTCACATAGATGAGGATACTCATCACCACATAGATGGGGTGTATCTTCCAGATGATTCCTGTAATCACGCACATCAGAGTGCCGTCCACCAGCGCTTTGATGTGTTCGAACAGCGTAGAATACCACAGTTTCTTAAAGGAGCTGTCCGGGAGCAGAAACAGGTAAGGGCTCTTCAGCTCGCTCTCCCATTTGCCGATGTAGCCCGACATCACGAGGGAGATATAGGAGACCAGACCCACCAGAAAAACCTGCGGCATGCCGGACTCCATCGCCGTGTCCTTGAGCGTGTAGGTGAACAGAACGCTCAGCCCCACATCGAACAGGGTCATCTTGGAGAAAATGAAATACTTTTCCTTGCGGTACTCCAGAAGCTGTCTGTAGAAAATCGCCTTCGCTCCGGTGGCAGTCGTCTTCTCCGAAACCTTGCGGAATTTCTTTTTCTTCTTTTCCATGCCCATGACCAGCTCGCCGCTCTTCTGCCGCTGTTTCATCTCCGCATAGCTGTCCGCGAATTTTGCCGCGTCCTCATAGTATCCTCCCGTGCAGTCCATGCGCACGGCAGAGAATATTGCCAAAACTACCGTACACAGATACAGCACGGAGCAGACAACATTGAGGGTATCCGGTCCCAGAAGGATGAGGCGGTAGACAGCGATGTTCCATCCCACTACCGGGAAAATCTGCAGCACTTTCCAGTCCGTAAAGGCGAAGGCGGTCTCCACAGAAAGCCCTTCCCTGCGGAAATACAGGACGATTGCCAGGGTAAACGCTCCCAGCAGCACCTTGATGAGAAGCCGGAAAGCCTTCATCAGTTTCTCCGGCAGTCTGTCATTGGCATAAATCATCACCATGATGGACACTTCCAGCGCAATCTCCAGCACACAGCCTGTGAGGAAAAACAGAAGCGCTTTCCATGCTTCCACCTGAAAGACCGTCATCCCCGCAATGGTCAGAATTATCCAAAAGATAACAGAGAACACATAGTTCATCCAGCCTCCGTGAATCAGCACCAGCTTGGGACTAATGGGCGCGGTAAAGACAAAATGGGTATGCCCCGGTTTAAAGATAACCCCTTTCCTCGATGAATACATGAGAAAGTTGCTCAATGTGATGTAAATTGTCCACACGGTCAGGATGATGACCAGCCCGCCCGCCGAATTGATGCGCACACCCGCCGCCACTCCCGCCAGCATGAAGATGAGAAAGATACCGTATACAATCCCGAAAATCAGGGCAATCAGTGTGGTCGGCTTTCTGACGGCTCTCTTTATACTGTTGATAAAGCTTCGTTTTGTGATATATAAAAGCGCTCTCATTTACTCTCACCACCTGTCAGTTCAAAGAAAAGCTCATCCAAATCCTTGTCCCCCACATCCTCTTTGCGGTAGGCACCGATGATGTGGCTCTTCTCCATCACAAACATCATATCCCATATCTCCTCCACCATCTCCAGCATATGGGTACTGATTAAAACGGTCACATTCTTTTCCTTTAATTCCAGGACAACTTCTTTTAATTCCTTGATTGCCTTGGGGTCCAGTCCCACCATGGGTTCATCTAAGAGGATGACTTTTGGCAGAACACAGAGCGCGCAGCAGATGCTGACTTTCTGCATCATTCCCTTGGACAATTCGTTTCCCAGCTTATCCTGCTTGTCGTCCAGCTCAAAGCGCGCAAGGAGTGCCTCCACCTCCTCGTCCGTAACCGCACTGTCATATGCTTTTCTCATATATTCGATATGCTCCCTCACGGTCAGCGCCTCAAACATCGCCGGAATCTCCGGCACATAGGCGAACTGCTTCTTCGCCTCAAGTGACCTTGACGGAAGCCCCTGTATGCGGATGTCCCCCTGGAAACGTAAAAGTCCCGCGATGGATTTAATGATGGTGGATTTTCCCGCTCCGTTTGGACCAAGGAGGATACCTACCCTCCCATCGGGCACGGTGAAGCTTACATGGTCCACCGCCAGATGTTTTCCATATTTTTTGCTCAAATCACGTATCTCTAACATAGTGTCCTCCTTGTACGGGACCATAATGAGCAAACCCACTTAGGCTGCCTTCCCCTCAATTCCCGGGGCTTGAGCACCTTGGCGTTCCTCGTCCTTCCATCTCATGAAGCAAAAGAAATCCCGTACCACTGTATTATTAATTTAATACAATAATACGAGATTTCTCTCCCTTTGTCAATCTTATTTTTTCACTGGATTTCGGGCAGTCTTCCTGCTGAATGTCCTCTTCTTGGCGCAGCAGGTTTTTCTCTGTTTTTAAACCCATTCCCTAGAGTTCAAACACGTCCCCGTCATCCGGCACATACAGATTTCCACTGTAATATTTTCTGCCCTCACTGCCGTAGAGATTCTTGCGCTCCTCAATGTGGGTATCCTCCGTGTGGTACAGTATCAGGTTGGGAACCTTTAAGTCCTCCGCCAGCTCGCACGCCTCCTTCACTGTACTGTGGTGCTTCTCGTAAGGTTTGAACTTATCCGCCTCCCCAAACAGGCAGAACGCCTCGTGCATCAGCCAGTCGGCGCCTTTTACATAAGCTTCCTCACAGGAATTATAAGGCTCGTCCCCGCAGCAGGCGAGTTTCGTCCCGTCCGGCAGAAGGATGGTGAAACCGAACTGCTTCGCCTTGGTGGAGCCGATGTCGAAAAAGGTCACCTCACAGCCGATGATTTCCCTTTCCTCCCCATCTTTTACGGGAATCAGAAGAATCCGCTCCCCGATGTGCTTTGTCACTTTCTTCTGGATGGTCAGCCCCGCGATGGTCTCAAGGACTGACACCAGTCCCTCGTGACAGTAAATCCGCGCTGTTCCCTCATATTTTCCCTGATTCATCTTCTGCCCAATCATGCGGATGAGCCAAATCATCCCCAACAGATGGTCGATGTGCTCATGGGTGAGAAAGATATCGTGAATCTCTTCCAGGGGGATATTCTGGTCCTTTAATTTTTTTAAAATCTGATTGCCGCCCCCCGCGTCCACGAGAAAATGCCGCTCTCCCTCGGAGAGTATAAAGCATGTATTGTAACACTCTGTCACTGTGGCGTTGCCTGTCCCTAAAATCGTCAATTTCATTCTTCTGTGCTTCCTTCCCCGTAGTATTTGATGAGCGCCTGGGTACCCAAGTCTCCGTACCCTTCCGCCTCCAGCTCCTCATAGTTGGCGAGTGCCTGGCTTAACACTCCTAAATCCAGCTCGGACATGTTCGCCTCAATGAGCGCCAGCTTCATATCCTTGATGAAATGCTTCATAAAAAATCCCGGGGCGTAATCTCCGCTGAGGATTTTCTCGCCTAAGTTTTCCAACTGCTTGCTGTTCGCCGAGCCTTTGGATACCGAGTCCAGCATCACCGGGAGGGAGAGTCCCTTTTCCCTGGCAAAGGCAATCGCCTCGCAGATACCGGAGAGGGTGCCCGCTATCATAATCTGGTTCGCCAGCTTGCAGTACTGCCCGCTGCCGGCATCTCCCTGATAATTGATATGCTCTCCCATCGCCTCAAAAAGCGGGAGGCACTTCTCAAACACGTCCTTCTCTCCGCCGACCATGATGGAGAGTGTCCCTGCCTTCGCTCCGGTATCCCCTCCTGTGACCGGGGCATCCAGTACCGGCAGGTCTTTCTTCTTTCCTTCCTCATAAATCTTCTTCGATATCTGGGGGCTGGTGGTGGTCATGTCGATAAGGCATGTCCCCGGCGCGGCACTGTCTAAGATATTGCCCTCGTCAAAATATACTTCCTCCACATCTTTTGGAAATCCCACGATGGTAATGACCGCGTCCACACCGGAGACACAGTCCGCGATGGAATCGTGGAACACCGCTCCCTCGCCGATTACATCCTCCACCTTCGCTCTTGTCCTGGCATAGATATGAAGGTCGAACCCCGCCTTCATCAGATTGCGCACCATGGATTTTCCCATGATACCCACGCCGATAAATCCTATTTTTTTCATCTTCTCTCTCCTCCTGTCCGTCATCTGTCTGTTTCTCCCATTACCTTACCACATTTTTCCCAAACTGTGAACCATCCGCCCCAATTTGTTATACAGGACAGTTTTATTATCATATTTTTCTATTTTTCATCTTCTGTAACATATTTATTTTCTGTATTTCTGTTATACTGGACATATACAGATACAAAAGACTGGAGGTTTTACTATGCAGAAAAATCAACCCATGAAAGTGGTCCTTGCCATCGACTCCCTGAAGGGGAGCCTTTCTTCCATACAGGCGGGAAATGCCGCCAGAGAGGGAATTTTAAACGCTCATCCCGATGCCAAAGTTATTGTCAGACCTTTAGCGGACGGCGGGGAAGGGACCACGGACGCACTCATCGAAGGCATGGGAGCGCAGAAAGTAGAAGTCACAGTAACCGGACCCTTATATACGCCGGTAAACGCCTACTACGGCATTTTGCCCGGCACACAGACCGCAGTCATGGAGATGGCTTCGGCCGCTGGTATCACGTTGATGCCCGACGAAGAGAAGAATCCCCTCACTGCCACCACCCGCGGGGTCGGGGAGATGATAAAGGACGCCATGGAAAAAGGTTGCCGGGATTTCATCATCGGTATCGGAGGCAGCGCCACCAATGACGGCGGAATCGGCATGTTAAAAGCACTTGGCATCTCCTTTTTTGACGCGGATGGAAAGGAGACTTCAGAAGGAGCCCAGTCTCTCTCCCAGGTCGCTTCCATCGATGTCTCCGGGAAACTGCCCGAGCTTTCAGACTGCCGTTTCCGCATCGCCTGCGATGTCACCAATCCTCTGTGCGGTGAAAACGGCGCCACCTACATCTACGGACCCCAAAAAGGGGTAACGGATGAGATGAAACCCGTTCTGGACGCTGCCATGGGACAATACGCCGAGGTTACAAAAAAGACCATCAGCAAAGACTTCTCCTGCTATGAGGGGGCCGGGGCTGCCGGAGGGCTGGGATTTGCGTTCTTAAGTTTCTTAGGCGCCGAGCTTACTCCCGGCGTGGATTTGATTCTGGATGCGATTCAGTTTGCGGATGACGTCAAAGACGCCGATGTTGTCGTTACCGGAGAGGGGCGCATGGATGCCCAGACCGCCATGGGAAAAGCCCCTGTGGGCGTGGCAAAGCTTGCCAAAAAATACGGGGCAAAGGTGGTTGCTTTCGCCGGGAGCGTGACCCTGGACGCCTCCGCCTGCAATCAGGCGGGGATTGACGCCTTCTTCCCCATCGTGCGCGGGGTCACTACCTTAAAGGAAGCCATGGAGCCGGATAACGCCTACACCAACATGAAAGCCTGCGCAGAGCAGGTATTCAGACTGCTTTAAATGCGAAGGGGCATCTCCAAATATGCCCGGAGATGCCCCTGTTCTTTTTTTACTGCCCTTCTTCATTGACAGTTATCTTTCAGCCTATGCTGCTCTCTCTTTATTATTGTTTCTCTACCACTTCTCCCTGTTTCTTGTAGATACTGCTGCCCGGCACATATCCTCTCACGGAAGAAAGGGGATAAATATTGCTGTGGCTCCCCACAACTGTACCCGGATTTAAGACGCTTCCGCATCCGACCTCCACTTCGTCACCCAGCATAGCGCCGAATTTCTTCATCCCTGTCTCAATATTTCCCTCCGGTGTCTTTACCACAACCAGTTTCTTGTCCGATTTTACATTGGAGGTGATAGAACCTGCTCCCATGTGAGATTTGTATCCGAGGATAGAATCTCCCACATAGTTATAGTGGGGCACCTGCACTTTATTAAAGAGAATCACATTCTTAAGCTCTGTGGAATTTCCTACCACCGCGCCTTCCCCGACAATGGCATTGCCGCGGATGACCGCACAGTGTCTGACCTCCGCCTCTTTTCCGATGATTGCCGGTCCGTTGATGTAAGCGGTAGGAGCGACCTTGGCGGACTTTGCCACCCAGATATTTTCTCCTCTCTTCTCATACTCTTCCTCGCTCAGCGTATTTCCCAGCTCCACGATGAAGCTGCTGATTTTGGGAAGCACCTCCCAGGGATAGGTCACCCCTTCAAAAATATCTTTGGCAATAGTCTCCTCCAATGTGTAAAGTTCTCCTACAGTAAGTCCTTTCATGATTTGTCTCCCTTCTTGGATTTTTTCTTTTTATAAAATACAGCCGCAGCTTCATAACAGCCGCGAAGCTGGTATTGATTATTTAACCCTTTCACGCCGTTGGTGCGGCTGATGATGAAATCATCCAGCTTTTTCATATATTCCTCCGGGGTGATGCTGCCCTCAGCTACGTAAGTAAGCCCCTTCTCCCAGCTCGCCGTGAGTTCCGGGTTTAAGAGGGATTTGATGGAGTGGTCCACTACCTCGTAGACCATCTCTCCCTGGAGGGTGGGCGTGATAATCTGGGTCTTTTTATTCAAATCCAGATACTGAATGTGGATAAGCTTTTTTAAAATCTCCGCCCGCGTGGCGCTGGTGCCGATTCCGCTGCTCTTAATCTGCGCCCGCAGCTCCTCGTCCTCAATGAGCTGCCCCGCGTTTTCCATGGCAAGAATCATGGAACCGGAATTGTAGCGCTTCGGCGGTGAGGTCTCGCCCTCTTTGATTTCCAGTTTCTGTACAGGCAGGATATCGCCTTTTTTGAGCTTCTGCACACAGGCGAACATGGCGGCATCCAGATTCTGTTCCTGGTCGTCCGCCTCCTTTTTCTCCTGCTCCGTTTCGCCCTCCTTAGAATACTTTCCTGCTGCCTGGTCCTGGCTTCGCTGTCCCTTCACGTTTCCGCCTGCTACTTTCAGATAGCCTTCCTCCGCCAACACTTTAAAGTTGGAGAAAAACTGTTCTTTCTGAATTGCCGTCACCACCGCCACCTTCTGGTACACCGCCGGCGGATAGAAAATGCTCAAGAAACGCCGCACGATACAGTCGTACACCTGCGCCGCCACAGAGGCGATGCTTGACAGTGCGTTTAATCCCTGTCCGGTGGGAATGATGGCGTAGTGGTCCGTAATCTGCTTGTCATTGACATAACGGGTCCTGGCAAGCCCTTTGTAGCTCCCCATTTCCAAGATATCCTGCAGATATGGTTTCGCGCTCTGATATCGGGAGAGCCCGTTTAAGTTTCTGGTGATTTCTTTGGCAACTGCCGTGGACAGTACCCTGGCGTCCGTTCTCGGATAAGTGACCAGCTTTTTCTCATAGAGTTCCTGCACAATGCGCAGCGTCTCGTCGGGACTTAATTTAAACCGCCTGGAGCAGTCGTTCTGCAGCTCCGCCAGATTGTAGAGAAGGGGCGGATTTTTCTTCTCCTTCTTCTTTTCAATGGATACCACCTGGCAGGTCACAGGCTCTTCTGCGGTCAGAAAATCGATAAGCTCCTGCGCTTTCTCCTTTTTCTTGAATCCGTTCTCTTTGTAGAGGTCGTAGGATTCAAAGTACCGGGAGCCTTTGACCGCTCTCCACTCGCCCTCAAAGGTCTGTCCGGATGCCTCGATGGTGCTCACTACTCGGTAAAAGGGGGTTTTTACAAAATTGCGGATTTCCCGCTCCCGGCGCACCACCATACCCAGCACGCAGGTCATCACGCGCCCCACGGAAACCACAGCATATTTCGTGTTCAGGTATCCGGAAATACTGTTCCCGTATTTTAACGTCAAAAGCCGGGAAAAATTGATTCCCATGAGGTAGTCTTCCTTTGCCCGTAAATAGGCGGAGGCGCTTAAGTTATCGTACTCGGATAAGTCCTTCGCCTCCCGGATGCCTCTTAATATCTCCTCCTCTGTCTGGGAATCTATCCACACTCTTAAACGCGTCTTTCCCTTAACGTGCGCTTCCTGCTCCACCAGTCGGTAGATATATTCTCCCTCCCGCCCGGAGTCGGTACAGACATAGATTTTCTCCACATCCTCGCGGGTGAGGATGTCTTTTACAATGGCGAACTGCTTCGCCACCCCCGGTATGACCTCATATTTGAACTCCTCCGGTATAAACGGCAGAGTCTGAAGACTCCACCGTTTCAATGCGGGGTCGTATTCCTCCGGGTAGCTCATGGTCACTAAGTGCCCCACGCACCAGGTGACTATCGCCTCCTCCGATTCCAAATATCCGTCCCGCCTCTTTGTATTTAGTTTTAATGCCTTGGCAAACTCCTGTGCCACACTCGGCTTTTCTGCTATGTATACTGATTTTCCCATTTAGTCTCTTGGCTGTCAATCCTATCGGTAGAACCAGTCTTTCACTCTCTTAAATACGCTCTCCTTCTTCTTCGTATACACTCGTCTCGCGTTCATCGCTTCCTTCATGAATACTTCCTGTGAATTAACAGCTCTCTCTGTGCCTTTCTTCTTTCTGTATGTGCCGTCGCTTGTCATCTCCCGCGCCTTTAAATTGTCCGAGAGCATAATGTTCAAGTTTCGCATCAGTTTTTTCTTTATCTCACTGTCGTAGATGGGGCAGGCAATCTCCACCCGCTTCTCGGTATTTCTCGTCATCATATCCGCGGAGCCGATATAGACCTTCGCCGTCTCCCCGCTCCCGAAGACAAATACCCTCGGATGCTCTAAATATCTGCCCACAATGCTGGTGACCTTTAAATTCTCTGTCTTCCCCGGAATTCCCGGAAGGATACAGCAGATGCCGCGCACAATCAAATCGATGCGCACTCCCGCCTGGGACGCCTGTGCCGTCTTTCGGATGAAATCAATATCTGTGACAGAGTTCATCTTCATGACAATCCTGCCTTGGGAACCCTTTTTGATTTCCTCATCCATCAGCATCAGAACCTTCTGTTTCAGACTGGTGGGCGCCACAATGAGATGTTTGTACGCCCCGTCCAAATTTCCGATGGACATGTTCTTAAAGAATACGGCTGCGTCCTCCCCAATCTCCTGGCTTGCCGTCAGAAGGGAGTAGTCCGTGTACATTTTCGCCGTCTTCTCATTGTAATTTCCCGTGCCAATCTGCGTAATGTATTTAATCTCATTTTTATTGCGGTATGTGATGAGGCATATCTTGGAATGGACCTTATAGCCCTCAAATCCGTAGATAACCCGGCATCCTGCCTCCTCCATCCGCTCTGACCACTCGATATTGTTCTGCTCGTCAAAACGGGCGCGCAGTTCAATAAGCGCAGTCACTTCCTTGCCGTTCTCCGCCGCCGCGCAGAGGTATTCCACCAGTCTCGCCTTTTTCGCCAGCCGGTAGATGGTAATCTTGATGGTCATGACATTGGGGTCCACAGACGCCTCTTTTATCATCTTTAAGAACGGGTCCATGCTCTCGTACGGGTAGGACAGCAGGATATCCTTTTTCTTTACCTGCGCCATCACACTGCCCTCCGAAAGAGCCGCACTTGGCTGCGGGGTGAAGGGCTCATCCACCAGCGAGCGCTTCATTGCCGCCGGAACCTTATCCGCGATGGCGAAAATATAGTCCAGCTTCATGGGCATCTTTGTGCGGAAAATACACTTGGGCGTGATATTGAATTTCTCGCAGAAGTATTTCTCCATTTCCTTGTCAAGAGGCATCGCTGTCTCTAAGCGCACCACTGCCATGCGCCTCCTCTTGTGGAGCGTCTCCTGCATGATGTAGCGAAAATCCTCGTTGTCCGCGTACGCCTCGTCGTCCGGTGAGACATCCGCGTTCCTTGTCACACAGATGTAATTGCCGCCGGACACCTCGTACTGCTCGAACACCAGGTTCAGATATTCCAGGATGACCTTCTCCATGCGGATGTAGCGGATATCATGTCCCGGAAGGTACAGAATATCAGAGATAAACTGAGGTACGGGCACCACACCTATCATCGATTTGTTTCCCAGCTTTAAGTTCGCCACCACATAGATTTCCTTGTTCAGAAGATGGGGGAAGGGATGGTTCACATCCACAATCTGCGGTGAAAGCACCGGGAGCACCTGCTCTTTGAAATATTTCTTTACATACTTCTTCTCCTGTGCTTCCAGCTCCTTAAAGTCCAGCCCGCACACCCCATAAGGATGGAGCTGCTTCTTTATCTCCGCGTAAGTCTTGTCCCTCTCTTTATAGAGCGGAGCCACCGCGGCATAGATGGCATCCAGCTGACCCTTCGGCGTGAGCCCGGACTTAATATCCACCTTCTTGTTGTCCGCCTCCGCCATGGCGTAGAGACTCCCCACGCGTATCATAAAAAACTCATCCAGATTGCTCGTAAAGATTGCCACAAATTTCATGCGCTCCAGAAGCGGTACAGTCTCGTCCCGCGCCTCCTCTAAAACTCTCTGATTAAAACGCAGCCAGGAGAGCTCCCTGTTCTGCGTATATTCTAATTTATCCACACTCATCTTCTCTTACCCCTTCAGATATTCCATCAGATTTTCCAGATTCTCCTCCATCAGGTCATACCCGTGCTGATAAAATGACAGCAATGTGTCCTTGTTGCGCTCCAGCCTCGCCACCGGCTTCACAGCGGGCCGCAGTACAAAAATCTTCTTCTCCCGCTCCAGCTGCTCCAGATAATTCATAGTCTTGTTATATTGAAAGCTTCTCTTAAGTATCGTGCGTACCAGATTCGGATAGGATTGATACGCCCTGCGGTAAATGTTCGCCATACCCTTTGAAACCACTTTTTTGCGGTATCCCGCGTTTCTCGTAAGGATGACGACAATCTTTTCATTTCCCAGTTTCTGCGCCCTTAAGATGGGAACAGAATCGGCAAGTCCTCCGTCCAGATAGGGAACTTCCTCCACATTGACAATGGGAGTCGCCAGCGGCATACTGCAGGAAGCCCGGCAGATTTTCATGAGCCTCTCTTTTTCCTTTCGCTCCTTCATGTACTCCGCCTTGCCCGTGATACAGTTGGTCGTCACAATCTCGCACTCCATCTCGGAGTTAAAATACGTATCATAGTCAAAGGGCAGAATCTCGTTGGGAAATTTATCAAAAATCAAATCCATGTTCATGACGCTCTTTTCCCGGATAAGCTTGCGAATCCCGTAGTAATAGTTGCTGCCCTTGTCTGTCGGTATCATACAGTCTCTCGTCCTGCCCGGCTGTCTGGATACATAATCCACCGCATTGCAGGAGCCCGCCGAAACACCGATGACATGTGACATATATATATCTTTTTCCATCAGGAAGTCCAAGACGCCCGCGGTAAATACCCCTCTGGTCGCCCCGCCTTCCAGGACAATGGTTGCTTTTTCCATATACATCCCTCGCTTTTTTCTTTCCATTATATAACGTTTTGTGAAAATCGCAAACCTCAAATCATGTTAAATTTTTTTAAATTTCTTTTCCTTCCCTGTAAAACCTTGCTATTTTCCACTTCCTCATGGTAAGATAGGCGTTGGAAATAAAAACAGTATCACGCCGGCGCGCAAAAGCTGCCGGTGATAAAAAGGAGATTTACTATGATTAGCGCAAATAATGTGACACTTCGCGTCGGCAAGAAGGCGCTGTTCGAAGATGTCAATATCAAATTCACAGAAGGAAACTGCTACGGTCTCATCGGCGCAAATGGTGCCGGAAAATCAACGTTCTTAAAAATCCTCTCCGGACAGTTGGAGCCCACCAAAGGCGAGGTTGCCATCACACCGGGCGAGCGGCTTTCCTTCTTACAGCAGGACCATTTCAAATATGACGAGTATCCGGTGCTGGATACGGTCATCATGGGAAACGCCAGACTTTATGAAATCATGAAAGAAAAAGAAGCCATCTATGCCAAGGAGGACTTCACTGACGAGGACGGCATCCGCGCCAGTGAGCTGGAGGGCGAGTTTGCCACCATGAACGGCTGGGAAGCGGAATCCGATGCCGCTACCCTCTTAAACGGGCTGGGGATTGAGACAGAGCTGCACTACACGCTGTTAAAAGACCTGACCGGACCGGAGAAGGTCAAGGTCCTCTTGGCGCAGGCATTGTTCGGCAATCCCGACATCCTGCTTTTAGACGAGCCCACCAACCACCTGGATTTGGACGCCATCGCCTGGCTGGAGGAATTTTTGATAAACTTTGACAATACCGTCATCGTGGTATCCCACGACAGGTATTTCCTCAACAAGGTCTGCACCCAGATTGCGGACATCGACTACGGGAAAATCCAGCTCTACGCCGGAAACTATGATTTCTGGTATGAGTCCAGTCAGCTCCTCATCCGCCAGATGAAGGAAGCGAACAAGAAAAAAGAAGAAAAAATCAAAGAACTCCAGGAATTTATCTCCCGGTTCAGCGCCAACGCTTCCAAGTCCAAGCAGGCAACTTCCAGAAAGCGCGCGCTGGAGAAGATTGAACTGGAGGAAATCAAGCCTTCCAGCCGGAAGTATCCCTACATCGACTTCCGCCCCAACCGTGACATCGGAAACGAAGTGCTCACCGTGGAAGGGCTTACTAAGACCATTGACGGGGAAAAGATTCTGGACAATATTTCCTTTACGTTAGGGCACGATGACAAGGTCGCGTTCGTGGGCGGAAATGAGCTGGCAAAGACCGTGCTCTTTAAAATTCTCATCGGGGAGATGGAGCCGGATGCGGGAACTTACAAATGGGGCATCACCACCTCCCAGGCATATTTCCCCAAGGATTTCGGCGGGGAGTTTGACAACGATTACTCCATCACCGAGTGGCTGACCCAGTACTCCGAGAATAAAGACGTCACCTATGTGCGCGGTTTCCTGGGAAGAATGCTCTTTTCCGGCGAGGACGGCGTGAAACGATTGAAGGTGCTCTCCGGGGGAGAGAAGGTGCGCTGTCTTCTCTCCAAGATGATGATATCCGGCGCCAACGTCCTGCTTTTGGACGAGCCCACCAACCATCTGGACATGGAGGCAATCACCGCGCTCAACAACGGGATGATAAAATTCCCCGGTGTCCTGCTCTTCACTTCAAGAGACCATCAGATTGTGCAGACTACCGCCAACCGTATTATGGAAATTGTACCCGGCGGGAAATTAATCGATAAGATTACAACCTATGACGAGTATCTGGAGAGCGATGAGATGGCGAGAAAACGCCAGACCTACTCCGTATAGACAGAGGAAGACGATTAAATCTCCAGAAGAACCAGGGGGCACATTCCTGTATTGCAAGCGGTCGCCAGGGTTTTAGGAGCCCCCGAACTTTGGTTCATCGCAGATGCACAAAAGGACTTGAAAGATTCCGGTATATGCACCAGAACCTTTCAAGTCCTTCTTTTGTGCCAGTTTTGAGGACCTTGCACGATTTTATACGCCCCATCTTTTTTCTTCATTACATAGTATGTATTTTTTATCGTTTCCCGCGTATTTAAAAATTTGCCTATCACATCCATGACACTCTCATAGCTTTTATTTGTCACCTGAAATCCTCTCAGCCAAATCAGCCCATAATGCAGCGTTAACTCGGTCAGGGGCGGAATAAATATAATAAAATCTTTTCCATTGAGAGTTATCAAAGCTCGTTTTTCCTGTAAAGCCAACTGAAAAACTTCATCATCACTTTTTCCAGCCGAAAATCTATCTAATACATGTATAACATCATGTCCGTATTTCTCTAAAACAGGAATTGACTTTTGCGTAATATTTTCATCTAATAGTATCTTCATTCCCATCCTTCCTGATATGGAGCATCTAAGATTTCAATCACATACTCCATCGCTGTCTCAATCTCTTCCGCTGTCAATTGATATTCTTCGCAAATGTCGTGAATCGTCATTTCATCCTTTAAACATGCCACAACCAAGCTGACCGGTATCCGTGTATTTTTTATCGTTGGCATACCGCCCAACTTATTTTTATCTATTTGAATCTTATCAAATTTTTTTGCTATTTTCTCAAAGTATTGTTCGATTTCCTGATTGTTTACATATCCATTTTTAAAAAATATGACATTCTTTTTCATATTTTTATTATACGTCTGCTGCTTTATATTTAAACCAGACTGATATTCTTTTTCTTTATATGTATATTGTAAAGAATCAGAAAACTTCCTGTCAGATTCTCTGACAAAAAACTCTGTCATTTACATTCCTCCCGAATCACTCAATGGAATCCATTTTTTCTTTCAGGTCAATTAAATGCTCTATTACAGCACTCAAATCTCTTTTGGAAATTTCAAAGGAATACGACACATCCTCATCATCTTTTTCAGTCGTTATTCTGATAATAGAGGAACTTGTCTCTATTTCTTTCGGATTTTCTTCATTTCTGTAACTGATAATCTGGCTTTCAAGAAGTTTAAAGCAATTCACCTTGCTGTTCCGTTTTATATAAAGGTGACTTTTTAAATCACTTTCCTGGCTGTAGATTTTTTTTGCCACCTCTATATCCTTTTCTTCACTTTCTGAAAGTTCTTTATCTTCCGCCAAGTCCATGACACTTTTTATCACAGAAAATGCATAGTCTATAAATTTCTGTTCTTTTAATTCCGGAATCTCCTCTTTTCTTTTTGGGTCTACGCCTAGAGAAAAGCCTGCTGTATTCCAGACTATCTTCAGTACTCCGCTATTGTATGCTTGTAGTAAAGCTTCTGCATATTGATGTTTCTTCTCTGCATTCATGGCTTTGGCACCTCTTTTCTATTAAAACTTTCTTTCCTTTGTTTTTTCAATTATACCATAGGAAATTTTCCACTGCAATTATCTACACAACCTTCCACTTCTTCACCGCTTCTTTATAGTAAATGACCCCTTCCTTCGCAATCCTGGGAATCTTATCCTCAATCTCCACGATGGTCACCGCGCAGTTTGGCGGCACCTCGTATTTCCAAAAAGAAGCGACTTCCATATTACCGCGGATGTGGTTTAAGAGGGCTGTAATCGCCGCGCCGTGGCTGGACACCAAAATCTGCTTTCCCTCCAGGTCACTGCGCGTACACATCTCCTTTAAGAAATCCTCTGTCCTCTCATACACCTGAGGGATGCTCTCGCCTCCCCCTATGGGAACGTAATGTTCCGTATCTGTAAAGAACAGATTAAATTTCTCGCTCTCTCTGTCCTTCTGCTCCCCGGAAATACAGATTCCCTCGTATGCTCCGAAGCCCATCTCCTTGATTCTCTCATCCTCGATAAGAGGGACATCCCTGCCCGCTAAGATAATCTCTGCCGTCTCTTTTGCCCTCTTTAAAGGGCTGGTGTATGCCAGGTCAAATGAAGTATCTGTAAGCCCCTGTGCGGTCTGCTCCGCCAGATGTATCCCGTATTCGTTGAGCGGGATATCCGAATGTCCCTGCACCTTTCGCAGTTTGTTCCACTGGGTCTCCCCATGGCGGACAATATATAATCTTTTCATCCTTCTTTTTCCCTTCCTTTTTCTTATTTCTCTTTCCTATTTTCACAGGATGTCTTATACTGGTATTATCCTCATATAGAAAAGGAGTCCTGTACATGGAAAAAATTGCAAGCTTTACTGTCAACCATCTAAAACTGGTACCCGGTATCTATGTATCCCGGAAGGATACAAAAGGGGACACCACTGTCACAACCTTTGATATCCGTATGACCTCGCCCAATGAGGAGCCGGTCATGAACACTGCGGAGGTCCACACCATCGAACACTTAGGCGCCACCTTCCTGCGCAATCATCCGCAGTACAAGGACAAAATCCTCTACTTCGGTCCCATGGGCTGCCGCACGGGATTTTATCTGCTGCTCTTCGGCGAGTATACGTCCCGCGATGTGGTACCTCTTTTGAAAGAAATGTTCGCTTACATCGCTGAATTTCACGGACAGGTCCCCGGCGCCTGTGCCAGAGACTGCGGGAACTATCTGGACATGAACCTTCCCATGGCGAGATACCTGGCGAAAAAGTATCTGAAGGAAGTCCTCATGGACATCCAGGATACACAGCTTTTCTATCCCGAATAATTCTTTCCGGAAGTGAGGCGCGCCGCATGCGGCAGGCGCCTCCTCTTTTTTCTCAGTACCTTCGTGCGAATGTAGCGGTAGGTCTTCTCCTCCCCCTCTTTCGCCAGCAGACGCAGAAGTCTCTCCAAAAGTGCCTCGGTCTTTGGGTGCATGAGATATGCCCCCTTTCCTCCCAGGTAATACTCCAGAGGAGCTTTGTCCGTATATTCCCTGCCTTTGTAGACTTTACATGCCGCGATGCGGTCCAAAAACATCTCCACTACATAGTTTACCGGCATCTTCATGCCAATCATCCTGTTTTCTCCATTCAGACCATAGTCTATCCAATACTCGTAGTGATGGCGGTTGCGTCCTTTGTGGTGCAGCCAGGCGGAAGAGTATCCCTTTTCCTCCCGCTCCGCGTTATTGGGACTCCGGGAACCCTGGTAATACCGGCATCCTATCCGAAATTCCGTCCATCCGTACTTGGACATATCGTGCAGAAGTCCCTGCCTGTAAAGCCCCACGCGGAAGCACTCTTTCATCACCAGAATCTTATGCTTTGTGATTGTACAAAAATGCTGTATTGCTTTCATTTCTATCATCCTGCCTTATCTCCCGACCAGAAAGAGGACGCTGCGGGCTTCCACCTCTGCCATCCTCTGGTCTTCCAGAAGCTTTTCTTTTCTTTCTGCGGCTTCCCCGGTTCGCATCACCTCATACCATTTCTTTCCTCCCGGAAGCGCCGGGAGCGCAAAATCATGGTTCAGCCAATGCATATTATATGCCGCGAAGCAGATATCTGTCCCTGCTCCATCGTAATAGAGCACCCCGAGCTGACGGCTGGAGACATGCTCCGGCACCTGCCAGGCATTCTCCCCGTGATAGGAGACATCCGGGATTCCGCAGGCAGTCGTATCCATCCCCCGCAGGGGTTCTTCTCTGTGAAGCGACGGATGAGCTTTTCGCAGAGCGATGAGTCCCTTCACATACCGGAACAGGGAATCGTCCGCCTTTAATTTTCCCCAGTTGAGCCATGAGAGTTCATTGTCCTGACAGTAAGCGTTATTGTTTCCTTTCTGAGAGTTGCCAAACTCGTCTCCCGCCAGAAGACACGGTGTCCCCTGGGCAGTAAGCAGCAGGAAAAATGCATTTCTCACCTGGTTTTTCCGAAGCCTTACGACCGCCTTCTTCCTGCTGGGACCTTCAGCGCCGCAGTTCCAGCTGTAGTTGTAGTCCGTCCCGTCCTGGTTTCTCTCGCCGTTCGCCTCATTGTGCTTCCCGTCATAGGACACCAAATCACAGAGCGTGAAGCCGTTGTGGGAAGTGATATAATTATACTTGCCATCCTCCCCGGAATGATGAGAGAGTGCCCACATAACCGGATTTATCATGCCCTCATCTCCTTTTAGGAAACGCCGCATGACATTCTGAAACCCATCGTCCTGACAGAGCATCTTCCCGTCTTTTAAGAGAGGGTCTCCCTTTACCATATCCCAGGGCACATGATAGGGATTTACCACAAATCCGTCCACATGGTACTCCATCATGTAATATCTTAAACACTCCAGTGCTGTCTGGGGCAGTATCCCGCTTACAAACGGCATCTCCAGCACCACTTCAATGCCCGCTCTGTGGCATAGCTTTATCATATCCTTCAATTCCTTCGCCGCGTCTTTTCCCGATGCGTAAGCAGCTTTCGGCGCGAAAAAATACCCTTTGCCATATCCCCAGTAATTGGTATAGCCTTTTACTTGCTCCTCAAATTCGTAGACCGGCATGCACTGAATCTGATTAATGCCCAAATCCTTCAAATAAGGAATCTTCTCTGTCACACCCAAAAAAGTGCCTTTATGTTTTACACCGGAAGAACTGTGCCTGGTAAACCCTCTCACATGCAGGCTGTAGGCAATGACTTCATGGGCAGGGATATGGAGTCTTTCATCACCCTCCCAGTCATACGCGCTCACGGTAAGTTTTGCCCGCACCTGCCCCGACTGGATATCCCTCTTCTCGCCAAAGCCACCCGCACCTGTCAGTTCTTTTGCGTAGGGGTCAATCCACAGCTTTTTCCCGGTCTGATAGAGATACTCATACTTATCCGGCAGAAGCCCTTCCAGAGCAAGGAAGCGAATCTCGCCTACCGCTTCCTCCTCCGGCATGTCAAATCGATATGCCGGCTTGTCCGCCCCCTTCTCGTAGAGCAAAAGCGCCAAGTCCTTTCCCGCAGGCACTGCCGCCGCGAAATTCACCGTATCCCCTTTTACTTCCACTCCCAGAGGGAGCGGATAACCCTGCACTTTTTTTACCATTCGCTTATCCTTTCCCGTCTCTACTGCCAGCCGTCTGTTCCATACATCTCTACATTATCACGGTTGATAAAAAACGTATCCACACATACTTCCTCTTCATAGTCTTCCCCATTTAAAATGGACAAAGCCGTCTCCGCCGCTGTTTTTCCCATATGTATAGGGGACTGTGCTCCGGTCCCCGCCATGGCGTTCTCTCCCGCTGCCAGAAGCTTTTTTATCTCAGGGGAACCGTCTACCCCGTAAATGAGGATATCCGTGCGCCCGGCTTCCTTAACCGCCTGATATACTTTCTCCGCCATCTGGTCATTGCCGCACATCACAGCATCGATTTCCGGAAAACGCGCCAGCGCCGCTGCCATCGCCTCCCTCACATCACCGCTGTCCTCACTGATTCTGTCCAGCACCTCAAAGCCGCCGTTCGCGATTGCCTCCTCAAAACCGGTGATACGCTCGTTCACGGAGTTAATACCGGAAGATTCCACAATGAGAATCTTCCCGCCGTCCGGTCTCTGCGCCAGCAAATCCTCCCCGCACACATAACCTGCGTTCTTGTTGTCCGAGCCGATGAATGCCTCAATCAAATCCGTCTCCTTTACCTGGGTATCCAGATTGATGACCGGAATATCCGCTTCTTTGAGCGCTTCCAGCGCCGGTGTAATCTCCTCCCAGTCCGCAGGACTTAAAAATACGGCATCCACGCCCTCCTCTATCATCTCCTCAATCTGGGAAATCTGCACATTAACATCCCCCTCCGGGTTCTTTACAATCAAAGTGGCGCCCTCTTCCTCCAGCGAGGTCTGGATTGCCGTCTTCAATGTATCATAAAAAGGGTTCGTCAGATTGATACAACTGTATCCCAGCACATATCCGGTCTCTTCCTCCCCTTCTGACTCCTCATCCTCCTCTGCGGCTACCACCGCATTATCCTCCGGCGTTCCCACATCCTTTTTGCATCCTGCCGTAAAAACAGCAGTCAGCATAAGCATCAGGAACATACCTGCCATCTTCCTTTTCATCCTGTCATCCCTTTCCTCTGCCAGCCATTTTCGGACAGCAGAAATCTATCTCCAAAACGGCGTTTTTTGTCCGTTTTTTCTCTCACTCTTACATTCTACCCTGTTTCGGGGGATTGTCAATAGATAGGAGTCCATGTTTTCCGGCTTTTCGCTGGATATGTTTTCCTTGCTTTTTTACAGGCTTTCTGATACCATCTCCTTAAAAGGAGGAGAATATCTGCAATGGAAAATGAAGCACTTACTGTCACACTGACACTGGACAATGATGAGGAACTGGAATGTGCGGTACTCACCATATTCGAGACGGCAGGTCAGGAATATATCGCTCTTCTGCCGCTTGATGAGGAGGGAAACAATGACGATGGTCAGGTCTATCTGTACCGCTATTTTGAACAGGATTCCGGTGAACCGCGTCTTGAGAACATCGAGGAGGACGAAGAATTTGACCGTGCCTCCGATGCCTTCGACGAATGGCTGGACCTTCAGGAATACGAAGAACTGGACTTAGATGCCCTCGAGTAGTTCACTTACAAAGCGGGAAGGAGTTGTCTCCTTTCCGTTTTTCTGTTTGACATAGCAGATTTTTAAGACTTCCGCCGCCCGCGTCATGGCAACATAGAACAGCCTTCTCTCCTCCTCAATCTCCTCTTCTTTCTTCGCCTTTTTGTAGGGAATCTGACCCTCATTCGCCTCAATCAGAAAGACCGTGTCAAATTCCAGCCCTTTCGCCGCGTGTATCGTCATGAGCTGGATACCTTTCTGCTCTTTTTGCCGCATGTTCTCCTTTCTGCACAGCGCCTGTGTGTATTCCTCCACATGGCAGAACCATTCCTCCATCGTGGAGAAAGGTTTCGCCGCCTCCTCAATCTCCGCCAAAATTTCTGTGAGCTGTGTAAGCTCCATCTTCTTTCCCTCCGCGTATTCGCGCAGGAACTCATCGTATCCTATCCTCTTGCGTATGTACTGTATCGCCGCGTAAGGCGCCATCTTAGTGAGCATTTCTAAATCCCACTCAAACTGGTCAATCCTGTCTAACATCCACTCCTTGTCCATATAGAACTTCCGAAGTCCCTCAAAGGAACTCTCCCCGTCCAGGAGGCTCTCCCGTGACAGATAACGCTTGGGGCGGTTCATAATCTGCAGAAAATCCCCCCGCTTTCTGCTCCCCAAAGCCATATGGAAGTATGCTTTGATATCCTTCCCGATAAAATGGTTGTACAGATTCGGCAGATGTTCGCGCATCTGGAAGGGAATCTTTTTCTCTATGCAGGTCTCCACTATGGCTCTGGCATCCGTATGGACACGAAAGAGGACCGCTATCTTCTCCGCCGGGATTCCCTCCTTCATCCGCTGCTCTATCTGGGAAATCACGTATCCGCTCTCCTCCCCCGGGTCCTTTAACTCCTGCACATGGACATTGGCGCCGCCGTCTTTTGCTGCCTTTAATTTCTTTTCAAAACGCACGGTGTTCTTCCCGATGACCTTCAGAGAATTTCTCACAATCTTGGAGGTGGAGCGGTAATTGATATCCAAAAGTTCCCTGCGCGCCTGCGGAAAATCCTTCAGAAACTCAAACATAATTTTGGAGTCTGCCCCTCTGAAGCCGTAAATCGCCTGGTCGTCATCCCCCACCACGAACAGATTATTTTGAGGCAATGCCAGCATTTTGATGACGTCATACTGGACCCGGTTGATATCCTGGAACTCATCCACCAGGATATAACAAAATTTCTCCTGCCACTGCTTCAAGATATCCGGGCGGGATACAAAGAGCGTTCTGCATAAAAGGAGCATGTCGTCAAAATCAATCTTTCGCATCCCCTTTTTCTGCTTCTCATAGTCCCCATAAACCGCGAGGAACGTCTCTTTGTCACATTTTTCCGGGCAGAAGTCCTTAAGGGAGAGCTGGTTGTTCTTCACCCTCCCGATATCCGCGGCAATCCCGGAGAGAAAATCCTCCTCGTCGAAGATTTCCACCTCCCGGCAGGACAGCGCCCCTCGCAGAATCTGATACTTCTCCTCCTCGGATAAGATATTCTCCGGTCCTAAGCGGTATGCCCATTTTAAGATTCCGTAATAAATCCCGTGAAATGTCCCGGCAGTCACCGGGACCGCCTCCCTTCCCATCTGCGCGCACAGGCGTCTCTTCATCTCCGCCGCCGCAAAACGGGTAAAAGTAACGACCAGAATTTCTTCTGGTCTTACTCTTTTTTCCTCTATCAAAAATTGGATGCGGTTTACAATGGTCGTCGTCTTTCCAGAACCCGGTCCCGCCAGTATCAGGCAGGGACCGTCACCCTCTCTTACCGCTCTTTTCTGTGCTTCGTTCAATCTGTCTGTCCGTCACTTTCTCTTTCCAGTTTCTCAATCCCCGCACGGATGCGTTTCAGGGACTCTTCTTTCCCCAGCACTTCCATAATCTCCGTGGCGCCTCCGGGGGTATTCTGCCGCCCTGACACCGCAGTACGCAAAGGCCACATCACAAAGCCTATCTTATAGCCGTGTTCCCCGGCGTAGGCTTTGAGCGCCTCAAACAGTCCGTCATTGCTGTAATCGTCAAGTTCCTCCAGAACCGGCAGAATTTCTTTTAAAAATGCCAGAGATTTCTCAGGATTTGTCTTCATCTTCTTGTGTGTGTACAGAGACACATCATAGGAGGGCACCTCCTCGAAGAAATCAATCTGCTCCCTGATATCCGGGAAAATCTCAATCCTTGTCTTCACCAGCGCCGCAATCTTTTTCAGGTCATAGCCCTTCGTGATAATCTCCTCAAGGTAAGGCTTTGCCATCTCATAAAAGCGGTCAAAGGGCATGGCTTTTAAATATTCCCCGTTCATCCACTTTAACTTCACCGTATCAAAGACTGCCGGAGATTTGCTCATATGGCGGTAGTCAAACGCCTCCACCAGCTCCTTTAAAGAGAAAATCTCCCGGTTGTCGGACGGACACCATCCAAGCAGCGCCACATAGTTTACCACTGCCTCGGATACATATCCCTGTTCAATCAAATCCTCATAGGAAGAATGTCCGCAGCGCTTGCTCAGCTTCTTGTGATTCTCGTCTGTGATGAGCGGACAGTGCACATACACCGGCACCTCCCAGCCAAACGCCTCATACAGGCGGTTGTATTTGGGCGCCGAGGACAGGTACTCATTTCCCCGCACCACATGGGTGATTTCCATCAGGTGGTCATCCACCACATTGGCAAAATTGTAGGTCGGAAATCCGTCCGACTTGATGAGAATCATGTCGTCCAGTTCATCATTGGGAACTGTGATGTCCCCGTATATCTCATCGTGGAAGGTGGTCGTCCCCTCGTTCGGCACATTCAGACGGATGACCCAGGGTTTCCCCGCATCCAGATTTGCCTGCACCTCCTCCTTGGAAAGCCCCAGACAGTGCTTGTCATAGACCACAATATCCGTACCGTCCTCTGACACAGAAGTCTTCAGGGACTCCAGGCGCTCCTTGTCGCAGAAACAATAGTAGGCATCTCCCTGCTCTACGAGCTGCTGCGCGTATTTTAAATAAATCCCCTGCGCGCATCGCTCGCTCTGCACATAGGGTCCATACCCTTTATCCAAATCCGGTCCCTCGTCATGAACCAGTCCGGTCTTATCCAGTGTCCGGTATATGATATCCAGCGCCTCCTCAACAAACCGCTCCTGGTCGGTATCCTCCACCCGGAGGATGAAATCTCCGCCCTCATGCTTCGCAATCAGATAAGCATACAGCGCAGTCCGCAGATTTCCCACATGCATCCTTCCTGTAGGACTTGGCGCAAATCTTGTTCTTACTTTTTTACTCATTTCTCTTCTCCACTTCTGTCTCTATTTTACTGTAAGCAGTCTTTCACCGGCGTACAGATTTTCGCCGGTCTCTATCCTTCGCATTCTCTCACCAGATTTTCCAGAAAATCATCACACCTGGAATGGATACAGATATTTGCCCTCGTATCAGAAAAATGCTCTGTCTCCTTCACCAAAATGACCTGATTGCCCTCATAGTACTGCAATAGCTGCTGGCACATGGGCACATGCACAGGGGCGCCCAGAACGAGCACCACATCCGCTTTTCCCATCTCATTGGCTGCCCTTGTGATAACCCCGTTGTCCACCGCCTCACCGAACAGACAAATCTTAGGGCGCACCGGCGCCAGACATTTCTCGCACAGCGGGACTCCCTTTGCTTCCTTGATATATTCCATGGGATAGACTGCCCCGCATTTCGGACACACATTGCGGTAGATAGTCCCGTGCAGATTGATGACATTGGTGCACCCCGCGCGGTCCGCAAGCCCGAAAATACGCTTTGTGATGATGGTCTTAAGAAGCCCCATATCCTGCAGCTTCTTTAAACTCAGATATCCCTTCCCCGGCGGTATCTCCGCTGCTTTTAAGAGTTCGTCTTTATAAAATTTGAAAAATAGCTCTTTCCTGGTGGCATAAAATCCGGTGCTTAAGATTTCTTCCGGGCAATAGCCGTATTTCTCTTCCACGTCATAGGAAGCAAAGCCATCGCGCAAGGCCGGATAGCCATTTTCCAGAATCATTTCCACGCCTGTCAGCGCCACCGTATATCTGCTGTCTCTCAGAACCTGAAGTATATTCTTTTCCCCCATACCATCAACCTCCTGTCCCTGGCGTAATCCATTATGCTGTTTTACTGATAAGAGGCAAAAAACACAGAGTTTCCTGCTTCTTACTTAGTATTATAGAGCATGGAGGAAGATAGTTCAACAAACAAAAAAACCGATTTTTACCTCTTTTTCTCCTTCTTTCCCGCTATTTTGAACAAGGTATCCACCAGGAAGACAGCCAGTGCGATGACCCCCGCGATTTCCAGGGTCTGCACCAGGTAATATCCGCTCTCCGCGCGGTCGTTCTGAATCAGGTAATAGACGGTACGATACATCCCCGCCCCCGGCACGGTGGGGAGGATTCCCGCTATCAGGAACACGGTCACCGGTTCTTTGAACAGGCGCGCGAAGGTGTGGGACAAAAGAGAGATAGACAAAGCAGACAAAAATGTCGCCGCCACAGCGCCCAGCCCCATATGCGCGCCAAACAGATAGACAAAGCCGCCCACCGCACCGATTGCCCCGGCATGCGCCAGATATGTCCTCGGCGTCTCCAAAAGCACGGCAAAAGCAGTCACGGCAAAGAAACATCCGATTACTCCCAACAACAAACTCATCCTCAAATCCCTCCCGGTATCAAAAGTCCCGCGAACCATATACCGGCGCCGACGCCCACCGCGATTCCCGCCGCAGTCAGAAACGCCTCCAGCACTCTGGCATTGCCCGACATGTAATCTCCCTGCAGGATATCCCGCACCGCGTTGGTGATGGCAACTCCCGGCACTAACGGCATAATGGAGCTGATGATAACCACGTCCAGATTCATCCCCGGAATCCTGCTCCCCAGCAGGAACACTGCCGCAGCGATGGCAAAGGAGGAAGCCGTATCCAGTATAAAGCCGTGAATCTTCCAGCGCTTCCCCGCAGTCAGAAACACTGCCAGCACCGCACCCATCAGCGCGGCTATAGCGATTTCCTCGGCGCCGCCTCCGAACATGGGCGCAAATCCGGCGGGCGTGACGATGGTCGCCAGATTATAAATGCCTGTACGGTACTGCCTTTTCTGTATGCTGCCCAGACTCTCATACGCCTCCTTAAGCCCCATCTCCCCCGCGCAGTACTTTCTGGAGATGGTATTAACCTGCATGATACGGTTCAAATTGGTTCCCCGGCTCTTCACCCTGCGCATCACAGTGACCGGCTCTATGTCCGGGCTGTCCACCGTGGCGACAATTCCTGTCATAAAGACAAGCGCTTCCGCGGTCTGAGTCTTCGCGGTGCGCAAAATATGGTTCATGGTGTCCTCCACCCGATATGTCTCCGCACCGCTGCAGAGCATGAGTTCCCCCGCCAGCACCGCTGTGCGCACGATAAGCTGATAATCCATAAACCTGCCGCTCCTTTATCAAATCAGAATGCACTTTCCACTGTCACATCATAACATAAAAACGCATCCCGGTAAATGTCTTCCCACTGCTCCGGAACAATCACTGTGACACCCGCGCCGTTTCCCTCTCCGAACACAGAGGCGCCAAATTCTATCACACCGCACATTCTCATATCAATTTTGGAAAGATGCGTATCAGCGAAGGCAAAATCTGCAACGCGGACTACAGAACCAGGCACATTATAGATGTCCGTCCTCGCTGGCGGAAACTTAAGAAGACAACTCATATCAGCGGTAAACAGCGCTCCATCCGCACTTGTATAATTCGGATTCAGCCCATCTACTTCTATCCATTCCAGTTCACCCAGACCATGGAAGGCTCCCGGTTCGATGACCGTGATGTTTGCCGGGATATATGTTTCCATGATTCCGGCAGGAGCAGAAAGGAAGGCGCCGTTTTTGATGCCAGTCACACCTTCTGTCGGAAAATTCAGGAGATACCCGTCATAGACGACATCCGCATCTGGTGCCAGTCCGTAAATCATCCCGGATTCATCCACCAGAAAACCATCCACAATCCCGGAAAGACCTGCATCCTCTCCGCCTTCGCCGGGATGTTCCGGCACTTCTTCCGCAGGTACATCCGGCATCCCATCCACGGGTACATCCGGAACTTCTTCTGCCGGCACATCCGGGAGCACTGCCGGAGGAGCCGGTTCTTCCTCAGAAATATTGCCGGACTCCGGCGGCAAAACATTTTCCGGTATGTCAGCTGCCGGGACAGACGGACTTGCTGCCGCAAAAGAATCTGTATCTGTCCGGGACACCCCGGTGTCGCTAACTGTTTTGCTTGTTGTCTCCTTTACCGGAGCAATTGCCATCATCTCACTCTTTGCATTTTCTCTTACTCTCCGAAACATATACAGAAACTCACTGTCCCGGATATGTTCCAGATTTTCATACAGTTTTCCGACAGAACCGATTTCGTTCACATAGCGTTCTGCAAATCCGCTGCCGGACAAACTGTCATTTGTCTCTTCCGCCACGGAAGTCTCCCTGAAAAATATCTCATGCACACGTTTGTCCAGAATCTCTGCTTCACGTGAAGAAATCACGAAAAGCAGCGCCAACATCACGACCGCAAAACTTCCGCTGATAAAGCGCAGACTTTTCTCCTTTACGCCCGCCGCAAAACATATGGCTTTTCCTGCATATCCATTTTCCACCATCCTCCTGTACCTCCCCGTTTAAAAATTCACAAAGGCCAACGCTAAAACACCAAATACCACGTTAGCATAAGAAAAAGGAATGCCGCAATCTTTTGCAACATTCCTTTGCACAAATTTCTTTTTTTACGGTAGATCCTTCTCTTTGCCTGTGAAATCAGCACTTTGTGGTGCAAAACGGCGTAGCATCCGGACAGGCGTTTCCTAAACGTTGATTTCCGCTTTCAGTCCCAGTTCTTCTTTATTTTTCTCAAGCAGCGGATAGATGATATTCTTCAGATATGCCTCTACCTGTTCTTTCGCGCGCCCTACATATTTCGAAGGCTCCATGGTCTCTTTTAATTCTTCCAAAGTCATGTTAAACGCTTTATCTTCTGCTATGAGCTCTAAAAGATTATTCTCAAGCCCTTTTTCTTTTACATTCCGCCCCGCCTCCATGGACAGTGTACGGATTCGTTCATGCAGTTCCTGCCTGTCGCCGCCTGCTTTCACGGCATCCATCATGATATTTTCTGTCGCCATAAAAGGCAGCTCCGCCATGAGACGCTTCTCAATGACCTTCGGATATACCACCAGACCATCCACCACATTCATGCACAAATCTAAGATACCGTCTATGGCAAGGAATCCCTCCGGCACGCTCAAGCGCTTATTTGCCGAGTCGTCCAGAGTCCGCTCAAACCACTGGGTAGCGGAAGTAATCGCCGGATTTAATGCATCAATCATCACATAGCGGGACAGGGAAGCGATGCGCTCACTGCGCATGGGGTTTCTCTTGTACGCCATGGCAGAAGACCCAATCTGCGTCTTCTCAAAGGGCTCCTCCACCTCTTTTAAGTGCTGGAGCAGACGGATGTCATTGGAAAACTTATGGGCACTCGCCGCGATTCCCGCCAGCACATTTAAAACCCTCGTATCCACCTTTCTGGAATAGGTCTGCCCCGATACCGGATAGCACGCCTCAAATCCCATTTTCTGCGCAATCATGGGGTCAATCTTATCAATCGTCTCCTGGTCCCCGTCAAAGAGCTCCAGGAAACTTGCCTGGGTCCCCGTGGTCCCCTTGGAACCTAAAAGCTTTAAGCTTGCCAGCACATACTCTAAATCCTCTAAATCCATCTCAAATTCCTGCAGCCACAGTGTCGCTCTCTTTCCCACTGTCGTAGGCTGAGCGGGCTGGAAATGAGTGAACGCAAGGGTCGGCTGTGCCTTTTGCTCTTCCGCGAATTTCGCCAGCTCGGCGATGACATTTAAAAGCTTCTTTCTCACCAGCTTCAGGGCGTCCGCCATGATGATGATATCCGTGTTGTCACCCACATAACAGGAGGTTGCGCCCAAATGGATGATTCCTTTTGCTTTGGGGCACTGCACGCCGTAGGCATAGACGTGGGACATGACATCGTGGCGCACCATCTTTTCGCGCTCCTTCGCCACATCGTAGTTGATATCCTCCGCGTGGGCTTTCATCTCTTCTATCTGTTCCTCTGTGATGGGCAGCCCCAGTTCTTTCTCTGTCTCCGCCAGAGCAATCCAAAGCTTCCTCCAGGTCTTAAACTTCTTATCCGGTGAGAAGATATACTGCATCTCCTTGCTTGCGTATCGCTCAGAGAGCGGACTTACATAACGTTCATTGCTCATAATCTGTTCTCCTTTTTACTCAAATGCATGGCTGATGTCCACACCCGGCACTTCCATGGGATAGTCTCCTGTAAAGCACGCATCGCAGTATCTAAGTTCGCCCACCATGTCTTTGAGTTTCTCAATCTCCATATATCCCAGTGAATCCGCGCCAATCATCTTCCGTATCTGCTCTGTGGTATGAGAATGTGCGATGAGCTGTTCGTTGGACGGCACATCGGTCCCAAAATAGCAGGGATACAGAAACGGCGGGGAACTGATTCGCACATGGACCTCCGTAGCTCCGGCGTTTTTTAACATCCTGATGATATTGGCACAGGTGGTTCCCCTCACGATGGAATCATCCACCATGACGATACGCTTTCCGCGCACCACCTCCGGTATCACATTCAGTTTGATTTTCACGCTGGATTCCCGTTCGCTTTGCTTCGGCTTGATAAAGGTCCTCCCCACATAACTGTTCTTGTGGAACGCCATGCCGTAGGGAATCCCCGACTGCTCCGAGTATCCTTTCGCAGCTACCAGCCCGGAATCCGGAACTCCTACCACCAGGTCCGCCTCCACAGGGTAGGACTCTGCCAGCGCCTTTCCCGCTGTGATGCGGGCATGGTAGACATCCACCCCGTCTAAGGTGCTGTCCGTGCGCGCGAAATAAATATATTCAAAGATACATCTTGCTTCCTTCTCCTGGGAAATCGCCATGGACATATCCGACTTCATTCCCTCTTTTGTGATGCTGACAATCTCGCCGGGCTTCACATCCCGCACAAATTCTCCTCCCACTGCCGCAATGGCGCAGCTCTCGGAGGCGAAGAAGTAGGTGTTGTCCCTTTTTCCGATGCATAAGGGTTTGAAACCAAACGGGTCCCTCGCCCCAATCATCTTGCGGGGGCTTGCCACCACCAGCGCGTAGGCGCCCTTTATCTTCTTCATGGCATTTTTGACCGCGTCCTCCACCCTGGGTACATTCAGGCGCTCCCGCGCCACATGATAGGCAATCACCTCAGAATCAATCGTGGTCTGGAAAATGGCTCCGGTGTACTCCAGCTCTCTGCGCAGCTCCACGGCGTTCACCAGATTTCCGTTGTGGGCGATGGCAAGCACTCCTTTTACATAGTTGATGACAAGAGGCTGGGCGTTCTCCACCCTGGTTCCCCCGGCAGTGGAATAGCGCACATGCCCCACGCCCAAGTTTCCTTTCAGTTCTGCGAGCGTCTCCTCGTCGAAGACGTCGTCCACATGCCCCAGCCCTTTCTTGGACAGCACCTTACGCTTGCCGTAAGTGTCCGTCACCGCGATGCCGCAGCTCTCCTGTCCTCTGTGCTGCAGAGCGAACAGCCCATAGTAGATGGCAGGGGCAATGTCGTTTCCGTCCAAATCATAAGCGCCGAACACCCCGCACTCTTCCCCCATGCCTGTAGTCACTCTCTCAAATTCATTCATCTTCCAAGACCCCGCTATTTGATGCCGATGCGCTTGAAGACTTCCTGATAAGCATCCTCCACATTTCCCATATCTCTGCGGAAACGGTCCTTGTCCAGCTTCTCATGTGTCTTTTTGTCCCACAGACGGCAGGTATCCGGTGAGATTTCGTCCGCCAGGATAATATCCCCGTGATATCTTCCAAACTCAATCTTAAAGTCAATCAAATCGATGCCCGCCTCGTCAAAAAACTTCTTGAGCACATCGTTTACTTTAAATGTGTATTCTGTAATCTTGTCGATTTCCTCTCTCGTGGCAGCTCCGATGGCAATGGCAAAGTAATCGTTAATCATCGGGTCTCCCAAATCGTCATCCTTATAACTGAATTCCAGTGTTGGCGCCAGAAGCTTTCTGCCCTCCTCAATGCCCAGTCTCTTGGAAAAGCTGCCCGCCGCAACATTTCTCACGATGACTTCCAGCGGAACAATTTCCACCTTCTTTACCGCTGTCTCGCGGTCGCTCAATTCCTCCACATAGTGGGTCGGCACGCCTTCCTTTTCCAGCACCTGGAAAATGTAGTTTGTCATGCGGTTGTTGATGACACCCTTTCCTACGATGGTTCCTTTCTTCTCTCCGTTAAACGCGGTGGCATCATCTTTATAATCTACAATCACAACATCCGGATTTTCTGTAGCAAATACTTTTTTCGCCTTTCCTTCATAGAGCTGTTCTAATTTTTCCATACATTCACACCTGTCCTTTTCTCTTCATCTCAAACACAAGGTTTCCCCGCGGTCCCACCTGCGCGCAATAAACAGGTGTTCCCGCTGCATGTTTGATTATAATATAAGGCGGAGGGAAAATCAATATTCCCGCCGCCCTCATTAAATGATGTGTCATTATTTATTTTCTTTCTCTTTGATAAGACAAGCTTATAAATCCCGCTTTATTTATCACCTGTCAGCCGTAATCTTTCCTAAGAACTCCTGCATCCTGACATTCTCAGACTCAAAGACTTCCTCCGGCGTTCCCTCCACCGCGATGACACCATTGTCCATGAAGATAATGTGGTCCGCCACGTTTTTGGCAAAATTCATCTCATGGGTGACGATGACCATGGTCATGTGCTCCGCCGCCAAATCCTTGATGACCTTTAAGATTTCTCCGGTCAGCTCCGGGTCCAGCGCCGAGGTCGGCTCATCGAAAAACAGAATCTTCGGGTTCAACATCAGCGCCCTGGCGATGGACACCCTCTGCTGCTGTCCGCCGGAGAGCTGATAGGGATAGGCGTTCTCCTTGTCAGACAGCCCCATCTTCTTTAACAGCGCCCGCGCTTCTGCATAGACCTCCTCTTTCTTTCGCTTCTGCACCTTCAGAGGCGCATCCGTGATATTCTTCATAACGGAGAAATGAGGGAAGAGATTGAAATTCTGGAACACCAGCCCGAAATAGGAATGAACCTCCTTTTTCTCCTCTTTCTTCGGAAATACAGGCTTGCCGCCCTCCACCCAGGCTGCTTTTTTCCCCAGATAGACGATTTCTCCCCCATCGATGGTCTCCAGCATAGTCGCGCATCGAAGCAGCGTGGATTTTCCGGAACCGGACGGTCCGATGATGGCGAGGATTTCCCCCTTCTCCACCGAAAGAGAGATATCCTTTATGACCTGGACTCCGTTAAACTGTTTCTGTATATGATTCATCTCCAATAGTTTCATCTCATCCGCCTCCTATCGATAGTAGTTCAGCCGCTTCTCTAACAGCGCCATCACGCCCGCGACCAGGTAGTTGAACACATAGTAGAACACACCGGCGATGACAAAGGGAAGGACTGTCCCCCTCGCCGCCGCAATCTGCTTCGCTATGGCAAACATCTCAATGTAGGACAGAGAATAGACAAGAGATGTATCCTTCACCAGTGTGATGACCTCGTTTGTCACGGAGGGCAGGATAATCTTTATCACCTGTGGCAGCACAATCTTAAAAAAGGTCTGGACCTTGGAATATCCCAAAAGCGCCGCCGCCTCGTACTGTCCCCTGGGTATGGACTCAATGCCGGAACGGTAAATTTCCGCGAAATACGCCGCATAGTTCAGCGCAAACCCAATCATGATGGCGGTGAACTTATAGTCTCCGATATCCATTCCCCACAGATAGAAGGGACCGAAATACCACACCAGAAGCTGCAGCATAAGGGGGGTTCCTCTCATGATGGAGATATAAATCTTCACAAGCCAGCTCACCGGCTTAAACCGGCATGCCCGCCCAAAATAGACAACCATTCCCAACGGCAGTGAGAACAGAAGCGAAAGGAAGAAAATCAGGCAGGTCTGCCCGAACCCTTCCAGCATTTGTTGCAACATTACTTCAAAACTCATGTGATATCCTCCCAGACACAAGTATGCCCCCGGAGAGACTCCGGGGGTAATTTTCTTATCTTCATCTCCAACCCAGGCAGTATAACTTCTGTGAGCCGCCCTGGTTTTTACAGACTGTTATTGCTGAATTTTCAGACTGCTGCAGACGCTTCTTATTCTGCTTTCAGAATGACCATGTCAGCAATCTCATATTTCTCTGCCAGCTCAGCAACTGTACCGTCTTCCGCAAGCTTCTGAAGGTCTGCGTTGACCTTCTCGCACAGCTCATCGTTTCCTTTTTTGAAACCAATCGCATACTGCTCCGTATTCAGAGTCTCATCCAGAATCGCGTAACCGTCGCCGCGGGTCTTAATCTGGTATTTGGCAACACCCACATCGATTGCCAGCGCATCTAACGCCCCTGCCTGCAGCTCTGTAAACGCGGTATTGTAATCCGCGAACTCATTGAGCTCCGCAAATGTGGCGGACAAATCTGCCTGTGCGTCATTTAATACATCCAGTGCTGCGGATGCCGCCTGCACACCCACTTTCTTGCCTTCCAAATCTGTCAGCTTCGCGATGCCGGAATCCTTTGCCACCACGATAACCTGGCTGTTATCCACATACGGGGTAGAGAAGGTATATTCCTCTTCTCTGCCGTTCATGGTAAATCCATTCCAGATACAGTCGATAGAACCGGAATTTAATTCCATATCTTTCGAATCCCAGTTAATCGGTTTCTTCTCCAGCTCCCAGCCCTCAATCTCACAAACTGCTTCCGCCAGTTCCAGGTCAAAGCCGGTGTACTCTCCGTTCTCATCCATGTAGCCGTACGGCGGATATTCCGCATCGAATCCGACTACAAATGTATTGCCGCCGCTGCTCACTGAATCAGACGATGCTTCTGTCTTCGCGTCTTTGCCGTCCCCTGTCTTTCCATCTCCTGAGTTGCCGCCGCAGCCCGCTGCCATCGCGGAAACCACGAGGGTCGCCGCAAATACCAATGCCAATTTTCTCTTCATCATACTTTCTCCTCCTCGCCGTGGCGCTTTATCATATTAGTAATTGATTACTTTACCACGCTAAAATACGTAGATATGGTAACACATTTTCCGCACCCTGTCAAACGATTCTTAATTATGGCTGCGGCGATGGCGCCGTTTCCACTTTTCAATCAGTTCTCTGCCCGGTTCTGCCTGGATATTCCTGCGGACATCCTCCAGTTCTTCCCGCATCTGAGCGTTGATTTCCATATAATTGTCGTTTTTCGTCAGGAGAATATGATACTCCTCCATGGACATGTATTTGTAGGAGGCATAGAGATAAGGCTTTAACAGTTCCTTATCCGCACATATCTGATACGCCCGGTCATACATTTTCGCGGACTCCTGGTACAAAAACAGTTTCCCGTATGCCGCACCCAGCCCGGCGTAGATTTTCCCGTAAAACTTGGCATCCACACTCTCGTCTTTTTCCGCGTTCAAGATTGCCTGGTAGACGAGGATTGCCTCCTCAATCTCCCCGCTCTCCAACAGGTTGTCCCCTTTATATTTCTGCCGCTCAATGTCCTTCTGGTTCTTTAAGTGCTCCAGCACATTCTGAATCCGTATCATCTCCGGCTCCCGGTAGATTTTAGAGGACTTTAAGATGGTGAGGACGAACTTTTCCACAGACCCTTTGAGCCGGATGACATCGTGAAGAGCACCGGCTAAGTCCGTCATCTCCAGCTCCTCCTTAAGCCATGTCACAAGCTGTTCATTCATAATCGTATAATCTATGAGATACAGGTTGTTGCAGAGGTAATAGCACAGCTCCTCCAGTGTAAATATCTTACAGTGGATTCTCGTAATCTCATAGGGGTGGGTCGCGTGTTTATCATGACAAAGAATTAAACTTCCCATCGTTGCCTCCTAAATGTATGATCTTCTCCTCCTGGAAATCCGCCGGCGGGAAAAACTCTCCAAATCCCACATCCCGCACCGTGATTTTACAGGTCTTTTCATCCAGGAATAAGGTCTCAATCTGCAGGCGCATGGAGTACTCCGCCCTTCTGGGGAATTTTTCCAGAGAAATCTTTTCCGTCTTTAAGCTCCCCTGGATGAGGGATTCGATGTGAAATTCGATATCCTCCACATCCTCAAGAAGTACCTCCCACTGGTTGTTGGATTCATACCAGTGCGCTCCCCAGGACACGATGGGGTACCACATCTCCTGCCCGTCCACCCGCATATTCACCGTAATCTGGTCTGTCAGCTTGTCCTCCGCCAGATACACCGGGTTCTCGATGTGCATGAACAGCTTGCGGTAGGCGGTGTAGCACGCCCCCTTGCTGTAGAGATTGTTGCCGATGAACGCCCTCCTGCCGTTGCACAAGACCCTTAAGGACTTGGGATACCAGTTATTTTCAAATCCCTCCCCGGTCAGAAAGACCGAAGAGACGATGCGCTTGTCAAACACACTTTCGATAAAGCGGCAGAACATCAAATCCGCCTCTTTTGCCTTATCCTCATTGAGCACCGGATAGACCGCCGCCAGCTCCTTCATATGCGCGCTTGCCACCTCGTCCACTGTCACAAAGGTAGTCTTGCCGCCGCCAAGTCCCGGTTTTAAGCGGCGCAGCATATAGGATTTAATCTCGTTGCGGTCACAGCAGAACAGCGCCGCATCGTACTGCCACAGCTCTTTGGGCTGATAGAACAGATAATTACAGAAACTCTCTTTATAGTCCTGGATAAAAATGTGCCGCTTGTCGATGTTCATGCGCACCGCGATGCCGCGCAGCAGCTGGGCAAGCTCCTCCGTCAGCACGGGGACGCTGAAGACAATCCCTTCAATCTGCGGAAAGGACTGCAGCGACATCTGGATAAATTTGGATAAGAGCCACACTGCATCGTATGTCTCCTCGCCAAATTCAATCTTATCCCCCGCAAGGCTCTTGTCCAACAGCCTTGTCACCGTGAAGCCCTCCTTAATGGTGACCAGACGCTTTGCCTCTTTTCCGTACGCCCAGGTATCTCTGAGCTTCCCGATAATTAACGGAATCTGGTAATTGTCTGTATCCACTTCCAGCGTATCGGGTTCCATCTTCTCTTCATTATAATAGCTAATCTGGCATGTCTTCTCATTGATTTCATACCCGATGATGTTGCCCTGTCCCATTGGCAGCAAGCCTCCTTAATATTGTACAAACATACGGGCCGCCATAGCGTCTTCCTGCGCATAAGCCCGCATCATCGCTTTTTTCTTGTCCTTGTCTTCCTCCAGCAGGATATCGTTAAGCCTGCCGTATCTTCCCGCCTCGCCCTTCGTGACCTTCCGCTCGCAGATTTCCTTGTTGCTGCGGTAGGAATTGCCGTCAATCGTCTCCTTAAAATAATATTTGAGCTTCTCGCCGGCAAAGAGCACGAATTTCTTGACATACAGGTTCTCATACATGGGAGTGAGCACTTCCGTAGAATAATCCGCAGGCTCCATCTCCCCCTTCTGGAGCTGGTAGTACAGCATGACCCTGCTGCCCTTCTGCCCCTTATACTCAATCAGAGTCTTGTCCCAGAGCTGCAGTTCGATAAGCCACTCTTTCTCGTAACTTAAGAAGAAGGGGAAGTAAATCTGTCTGCCGCAGAGCTCCTGCAGAAACTTCCTCAGCGTCTTGCGTGTCTGTGAACTGTACTCTTTCTGCGCATAATATTTTAAAACCGCAATCTTACAGATATCAATGGTATCTTCGCCCTTTTCATATTCCCGGCAGATGATATCAATGATGCTCTTGCCAATCTTTCTCTCCTCCACCACGTACTCTCTGGACACATACGCCAGATACGCCTGCTGGAGACGAAAATATGCCCCTTCCGCGTAATACTCCTCAAAGACCGGCACCTCCTGGAAGACCTCCTCGGAGAAGAGCATCTGGGTTAAAATCCTCTCTCCCAATTTGTGGGTATGTACCTCATATTCCCTCGCCTCTCTCCAGAGACGCTTCATATCCGGTGTAGCGCCGCAGTAATAATTCGCCAGATAGGTGAGGATAACCTTGTCGTACTGCCGGCGTAAAAACAGTTCAAAACAGATGTACGTCAGGAAATCATCGGACTCGTAATTGTTCTCCCGGATGGTCCTGCTGCACAGGCTGAAGATTTCCTCCTCACTGAAGTTCTCCATGCCCTTCTCCTTCACCACATCCAGAGTCAGCTCCTGTGCCTGCTCCTCCTCCCGGTTGCGCTTCAGCCCGTTGATGAACTTCCGGCAAAGGTCCAGATAGCGCAGCTCATAGAAGAGCCGTCTGCTGTCATAACCGATGGAATCCGTATAGTGTCTGCCGTCTTTGCCCTCCCACACCAGGCGGTCCGTCTTGGCGTACAAAAAGACCTTTGTACCGTTGTCCGTATAAGGAGCCTTCTGCGTAATCTCCCCGTCCTGGGCGATAACATAGACAAATTTCATATTCGGCACCTTGGTCACAATCTCATAGGCGTGGCAGACATCGTAGAGCGCCTTTATCCGCTCCGGGTTCATGGACTGCTCTGTGAGGAACCGCTTATAGATAACACGCAGCAAATCGTCAATGTGTCTGCGGTCCAGCTGGTTCCAGGCGAACGCCTCCATCTCATCCCGGTAATGGGCATAAATCTCGCTCCCCTCATCCTCGTAGGTAATGAGGTTCGCATACAGAAACGCGCACTTGTGGTAATCCAGATTGTTGCCATGCATAAAATACAAGTATACAGACCGCGGAAGCGGCTTATTGAAATTCTTAGGCTCCACAGAAGCCATGTAGTACTCATAGAGCTGCGCAATCTTTAATTCCGACTCCACTGCCTTTTCATACCATTTAAAATACCTGCTGTCCATGCAGTTTCCTTTAATCAAAAGGGTACAGATAGCAGTCAGTATCATGGACTCCTCGTACATATCATATGCGAGGACCAACGTATCATAGAGATGGCGGTCAAAGGTCTTTAGCTGGCTCGCCAGATTCGCCGTATAAAGCGCCAGTTCCTTGGTCATCAGTTTATATTTCACCGCGAAAAGCAGGACTCTGACCTCGAACATCCCCAGCTTTTTCAGAGAAGAGCTCTTCTCCCTGAAACATTTGAATGCCTCCAGATAAAACCAGATACTGTGGGATTTTTCCTCATAGAACTGCTTTTCCATGGCGCGCAGCTTCTCACTGTAGATTTTGTACTCTGAATCCACATTCACCAGCATACAGAGAATCTTCCAGCTCTCCGGATGCTTCATATAGGATTTGGAAATCTCCTCCGCCACTCTCCTCTGTCCGATGGAATCATTGCTCAAAAGTGTCGTCAGATACAGGTAGTAGGAGCTCAGTTCCACATCCTTCCCAATGGCAAAGCGGTTATAATTGTAGGATTCCAATAACCACTTAGCCTCCTCCTGCATGCCTCCCAGCAGACAGATGTGGGCGTGCACCAACAGATAGACCTCCCTTTTGCTGTCAATTTCCCTCAGGTGGTTGATGCGCTTTAACGCCTCTTTGGTCCAGGTGTTGATATCCATCCTGCCCGCCTCGTAGTTCAAATAACTCTTTATGATGCCGGCAAACTCCTGGTCCGCCGCCCGATACTCCTCATCTCTCTTTACATCCTTTTCCACCACAATCTCATAGGTAAGACTCTCGTAGGGCGTCTCCAGGATAATCTGCCCGAAATTGCTGCCGCGGTGCAGGTTCTCCGTTGAGAGAAAATACTCCAGGCGGTAAGAATTGCCGATAAATTCTTCCGTTGTGATGCGGGTGTGCTCTACGCGCAGAAAATCGCCCTGGGTCTTCACATCAATCTCCAGATAGCCCCAGGTATTTTTCTTGATGGTGAAGGTCTCCTTGCGTGCTTCCTCCAGGGAGATAAACGCCCGGCTCTCCTCCTCCAGGGTCAGGAATATCTTTTCCTTCTGTTTACAGCCCACCAGAAATTCCTCCAGCGCGTGCTGGTTTAATTCCCATTTGCGCATATTGTCATAGAGCGCCTGTATCCGCTTGTCCTCATACTTTAATATCTCGTAAAAATCCCGGGAGCGGAACAGCTTCTCCGCCTCCGCCGGGTCCCGGAAAGACAGCTTCTTAAAATCTTCCAGGCTCTGCACCTTGCCGTAGCGTGTCATGACGAAGGGCTTCTCGATGATGGCGGTAAACGCGATATCGAACTCCCCTCCGTTGCAGACTATGGTAAACTTCCCGTGCTCCACGTGTCCCGGCACCAGTCCGGTACCGTCATATGTATAGTAGATATTTACAGGATTTCCGTCGAAGCCCTGCTCATCGCAGTGCACACGAAAAGAAGAGGGATATACAAGCCCTCTGATGGTTCCCTCTCCTTCATTCTGTAAAGAGAAGCTTCCTCTGTATTCCTCTCCCTCCCCCACGCGCATGATGATGCGTGTATCCGGAAATGTAATCTCCGGCTGAGGGATGTGGAAATCTCCTTTCGCAAATCGTTTGATTTTATTCTTCAAGTCCGTCACCTACTCATTGTTCTTCTCTTGACATCGTGTCTGTGTGCCAGAGATGTGCACACAGACATTGACATACTATATTAAATTATAGCATTATTCCGGTATCACTTGCAATGGCAGAATAGAAGAATTTCTTCCTGTATTGTATACACGTATACCGTCGTGCCATCTCATTGGTTTCCGTATAATGAGACAGCGCACTGGTTTCTACAGCTTCAATATCAGCGCCACAAACACCAAATCTTCTTTTCCGTTGTTCTTGATTCCGTGTCCGTCCCCGTTGTCACAGAAAAAGACATCTCCCGGCTGCGCGGGGATTGCTTTGCCGTTGTCATCATACATCCCGGTGCCCGCCAGAATATAGTAAGTTTCCGTCTCCCCGTGGTGTTCATGGTGCCCCAGTTCGCACCCCGGCTTTAATGTCACCTGGGAAAACATCTTGCAGTGCTCTCCCAACTGTGCGGGCGCAAGCAGCGCCTCTTTCATAATGAAGCCCGCTCCTCCGTTCACCCGCTCTACTGTCTCAATGGTTCTCTCTCCTGCTCTTGTCATCTTTTTTCCTCCTTTATATTTTTCTTCTCCTCATCAAAAGATGCGGTTTATTTTTCGTTGCTGTTCACAGCCGCCTTACTTACATGCGCACTCTCCGCCTCTGCCTTCACAGGCTCGTCTTTTATCATCTGCACATAGTCAAGCACCTCATAGCCCAGACGCTTATAGAGAGACACGGCTTTTGTATTTTCTGCCTCCACCTCCAGGCGGAGTCTTACGACATCTTCTTCCCTGTTTTCTTCCACATAGCGCAGAAATTCACTTCCCAGCCCGCGAGAGCGGAACTTATCCACAATATAGAGCTCTTCCAGCCAATAGACAAAGCCTCCTGCCTCCTGGGAATAGCTCTTTGATACCAGAGCGTACCCCGCTGTCTGACCATCCGCCTCCAGAATATAGCCCTTAGAGTAAGCGCCGCTTCGCATACACTCCTCAAAGGTGCGCACAAAATGCGCATCCGGTATGGGATGCAGAACCGCCGGAGAGTGGTAAAAGTCGTGTGCCATTTTGATATAGGCCTCCCGGTCTCTTTCTTCCAGCGCGCGAATCATTCTTCTTCCTCCTTTGCCTCCATCGTCTGCGCGATGATATTTCGCATCATATCCTCCGACAACTGTCCCTGGACGTATCCATAGATATCCCCGTTTTTGTCAATCATAAAGGTGGTGGGATAGGCTGTGATGCCATAAGTCTGAAACACCTCAGCGCCTTTGTCCATCAATACAGGGTAGGTGTATCCCTGCTCCTCTAAAAAGGTTTTTATTCCCTCCTCGTCCTTTTCATTGCCGTATCCCGGCGCGGCAATCCCCAGGATTACAACCTCTGTGCTGCCGCTTTCATACTCCTCATACAACTTCTGGATATCCGGCATCTCTGCCCTGCAGGGCGGGCACCAGGTCGCCCAGAAGTTTAAAAATACAACTTTCCCCTCATAATCAGAAAGGCTGTGGCTCTGCCCGTACTGGTCTGTGAGGGTAAAATCATGCTGCTTTTTCTCAGTGCTGCCCTTCTCCTGCCCCTGGCTGTCCGCACCGTCTGACGGTGCTCCCTCAGACGCTTTGGAACCTCCGCTGTCAGCAGCACTGTCCTGTGTCTCTTTTGTGGCGCTGCCGTCCTCTTCTGTTCCCGGCTTTTCTTCTGTCTTCTCTGCCCTCTGTGCAGTCGTCCCGGAGAGATATCCGGTCAGCATGTTCATCTTCCCGGTAAAGAGCATAAGTCCCATGAGCAGCATCAGCACGCCCCCTGCCTTTACCGTATAGCGGACCACATTGCCATGTTTTTTGAAAAACGAAAGGACCCTCTCTGTAAAGATTCCCACTGCCAGAAATGGCAGCACAAAACCCAACGTATACACTCCGATGAGCAGAAATCCCATCCCTTTAGTACGCGCGCTTCCCGCCATCAGAAGGACGCTGGCAAGGACCGGTCCCACACAGGGCGTCCAGGCAAAACTGAATGTAAAGCCAAAAATCAGCGCGGTCACCGGGGACATGCCAAGCTTGTCCAGACGTAAGGGGATGCGGTGTTCATTTCCCAGCACCTTAGACTTTCCAAACACCCCTAACTGATAGAGTCCGAAAAGAATAATGATGATTCCTCCCGCCCTGGCAAAGAGCATCTGGTGCTCATGGAAAAAGCTCCCTGCCGCGGATACGCCGGCGCCCATCAAAAAGAACGCCGCGCTGATTCCCAGCACGAAGCACATCGTGTTTGTCAATAATCTCCCCCTGTGTCCTAAGAATCCTTCCCCCTCTTTCATCCCGCCGGATAAATACCCCAGATAGAGGGGAACCAGCGGAAGTACGCAGGGTGAGAAAAAGCTCAACAATCCCTGTATAAATACGGTAAATGCGGGGACACCCGCCTCCAGTTCAAACCCCATGCTGCCTCCTTTTTTTGAAAGTGTCCCCATTATATCATGATTTTTTCTGTCCGTGAAGCCCCCTTCTTTTTCACCCGCCGCGCCTCTTTTTTCACCCTTTTGCGGCGCAATGTCTGCTTTTGCGAGGCGCGGCGAAATTGTTTTTTTAGGTTACCTGCTATTTTACAATCTTATAGTACTCTCTGGATGTAACCCCGAAGACGATGATATAGAAGATAACAAATACCATCACCACCGCTCCCGTGCAGAGGGCAAAGAGCGGAATATTTGTCATATACATAATCTCCAGAAGCTTCGCCATCACCTTGAACGCCACCGCCAGATGGATGACTGCCGCTATGAGGGGCAAAAAGAACACCAGCAGCACCTGGCTCTTGATACAGCGTCTCACCGAGCGTTTATCCATGCCCACCTTCTGCATAATCTGGTAGCGCTCCCTGTCGCTGTAGCCCTCGGATATCTGTTTATAGTAGATGACAAGCACGGTCGCCATCAGAAACAGCGCGCCCACGAAAATTCCCAGGAAGAGGAAGCCGCCGTCGGATTTGTAGAAATTATCCCGTCTCTCCGAACGGATTTCGGTGTATGCCTGTTCCCCGTAATGTTCTGTGATTCTCGCAGAGATGCGCTCCATCGCCGCTTCCCTGTCCGCCTCCTTACCGGAGAGGTCAAAACGGACATTGTACTCCGGCTCATTTCCTCCTTCGTATCCATATCGCTGCATGAACTCGGTCACCTGCTGCATATCCGGCATGATGACATAGATATTTCGGATGACATTGGACATATTGGTGCGCTCCAGTTTCATCTTATCCAGGATTTCTTTGACCTTGTACGTGTGCTCCCCCATTTTCAGCGTGTCTTCTGTATATGCTCTGTCACTGGGACTGTAGATGAGCACCTCATCTTCCTCAAGCGCGGCATCCTCTCCCTGCAGCTGATTGTAATCCTCCAGAGGAATCATGATGAGCTGGCAATACCTCTCCTCCAGACTGGAGTAGCTCTGCGCGCTGCTGCTTAAGTCCACCTCAATCTCATCGGAGCCGTCAAAGAGAGCGGCAAGGCTTCCCGAGTAATAGTTCTCCTTATTTTCCACCTCAATTCCCGCAGCTTTTGTCTCTTCCTCAATGATTGTATCCAGCGTATCCGCCGTGGTCTCATCGGGCATATAGATATTGGTCTTAAACTCCGTGGGATACCGCACGGCGATGGCGTCCTCGATGCCTGCGTACAAGGAAATACTGATGGAGACAAGGACCAGCACGATGGTGCTCATGATACAGATATTGGCAAGCCCCACCGCGTTCTGCTTCATCCGGTAAATCATGCCGGAGACAGAGATAAAATGACGGGTCTGATAGTAAAAACCTTTCCGCTTCTTCAGCATCTTGAAAAAAGCGATGCTCCCCGCTATGAACAGACAGTAAGTACCGATGACAACGAGGATGACTGCAAAGAAAAACTTAGGGATGGCAGTCAGCGGCGCTTCCACCGTCAGAGCGATGCCATAGCCTCCCGACATACAGGCAACGCCGATGAGGACAAGCAGCCATTTGGTCTTCGGCTCCTTCTCCCCCGCGCTCCCGCCTTTTAACAATTCCACCGCGTTGACCCTGCTGACCTGGAACAGATTCATAAGGAGGGTCGCCGCGAAAATCAAAAGGAACAGGACTGCCCCCTGTGCCAGTGCGTAGGGCTCGATGGAATAGGAAAGAGGAACCGGGAAGTGAACCATCTTCAAAAGCACTAAGAACATCAGCTTTCCGAAGAGGATTCCCAGCCCCAGCCCGAAAACAAGACTTACCGCCGCTGTGATGAGAGTCTCGCAGACTTCCATTTTCGCCAGATTCCTCTTATCCATGCCCAGCACCTGGTAGACGCCGAGCTCTTTCTTCCTCTGCTTCACCAGGAAACTGTTGGTGTAGAACAAAAAGATTGCCGCGAACATCCCCGTGACGCTGACTGCCCAGCTTAATATCATCTTCAGGCTTTCCCCGCCGGGCATCTCATCCAATCCGCTGTTTCTGGCTATGGAGCTCAGGCAGTAGAACATCATAATGGTAATGATGCAGGTCAGCAGATAGGGAATATAGGTCTTGTGGTTTTTCTTCAGATTCGTAAATGCCAGCTTAAAATAGAATGTGCTACTCACGGGACTCACCCCCTGTGGAGAGTACCGTCAGCGCCGCGGTAATCTTCTGATACATCTCTTCATTGGTCTGATTTCCCCTGTAAATCTGATGGAAGACCTGCCCGTCCTTGATAAACAGCACCCTCTTGGCATTGCTCGCCGCCTTCACGCTGTGGGTCACCATGAGGATGGTCTGTCCGTTTTGATTAATCTGTGTAAAAAGATTTAACAGTTCATCCGAAGATTTGGAATCCAGTGCCCCGGTAGGCTCATCCGCCAGAATAATCTGCGGTTTCGTGATAAGCGCCCTGGCGACCGCCGCCCTCTGTTTCTGCCCGCCGGATACTTCATAAGGGTACTTTTTCAAGAGGTCCATGAGCCCGAGCTGTTTGGCAATGGGGAGCATCCTCTTATGCATCTCCTCATATTTCCTTCCCGACAGCACCAGGGGCAGATAAATATTGTCCTCCAGCGAAAAGGTATCCAGAAGGTTAAATTCCTGGAAGACAAAGCCTAAGTTCTGTCTGCGAAATGCCGCCATCTCCTTGTCCTTCACCTGGCTTAAGTCCCTGCCTTTTAAGTAGACCTTGCCGCTGGTCGGTTTATCCAGCGCCGCCAGGATATTTAAAAGCGTTGTCTTGCCGGAGCCGCTCTCTCCCATGATTGCCACATATTCCTGGGGCTCCACGGAAAAGCTGACATCCACAAGCGCCTGCACCTGGCTGCCTCCAAATCGTGTTGTATAAATCTTCTTTACATTTTTTACATCTAATAAAGCCATGTTTCTCCCGCCTTTCTTCATTTCTCCCCTTTATTATAGAAAAGCGGGCACATTCCCTGCCATAGCCTTCCCTTACAATTCTCCCTGCAATCCTTACATTTTTGTCATGTTTGGTTTGTCATACTTCTTATTCGAAATGGATTTCCCTGCGGGAGAGGTCGATGTACACCTTCGTCCCCTCTCCGGGCGTGGATGCGATGGATATGGTATGTCCCAGTTTTTCACAGATAGATTTGCACAAATACAGCCCGATACCTGTGGATTTCTTGTCCTGTCTTCCGTTGTAGCCTGTAAATCCTTTCTCAAACACTCTCGGCAAATCCTCCGCGCTGATTCCCATTCCCGTATCTTCTATCACCAGCGTATGTTTCGCGCCTTCCTCCATATAGATGGAAATCGCCCCTGACTTCGTATATTTCAGGGCGTTCGATAAAATCTGCTCCAGGACGAACACCATCCATTTCTCGTCTGTGAGCGCCATGGCATCGCCGGGTGTGTAGTTGAGTTTTATCTTTTTTAATATGAACATCTGGGAATATTTGCGCACCGCCTGCCGGATGAGGGTGTCCATCTTATACCAGCACAGCATCATATCAGAGGACATATCCTCCATGCGCAGGTATGTGAGCACCATGTCCACATACTGTTCCGTCTTAAACAGCTCCAGCTTCAGTTCTTTCTCTGCCGCCGCGCGCTCCTCCCTGCCTGCGTCCTGCATGGACTGCAAAATCAAGTTCATGGCAGCCAGAGGCGTTTTAATCTGGTGCGCCCACAGACTGTAGTAATCCTGCATCTCCTGGCGGCTTATGCGCATCCCGGACTCCAGAGATACTTTCTCCTCGTACAGCCTTAAGAGCACATCCTGGTAGCACTGCTCTGTCGCCTCCGCCGCTTTTGGCAGCTCCCCCATCTCTTCCGGCAGTGCCCTGACTGCCCGGGAGACCATATCAAAGTGTCTGCTGTAGCGGATGTATCCAAGCACCCCCGCCACCAGGAAGGCGAAGCTTAAGAGTAACACCAGGTAGGACAGGGCATCCGTCCTCACGCCGTACAGATATAAGACCAGATAGACAATCCCCGCAAACACAGGATAAAACACCATATTCCCTATGTTTTTCTTCAAATAAGACAGCCATACTTTCCTCATTCTATCAGATACCCAATCCCTTTCTTTGTCCGAATCAAATCTGCAAGCCCGATGTCCTCCAGCTTGCGGCGAAGCCTGGTGACGTTCACCGTCAATGTGTTGTCATCGATGAACTCATCGCTCTCCCAGAGCCTTAACATCAGTTCATCCCGCTTGACAATCTTTCCCGCGTTCTCCATCAGGACCTTTAAAATCTTAAAGTCATTCTTTGTCAGTTCTATCTTTTTATCCCCGTAGGTCACCGTGGCATCTCCCAGATTTAAAAACAGACCGTTGCGCTCTAATATATCCACCTTTCCCTGGAAGGAATACGCCCTGCGCAGAAGCGCCTGTATCTTGGCAGTCAACACATTTAAATCAAAGGGCTTCTCCACAAAATCATCCCCGCCCATGTTCATCGCCATGACAATGTTCATATTGTCTCCCGCGGAGGATAAAAAGAGAATCGGCACCTTGGACACCTTGCGTATCTGTGTACACCAGTGGTATCCGTTATAAAACGGCAGCAAAATATCCATCACCACCAAATCCGGAGCACACGCGGCAAACTCTTCCATAATATTCCGGAAATCCTGCGCCGCGCAGACCGAATAATCCCATTTTTCCAGATGGCTGCTCACATTTTTCGCGATGGTCATATCGTCTTCCACAATAAAAATTTTATACATACACGCCTCCCACTTTGCGCCCACCCGAAGGGCTCTTTGTTTTACAGGAAATTCGCAGGAATATCCTGTAAAGCAAGAATCTGTTCTACATTATACCCCATCCTGACCGGAGCTGTCAGCGCTGTTTTAAAATTTTTTCAAATATGTATTGACATTATATATTATATTAAATATAATATGCTTATAAAATATATATAAATATTTCAGACATATATATTTCATCAACGTGCTGTCTCATTCACTTTCAGCATGATTACTGCCCTCTTTTTACAAGGGCATAGAAAGGAGCAAATAGCCATGACATTTACCTTAAATGCACCTATGCTTGATTTTCTCGTCTTGTCTGTCATTGCCAGGGAAGATACCTACGGCTACCAGATTAGTCACATCATCAAGCGTGCTTCCAACATGAAGGACTCCGCCCTCTATCCGATACTAAAGAGGCTCCAGGAGGGCGCCTATGTGGAAGCTTATGACCAGCAGTATCAGGGGCGCAACCGCAAATACTACACCATCACGGACCGCGGAATCGCCTATCAGAAGGAACTGCTCAAGGAATGGGAAGAATACAAGGCAATCATCGATGATATCATAACAGGAGGGATTTCTAATGACGAAAAATGAATATATGAGAATATTGTCCCGGAAGCTGCGCCGTCTTCCGAATGAGGACTACGACAGGGCGCTCGCCTATTTTGAAGAATATTTTGAAGAAGCCGGACTGGAGAATGAAGCTCAGGCAATCGCCGACTTAGGCTCCCCTGAGGAGGCGGCAAGAGAACTCATCATGAACTTGGCGGAGCAGAATATCGAAGAGCCGCCAAAGACGGTGAAAAAGGGATTCTCCGCCATCTGGGTAGGTATCCTGGGTGTCTGCGCGGCGCCCATCGCGCTCCCGGTGGCATTTGCCTTAATCGTCACCATTGCGGTCCTTATCTTCTGCCTGTTTGCCGTACTGTTCTGCCTGGTCATCTGCGCAGCGGCCATCGCGGCAGCCGGGGCACTGACCATTGTGGGAGGCATTTTCCTCTTATTCAAGGCATTTCCGGATGCGCTCTGCAACTTAGGAATCGGCATCTTTGCCCTGGGCGCAGGCACCCTGTCCGTATACGGCTCCATTCTGTTTTTCAAATGGTGCTTAAAGAAAACAACCTGTTCACTTGGAAAAATTACAAAAGGGGGACGTAAAAAATGAAAAAAACGACAAAAATCCTTCTTCTGATTTCCTGCATCCTCATGGGAGCGGGCATCATCCTTGCAGGCATCGGATTTGCGATAGGAGGCATCCCCGGCATCTCCATCACCGGCAAAGGAATTTCCTCGGCTTCCACCAGTGAGAACTATGCGTTTGCCAAGACGGAGCTCTCCGATTTTCACAATATAAGTATCGATATCTCCTCCATGGCAGATATCAGACTCATGCCTTCAGCGGACGAACATTTCTATGTAGAATATCTGCTGGACGGGGTCTATAACGAGCCCCGCTGTGAGGTAGCGGACGACACCTTCTATCTGGAACAGACCGGTGCCTCTGCCTCCTTTATCAGCTTCGGTACGGGCTTTTATATGACAGATGCAGGGAAAGAACCTTACTGTACGCTCTATGTACCGGAAGGAACCGTGTTTCACAATATCACGGTGAACAATGACTCCGGCAACTTCCGCGCCGAATCCATAGAGGCGGACAATGCGGAGCTTCACTTAAACTTCGGGAATCTCACCATGGAGGACTGTTCCTTTGAAGAGCTGGCGATTGAAGCGGATTCCGGCGATATCACCGCGGCAAATGTCCTCGCGGACACCCTGACTGTCTCCAACAATTTCGGGGACTCTACGTTTGAGAACTTCACCGGCAAAAAAGTGACCGCAGACATCGACTCCGGCGATTTCTATATGGAAGCAAGAAACCTTGACTCCTTTACCGGAGAAAATGATTTCGGCAATACGACCCTTTTGCTCCCAGATACCCTTGAGGAGTACACCTTCGATGTCTCCACAGACTTTGGCAGCATAACACTCCCCAAAAACGCACCCGGCTTCTACCACGAGGATTTCGGGGAAGAAATCTACCAGTCCGACGGCAACAGCACAAAGACCATACAGATTACCGTGGACTCCGGCGATATCGAGATAGGTTCCTTTACAGAATCATAAAGACTGAACCTAAAAAGGAGGGGAAGCTTCGCCTAACGGCTCAGCTTCTCCTCCCATTCTTTTTCCCTGAATCCGACCAGCACCTCATCTTCTGTCACCACAATGGGGCGCTTTACCAGCATCCCGTCGGTGGCGAGCAGGGCAATCTGTTCCTCCTCGCTCATATCCGGCAGTTTTTCTTTCAGCTTCATTTCTTTGTAGAGCATCCCGCTGGTATTGAAAAACCGTTTCAGCGGAAGTCCGCTCTTTTTATACCACATTTCCAGTTCTTCAGCGGATGGGTTCTCCGTCTTGATGTCTCTTTCCTCATAGGCAAAACCTTTCTCCTCCAGCCATTTTCTCGCCTTCTGGCAGGTGCTGCATTTCGGATAGCATACAAACAGCATGTTTTCTCCTTTCCGACAGCGCGAAATACGCTCTGTCTTTTACCATTGTATGGCTCTACTATAATCTATTTTTTACGTATTCACAAGCCTGCTGTTACTATTCACAGCCACCCCATGCGCACTCGTCGCATCTTCGATGCTCCAGTCCCGCTCCTTACGGAGCTAAGCCTGCTGCAAATTCTTGTACGAAAACCCGTACCTGTCTTGTCAAATCTTCCTTTTGTGATAAAATAGATGCGGAACAAAGTGGGCAGGCCCACTTCAGCTCCCTGCCCGAAGGGCTTTTTATTGTATTAGGAAGCAAAGTTTCCTATGCAACAAGAAAAAAGGAGGAACCCCAATATGTACAATTACAGAAAAATCACAGATGATTTATACTGGGTGGGCGGCAATGACCGGCGCCTGGAACTATTTGAAAATATTTTTCCGCTCTCAAACGGAGTCTCCTACAACTCCTATCTGCTGATGGATGAAAAAACCGTCCTTCTAGACACGGCGGATGCCGCCATCGGCAGGCAGTTTCTGGAAAATGTTGCGGCAGCTTTAGATGGGCGCTCTCTGGACTATCTGGTGGTAAACCACATGGAACCGGACCACTGCGCTCTCATCGAAGAGCTCCTGCTTCGCTACCCCAACCTTCAGATTATCGGCAATGCCAAGACCTTCCCGCTCATCAGCCAGTTTTACGATACAGACCTGGAGGGAAAGACCATTACAGTAAAGGAAGGCGAGAGCATGAATTTCGGCAAACACACCCTTCACTTTGTGATGGCGCCTATGGTGCACTGGCCGGAAGCCATGATGACCTACGATGAGACAGACCGCATTCTCTTCTCCGCCGATGCTTTCGGCACCTTCGGTGCGTTAAATGGCAATCTTTTCAGCGATGAAATTAATTTTGACCGCGACTGGCTGGACGAGGCCAGGCGTTACTACACGAACATTGTCGGAAAATACGGCATGCAGGTACAGAATGTCTTAAAGAAGGCAGCTTCCCTTGACATTTGCATGATTTGCCCCTTACACGGGCCCATCTGGAGAGAAAACCTCTCCTACATCCTGGAAAAATACGACCTCTGGAGCAAATATGAGGCGGAGGAAAAAGGTGTCATGATTGCCGCTGCTTCCATGTACGGGAACACGGAAAACATGGCGGAGGTATTCGCATCCATGCTGGCGGAAGCCGGGGTAAAAGACATCCGCTTCCACAATATCTCCAAGACCCACGTATCCGAGCTCATATCGGACACCTTCAAGTACAGCCACATTGTACTCGCCGCTCCCACCTACAACAATGGACTCTATCCGCTGATGGCGAATTATGTGGAAGATATGAAAGCGCTGGCAGTGCAGAATAAGACCTTTGCGGTACTTGGAAACGGAAGCTGGGCTCCCCAGTCCGCCAAACTGATGGAGGCTTCTTTAAGTGAGCTGAAAAATGTCCGTCTCCTGACAGAGAACACCGCTATCAAATCTTCCTTAAAGGAAGGTCAGCTTGAGACGCTCAAGGATTTGGCGGAAAGAATTGCAGGCGAAATTCGGGGAACCGTGATATAATAGACGTCATACACAAAGGAGGAGGTTATTATGAAGTTAGTCATTACCATGAGCCGCCGTTTTGGGACCGGAGCCAGCCTCATTGCCGAGGAGCTCTCCAGACGGCTTGACATCCCTGTTTATGATAAGGCGTATATCGAGCAGCAGATAAACGACCACCTGTATGAGAGTGAGGCGCAGGCGATACGCAAGCTTGCGGAGCAGCCCTGTATCATCCTCGGGCGCTGTGCTTCTGACATCCTCAAGGATAGGCTGAATGTCCTGAACATTTTTGTATGCGCGGACAAAGAAGACCGCATACAGCGTATTATGAAGCTGCAGTCACTGGACTACGACCAGGCAAAAGCGCTGGTGGAATCCACAGATGCAGAGCGTGCCGCCTACTATTATGAGCACACGGGGAAGACCTGGGGTGATGTAAATGATTACCACATGATTCTTGACACCTCCCAGTTAGGTGTTGACAACTGCCCGGACATCCTTATGCACTATTTCGAGAAACTCGAATACATATAATACAAGAATTCACGCAAAATGCCGGAAGGCTGGAAATCCCCGTGGGAAGCCCCGCCTTCCGGCATTTTCTCTGTGCTTTTTTGCGCGATTTTTATCCCTATCTTCTTCCTCAAACGCCGCAATCAAGCATGTTATTTCATTTCCATATTGTTGAATACGTCCCGTTTCACTTCTTTGTTCTGGTGCGCCACGATTGTCGTGCACACCGCATCTCCCGTAATGTTCACCGCCGTCCTCGTCATATCCAGGATTCGGTCGATTCCCATAATCAAAGCGATGCCTTCCACCGGAAGTCCCACAGATTGAAATACCATGGAGAGCGTGATGAGCCCCACACTCGGCACTCCTGCCGTACCAATGGAAGCAATCGTAGCTGTAGCGATGACCGTGATGTAATCCGCAGGTGTCAGCACTATCCCGAATGCCTGCGATACGAACACCACAGCTACCCCCTGCATGATTGCGGTACCGTCCATGTTCACTGTAGCGCCCAGAGGAATGGTAAAGGAAGATATTTTCCGCGAAACCCCCATCTTCCGCTCCAGCGTCTCGATGGAGAGCGGGATGGTCGCGTTGGATGTCGCCGTAGAAAAAGCAAATCCCATAACCGGCAGGAACTTTTTGACAAACCGCACAGGATTGAGTCCCGTAAATATCTTCAGCAAAATCTGATAGACTCCGAATCCCTGTAAAAACAGCGCCAGAAATACGGCGAGCATATACTTCAGCATAGGGACAAAGGCATCAAAGCCAATCCCCGCAAACGTTTTGGCAATCAGACAGAAGACGCCCAGGGGAGCTGCTTTCATAACTGCCATAGTCATATCCATCATCAAATCATTGCACTGACTGAAGAACTGCGCCACATTGTCCGCTCTCTCCCCTCTCTTCGCGAGAAGGATTCCCACGAACACTGCAAAAAAGATAATCTGCAGCATATTGCCCTCCGCCAGTCCCTGGATGGGATTTTTAGGAATAATGTCCAGAAGCGTATCCGCGAAGCTCACCGACTCTGCTGCCGCCGTATTTCCCTGTTCCACGCTGCTGATATCCAGCCCGATTCCCGGATTGATGAGATTGGCCACGACAAGCGCCAGCGTAATCGCCGCTGCAGTGGTAAACAAATAGAACACAATGGTCCTTACGCCCACCTTACCCAGTGTCTTTGTATCTCCAATCGCCATACTGCCGCAAATAAGGGAACAAAACACCAACGGGACCACCAGCATCTGCATGGCGCGCAGAAATCCATTTCCGACTACATAGAATATCCCGTTTATGATGATAGTATCACGCACATAGCCGTCGGGCACCAGATAGTGGAGGGTGATTCCCGTCGCTGCGCCCAGGAGCAGGCTGATGAAAATAATCGTTGTAAGTCCAAGTTTCCGTCTTTCTCTCTTCGCTCTTTTTTCCATCCTGCACCTCCTTCTATCTGTTGTCCTCTATATACTCTTTCAGCGCGCTCTCCCAGTCTGCCGGAACCTTCATCCTGCACATGCGCAGCATCAGATTATCCAGCACCGTATAGCCCGGTCCTTTTTCCCCCACTCTTAATGTCTCCCGTTTTACCGGAATAATGCCTTTATCCGAAACTCCGAGCAAGCCTGCTATTTTAACTGCCAACTCATAACGGCTGACACATCTGCCGGTACACACCGCATGATAGATGCCTTCCTGCTCCTGACGCACCAGCTCAAGGAGCACATTGGACACTTCCCTGGCACTGGTGGGGCAGGCATACTCATCCTCCGCCGCCTGAAAGGTCTCTCCTTTCTTTAATTTCTCCATCACTGTATTCACAAAATTGTTTCCGCTTTTTCCGTACACCCAGGAGCTGCGGATAATCAGATGTTTGGGCGCCAGCTCCTTCACAAAATTTTCCCCGGCAAGCTTGGATTTTCCATACACAGTCACCGGATTGGGCGTATCAAACTCATGAAAAGCCTGCTCTGTCTCCGAGAAAAAGATGTCATCCGTAGACAACTGGATGATTCTGGCATCAATCTTTCTGGCAATAGCGCTTAAATTGCGCGCGCCCAGCGCATTCACGCGGTATGCCTCCTCCACATTCTTCTCGCAAAGTCCTGCATCCGTCAATCCCGCGCAATTGATAATCGTATTAGGACGGTTCCTGCTCCCGAAAAGCTTCACTTCATTCTCATCGGTGATATCCAGCTCTTCCCTATCCGTCTCAAACAACTCTACTTCCCGCATATCCAATGCATCGCGTATCATGGTGCCAATGCGCCCTTTTGCGCCCACCACCCAAATTTTTCCAAAATCGTATCCCATTTTTATCCTCCTTTTTATAAAATCCCCCCTTATCTTGATGGCATACAGGCAGTTTTTAAAGCACTGCTCTTGCCTCTGCCTCAGCCACAGCCGTTTTAACGGCAAAAACTGCCCGAAGCCACAGGCTTATGTCTGTGTATCCGGGCAGTCTTCATCCCTACACTAAATTTTTAATCCATATATTCTTCCTCACTCACAGTGATGGTCACGCCCTGGTCCTCAAAGTCCACTTTCTTCCACACACCATTATGCACCTTGATATCCGCTTTCTCGCGCCATCCTTCTATCAGGGAATCATACTGGTCCTGCTTTCTCTGCTCCACAATGGACTCTTTCTCTGTATCTGTTGCCGCTCTGTCCAAAAGGCTTGTGAGTTTCGCCACATAGATGCCGCTCTCCGTCTCCACCGGACCGGCGATGTCTCCCTCGTTTTCCAAAGCGTCCACCGCTGCGACCAAGTCCTCATTGGGGCTTACAGACTCCGAATCAAAAGTCGCTGTCTGCACTTCAAGTCCTGCATTTGCCGCCGCTGTATCCATATCTTTTGCCGCATCCGCGTTTACGTTGTCCGCAAACTCCTGCGCCGTGGTCTTTAATGCCTCCTTCTCCTCATCCGTCAGAGTCACGGAATTTCCGCTCTCATCTGTGGTCGTATAGGAGAAAAGCACATACTGCATACTCTTCTGAGCTGCCTCCTCATCGGAGACCTCCGTATCCACGTCCGCGGTCATCGCCTCCTGCATCCGGACCTCTATCGTCATAAGCTCCAGAATCTTCTGTACATTCTTCGTATAGCCGGAGACCATCTCTTTGTCCTCCAGACTGTTGTCCTCATCAAAGATACCTGCCGCTTTCTCAATCGCCTTTTTATCATCTTCGGAGATACTGATTTCGTATTCCCCCGCGTGCTGGGAGAGAAGATACATATTCTCCAAATCTGTGAGAATCCGCTCTTTCGTCGTATCCTCCATGGTCTCATCCTCCCCGGCTTCCTGCGTCCACATCGTATCCACAGTCATCCCCAGCATACTCGCGTAATATGTCTCATACTGCGCCTGCTGCATCCTCGCGTAAAAGTTTGCAACACCCAGTGTAATCTCTTCGCCGCCCACTTCTGCCACCACGGCATCGTCTGAGTTTCCG
>OGQQ01000250.1_pt1 | contig 57019 bp, 46 predicted proteins | sample 1553281 | NCBI WGS metagenome assembly OGQQ01 (sample SAMEA2579937, study PRJEB22360) | human gut metagenome | biome: human gut; feature: human-associated habitat; material: faeces | place: Denmark | collected 2008/2010 | reverse complement strand
CGATGCCGACATCGATCCGGCCGCCGTTTTTGTAGATATTCCAGCCGCTTCCGTCCGCGCGCTTCTTGGCATCGATTGCCACCACCACGCACTGGCTCCCGAATTTATCCGCCGCCTCTCGTATGAGTCCGGGCGTGTTGATGGCGGAGGAATTGATAGAAATCTTATCCGCCCCTTCTCTCAACAGAGCGCGGAAATCATCCACTGTGCGGATACCGCCGCCCACTGTAAAGGGGATGAAGACACACTGCGCCACCTTGCGCACCATGTCCACCACCGTGGCGCGGGCATCGGAAGAAGCTGTGATATCCAGAAATACCAGCTCGTCCGCTCCCGCCTCATCGTAGGCTTTGGCAATCTCCACCGGGTCTCCCGCATCCTTTAAATCCACGAAATTGACACCTTTTACTACCCTTCCCGCATTGACATCCAGGCAGGGGATTATCCTCTTTGTAAACATAACGTACCTCCTAATCCAGCTCCACGAAATTTTTTAGTATTTTAAGCCCTGCCGTGCTGCTCTTCTCCGGATGGAACTGGCAGGCAAACAGGTTATCCTTCTCCACAGAGGCATGGATTTCCACACCATAGCGCGTGGAGGCTTTCACGATACTCTCCTCCTGCGCTTCCAGATAATAGGAGTGCACAAAATATACATATGTATGTTCATCTATTCCCCGAAACAGTCTGCCCTCATTCTGCAAATGCAGGCTGTTCCAGCCCATATGTGGAATCTTAAGTCCTTCCGCCTGGGGAATCCTAAGAATCTTTCCTTTTAAAAGTCCAAGTCCGGCTACCCCCGGCGCCTCCTCGCTGCTCTCAAATAGGAGCTGCAGCCCCAGACAGATTCCCAGAAAGGGGGTCTTCTTATCCGCCACCTCTTTCATCACCTTATCCAGCCCGGTACTTCTAAGCTTTTCCATGGCATCACCGAACGCCCCAACCCCCGGGAGAATGACCTTATCTGCTTTTAAAATTGCTTCCGCCTCCCCGGTCACTGTCACTTCCTGTCCCAGGTGAAGGAGCGCTTTTTCCACGCTCTTTATATTCCCCGCATCATAATCAACAATTGCTATCATAACCTTTCTTCCCCTTCCTTTTCTTCGCCGCAGTCTCCACATCCGGCATCCAGTTCAAACCAAAATTCCACGCCATTATCAAAATTCTGCACCCCATACGCCTGATGGAACGACTCCATGATTGCCTTGACGATGGAGAGCCCGATTCCGTTGCCGCCGTATTCTCTAGTGTGCGCTTTATCCACTTTATAAAATTTATCCCACAATTTTGATAAATCTTCTTCGGGAATCGCCCTGCCGCTGTTGAAGACCGTCACTCTCACCACATTTCCCTTCGGTATCACGCGAATCTCAATGCGCTTTTCATTGTCCACATGGTGAACCGCGTTGGTGAGATAATTGCGCACCACCTGTTCGGTCTTAAATTCGTCCGCCCACACATACAGCGGACCCTCAGCAATAAAGTCCACCTTCGCCTCCGCCTGCTGGATAAGGATATCGCAGCTTGCCAGGACGCCCTGTATCAAACCTACCAGGTCAAAGCGGTCAAACTCCACTTCATCATTGCCAAATTCCAATTGATTGAGAGTCAGAAGATTTTTCACCATCTGGTTCATCTTCCCTGCCTCATCCATGATGACATCGCAGTAAAATTCCCGGCTCTCCGGGTCGTCATTGACCCCTTCTTTAAGCCCTTCCGCATACCCCTGTATGAGGGCGATGGGCGTTTTGAGCTCGTGGGAGACATTTCCCAGAAATTCATTGCGCATGTCCTCTATCTTTTCTTTCTGTTCAATATCTTTTATGAGTTGATTGTTGGCGCTCTTCAATTCAGAGATGGTTTTCTCCAACCGCCTGGACATCGTATTAAAGCTCTCTCCCAGCGCATCGATTTCCCTGCTGCCGCCGTCTTTGTATCTGGCGTCAAAGTCCAGATTCGCCATTCTCCTGGACAGTCCTGCCAGAGCCAGTATGGGTTTGGTTATCTTTCTGGAGAAAAACCACACGAGCAGAGCACCCAGCACCAATCCCGACAATCCCATGTATATGAGGAACTTATTCGCCAGTCCCGCGCTCTCGCGGATACTCTCCAGCGGCGTACGCATAGTAAAAAAGGAACCGTCCGAAAAATATCCCCACATCTCCAGGTAGTCGGTTTTATTCATAGAATCCGTTGCCTTTAAAATCTGGTATTCCTCTGTGCTCAGCAGAACGACTCCGTCATCCTGGTTCTTGTCAAAGAAATACCCCAGCATTCTGCCAAAGAGAAGCCCTCTCTCATCCTTGATGGTGGAAAAGATGAGATTTCCTCCTGCGGTATCCATGATGGAAATATCAATATTCGTCTTCTCGGTCTGGTTCAAAACCTCATTTTTTACGCTGTCAGATGTAAAATTCCCATCCGAAAGCGCGCCGTCAATCGCCTCGTATGTCTCCACCAGGTCATCTTCCTTGTGAGAGACATAATATCTGCCGAGGAAACGGCTGTTGATAAACAGCATCCCCGCCATGATACACACAATCAGACCGATAAAAACAGCAGTTATCTGCGTTCTGATGGACCATTTCATTGCTCTACCTCGAATTTATAGCCCATGCCCCAGATTGTATGGATATATTCGCCCCTGTCTCCCAGCTTACTCCTTAGCTTCTTCACATGGGTATCAATGGTGCGGGCATCTCCAAAATAATCATAGTTCCACACATTATTCAAAATCTTTTCGCGGGAGAGCGCAATCCCCTGATTTTCCATAAAATATGTCAAAAGTTCAAATTCCTTAAAACTCAGTTCAATGGGCTCGCCGTCCATCTTGACGATATGCGCCGATTTGTCCAGCACAATCCCCCCTGCTTCCAGAAGTTCTCCCTCCACTGTGCCGCGGGTACGCCTTAAGATTGCCTCCACCCGGGCAACAAGGATTTTCGGGCTGAAGGGCTTGGAGATGTATTCGTCCACGCCCAATTCAAACCCCTGCAGTTCATCTCTCTCCTCCGAGCGCGCGGTGAGCATGATAATGGGGACTTTTGATGTCTCCCGAATCTCGCGGCATACCTGCCATCCGTCCATCTTCGGCATCATGACATCCAATATAATAAGAGAGAGGTCTTTTTCTGCGTAGAAGATATCCATGGCTTCCACTCCGTCCCCGGCTTCCAGCACGCCATAGCCCTCCCGCACGAGAAAATCCTTTACCAGCTTGCGCATTCTGCTTTCATCATCCACAACTAAAATCTTTGCTTTTTCCATATGTTCCACCGGTATTCCTTTCATCACTTTTGTCACCCATCATAGCAGGAAAATATGACAATCCTGTGAAAAACCCGGCAACAGTTCAGCCACGCAGTATATTTTTAATAAAGACGAGAGCTGAACTGTCTCAAAACCATCCATATTCCTGCTATTCCACACTCTTCAGTGATTCTACCATGTCAATCTTTCTGAGTTTAAAATACATCACACCGTTTACAAAGAAGGAAAATGCCAGTGTGATAAGAAAACTGAAAATGAAACTGCTGACATCAATGTTCCTTCCGAACATAACGGACTCAATCTCCACTGTCACGATGATAAACTGATGCAGAATCCTTCCCAGTATCATCCCGAACAGACCGCCAATCAATGTGAGGATGATATTTTCCCGGTACACATATGCGCTGACCTCATTGTCGTAAAAGCCCAATACCTTCAGTGTGGCAAGCTCCCGCTTTCGCTCCGTGATATTGATATTGTTCAGGTTGTACAATACCACAAAGGCGAGCATGCCTGCCGATATCACCAGTACCACAATCACAATATCCAGACTGCTCAGCATGTCCCCAATCTGGTCCTCAATATCCGTTGTATAGCTCGCGCTGAGAGCGCCCGGTTTTTCCAGGAGCTCTTCCCCGACTTTACGTATCTGCTCCATCGTTCTGTCCTGTGTCCTGTAATACACAGCATTGTACTCCGGCTCCTTGCCGTAGAGTTCCTCATACAGCGGCTCTGTCATATACAGGTAATGCTCCATATAATTCTCACAGATGCTCTCTATCCTGACCTCAATCTTACCTTTCACATCGTCCTGTATCCAGATGGTATCCCCTGCCTTGACATCCAGCGCCTTTGCCATCTTCTCTGTCAGAATGACGCCGCTGTCATCTAATTCATATCTTTCCCCTGTCACACGGTCTTCAAACGTCACAAGTTCTGAAAAATCTTCTGTATTTTCCGGGACATTCAGATACACATTTCCATGATTGTCTCCCTTTTCCACTGTCACCTGAATCAGAAGATTCCTCGCCATGTCCTCCACGCGTTCATCCTGTTTCATGATGTCACAGACTTCTTCCCGCTCCTCATCGGAGGCACTCTCATTGACGATGATATTGCCGTCATAATCCTGAATCTTCTCATACTGAAGGATTCCGATATTAAAGATGGAGTCCTGAAGCCCGAATCCCACAAGAAGGAGCGCCATGGAGCCGCCTATCCCGAAGATGGTCATAAAGAAGCGCTTCTTGTAGCGCATAAGGTTGCGCACCGTAGCCTTCCAGATAAAACTCAGGCGTTTCCACACAAACGGCACTCTCTCTAAAAGGACCCGCTTTCCCTGTTTCGGCGCCGGAGGCCGCATAAGCTCCGCCGCCTGCTCCCGAAGCTCCCGGAAACAGGAGAAGAAAGTCGCCCCGATGGTACATGCCAGCGCCGCTGCCGATGCAGCCGCCGCATATCCCAGATTATAGGGAACCACTACAACGTCCATGTGCGTATACATGATACCGTATGCCGTGATAATGATATAGGGCAGAACCTTTTCACCAAAGAGCACGCCCAGCGCGCATCCGCCCACTGTGGCGAGACAGGCGTAGCCCAGATATTTGCCGGCAATCGCGTGTCTTACGTACCCCAGCGCTTTGAGCGTACCGATGAGGGTCCGCTGTTCCTCCACCATGCGGGTCATGGTTGTCAAGCTCACCAGAGCCGCCACTAAAAAGAACAGCACCGGAAATACTTCTCCAATGGCTTTCATCCGGTCCGCGTTGTCCCCATACCCCGAATAATCGGTGATGGCATCGTCTCTGTCGTTTATGTACCACTCGGCATGTTCAATTTTAGAAATCTCATCCTCCGCATCCAGTATCTTCTGCTCGGCATCTGCCAGTTCCGTCTGCGCCTCTGCCTCTGCTTCCGCGTAGCCCACCCAGCCATCCGCCAGTTCTTCTTCCTTCTGCGTAATCTCCGACTGCGCAGCGGCAAGCTGCGACCTGCCTGAAGCAATCTGCGCCCAGCCGTTGTCAATCTGGGTCTGTCCGCTCTGTATCTGAACCCAGGCGGAGTCAATCTCCGACTGACCGGCAGCAAGCTGTGTCATATAGTTATCTACGCTCTGAAGCGCCTGCTGTAAATACTGGGCATCAAACTGTGCGGGAAATGCACTGTCCAATTCCGCCTTTGCCGCTGCCTTCGCCGCCGCTTTCGCTTCCTCGCTGTTTATCTGGGCGAGCATTGCCTCACTCGTCTTAAGCTGTGCCTGAAGCTGCGCCATCTCCGGCGTATTGTAAGCCTCATCACCCAACTGCTCCACCAAATCCTCGATAGCGCTCTCCAACTGACCGATGGTCGCCTCAAGCTGCCCCGCCTGATTAGCAAGTTCGGTCTCCGCCGCTGTGTACGCCTGTGCAAGCGCCGCGTCATATGCCTGGGTGTACGCAGCCTGATAGGTCTCGTCCTTTGTGATGGTTCCCGCTTCTAAAGATGCCTTCTGCGTTTCCAGCGCCGCCAGCGCCTCATCGAGCTGTGTCTGCCTGGATACCAGCTCTGCCTTGCCGCTGTCCAACTCCGCCTGGCTGGAAATCAATTCGTTTTCCGAGGCGGCAAGCTGACTTAAGGAACTCTCTATCTCTGCCTTGGCATTATCAATCTGTGTCTGGCCGTCCTCCAATTGCTGTTTCGCGTCCGCAAGCTGTGTCTCCACCTCTGTCTGGGCATCCTCGAACTCTTCCTTTGCATCCGAAAGCTCCGCGTTCGCCTCGTCTATGATTTCCTGATACCGCGCATCCTCGCGCTCCTCCCGGATAGCTTCCACATGGTCCATGACCTCGCCGACTCGCTCATCGTACGCCTCGGTGAAAGCTGTCAATGACTCTGCTCCCTCTACGCTGGCATAAATCTCTGTATACACATCAAGACAAAAACTCTTTGCAGGCACGCTGGCAAACCCTTCCACGCTGCCCGTACCGATGGTGCTGTTTCCTCTTTGAAGCGCAATATAGCAAGGGCTGCTGACAGCCCCCACCACTGTGAAAGTATCCGTCTTCAAAGTATCTGTGATATCACCGTCCGTGCCAGAACGAAAAGAAATCTCATCGCCTACTTCATAGCCTTCATCCGCCATAAAGTCTATATCCAGCACACACTCATTCTCCGCTTCCGGAAGCCGCCCCTCTTCCACAACTACCTGGTTCATCGTCGGCAGGATAGAAGAAATATGTATCACGCTCTCATTTTCGCCGCTCGTGCAGAGCGCATCCACTGAATAGCCGCCTTCCACACTCTCTATGCCTTCCACTTTTTCAAGTGCCTGTATGTCACTGTCTGTCAGCCCCAGAGTACTGATAACCTGGATATCCATCAGGTTCTGCCTGTCAAAATACGCATCCCCTGAGATACGCATGTCCGGTTCCGCTGCCCGGATTCCCGAAAAGAATGCCACCCCAATTGCCACGATAAAAAAGATGGAGAGAAAGCGTCCCAGGCTTCGGCGGATTTCCATATAAAAGTCTTTCCGCAATGCTTTTCTGCTCATGTTATCAACCTACCATTCGATTTCATCTATTGACATCGGATTATCATTCGTCTTCATCTCTGACACTTTTCCGTTCTTAATCTTTATCAGACGGTCCGCCATAGGAGCCAGAGCCGAATTGTGCGTAATGACAATGACCGTCATGCCCCTCTCCCGGCACATATCCTGCAGAAGCCTTAAAATCGCTTTACCTGTATTGTAGTCCAGCGCCCCCGTAGGCTCATCGCACAGCAGAAGCTTAGGATTCTTCGCCAATGCTCTCGCAATAGATACTCTCTGCTGCTCCCCGCCGGATAACTGGGCGGGAAAATTGTCCATACGTTCTTCCAATCCCACTTCCCGCAGAACTTCCTTCGCATCCAGAGGCTCCCTGCAAATCTGCAGGGCAAGCTCCACATTTTCCAGCGCCGTCAGGTTCGGCACCAGATTATAAAACTGGAAGACAAACCCGATGTCTTCCCTGCGATATCCTGTGAGCTGTCTCGCCGTGTATTTTGTGACCTCGTCTCCGTCCACAATGAGACTCCCCGATGTCGCCGTATCCATGCCCCCCAATATATTGAGCACCGTCGTCTTCCCGGCGCCGCTGGGACCCACAATCACGACAAACTCACCCTTATTAATGGCAAAATTGATTCCATCTGCTGCACGTATCTCCACTTCGCCCATTTTGTATATCTTTGTGATGTTCTGAAGTTTTACGAAATTCTCCATATGCTTATCCCCTGGTAAAATATTGTGCAGCACGGCAAAGTTTCACCGTGCCTGTATAATTTTTATTATAGCATGTTGCACATGCGAATTGATGGAATTTCATATTATTTTAATACTTTTTTGGCGGCATCGAGCCAAGTGCACAGTGTAATTTGCGGACGCTGCACTCTGAACTGCTGCCTTTTTTCGTTTCAGGGTTCCTTATACGGCTTACCTATTTTGTCTTAGGATTTAATCTCACCGCTTTTCTAAACAGCACCAGTCCAATCAAAAACATCACAGAGAGCGCGCTCACTCCGACATTTACACTCCCGCTCATCTGGCTCATGACGGAGACAAGAACCGTGCCGAATACCGAAGCACCCTTCCCGCAGATATCATAGATTCCAAAGTATTCCCCCGATTTCTCCGCGGGGATGATTTTCGCGAAATAAGAGCGGGATAATGCCTGAATCGTGCCCTGGAACATTCCCACCAGTACCGCCAGTATCCAGAAATCCACTTCCGAATCCAGCCAGTATGCATAGACGGCGATGCAGAAATAGGCGCAGATACAGATACTGATAATCTTCGCCGGAGATATCCGCTTCGCCAGCCGTCCGAAAATCAGTACGCACGGGAACGCCACAATCTGGGTCACAAGAAGCGCCAGCAACAGCGCGTTACTGTCAAGTCCCAGCGCCTCCCCGTAAGCGGTCGCCATATCAATCACCGTATACACACCGTCGATGTAGAAGAAAAAAGCAAGCAGAAACACAAAAATCTGTTTGTTCCCTGCGATTTCCTTTAAGGTGCTTCCCAACCTGCCAAAGCTCTCTCTCACAACATGATTGCCCGCCTCCGCAAAATATCTCTGACGGTAGGATTTCAAAAGAGGCACTGAGGACAGGCTCCACCATACAGCGGTGATGAGGAAGGCAATAATCATGGAAGCCTGTGCTCCCAGACCAATCTTTCCTCCCCCAAGCACGACCAAAAGGCTGGCGGCAAAGGGGATACAGCTCCCTATATAGCCCCAGGCGTAACCGGAGGAGGACACCCGGTCCATCCGCTCCGGCTCTGTCACATCGGTGAGCATCGCGTCATAAAAGACAAGACTGGCAGAATACCCGGTCTTGGCAATCACAAAGACCACGAGGAACCACAGCCATGATGAGAGAAATCCCAGCAGGATACAGCCTGCCACTCCCACTGCCATGACTGCGGTAAAGATTTTCTTTTTATAATTTTTCGTATCCGCCACCGCGCCCAAAGTCGGTCCCAAAAGGGCGGTCAAAAGCGTGCTTATGGAAATGGCATATCCCCAGTACGCGAGATAATTCACCGAAGTAATCCCTGCATTTTCGGCAATGGTATTGAAATAAATAGGGAAAATGGTGGATACCATCATGGTGAACGCAGAATTCCCCACATCGTAGAGCACCCACTTTTTCTCCAGCGCTGTCAGTTTAAATTTCATCGTCTTCCTCCCCTCTCATAAGGCTTGATTGATTTGTCATCATAATTAAAGCGGCAATTTCTCCCAGTCCTCCCCCGCGGAAAAGTTGCGGTTGAACCTGGAGGGAAGCTCTGCCCCCTCAAAGAGCACCTTCTGGTACTGTATGATAAGCCCTGCTGCCAGCGGTACCGCCCCGGCATAGAGACCTTTCAGAATCCGGCAGTACTTTTCACATGCCGGATTGGGCTGCTCGCTCATCACAATGCCGTGGAGCGCATCATATTTTTTCATCACCTTCATGCCCGCAAAAAGCATTTTGCGCTTCTTCGGATTGGGCGCCCGCATAAGCTTGTGATAGAAAATCATGGATTTCAGCGCCTTCTTCACTGTCTCCACCGACAGCCCGTCAAAGAAGGGCGTGATTACCTCTGCATTCTCCATGGTGGGATGGATGTGTCCTGTGGCAAGATACCTCACCGGATTGATGTAATCCTCGGTCAGCAGCAGCCGGTCAAATTCCATCTCAATCTCCGTATGTCCGATTCCGCTGACCTGAATCATTTTCTCGATGTAGCCGTGGCACTCGCTGTCCAGCGCAAAGTGACAGATAAAACCATAAATATAGGCTCTGGCAGCCGCAGGGTCCTTCGCGTTTTCGATGACCTCCACCGCGTGGCGGAAAAATTCGTCCGCCTGCTTCTCGTGAAGCTCATTTCCCTGGTCACTCACCGGATTTTTCACCAGTGCTTTATAATAAAACAAAAGGTCCGGCCCGTGAAGCCCGATATCAAAAAGCTCTCTGTGATTCTCGATTGCTCCCTGAAGCGGTCTGGGCAGGGCGCTGATTACTTCTTTTCCAAACTTATAATGTGCGTATGTTGTCGGCATAGTCAGTCTCCTTTTTTATAAATCTCGTTTACGGATTTATTACTCACCGCCTATAAAGGCGGGAGTCATCTCCCTCTGATATATATTATCACAGAATCCCCGGAAAAGGAGTATTATATTGAGGAAAAATATATGTAAAGTCTTGACATTTTCGTTTTTCCTTTTATATTATAGATATGATATCAGTGTATTCGCACATATACTGATTCTAAATCATGGGCTTGTACTGGTTTCGACAGGGGCCTTGAAGATGGAGAAGCTATCCGCAGGTTGATGCGTCAAATCACAAACTTAAAATTAAACGCTAACGATAATTACGAATTAGCTGCAGCCTAATTGCTGCATGTCAGCCCTGAGGCACTCACACTTCAGGAATCTGGCACCGACTATGTGAGAAACGATGCCGGCAAAGCTTTGAGCCGGCAGGCGTATCATGAAGCTACTGAAACCGTAAGGATGTCAGCTTTCCGTACGGCAGAGGGAATGACAAAGAACTGACTATGATAGTAGAAGTACATGGGATAGGTTTTTGGACGCGGGTTCGATTCCCGCCAGGTCCACTTGAGCACATCATGGCGAACTCTGTATATGAGGTCATCCTATACAAGAATATGTTTGGCTTGGTGTATTGGCTAAAATAGGAACAGCTCTCGCTGTTCCTATTTTTATATTGTGAAATGGGACAGTCGCATGCCAAGTGATTTGTATGGCGATCCTTTTTCGCATTTTTATTAGTTTTTACTTACTCCTAATTTTGCCATTAATGCCTCCTGAAGCACGCCTATTTTTATAATGCCGCAGTCCACAAATACCACTCTCCGTCCACTTTTATGATTGGAAAGCTCATTTCACCGCTATTCTCCTCATCGACTTCCCCATCTTTGATAAAAGTTATATCACAAGTTATCCATTTTGCAGCTTGAAGGTTCATTTCAAAATCGTTGTCTTCCATTGTTTCCCGCAATTCTTCTATATCTGCCTCTGGTATATTCTCTTCATCGATGATTTCATATTCAATCTTGTCATAATCTTCCCATTCATCCGAGTCTCCTATAGAAGACATTATTTCATCTACCAATTCTTCCCGTGAATCAAGACCTTCTGCTTCCTGTATAGCTTCCAGTACCACTTCCGGGTACAGGGACATGATTTTTTCTGCATCTCTTTCCATGAGCCCCTCCACCATTTTTCTGATAAGGGCTTCCGATGAATCTGCCTTTTCCACGCTTTCGCTTGAAATCTCCTTTCCGGAGTCCTGCCGCATAAATGCACGCACTCCGAAAATAGCGGCAACTATCAGAACCACTGCTACAACTATCGCTCCTATCGCCACATAAGGCGGTGTCTTCTTTCCCGTGGGCGGCGCGGCTGGTGCCGTCCCCTGTCCCGCATTTCCCATAGGCCCCTCCGTGGGTGTTCCGCAATTCGGGCAAAACTTTACTCCTTCGTCCATCTGTGTTCCACAACTTCTACAAAACATCTTTTGTTCCTCCTGAAAATTAATTTTTACATTTATTTGTCAAACGCAGCGAAAAAGGGAAACTTTCCCACCCGCTGACGCAATTACATTTTTTTAAAAACCTGCCGGCAGTCCGCCCCCGGTCATCAAATACCAGTCCCCATCTACTTTTATCATCACCAGAATGATAGAACCGCCGAATTTTTCTTCTTCGCCTACTTTTCTCGCGGTGACATCGATTTCAACTCTTTTTGACGCCTTAACTTTATCTGCAAGTTCCTGGCATTTCATACTTCCTTTCAGCTTTTCCGGTGCCTGATTATGTTCTACTTTCGTTATCTCATAATTCAGGGTAACGTCATCCCATTCACTCTCTCTGTACAGGGAATAAACATCTCCTCCCATCGCATTAATCAAATATTTCCCAAGACTCTCATCGTCATAATCATACTCGCTTTCCCAATAGTCGATAAGCTCTCCCGGAAACAGATACAGTATCTCATCCCCGCTGCGCAGTTCCAATGCTTCCACGAAATCCTCCGTGATTTCTTTGTAAGAATCATCGTGCTTGTCTCTGATAGCAGAAAAACCCCATCCCAGAAAGTAAAGAATAGGACAGATACACACTAAAACCAGTACGCCAATGAGCGTGCCGTAGACTGCACGTATCCCTGTCCTTTTCTTCTTTCTTCCTGCGGATGGGGTAATTTTCGCATATCGCACTCCACTTCCTGTCGGTTTTCCCTTCTCTGAAGCGGATGGATTGGATATTAAATTTTGATTCGTGTTTCCTGTCGGGGCTCCTACCGGTGTGCCGCAGTTAGGGCAAAATTTTACCCCCCCCTCAATCTTTGTTCCGCAATTGCCACAATACATCTTTTGTTCCTCCTGAAAATTCATTTTTGTAAAAAATTGGAACTATTGAACCATTATACAACATTATCGTCCAAAAAGGAAACCAATATTACGATTCTTTTTCACATAAGCCTTTTATTCCAAATATGATTCCAATCAAAAATAAAAGCACTTCTCCATATCCGCCCAAATAGCTTTCCGTGTCAATGAGGATTGCGCCGCCAATTAAAATGAACATTAATCCGAATAATAAATATTTAAGTCCTTTCATAAATTCTCCTCCTTTAGCGTGGAATTTGTTAAGCAAAATTATATCTCATCCCCTCCAAAAGTGAAACAATTTTTGCGATGTCGCAACATTATCTTCCACAAAGCTGCATAATGCCATTGATTCTTTCTTGTGCATTTTTTCTCAACATGGTATAATAATCGCACAACAACCGTTCTGATTACAAAGGGTTTTCCTGCGTAAGAAGGCGCGCATACGATATAGACCGCAGGGAGAGTTTCTCTTCCCTGTTCTTTGTATACCTGCGCCTTCCTCAGGCGGCAGGTTTTTTTATTTTCACAGGAGGTTTTTTATGGATACGAGGATTGCTCTGGTTGGAATCATTGTCAATTCCAATGAGGCTGTGGACGAGCTGAACCACCTTTTGAGCCAGTACGCCCGCTACATCATCGGGCGCATGGGGATACCCTACCGGGAAAAAGGAATATCTGTCATCAGCATCGCCATGGACGCGCCGGGAGATATCATCAGCGCCCTCTCCGGGAAACTGGGTATGCTCCCCGGTATCAGCACCAAAACCGTCTACGCAAAGACAACGTAAAATTTTCTGCCGGGCGCGGTTTTCCGCTTAAAGCAGCTTTCCCGGCAAGAAGACAGACGGCAAAAATACCGCACACAAATTTCACACAGGAGTGACACAACATGCACAGACACACAGACCAGCATTTAAAAATGCTCATCGACAAACTGGAGGAAACCCACTCTCTTACAAGAGAGGAATGGGTCCCCCTCATCCGGGGGCGTACAGAAGGGCTCGCCGGATATCTCTTTGAGAAAGCGCGCCGGGTACGCCAGGAGCACTACGGAAACGATGTCTACATCCGGGGACTCATCGAATTTACCAACTATTGTAAGAACGACTGCCTCTACTGCGGCATCCGCAAGAGCAACAAAAACGCGCGCCGCTACCGGCTGACAAAGGAAGAGATTTTATCCTGCTGCAAGACCGGATACGACCTGGGCTTTCGCACCTTTGTCCTGCAGGGCGGAGAGGACGGATATTATACGGATGACCTGCTGGTACAGATAATATCTGATATACGCCGCGCTTACCCGGACTGCGCCATCACCCTCTCCATAGGAGAGCGCTCATACGACAGTTATAAGCGGCTTTTTGAGGCAGGCGCAGACCGCTATCTGCTGCGCCACGAGACATTTGATTCTCTGCATTATGAGAAGCTCCATCCGCCACAGTTAAGCGCGAAGGAACGCCAGAAATGTCTGTGGGACTTAAAAGCCATCGGCTACCAGGTGGGAACCGGATTTATGGTAGGTTCCCCCTACCAGACAGTGGAAAATCTGGCGGATGACATGCTTTTTCTCAAAGAGTTAAATCCCCAGATGGTGGGAATCGGACCTTTTATCCCCCACCACGACACGCCTTTTGCCGGAGAATCTGCGGGAACGCTGGAACTGACCTTATTCATGCTGGGACTCATCCGGCTGATGATTCCCAAGGTTTTGCTTCCCGCCACCACCGCCCTTGGCACGATTGCGCCGGACGGCAGGGAGAAGGGCATCTTAGCCGGAGCGAATGTGGTCATGCCGAACCTCTCCCCCGGAGAAGTCCGCAAAGACTATCTGCTCTATGACAACAAAATCTGTACCGGGGATGAGGCGGCGGAGTGCCGCCAGTGTCTGGAGCGGCGCATGCAGTCCATCGGCTGCCGCACCGTGACAGCGCGGGGCGATTCCCTGAACATATAAAGGAATACAAAAACAAAAATGGAGGAAATACTATGTATGATGTAAATTCAAAACACGCGGAGGATTTTATCAATCACGAGGAAATCCTGGAGACACTCGCCTATGCTGACGAGAACAAAAACAACGTAGAACTCATTGATTCTCTCATCGAGAAGGCAAAGAAGAGAAAAGGTCTCTCTCATCGGGAAGCCTCCGTCCTTCTCGCCTGTGACATCAAGGAGAAAAATGAAGAAATCTTCCGTCTGGCAGAACAGATTAAGAAAGATTTTTACGGCAACCGCATTGTCATGTTCGCGCCGCTCTATCTGTCCAACTACTGCATCAACGGCTGTACCTACTGTCCTTACCACGCGAAAAATAAACACATCGCGCGCAAGCAGCTCACCCAGGAGGAAATCCGCCGGGAGGTCATTGCCCTGCAGGATATGGGACACAAGCGTCTGGCACTGGAGGCAGGGGAGGACCCGGTGCGCAACACCATGGACTACTATCTGGACTGTATCAACACGATTTACAGCATCAAGCATAAAAACGGCGCTATCCGCCGCGTAAACATCAACATTGCCGCCACAACGGTGGACAACTACCGTCTTTTGAAGGAAGCCGGAATCGGAACTTATATCCTTTTCCAGGAGACCTACCACAAGGAGAGTTACTTACAGCTTCACCCCACAGGACCGAAGCATGACTACGACTACCACACAGAGGCGATGGACCGCGCTATGGAAGGCGGCATCGACGATGTCGGTCTGGGCGTCCTCTTCGGGCTGGACAAATACCGCTACGAGTTCGCGGGACTTCTGATGCACGCAGAACATCTGGAAGCTGCCTTCGGCGTAGGACCGCACACCATCAGCGTGCCTCGTCTGCGTGACGCGGATGACATCGACTCATCAGAGTTCAAAAATGGCATCGATGACGACACCTTTGCCAAACTGGTTGCCTGTATCCGCATTTCCGTTCCCTATACAGGCATGATTATCTCCACAAGGGAGAGCCAGAAGACCCGCGAGCGTGTCCTTCATCTGGGAATTTCCCAGATAAGCGGCGGTTCCCGCACAAGCGTGGGCGGCTACTGTGAGCCGGAGCCGGATGAGGCAAAATCCGAGCAGTTCGACGTCATCGATACCCGCACACTGGACGAAGTGGTACGGTGGCTGATGGAGATGGACTATATCCCCAGCTTCTGCACCGCCTGTTACCGGGAAGGGCGCACCGGAGACCGTTTCATGTCTCTGTGCAAGAGCGGGCAGATTCAAAACTGTTGCCACCCCAACGCCCTCATGACCCTGAAAGAATACCTGATGGACTACGCTTCACCAGAGACTAAGGCAATCGGCGACAAATTAATTGAGAAGGAAGTTCTCAATGTTCCCAATGAGAAAGCGCGCGCTGTCGTATTAGAAAACCTGCGCCTCATTGAGCAGGATAACCGCAGAGATTTCCGGTTCTAAACACTTTCACACATTTACAGCGGAAAATCGCTTCTATCGCAATGATTTTTTTACCAGCAAATTTCCACAGTAACGATTTTGCGCAATAGCGATTTTCCGCTGCAGGATTTCTGACCTCGAAATAACGTTAGAAAGGAGACCATTATGAGCCTCAACGCAACCCCATCGGCAAACCGCACCCATATCGGCATCTTCGGCAGGCGAAATGCCGGGAAATCCAGTATTGTCAACGCCATCACCGGGCAGGACCTCTCCATCGTCTCCGATGTGCGGGGAACCACCACGGACCCGGTCTTAAAGTCCATGGAACTCCTTCCACTGGGTCCGGTGGTTATCATCGACACCCCCGGGCTGGATGACGAGGGAGAACTGGGCGCCCTGCGCATCCGAAAGGCATGTCAGGCGCTCAACAAGACGGACATCGCCGTTTTAGTGGTGGACGGCACTGTGGGCATGACCGCCGAAGATTTGGAAATACTTGAGAAAATCAAGGAAAAGGAAATTCCTTATGTCATCGCCTGGAATAAGACGGATTTGCCGGAAGCACTGCCCTGCCCGGACGAAGAAAATGTCCTGGGGGTAAGCACCGCATCAAAAGAGCATATTCACGAACTGAAAGAAAAGATTGCCGCCATTGCTCCCAAAGAAGACACAGACAAAAAGATTGTGGGGGACTTGGTCTCACCGGGAGATTTCGTCGTCCTTGTGGTGCCTGTGGATTCCGCCGCTCCAAAAGGACGGCTCATCCTGCCCCAGCAGCAGACCATCCGCGACCTTTTGGATACTGGCGCAGTCTCCGTGGTTGTCAAAGAAACGGAGTTAAAAGACACCTTAGACCGCCTGGGATTAACGCCTGCGCTGGTCGTCACGGACAGTCAGGCTTTCGAGCAGGTGGCAGCGGATGTGCCAAAAGAAATCCCGCTGACTTCTTTTTCTATTTTGTTTGCCAGATACAAAGGAAATCTGCAAACCTTAGCAGAAGGGGCAGCAGCGCTTGACAGCCTGGAAGACAACGACATCGTGCTGGTTTCAGAAGGGTGCACCCACCATCGGCAGTGCGAAGACATCGGGACGGTGAAGCTCCCCAGATGGATTTTGAACCACACAGGGAAGCATATCCTCTTTGAGTTCACCAGCGGGACAGAATTTCCCGCAGATTTATCCCCCTATAAACTCATTGTACACTGCGGCGGCTGCATGTTAAACGAGCGGGAGATGAAATACCGCCTGCGCTGCGCTAAGGACCAGGGTATCCCCATCACCAACTATGGGACTGCCATTGCCCATATGAAAGGAATCCTCTCGCGCAGCATGGAAATTTTTCAGTAAATGGCGCCGCCCGTCTGCACCAGACCATAAATAACAAGGTAAAGCCCGGAGACGAACAGAATACCTGAAACAGCAATCAGGGAAATGACGATTCCGGGCTTTTTCTTTGGAAAAAGGGTGTCCCGGTAACCTTCTTTCCTGCTGTGGATAAGATAATTGCCGATATACAGGCACGCCGGAGCGGAGGCGGAGCTAATGACCGACATCCCCACACTTGTCAGGGGGAGCCGCTGCATCTGCTCAAAATACCCTGTCTGCGCCATGTATTTATATAAATCACCAAGGGCGGCAAGGACCACCACCGAAGCCATGTTGTTGATAAAATGATAGAGGCAGCTGTAAAAGAGATTTCTTGTCTCCAGAAAAATATATCCCAGAGCGATTCCTCCCAGAGCAGTCGGCAAAAGCTTCGTCATGTCCGCGTGAAACAATCCGAAAATGACGCCGCTAATCAGCAGGATAAGCCAGTTTCTTTTCAAAGGCAGGAGACTGTTCACAAATACCCCTCGAAACAACGCCTCCTCGCACACTGCCGGGAAGACCGCCAGCATCACAGTCAAAAGCAACACCGGGATATCCGCGTAACCCAGGGCTGTCTCCACCCCGGATTCCATATATGCCTCCGGGAAAAATATCTGCAGTATCATCGTTGTCACCGAGAGAATGGAGAGCATCCCCATCCACATCAAAAGCACCCCTGTCATACCGGAAAAAGACGGTCTGCGAAAAGGAAATACTTCTTTTAGATTCCCCCGGAATAAAAGGACTGCTGCCACAGACAGCAAAAGAAATCCTGCTTCTCCTAAAAGGCTTCCCAGCACGCCCATGCCGCCCAGTATCTTCGGCGTAACAAAAAACAGGTACACCGCCGCCACCGCGATGACCAGTACGCCCTGCCAGGGCTTCAAGGTCTTATGTGTCTTTTCTTTATCCAATCCTGTCTTGTCCTCCCCCTCTTATATTCTCCCCAAATTATAACACAACTGACTTGGCGGTGTCTAAAAATCTTTCACTCCCCGTTTTCTTTGGGAAAGGTTATCTCCGCCTTAAACAAATCCGCCTCCGTGGAAATCTTAAGCTCTCCATGCTGAAGCTCCGTAAAGCTCTTGGCGATAGCAAGCCCCAGCCCCGAACCTTCTGTATTTCTTGAGGAGTCTCCTCTGACAAAACGGTCCGTAATTTCATCCGCATTGAAATCCAGTTCCGCCGCCGAAACATTTTTCATATGGATTCTCACATGTGATTCCGTCTCGGTCATCTCGATGTACACTCTCGTGTGAGGCATGGCGTACTTTGTGATATTCACGATAAGATTCTCAAAAATCCGGTAAGTCTTCTGGCTGTCCAGGCACAGGATAATCTTATGCTCCGGCAGTTTCCAGCGAAATTCCAGGTTTGCCGCCCGAATTTTCTCGTCATTTTCCAGCCCCACCTGCTTTAAGAGGTTCACAATGTCCACCTTCATATAATGCATGATGACATTTTTGCTCGCCGCCTTGCTGATTTCAAACAAATCTTCGATGAGCATTTTCAGGCGCAGAGATTTTCTCTCCAGGACATCGATATATTCCTTCCGTTTCTCTTCGTCCTGCTCCTGCTTTAGCAAGTCTGTATAGGTGATGATTGCCGTCAGGGGCGTCTTCAGGTCGTGGGACACATTGGTCACCAGTTCCGTCTTCATACGCTCACTTTTTACTTCCTTTTCCACCGCCTCTTTAAATCCCGCCTGGATTTTTTTCAGCTCATCCCTCACGGGATTAAAAACCCCTGCATCCCCTTCAATAGGCGTATCTAAATCTCCGCCAGCCAACTGGTTGGTCGCCTTAAGAAGCATGGCATATTTTTTCTGAATGTCCCGGAAATACCTGTGCAGGAAAAAGAACAGCAGGATGGAGTATATCAGCACCCCGATAATTCCAAAGAACCACAGACAGCAGATGAGCGCCAGAATAATAAAATTAATTCCCACTATTTTTAATATAATCCGGTTTGTCTTCTCCTGAAAATCCAGGTGCACCAGCGCATCATACTGTTTTGCCACAAACGCCTTGATTCCTCTGCATATCCCGGCAATGATATTTTTCAGGTTCCTGCCGCCCGAGCTGCTCCCCTGCTTTGCCCAGCATAGGACCTTCGCTGTCAATGTACGCTCTGTAAAATATGCTTTCTTCATCGTAAACACCGCCCTTAAACAGGTAACTATCCAGTAAACTACCGCATAAAAAATAAACCATGCGGCGAAATTTATAAATACGCTCAATGCCTGATTCAAAGGGCTGTTTACTCCCGGAACAATTTTCGGAAGCCCGCCGTTTATGGTCGCGTAAACTACCGCGGAGGGATAATACACCAAAACGCCGCCCAGTACCGCCAAAAAGAGCAGGCAAAACTCCAAAGGCGCGCGGAAAATCGAGGCATTTCCGATATCAAATTTTTTGTGGAAGGGCAAAAGGAGCGCCGCTGCCCCGGCAAAGATACCAAAGGTAGTGATAAATGCCGGCAGCCTGGTGTGCCCCAGCGTCCCATATACTGTTATCAAACCGTCCGTTTGGGACGCACTCATATAATCCTCCAGATTTTCCTCTGTCATCCCATAGATGACCTCCACACTCTGAGGCGTGGAAATATCACTCCAATAGGAATCCGCCGTTGCATTTGCCTCATCGAGATATGTTCGCTCCGCGTAATACTGCGTTTTCGCGTCCACATCCACACCGTCCACCGTGATATCCTCCAACGCCCCATCCGCCTGGAAGACAAATTTTGCCCGGAAAGCGTAACTGGTGCTCTCCGATGTCAGATTCTGTATCCGGGTGGCAGGCATATGGTAGACGAGCGTCTCCCCTTCTTCATTGAGGAGCGCACAGTCCATATATTTACTTAAGAGCAGATATTTACTCTCCGTATACTCATTGAGAATATCCGCTTTATCTGTCTCCTTGGAATATTCATTGTACAGAAAATATATCCCCTGACACAAATCTTTTGAGAAACTGTAATATGTCTCTGCCGTGACATTCTGCCGCGATGAAAGCTGTTCCATATCCTCGGCAATGAGCCTGTAAGTCGAGAGCATACCTGCGGAACACAGGCAGAGAACTGCCAGCATCGCGAGTATCCCCTGTCTATACCTGCTTTTCGATTTTGTATCCAACACCCCACACCACCTTTAAATATTTTGGATTCTTCGGGTCAATCTCTATCTTCTCACGGATATTGCGCACATGCACCATGATGGTGTCTGTATTGATTGCTTTCTCCTGCCAGACCCTCTCATAAATCTCGTCCGCCGCGAACACTCTTCCCGGGTTTTTCGCCAGAAGGAGCAGAATTTTATATTCTATAGGCGTCAGTTTCACCGGATTGCCGTCTACGGTCACCTCCACCGTCGCCTCATTAATCTCCAGCCCGCCAATTACATAGACATTCTCCGTAGGCGCCAGCTTTTCTAAAAATTTCCGGTAACGGCGGAGCTGGGAATTGACCCTCGCCATCAGTTCCATAGGCGTAAACGGCTTTGTCACATAGTCGTCCGCGCCTAAGTTTAACCCCGTTATCTTATCCACTTCCTCTGATTTCGCAGAGAGCATGATGACCGGGAAATCGTAAGTTTCCCTTAATTTCATCATCATGTGGATACCATCCATACGGGGCATCATGATATCTATGATTGCCAGATGTATCTCTTCCCTCTCCAGTATTTCAAGTCCTTCCACCCCGTCCGCAGCCTGAAATACCTCGTATCCCTGGCTCTTTAAGTAGATTTGGATTCCTTCTCTTATTTCCTTGTCGTCTTCCGCGATTAAAATATGGTTTGTCTCCATGTTGTCCTCCTTGCCATGTTGTCATGTCCCTAAAATCTTTTTCGCTTTAGGAAAACCTGCTTAAATCAGTAGTTCTCAAAATTCCTTCACCAGTATATCACATTTTGGCATCTGTGCATCAACGGGAAGCTCTGGAATCCTGTCCTTAGGCACAATTCCATAGTCTCGCACCAACACCTTCACCTTTGTAAAAGGCAGCGGCACCGCATACTTATCCCATCTGTGCTTCAGACGTATACAGGCTGAATAGGAGATACTGATGCCCACAAATTCTTCCTGGGCATGCTCCGAGAGATAGAACGCCAGCTTTTTCGGTTCATGCCTGGGTCCCAGCGGTCCGTCCAGGGCAATAGCAAGGGAGCGTGTCTGCTCATAGGACTGCCGCAAAATCTTTTTCAATTCCTTAAATGCCCCGAATCCGTCCGGCACCCGCAGCGCATGTCCTTTGCTCTGCTCTATCATGTATTCGATATACTCTCCTCTTGTATCCGCAGTCACAATGACATCTACCGGCGTTGTCCTATCCGCCAGGTTTTTGAGTACCAGATTCATAAAGAAACTGTCCTCATGCCAGAAGCCGAATATCTGACTGCTTCCGTACTGCGTATCTTCCTCCCACTGTATGGTAATTGTACGCTCAAGTAGTTTTAAATACTTTAAAAAAATGACTTTCAATATCTGCTGCCCTGCTTTTCTCACCCTCATATTCTGCTCCTTCTTTCCCGGAATGTCCATTCTGCCCGCCGCTCTCTGTCTGCCCTGATTTCCGCCTGCTTTCGCGCAATACACTGGCGGTACAGTTCTTCCTCCCTGGCCGCCAGAACGCGCGCTTTGTACCGCATGGCTGTCTCCTCGGCATGTGCCCTCATTGCCCCATGGGTTTTAGCCTCAAGCGCCGCGGCAGCACTCTCTGCCCAAATTTCAGTATCTTCCGGTGTCGCAAACCCGTTGTATCCGTTCTCCACCACGTCATCCACACCCACTGCCCGAACCGCATTCACCGGCAGTCCCACTGCCATCGCCTCCGCCAGCACGATTCCCTGCGTCTCGGACTTAGAGGCAAACAGAAATAAATCGCACGCCTGCAGATACTCCCTTACTTCCTCATTGGCTATATTTCCCACAAAGACCACATCCTCTGAGAGGTCGAGGTCTTCTGCTCTTTTCTTAAGTTCTTCCCTTAAGCTTCCGTCCCCAATCAATAGAACCCGGAAGCCTCCTGCCACATACTTTTTCAGTTCAGCAATGCCTTCCAGCAAAAACAGGGGATTCTTTTCCATTTCCAGACGGAACACACTGCACAGGAGATATTTCCTGCCATTTAAGTACTTTCTGCGGATTTCTCCGCTCCGTTTGGGACTGCGCGTATAAAATTCCTCCGCCAGCCCTGTGGGAAACACCTCTGTCCTCGTATATGTGCCGTTTACCAGAATCTGTTCTTTCATCCCGCGGGACGGGGCAAGTACGATATCACACTGGTTTGTGAACCACCTCATATATTGGGGCACCAGCCTTTCTTTCATCAGAGATATAAGCCGCCGTTTAAACCAGGGGCTCTTCTCCCGCAGTTTCAGGCATCGGATATAATGCAGATAGTCCTCATATCTGGTATGCCACGTATAGACGACCGGAATCCCATATTTCTTTCCCAGATAGAGGGCACAAGGTCCGGTAAACATCGGGTGGTGCACATGGATGAGGTCAAAAGATTCCCTCTCGAACACATCCGTGACCTCCTGTATCAGGACTGCGGGATAAACCATGCCGTTTTCCATCGTCCGCTTCCGTGTGTGAAAACGGACAACCCTCTCCGGACATTCCCGGTCCTCCATTGTTTCATGATATTCCGGCGCAAACACTGTCACTTCGTGTCCCCGTTCTATCAGATACTGCGCCTGTCTTTCCACGGAGATTGGCACTCCGCCCACAAAGGGTCTGTAATTATTTGTCAGCATCGCGATTTTCATTTTATACGCCCCCTTTTGCCAGAACTTGAATCGCCGTCTCACCGAAGAAATATCCTGCTCCTACAAAGACCAGATTCCAGATAAAGATTCCCAGCACAGAGCTGACCGTATATTTAAAAAACTCCATCTGCACCATTCCCGCCGGGATGGATATGATGGTGCGCACCATAGGCAGAAGCTTGCTCACAAACACGCCCATTCCGCCTTTTTCCCGGAGCATCTCCATCTTTTCCTCAATCACATCCCTGTGCTTTGGAAATTTCTTAAAGTAGAACCCCATCACCTTCGGACCTCCCAGTCTGCCAAGCAAGTACAGCAGCCAGCTCCCGGTCAGCCCTGCCGCCACAGTGAGCGCCATCACCAGCGGAAAGCTGATTTCTCCCTGGGATGCCCAGATTCCCGCCAGCGGCATAATGAGCCCTGCCGGAAATCCAGGCAGATTTAAGTACTCCAGCAATACGATGAGGTAAATAAAAAAGGCGCCATATTCAAGAAAATAATTTGTCAATGTCTGGATACTCATAAAGACAGCCTCCTTTAACTATCTACAGATTACTCTGCAATTCTAAAGGAGGCCGATATAAGATTTTAAAGAATTTCTTAAGATTCAGACATGCCTGCCGCGTGCTCTTATCCATCACCAGCACCACAATTTTCAGCATGCCCTCACGATTCAGTTATGCCTTCCACGCACTTCTGTCCACGCCGCAGGTCTGTTCACGCTTTATCCTCCTGGGCTCTGAACTCTATCGCACCTGTCGCTGCATCCATAGCGTCCACGATTGCCAGTGATTCTAACTGAAATCCCAAATTGCGGATAATCCTTCCGCCTGACTGGAATCCCTTCTCTACGGCGATGCCGATTCCTTCCACTACAGCGCCCGCTGCCTGTACAATCTGAATCAATCCCTGCAGCGCACAGCCGTTTGCCAGGAAATCGTCGATGATGAGTACGTGGTCATCCGGTCCTAAAAATTTCTGCGCCACAATGACGTGGTTCTTGCATTTATGAGTAAAGGATTCCACCTCTGCCACATACATCTCTCCGTCCAGGTTGATACTCTGGGACTTCTTGGCAAATACTACCGGCACATTGAAATGCTGCGCTGTGATACAGGCAATCCCGATGCCGGATGCCTCGATGGTGAGAATCTTGTTGATGGTCTTCCCCGCAAAACGTCTCTTAAACTCCGCCCCCATCTCATCGAGCAGATTGATGTCCATCTGATGGTTTAAGAAACTGTCAACCTTTAATACATTTCCCTCTTTGACTACTCCGTCTTTCACGATTCGTTCTTCTAAAAAATTCATCTCTCAACCTCTCCTACTCTTCTGTATCAAATATTTTAAATACTCTCATTAACACGTAAGCATTTAACCAAGTCACCAGCGAAACTCCGATTCCCAGCCAGATTGGGATTGCCAGGAGCATCGTCTGCACCGTCAGCAGCGAAACTACCACCGGCGCCACCGAAATCACAAGCATCAAAACCGTATACGGCAGTTTGGCGATGGAGAGCAGCAGCGCGTTTTTCAGTGTCGCCTTTATCGTATTCTCATAGCGCGCCGTCAACGGAAACACATAGAGAAATACCGAAATCAGCCAGAAGCTGAAAAATCCGAAAATCACCTGAAAAACCAGCTTTATCGTGCCGTCTAACGACCTCGTCACGCTCCAGTCCACTGATAAAATAATACCCAGCACTGCGATAATGAGCCATTCTGCCGTGCTCTGTTTGAAATTTTCTTTAAATGCATGGAGAAATCCTCTTGCGATGTAGCCCTCCTCATTTCTCACGATTTTCAGCATAACACTGTACATCGCTGTGGTGGAAGCCCCAATCGTGAAAAGGGGAATCGAACAGACTACCCATAGAATATTAAGAACAATAAAATCACAAATCCTCGAAAGTGCCCTTGTCACAACATTATCTGTCATATTAAATTTCATAATATGTATCCGCCTTTCCTCTTGTATCCCTGTCTGTGTGTACGGACCTCGGACCTACGCCTTGAATCTAGCTTCCGTATCTGTACATAAAATGAAATAAACGTATTTCTTACAGTATAACATAAAATTTCCTGATTTTGGGTATGAAAAAAAGCGGGTGATGGGAATCGAACCCACGTATCCAGCTTGGAAGGCTGGTGTTCTACCATTGAACTACACCCGCGTCATCTCTGACACGAGTGATATGATATCACAGTCTGAAAAACTTTGCAAGAGGTTTTTTTATTTTTGTGAAATTTTAGGCTGCAGCTCAGCCATGCAGTGGGGTTTTTCAAATAGCGCAGACTGAACTACAACCGTTTTCATCTTATTCCATCTCATGCAGTATAAAATGGTTCTTTCTGTAGGACAACAGCCCTTCCTCCCTCATCCTGGACAATTCTTTTGACAGTGCGCTGCGTTCTACCAGCAGATAATCCGCCATCTGCTGCCGGTTGAAAGGGATATCAAATTCCCGGTCTTGATGTTTCACTGCCTCGTAGGAAAGATAAGACAGAAGTCTCTCCCGGATTGTCTTAGGCATGATGTGGCTCATCTTTCGGGAAAATGCCAGATTCTTCTGCGCCATCACCTGGACTAAATTTTGCAGAAGCCTTACATGGCTGGCGCATGACGGGTCAAATCTCTCCAAAATCCCGGAAGAATCAATAAATATAATCTCTGCGTCCTCGGCGGCAACCACATCCACTGTCAGCGGCTCTCCTCTGGTACAGGCGTAAGTCTCCCCAAAGACCTGACCGCAGCCCGCATGGTCCAGAATGTTTTCATTTCCCCACGCATCACCCCGGATAATATAGACACTGCCCTTTACAATAATCCCCATTTTTGTGACACACTCACCCATGTGGAAAATCGTCTCTCCTTTTTGATAGGTTTTCTTTGCTGCTTTTAAAAACTTGAGAAGCCCTTCTATCTCGTTTTCTTTCATCCCCTGAAACAATACGCTGTTTAATATCTGTCTTACTTCCATCATTCCATCCTTTTCGTTGTTAAAACAACGGATTTTTAAATGTAAGTATAGTACAATGCCTGTGTAAAATCAATGACCACTATTTTAAATCGCTGAAACCGGAGATAAAAAGAGTACTTTTGTACGCCCGGACGGCTAAACGGAAAGGATGATAGATATGATAAGAAAAATCATACAGATTGACGAAGAGAAATGTAACGGATGCGGACTTTGCGCCTCCGCGTGTCACGAGGGCGCCATCGGCATGGTAAACGGAAAAGCAAAACTTCTGCGGGACGACTACTGCGACGGTCTGGGCGACTGTCTGCCCGCCTGCCCCACCAATGCCATCACCTTCACAGAGAGGGAAGCCGCGCCTTATGACAAGGCTGCGGTGGAGGCACATATGAAAGCCCGAAAAGAAGCGCAAAACGCAGCTCTCTCCGGCGGCTGCCCCGGTAGCAAAGCCAGAAGCCTGCGCCCTGCCGCCGATTCCACGGCAAAAAGCAACCCGGCTTCCTGCGCAGGCACAGCTTCTTCTCTCGCGTCAGCCGCCAAAAATGCGCAGACGGCTTCCGAACTTATGCAGTGGCCGGTACAGATAAAGCTGGCGCCTCTGGTCGCGCCCTATCTTGAGAATGCGTCCCTTCTGATTGCCGCAGACTGTACTGCCTATGCCTACGCCTCCTTCCATCGGGATTTCATAAAAGGAAGGATAACCCTCATCGGCTGTCCGAAGCTGGATTCTGTAGATTACGCGGAAAAGCTCACCGAGATTTTAAAGCAGAATGATATCCGCGACGTCACCATTGTCCGCATGGAAGTCCCCTGCTGCGGCGGAATTGAGATGGCGGCAAAGACTGCCCTTAAGAACAGCGGGAAGTTCCTGCCTTCACAGACGATTACGATAAGCACAGACGGGAAAATTTTGTAGAAGAATCGAGCAGCCTATACCGAATCCCCCCGCCGCCTCCCTTGACATCACGTTTTGCGTAATTTACAATAAGCTGGCGAAGCGGCTGTCTTTACAGGCATGTCCCGCATATACTGATAGTAGTGAGGTGCGGTTTATGATGGATAAAGAATATCTGATACAGGAGCGTCCCCTTAGGGCGCTTCTGATTTTCTCCATTCCCATGATGATTGGTAATCTGTTCCAGCAGTTTTACACCATGGCGGATTCTGTCATCGTGGGGCGTTTTGTAGGGGAGGAGGCACTGGCGGCGGTGGGCGCGTCTTATTCTCTGACTACTGTATTTATCTCCATCGCCATCGGCGGCGGAATCGGCGCTTCTGTGCTCGTATCCCAGGCATTTGGCGCCAGAGATTATACGAAGATGCACCGTATGATACGTACGGCTCTCATCACCTTTTTAGCCCTGAGTCTCCTGCTGGGTGCCTTTGGCTTTGCGGCAGGGAAATCCATCATGGTCCTTTTGAACACACCCGCAGATATTTTGGACCAGTCCGTCATCTATCTGCGCATCTATTTCCTGGGACTTCCGTTTCTCTTCATGTATAATGTCCTCTCAGCGATGTTCAATGCCTTGGGGCGTTCACGGATTCCTCTGTTTTTGCTGATATTTTCCTCCGTCTTTAATATCCTGCTGGATATTTATTTCGTGTGCGTTTTTTCCATGGGAGTGGCGGGCGTTGCCTGGGCGACCTTCCTGGCGCAGGGATTGTCCGCAGTACTGGCATTTTTCATTTTTCTAAGGACATTACGGGAATATAAGGGAGAACAGACAGACTGGTTTTCTGCGTCAGAACTTGTCTCCATGACACGCATCGCGCTTCCTTCCATCTTGCAGCAATCCACTGTCTCCATCGGCATGATGCTCGTACAGTCTGTGGTCAACACTTTCGGTGCGCAGATGCTCGCCGGGTATTCCGCTGCCATGCGCATCGAAAGTCTGTGCATCGTTCCCATGTCTGCCATCGGAAACGCGCTCTCCTCCTACACCGCGCAGAACATTGGAGCCGGTAAATATGAACGTGTCCGCAAGGGATACCGCACCAGTTATCTCATTGTCGGGGTGATTGCGGCTGTCATCTGCTTCATCCTGGAACTTGCCAACCGTCCTCTGATTACACTATTCCTCGGTGAGGAGGGAACCCGGCTCGCTCTCTTTACCGGAATGGACTGCACCCGTTTCATGGGCTGGTTCTATGCCCTCATCGGACTGAAGATGATTACCGATGGGGTACTCAGAGGCGCCGGGGATATGACCGTATTCACCATATCCAACCTGGTAAACCTAAGCCTCCGCGTCCTCTTTGCCGTTACCTTCGCGCCCCGCTTTGGAATTGCCATGGTGTGGACCGCCGTTCCTCTCGGATGGCTCGCCAACTATCTCATTTCTTATCTGCGCTACCGGACCGGGAAGTGGCAGAAAGCCCTGACAGCCGATTCATCTTCTCCAGGAACAACCAGTTAAAGCCGGCGATAACACGCCCAACGCCGATGACAGCCACCGCTGTCCCTACGCCAATCCCCACCAGAAGATGTCCGCTCAGCAGCCCGATACTGAATGTGATACAGAGATTGACGCAGTCAAACAGATTCTTGGCAAGCCCCACGTCTCTGTGAATGGTCTCGGAAAGGCACTGTACAATTCCGTCTCCCGGATTGGGAACCAGGCGCATGTCCAGTGACATTGCCGCTCCAATCCCTGTACAGATAATAGCGGCCAGCAGCACAGCAGCCCGCACTGACATCACATCCGCGTACACGGTCTTAAAATCCGGGATACAAACGGAAAAGATGTTCAAAAAACGGGTGAACACATAGCACAGCGGAAACTGGAGCACGTCACTTATGAGCAGCTTCCTTCTCTCCTTCGCGAACTGTTTCTGAGAGAAATGCAGGAGTATCTGTATCAGCACAAAAATCCCATAAACCAGAAATGTCATATTGCCGAAATTAAGCTGCCAAATCTCCGATATGCTGTAGGGCACTGATAAAATCGGAGATACGCCCAGCCCCGCTTTTGTGTTCAGCGTCAGTCCCACCGCCAGGATAAACAATCCCACAATATAAAATATCCCTCTGTATATGTATGCTTTTTTCAAAACTCTCATCCTCTCTGCTATTTCTTCTGTAAATAAACTGAAAATTTTTCCGCCCTTCCCTCGGAAAACTCTTTTATCATTTTAACAATTACAAAAAAATTTTTCAAAGGCTTTTTGCCTCCACAAAAAGCACCCCGCGGTATGATTCACGGGGTGCCAGTATTTACAGACTAAATCCTGTATCTACTGTTTTTATACTCTTAAACAAGGATTCCAGATTATTTCTTCAATTTTTTATTGCTGTAAATACAGCTACCAACTACAGAAATTCCTGCCATGCACATGAGCGCAAACCACAGAACAGCGTACTGGTTATCGCCGGTTTTTACTGCAGCCGTTGTTTGATTTCCTGCTTTCTGCGTATCTGTACCTGTCGTTGGCTTATCTGTGCCTGGCGTCTGATTTTGTGTGCCTGACGGAGCAATCTCTACTGCCTTTTTTGCATATCCGCAGACATTACACTCCTCGTGCTTTAAGCCCGCTTCTTTGTCAGTGGCTTTTTTATCTGTTATCCACACGAAAGTATGTGCATCTTCCGTTAGTTTTGTCCCGCATACAGTACAAACCTTCCAATGATTCGCTGCATCATACTCCCATTTTGTACTTTCCTTGTGTCCTGCAGCTTGTCCATATGTAAAAGTTTCTGTTCCTTTTTCGCCGCACACACAGGAATAATAGTAGGCAGCAGGATTTTCACAAGTGGCGTCTGCCGCCTTATATCCATCGGAAACAATCTCCTGGTCATAGGCATGTACATGAATCCGAATATGTGCATATGTATATCCGTCAAGATTAGTTAGCGCGTCTCCATCAAAAATCGTTGTCTTATCATAAGGCGACTGCAAATTTTCCTCAGAAAAATGCCCAGCGTCTTCTCCACTCGTATCGTTTCCTACGATAACATCCACAAGTTCTCCAACTGCCGGAGAAACCATTATAGAAGAATTAGACGAAATCCCGCCTATTGCTGTTACATCAGCACCTCCGGAAATCTCTATCTCTCCCTTTCCAACGATTCCATTTGTGATATAGGGTGATATACATCCCGTACTAGTTACTTTAGAATTGTCAATGGCTAACTTGGTATTTGCATATATACCACAGTCTCCATTGCTGGTGGCTTTCACATCACTGTTATCAGAAATCTTAATCTCATTCCCCCACAGTGCCGGATAAGAAGATGACGATATTGTTTCTGCTTCAACGGTAGAACGGGAAATCTCCAGTGTTCCATTTGGCACATAGACCGCATTCATTTCATTGTCTTTTGCTGCAACAGTTACATTACTGTCCGCAATGTTAACTCCATATTCACCAAAAAGACTCAGCCTATTACTTTCCACGTTTACTACAGCACCGTTTTGTATATACACCGTACCCTGTGAACTATAAATTCCATTTGATGATGTTTTTATGTCTACTGTACAACCGTCGATTATAATATCATCTCCGAGAAAATCTGACTGAATACCGTCTGATTCAGTGTTAATTTGTAATGCCCCCCCCGGAAAATTTCAGGTCGCCTTGATTACCATAAATAGGTCTTGACGTTGTAGTAGTAATTTTGTTCTCTCCTACTAAATTGATTGTCAACTCACCGTGAACATTGATTACCGGGAGAGCGGAATTCTGCTCAATCTCAGCATTATTTAATGTCAATGTGTTGCTGCCGGAGTCGTACACAGCCGTTCCTCCTCCGCATTGGATTGTCTGATTTGGCTCGTCAAAAATATTGACACCATTAATCATTAACACATCCAGGTCTGCTGCCGATGCCGTCATCGGCATAAGTCCAACTATTGTCATACACGACAACAGCAGACAAATCATTTTCTTTGCTTTCATCTTCACTTATCCTCCTCTTCTTTTTTTAATAATTGTGAAGTAGCCACTGTTATTAGCATATCCTATTAAATAAGATAATGCAAGCCGCACTTCTATCCCCTATAAAAGCACCCCGCGGTATGCTTCACGGGGTGCCGGTATTTTAGGGAAGGTCCATCTCAAAATGATAGCTTCCGCTTCCTGTATTGCTCTCTGTCTTTCCGAATCGAATCTGTGCTTCCACATTGGGCGGAATCTCCACGTCCAGGATTGCCCTGTCCCCCACTCTCGACCAGGAGACTGCTATTTCACCATGGATACTGTCATATGCTCCCTTCGCCCAGGACATACCGCAGTCCAAATCGGGCTGTATGAGTACTTTTTTGTATCCCGCCTCCAGACACTGAATCCCCAGTATCCTCCGGTAGATAAAATCTCCTACACAGCCAAAGGCAAAATGATTATAGGAAGATTTGTTTTTCTCTCCATCTTCACTGATATTGTTCCAGGATTCCCAGATTGTATTTGCTCCTTTTTTCACTTCATACAGCCAGGAAGGGCATTTTTCCTGATACAGAAGACGAAACGCCTCCTCTTTCCTTCCATTCTCATAAAGGACATCCAGAAGGAAGGGCATAGAGACAAACCCCGTATCCAAACAGCCTCCGTTTTCACGGATGAGTTCCAGCAGATGTGCAAGCAGCCCTTCTCTTTTATCTTCGGGGACAAGCTGCATCTGCAGCGCCAGAACATAGATACCCTGATAATTCAACTTCAGTGTACCGTCAGCCATAAGATACTCATGCGTGTAAGCTTCTTTTATCTTTGTATTCAGCGCTTTGTAATAATCCACCCTCTCTCTGTCGCCTAAAATATCCGCAATTTTAACCATCAGATTTGTGGTATAGGCAAACATTGCAGGCGCAACCAGTTCTTTTGTCATTTCCGCGCCCACAATCGGCTTCTTTGCCACCCCATCTCTGCTAAGGCTTGGAATCAGCCAGTCCCCATAATGAAATCCTGTATTCCACAGATAACGCTGATACTCTCTGGATTCCGCGGATAATTCTCCGCAGTTTTCCGGGACCTCCGATGCCGCCTTGTTCTCCACATACTTCAGCCATCTCAGCATCATGTCATAATTTTCTCTCAGTATGCGCTCATCCCCGTATGCCATGTACAGCCGGTATGGTATGATGACACACGCATCCGCCCATGCAGCGGAGCAGACTTCTTTTCTGCCGTGAGAGACACAACGATTGCTCGGGATATCCGGAATGACATGGGGAACCTGCCCGTCCTCTTTCTGTTCCAGCCGCATATTAGCCAGCCATTTTCTCAGGAATGCCTCTAAATCCATAAGATACAGCGCTGTGGGCGTATAGACCTGCATATCTCCTGTCCATCCGGCTTTCTCCCTCTGAGGGCAGTCTGTCGGAACATAGAGCATATTTCCCTGCTGACTCCGGAAGATATTTTCCTGAAGCTGGTTAATGAGTTCATTGGAGCACGAAAATGTTCCGGCAGTCTCCAGGTCGGATGCCAGTACGTGCACCTTTATCTCCTCTATCTCTCCTTTCTCAATCCCCGTCAATCTCACATACTGAAAACCATGGTAGGTAAAGGTGGGTCTGTATGAAAATCTGCCGTCTTTCTCCGGTATATAGACATCCGTCTGATTTTTATTCTGCCCCAAAATATTGCGCAGAAAATTGCCCTCTTTATCCAAAACTTCACTGTATTCCAGCTTGACAGGCACTCCTTTTTTCCCGCTCCCGGTCAATTCTATGTAACCCGCTATATTTTCCCCCGCATCCACAATCAGCTCCCCTTTTGGCGTCTGGAAAATATTCAACGGTTCCTGCACACGAACAATAGCGGCAGGTTCATCCGCACTTCCTGTCAACTGCCCGTATCCGTAATCTTTCTCGATTACCGGCTTCCACTGTGAAGTGTCATATCCCGGCTCCTCCCATCCTCTTGGGGTCTTTCCGGCGTCAAATCCCTCTCCCACATAAAGGTCCGCATAGAGATATGCTCCTGTGCCTGCCATACACGTTCCGTCAGAACCTACGATTTCTTCTGAACCATCCTCATATTCCACGTCTAACTGCCAGAGAAGCGCCAGCTGTTCCCCATACTGGTTTCCCATCCCCATCAGACCAATCTTTCCCAGATACCAACCATCGGAGACAATGCTTCCCACCACATTCGTCCCCTCTTTGAGAGATGTTGTCACATCATAAGCCTGATATTCCTGATATTCTCTGTACACGGTATATCCCGGTGCCAACGGGTATCCATAAGGCGTTCCATTGACATACATTTCGTAAATGCCGTGAGCAGTAGCGTATAACTTCGCCCGTTTTACCTTTTTGGAAATGCAGATTTCTTTTCGGAAATAGACGCTTGGATTTAATATCTCCTCCGGTTTTTCCAGATAAGGCATCTCCCCTTTGAAAATTTTCGTGCCGTCCGGGTCATCCTGGCAGGGTCTCCTCTGCATATCCGGCTCTATCCATTTCGCTTTCCACTCTTGCCCGCAAAGGAGCCCCATACTAAAAAGAGCCATCCCTCCGACCGCTCTCTCCCCGCTGCTGCCTCTGCTCTCCACAGACCACATATAATCTGCTCCTGACTTAAGCTCTTCCCCTTCATACGGGATATTGTGGGTCTGCTTACTTTTCACCCAGCCAGAAGTCCATACAGTCTTTCCCGATAAACAGGAAACGGTTATTTTATACTGCTGCTGTGTAATATTTTTCCCATCGCTTTTTAGTTTCCATGAAAAGGTCGGATTCTCCGTAAGACAAGCCGGGCGTCTCTGACCGCAGCACTTTTCTCCAAATATCTGATACATATTCTCTCCTCCTGTCAATGTACAAGGATTTCTCCCAATCAAACAGCACTCTCCGTCCATTAAAAAGACGCGCTCACAAAGTTCTATCATATAACATGGAAAATGCCCCGGGTATCCCCAAGGCACTTTCTGTTATACCCTTATACTTTCACCGCACGTCTTTTCAGTTTAAGAACGTTTTCCGTGATAGCACCAAATCCCAATATCACAATCAAGAACAATCCCAGCACAATATCCTGAATCGCATCGGAAAATCCCAGAGCGATAAATCCATTAAAGATAATGGTGATGGAAACACCGCCGATAAAGATAAGCAATGGCATACACTCGATATTTTTCCGCATGTATCTTCCCAGGATGACACACATGATTGGCTTAAACACCATGGACAGGGAGGTCATCTCGGTTCCGGCTGTGATAGAGCCGGAATAACAAATATACAAAAGCCCTGATAATGAACCAAAGATACCTGTCAAAATGACTGCTATGAATTTTACTTTATCCGCATTGATTCCTACGTTCTTACACATTTTCTCATCATTACCCACTGCGGTGATATAACTTCCTATTTTTGTGCGGTAATATAAAATATAGGCAAATATAGACGCAATCAATACCAGGATGATATTAAACGGGTAAGAACCGATAAAATATTCTGATTCCGCGATTCTTAAATATCCTGATGAACCTACAAGTTTTGCTCCTGCCACCTCAAAAATCAGAATGATTCCCAGGGAGATAACCATTGCCGGAATTTTCATAACCCGATATAAGACAGCCATAATAAGCGCCACTGCCAGACCGCCCGCAAAGCAGCCGACTATCAATCCGACAACACCAAATTTCTGTGCCAGTATCCCGCCTATGATTGCCGCGAATATCGTTCTTGCCCCCATACTCAAATCCATCAGTCCTGCTTCCATCATCACATAGAGACCAAGTCCCATCATTACTGGAATCATGCTCTGACTGATAACAATCGGAAGATTATGAAGTCCAAAACCGGATGCACATATTGTAAATACAACATATAAAGCTACCGGCAAAGCAATCAGCTTACAAATATTTAACACATTTTTCTTCATACCGAAATCCTCTTCTATTCTACTGTATTTGCCGTAAACTCCTGAATCATTTCATTCAGAGTCTCCTCTGTCAGAGCTTCATTCGCCCCTTTATCCAGATTTTCAGTGATGTACGTTTCATCATAGTATAAGGTTTCTGCATCTCCGTATTTTTCCAGCCATTTTGCCGCTGTCTCCGCATCGTTGATGTCGTACATCGGCACTTCCAGTTCCAGCTTGGAATCAGATATCGGGGTGCCTTTACATGTATTTACCAGAGCAGTTGATATCACATACGGGTCATATCCCCAGCTCGGTGTACCGGAGCATGTAACCAGAATCTCTTTTTCAAATAACTCCTGCATCGCATCCGGGAAGTCGATGGTCGCCAGCTTCACATCCTCTGCTTTTCCCGCATCCTCAATTGCTTTGGCTACTGCCTCATGGATTCCCGCACCTGTAGTTCCGACAACGAAAATAGCATCCAAATCAGAATATGCTGACAGGAAACTTTCCGCCGCGTTTGTCGCATCGGAAGCCTGTGTCAGGTCTCTTGCCTCTGCCACGATGCTCATTCCAAACTCTTCGCAGGCTCTCTGCGCGCCCTGTTCACGCAGGTCTGTGGTATTATTTCCTTTTGCCAGAGAAATGATAGCCACATTCTTGATTCCTTTGTCGTTCATATTGGACATCACCTGGTAGCCTGCCTGTTCTTCATCCTCAAAGCCATGTCCGATATAATACGGTGAAGACTCTACCAATTCTTTTACTTCCTCGTCCTGGATAGAACGGAAGGTGATTCCCCAGTAAACTTCTGCTTCCTCACACATGGTTGTCACTGTCGTAAGAACAGAATCTGACGGCGGGCTCAATACAATCCCATTTGCGCCTGCTGCAATCTGCTCTTCTACAAACTGGATGGTCGCATCTGCGGAAGCTCCGACTCCGCCCTGAAAACTTACTGTTCCTCCCATACTTTCTACCATGGTCGTAACATTGTTTGCCATCAGACTGAACATCGTAGAACCGCTGTCAGGAAGACCAACCGCGATTTTAAATCCATCGCTGCCTGCGCCTGTCCCTCCTGCACTGCCTGATTCCTTGCTGCCGCATCCGGAAAAACATCCAACGGTAAGTACAGCAGCAGATAATACAGCAAGTACTCTTTTTAACATGCTTCTTTTTCTCATCTTTCTTCCTCCTCTTTGCATTTATATGTGTAAATATTATATAAGCCTTCTATTTGATGACTACGATATTTTTGCGGTCAAAGGATATCGCAATAGCCAGAAGAAATACAATTCCCTGAATCATCTGCTTATCATGTGTTCCCAATCCCATGACCGTCATGCCATTAGAGAGAAACGCCATGGTAAAGCTGCCCACGACCGCCGCTCTGAATTTTGCTCCCGAACCTCCTGACAGAGGAAGCCCGCCTAACAGTGCCGCACACCACACATCCATCATTAAAGAACTTCCTGTTGTGGCGGAAGCTGTCCCTGTACGGATAAGGCTGAAAAACCCGAGAATTCCCACTACGCCTCCCAGAATGATAAAGGTCATATATTTTACTCTGCCCACAGAAACTCCCGACAGCCTCGCCGCCTCTTTGCAGGCTCCAACCGCCTTACATTGTTTCCCATAAGATGTATAGTTAAACAGATAGGCGCCCGCCAGAGTAATAATAACCATGACTGCTATCTTCAGTTCTGTACTCGCCCATCTGAGCATCGTCAGCGGTGCTGAAATTGTGCCTCCGTCCAATAGCAGAACAAGGATTCCGGTGAAAATAGACTGTGTTGCCATGGTTCCTATGAGGGAAGATAATCTCATATGTACGTGTACAAATCCGTTGAACCACCCAAGGGCAAGACCGGAAATAACCGCTGCCGGCAGCGCCAGCATAGGATTTACATTCGCCGCTACCGCCGCGCAGGTACAACTGACTCCCATCACCGTTCCCATAGATAGGTCGAGGTTACCCACAGCCATGACAAACGCAAATGCTACGGTAGCAATCAAGATGAAAAAGCTGTCATTCATGATTGCTTTCAGATTTCTGGAAGTCAGCACCATTCCCTGTGTCAGTGCCTGAAATAACACTATAACGATAATCAGCCCTAAAAAAGGGAATATCGTTTTTATATTCAGCTTTTTTGATATTGTTTTCATCTGCCCCTCCTATACCATATAGTTAATCAGTGTATGCTCGGACATCTGCTCATCGCGCCTGAACTCACCGCTTAACTTTCCATCTTTCAGTACAATGATTCGGTCGCTCATGCCAATCACCTCAGGCAGCTCCTCTGAAATCAGCATAATACTCTTTCCCTGTGCCTTCAGTTCTTCCATCAGCCGGTAAATACTCGCCTTTACTCCGATATCAATTCCTCTGGTGGGACAGTCCAGGATAAAAATATCCGCTCCGAATCCCAGCCATTTTGCCAACGCAACTTTCTGCTTATTCCCTCCGGATAATTCCATTACATACTGCTGTACTCCCTGCATTTTTACGTCCAGTTTATCCGCCCACTCCTGCACGAACTTTTTCTCTTTCACAGGGGAGATGAATGTATGTTTCGACAGTTCCCTGTAAGATGCAATAGCAATGTTGTCTTTGATAGGGGACGCGGTAAACAAAGATTCCTGGTCTCTGTTCTTCCCGATATAGGCAATTTTCTTGCGCATAGCCGCCGAAGGGCTTGAAATCTTCTCCCCGTCTTTATCTGTCACGCTGCCGCATTCAAGAGGTATCGCTCCAAAGGCAGCCTTCCCGACATCATGCATACCGGAATCCGCCAGTCCGCTGAAACCGAGGATTTCTCCTTTGTGAAGCTCCAGATTGATATCTGTCAGACTCTTCGTAGAAATCCCCTGCAGTTTCAGTACAACCTCATCCTGGTAACTGCACTCGCTGTCTTCCCTGTAATAATTATCTGAAATCTCCCTGCCTACCATCAATTTCTTTATCTTAGAAGGCGAAAACTCCTCCTTTTCTATTGTGTCCACATAATCGCCGTCCCGAAGCACCGTCAGGCGGTCACACTTTTCCATCATTTCTGCAATATCGTGGGAGATAAAGATGACACTCTTGCCTTCTGTTTTCATCTTCTCCATCATCTTGTAGAGAATATCTCTTCCATTCTGGCTCAGAGCCGTTGTTGTCTCATCCACAATTAAAATCTGCGGGTGCAGGGACTGCGCTCGCGCCAATTCAATCAGCTTTCCTTCCTCAAACGTCCTGTGCGCAATTTTGTCTGTCACCTCAATCCCCGTGACACCGATGGATGCGAGGACCTCTTTTGCCTCTTTGTTCATCTTTTTTGTGTCAAGCACACCGTGACGGACGAAACGACTCTCGTCTCCCACAAAAATATTCTGCGCCACAGAGAGATTGTCAAAGGTTGCTTTTTCCTGTAATATCATACAGATTCCTTTTTGATTTGCCTCTACACTGTTATTCACAGAGTAAGGCGCGCCGTTTAAATGTACGGTCCCTGAATCAGCCGGCTGGATTCCTGCAATAATGGATGTAAGGGTAGATTTCCCCGAGCCGTTTTCTCCGATTAGCCCCAGCACTTCCCCACGTTTCAGATACAGGTGAACACTTTTCAACGCCCGCGTGATACCGAACGATTTCGACATATCTTCCGCGGTAAGAATATATTTATCCTTTTCCACCATCGCTTTTTCGCTCCTTTTCTTTTGTTAAAATTAATTATAAATGTCGAATTTTATCATTCAATGTCAGAAACCTTATATTTTGTTCGTTATGTATACTTCCTCATCTATTTCACAACATTTTTTGAACTATTTTGATATAATAGTTTCACGAAAACAAAAACTATCGTATATAACAACCATAAATAAGGAGAAACTCATGGAACATCCCAACAATATCACAATACTTTTGGCAGACGACGAGCAGCTTGTCCTTGACGATATCTCCCGCTTAATTTCCTGGGAAGAACTTGGGTTTACCATTGTCGGCAAAGCGCGCAGCGGCAGACAGGCATTGTCTATGTTTAAGACATTCCGGCCCCAGATTGTAATTACCGATATCATTATGCCTTTGATGGATGGGATTGAACTAATTCAAGAAATCAAGAAAATAGAAGCGGACACCTGCTTTCTCGTCCTATCTTCCTACGACGATTTTTCTTACGCAAAATCCGCCCTGCGGCTTGGCGTTACGGACTATCTTCTGAAAACAGAGATTACCTCTTCCTCTCTGGAGGCTATGATGCTAAAGCTGTCCGCTGAAATCCGGAACGCTTCGCAGACAAAACGTCAGCATAATTCTCTGGAGTTAGCTGATTTTTTCCGTTTCCGCGATTCCAATGCCGTACCTGCTCATTCTTTTGTAGAGCACCATAAGAAACAGCCATACCTCTTCTTTGTATGTTCTGTTCCTTCCCTGCTCCATAAAAAGCTGAGGGACACCGCAATTCCTATTTTTGAAAAAAATTTTGCGGATACGTTTTCCGATTCACTGGGTCTTTCCGATTACGATTTTTCCTTTTACATTGATAAATGGATGATTCTGGGGATACAATGCAGCAGCTCGCCATATGCTGATACAATACGGCTGTGGCTCATGCGGATTCATAAGTTTTTTCTCTCCTGTGAATTAAACTGCGCTGTTTTATACACACCTTCATCATTGACCATCGGAAATTTCAAAAAGGAATACTGCAAATGGAAAAACGCTCTGGAATATACTCTGTTTTTCCCCGAAGACAAATATATCAATATTCAGAAGGTCTTCTCCCTCTCCCGGAAAGAGGCATATTCCCTGCACATTCCGGCATACGATGAGTTCAAAGAAATTGTAAAAAAAGAAAACGGAAAAGAACAACTGACAAATTGGGCGCTGCAGGTTCACAGCCAGCGTGATTTTTCCGGTTTCCGCCAACTGTTTTTTAATGCCTGTGCCTTTTTTCATAAGATACCCGAGACAGAAATCCTCTCTGTCACAACCTATCATTCTTTTGAAATCTGGCTGGAAAGCAACTATGATTCCGTGTCTTCACCTGGAAGCAGCGGTTTCGAGCATTGCTCCTCTCATGTAAAAAACGCAGTCCTTTACATGGAGCAGCACTATATGAAATCCACACTTTCCATAGAGGAAATAGCGGAGAACTGTGGAATCAGCGGAGGACGTCTGAGCGTACTCTTCAAAAAAGAAGTAGAAAAGACAATCAATGAGGTGCTGACAGATATCCGCATCAAACATGCAATCTCCATGCTCGTAAATTCCAACTACAAAATCTATGAGATAGCAGACCGGGTGGGATACAGTTCCTCCCAGTATTTCAGTCAGATATTCTACAGCCACACCGGCAGGAAACCCCTGGATTTCAGGAAAAACTCCCTGACACAGATAACCATTGACCAGAAAGGACATCTCTGATGAAGAAACAATTCTTTAAACAGACAAGCATACTCACCAAACGTCTCACCCGGAAAGTCATCAGGAATTACATGCTGATTTTTCTCGTACTTCTGATTTTACTTGTTGCAGTTCTCTTTCCGGTACTGATTAAAAACACACTGAAAACCCAGGACGAATATTCCACATTCATCGCCAACCAATATGAGCAGATGCTTTCTTCCGTACAGAACACCAGCCAGGCAATGATTACAGATTCTGAGCTTTCAGATTTGCTGATATCCTACGCACAGAATCCATCTTCCGCAGAGTTCTCCAAAGTTGAGGAAAAACTACAGTATTACCTTGCCGCATTTTCTAAAATCATGTACTGTATGATTGAGACAGAAGACGGGACTGTCTTTGAATCCTTTTCCAACACGGACACCGGCGCCCGTGAACTTTATATGGAATCCTCCGCCTATGAATCTATGAAGGATAAGACTAACAGCACCTATTATTCCGGCATCATGCCCACTGAGCTGTTCAGCGACAACTCCTGCCGTCACAGTCTCTTCATTTCACGGAAGCTCCTGATTTCCAATCGTTCTTATATTTTCACGATTTTCTATAATGTAGATGATTATATATCCAACAGCGAAACGATTATGGAAGGGACTTTTACAGATTATACTGTACTGAACCGCAATTGTGACGCAGTCTATACAGCAGAAGGTTCCGATTATTTTGCAGACAAGGAGGTACAGCAAACGCCCTCTTTTGACAGGAAACCTACTTTTTCTCTCTCCGGCATCTTTTACAGCAAGCAAGTCATCTCCGTGGGATGGCACATTATCACTTACACGACCTGGGCGGTATTTTTCAGAAATATTTTAATCATAGGCGGGATTGTCCTGCTGTTTTATATTCTTCCGCCTCTTTTTTTCTACCTGACCATCATTCCCACCAATCAGCGTTTTCTTCACCCGCTTTCTATTCTGACCAGGCAGATTTCCGGCTATCGCGCCGGCGAAAATCTTGTCTTGGACATCCAGACAGGGGATGAGATTGAACAGTTAAGCCTCTCTGTAAACCGTATGATTTCAAAAATCAATCACCAGATTGAAGACATACGAAAAAAGGAGCGTGCCAACTGCATCGCCCAGTATTCTCTCCTGGCGACGCAGATTGACCCTCATTTTATTTACAACACACTGAATATCATCAATATCATGGCACGCCAGAGCGGGCAGAATAACATCATAGAAGTGAATACTGCTTTGAGTAAGATATTAAAAGAACGTTTCAGTACAAAGTCTTCTATTTTTGAAACGATAGAAACGGGACTGGATACGATTCAGCAATATTACACGATTATGCGCTACCGCTATAAAAACGATGTCGAAATCCATATTGATGCGGAGACATCCATATTGAATGAAAAGATACCGAAAAACCTGCTAATCCCTATTATTGAAAACGCCTACTATCACGGGCTTTCCAGTGCAGACGGCAAAATGTGCGGGGAAATCGAAATCTACATTTATTCCATCTCCCCGCAGATTGTCATAGAAATCAGCGATAATGGGGCAGGGATGCCGGAGGAAAAGATGGCATATTTAAAGTCCCACCATTTCCAGACTCCGGAGCAGGACAGGACACATATCGGTCTCTCCAATGTCTACGAACGGCTGCAATATATCTACAAAGACACCTTTTCCATTGATATAAACAGCAAGCTGGGCTTTGGCACCACCATCAGCATTTCCCTGCCCTATTATTCCCCGGAATTAGAAGAGTTCTGACACTCCCCTGGTATCAGTGTACAAGGGGCAACGCTCATTTGACAAACCTTCTCCAGAGCAGACTGAAATTTTTCTTCCGAAGGCTCTGTGGAAAGAGCGATTCTCAGATAAGCATGTTTTTCTCTCTGCCCAATCAGAAAACGGTCCGAATGATAGACCCTTATACCCGCCTCCTGCAACTTTTGTTCCACCCGGCTGCCGTCTTTGGTCTTCTCGTGGTCTATTGCCTGAAAAATGTAAGCCTCTTCACCGGAAATCACGTCCTGCCGGAACTGATTTCCATAGCCGCAGTCATAGGACTGCATGCCTGGAAAAAGCAAATGCTCCTGTCCATCGCAGGGGGAACCGTATGCTATATGCTGCTTGTACAGATGGTATTTTAACATCCGCAGGCTTCCGGATTATCCGACGGTATCCTGATGCTGCTGGAAAAACGTGGGGACATCCCGGGAAATTTGCGCAGCCAGATAAAAAAAGAACAGAATCTCGACACTATTCTTAAATAAATCTAAAAGAGTGCCCCAATCTCTTATTGAGGCACTCAATGTCACTTATTATGCAATTCATTGCTCTTTCGGGCAATTATCACTTACCACACAGAGGAATCCGAATTTTCTTTCTGCCTGCTGTACAGCAGGGTTTCATAAAAGGTTTTTTATCAGCCTTCAATCGCAATGTGTTTCTTTGTCTCCACGGCGTTCTCATCCTTTTTCGGAATGGACAGCTTCAGGATACCATTTTCATATTTCGCTTTGATATCTTCCTGCGTGAGGACATTTCCTACATAGAAGCTTCTCTGCATTGCTCCGGCGTAACGTTCCCTGCGGATATATTTGCCCTTCTTATCTTCTTCCTCTTTGTCAAGTCCCTTCGTTGCGGAGATGGTCAGATAACCGTCCTCTAACTGTGCGCTGATTTCGTCTTTCTTGAATCCCGGCAGGTCGATGTCTATCTCATAACCATTGTCATGCTCGCGGATATCTGTCTTCATCATATTCTTTGCGTTCTTACCATACAGCGGGTTTCTCTTTCCCCAGAAATCACTCTCAAATGGGAAGTTCATCCAATCATCATCAAATAAATTTTCTCCAAAAATACTAGGCATCAACATAAGTCATTTCTCCTTTCATTTCTCAAAAAAATATTTCTATGGACCAGTTTACACTGCCGCTATCAGCACTCTTGATAGTATCTCCAGTGTTGTAAGCGAAGAATCTCCGGATTTGGAATTTTTCAGGATTTTTTTCTTCATCTGTTCCTCTTCCTTTGTTCTATTTATTATATAGCATATAATTATTAGCACTGTCAAGAGGTGAGTGCTAATTTTTTAAAATTTTTTAGGAAAGCTGCAATTCCTCTCCTCTGCTTCAATCCCTCCCCACCTCCTCCGTCCTATACACCCCTTCCCTCCCAAGTTCCTCATACCTTCCTTCCAACTCCACATCCACCGCCTCTTCTTCCAGAACAATGATATAGTCGTACTTTTCCAGTGCTTCCGGGATATCTGCCTGGGTGAGCATGGTGGTGACCTCCACGTTTGGCGCATAGAGAAAATAACGGCTTACATACCACACGCCCCAGTCCGATACCTGCCCCTGCCGGTCTGTGGCAGCGACCAGATAGCGGCTTTCATCCTCCGCTTCTCCTTCATACCAGCGGTCCGACACGAGGCGCTCCACTCTGCCGGGCAGAGATTCTCCATAGCCGGACTGTATGCTGTTCAGACCGTTGATTTCCGAATACAAAAAATTTATCCCCACTGCTGCCGCTGTCAGAACACCGTACTGGTAATAACGCTTTGTCTGGGGAGAGCGAAACGCCCGCCCGATATTTCGCTCGTCTATGGGAACAGCAAAGGAATCTTCCATATCCGTCACCGCGCATAATATCAGGCTCCCTGCGAAAAAGACCATGATACTGCACGCGTAGCGGTCAAATCCGGCGAGGCGCACCGCTTCTTCCTCTGTCATCAAAAAAAGATACATGTACAGAATCCCCGCATAATAGCCGATAACAACTACATCTGCGAGAAATAAAACTTTTCCCAGCCGCCAACGCTTCTTCATGCGGATTCTGACAAAGATAAGGCAGAGGATGACCACTACATGGCACAGAACGAACACCTGCGCGGCTCTGTCAGAAGGCTGGACGGACGCTTTTATAAAATCTCTAATAATCTGCGCGTGCTGTTGAGGCTCTGCCGGCTGATAAGTCCCTCCCGCTGTGTGAAAGCTGAATTTTTCCTCAAATCCCACATATACCGTATCTACATACTCCCTCCACAAAAGAAAGGGGAGAAATGCGAGTGTCAGAGTAACTGCCGCCCCCGCCAGAGCCGCCGGACGTCCTCTGGAAGCCTCTTTTTTGTTGTTCATAAACGGCTCCTTCTCCAATTGTTTTGCTCCGCGTTTTCCGGGCGTAAACCTGTCCTTTTTTCGCAGCACCATCCACAGGAAAAAGAGGAGGGCAAAGCCGGAAAAGACCACCCCTGTATTTTTTACAATCCCGGTAAATCCCAGCAGCATGGATGTAGAAACACAGAGCAGAAAGGTACGTTTTCTGCAGCGGCAGGTTATCACAATGGAGGTGAGCGCAAGCAGCGGAAGCAGAAAATCCACCAGCAGGTTATTGATGCGTATGGTCAGATTCAGATAGGACAGCATGGAACATCCCATCCCCAGAACGGCATATAAAAGGAAACGCCGTTTTTCTTTTACAATCCCTGTCATCGCGTAAAAGCACGCCAGTATCAGGCTGTTCTGCGCCGCCAGCATGACCGCCTGACTCCTTCCCAGAAAGGTACAGACATAAAACAGGAAAACAGCACAGCCGGGTGGATAATCTTTAAACACCACCAGTTCCGTCCCCGCAGAGGGAAACTGCCCGGATGACAGCATATATTTGACTACCAGCGCCCAATGGGAGAAGTTATCATAATGTATAAGCCGCAGATGAAGGGAAAAAAGCAGAAAGATTCCCGCTCCCACGGCGAAACAGAATGGATACAGGTGAAAAGCCGGCGCCTTCACCTTTCTTTTTAAGAGTTCCCGCGCAAACCAGAGAAAGCACAAGAGTCCCCCTGCATAAATCAGATACGCCGCAGGCTCTAAAAGCCCCAGCAGTCCTCCCGCGTAGAGAGTAAGGCTGACCCCTGCCATTGTGAGGATTGGTATAAAACAAATTTCTGTCCTGGCAATCCTGTAAAACACAAACAAATATCCCCAGCAGGAAAGGAAAAAGCCTGCGCCTTCTATCCACTGCATATGTTTACTTCTCCTCCTTTCTCCGATTCTGGTAACGATAAGAAATATTTCTCACCACATCATCATAGGCAGTCATCCATGGGTCAATCTCCTTGGGAAGGGAGTGTGCCCTGTCGTGGATAATCTGCAGCCAGTTCTTAAAATCCTCCTCTGTTTCCGGTCTGACGACCGCGGCATAGAAAAAGCCGGCTTCCTCCCGCTTTCCATAAACAAGCCGTCCCTCCAGATTTGCCCGGTAAACCTGCGTCCTCACCACAGCATAAAAGCACTCCCCGGAAGACAAAATCGGTTCCTCTTCGGTGCCCTGCTCCTTTTTCTTAAGGAGCTCCTCCGCAGTTTGCGCGCTCCGCTGAGAAACCTCCTCTGAAGACATTTGCGTCTCCACCCCGCCTTCTGCAAAAATCCGAAAAGAGACCCCCTCCTCCGAGACGTCGAAGGTTCTCCCGTGGTACACCTCTTTCCGGACACGTATCTCGATTTCCTCCTCCGCCTCTATCCTCTCATGCTTTCGCTTGGAATCTCTTCCCAGCATAAAAAACACCGCATACACAAGGGCGGTCAGATTATAAAACAGCCAGAAAAGGATGACAGAGCTGTACAAAAGCGCCATGCCGTATTTTCCCGCCGCATATCTCACGATTGCCGTAAGGGTCAGAACGATGAGCACGGCGTGAGGAAAAATATAGCGGGCAGAGGTGGTCTTTACTGAAGTCTTGCGTTTCTCTGTGACTTTAAATTTTTTCTGATGGATGCCGAAGGTCTCCAGAAATACCGGGAGAATCATATAGGGCGCCAGGATGGTATCGATAATCTGGCTCCATCGCAGATTGCGCACGTTTGTACTCAAATATTTCATGGAGCGGTTGGACAGCAGATGGGACGGAAGCCAAAACAGCAGCAGTTCCCCAAAGCCGCACTGCACAAGCTGGAAGTCAAACAGTGCGAAGAGAATCGGTGAGAGGATGAACACCATGCGGTTGAAAAAGGACCACCAGTACAGATAGGCATTCAAATAGGACAGCCGCCCGGAAAGGGAAAGCTTTCCGGTAAAGACCGCGTTCGTATTCTGGATGCTCTGAATCACGCCTCTCGCCCAGCGTATCCGCTGTCCAATCATGCTTCCCACCGTAGTGGCGGACAACCCGGAGGCAAGAACTTCCGATGTAGCGTAAGTCACATATCCCGCCTTCTGCATGCGCAGGCTCGTCTCAAAATCCTCGGTAATCGTGCCATAGGGAAAGCCGCCGATTTCTTCCATCGCCCCGCGGCTAAGCAATGTGTTGCTCCCGGTGTATGCCGCCGTATTGGTGGAATTGCGCATGACATTGATTTCCCGCGAAAAAAAATCCTGCTCATTGGGAATGTCCCGCTCCGCAAAGAGGTTAAACTGGAATAAGTCCTGATTGTAGAAGCTCTGGGGCGTCTGTACCAGGCCCATGCGCACCCCCGGTATAAAAAAATAAGGTACTGTCTTTATCAGGAACTCCCTGCGGGGAATCATATCCGCATCAAATGTGGCAATAAGGGGTGAATCTGTTTTCTCAATCGCATTGTTATAATTCCCCGATTTGGCATGCACATTGTCTTTCAATCCCAGATACCCCACCTTCAGATGCTCTGCCAGCCTCCTGATTTCTTCCCGGTTTCCATCATCGCACACATAGATGTGCACCTTGTCCCTGTCCGGGTATTCCAGAAAAGTACAGGCGTTGATAGTCTTATAGAGCAGGTCTTCCGGTTCATTGTGGGTGGCGATGAGCACATCTACATGGGGAAACTCTTTTTTTGTAAGCTTCGGCGGATGCAGCGTATAATTTCCGCTTCTCATCCTGCTGATGAGCAGTTCAAAAAGTCCCAGCGTCGTGGAGGTCTCCGCCATCACCAGCACGATTCCGGCTGCCATCTGCAAAGTTCCCGCCGACCAGGGCAGGGTAAAAAAGATTCGCCAGAGCAGATAGATGGTAGAAAAGAGTATCGTCAGCACGAACACAAGATTCCGTTTTTTCTCATAGTTTTGCACTTTCTGTAAATTCATCTGCTCCTTTACTCCTTCTCTGCAAATACCCAGTCCTTCTGCAGCTTATATGATATGAAAAACAACACTCCGTCACAAAGGATTTTCGCCGCCGAGGGCGCCATGGGAAACAGGCGCACCACTGTTGTCACAGACACTGCGGAAGCCAAGGCAATCCCCACGCACAGGAGAGCGTATCTCACCATGCTTCCCTTTCGCCTTTTTCCCGGAAATACGTACTCCCTATTGAGAACATAATTGGCTCCCGCCGAAAGGATACGCGCAGCCCCAGTCGCCCATGTGATACGCCCAAACAGGGAAAGTACCGGCAGCGCGCTCCTGTCAGGAATCCATTTTAAAAAGAAATGAAACAGAACCACATCCAGTATCGCGCAGCCCACTGAAGACAAGGCAAACTGCCATATCCCGGCAAACAGTACCCCCAGAATCCTCAGGCTGTCCCAAAACGGGCGGAAGTGGGAACCTTCATTCTCTCCTTCGTAAATGGTATCCACCGGGACATTTCTCACCGGAATCCCCTTGCGGACCACTGTCAGGAGCATACGCATCTCATACTCGAAGCGCTCGCCGGGAATCTCCGTCAGTTCCCCTAAAAGGCGGAAGTGAAATCCCCGCAGCCCCGTCTGTGTATCTGGAAACCATTTTCCGCACAGCAGCCAGAAAACAGTGGAAGTACATCGGTTTCCAAACCGGGAGCGAAAGGGGATTCCTGCTTCTTTAAAATCCCGCGCGCCCAGAACGAGGCAGTCCGGATGTTGTCCCACCGTCTCCGCCACCCGCAGCAAATCCTTGACCGCATGCTGTCCGTCACAGTCTGCGCACAGGATGAGCGCCTCCCTGCTTCCATGCTCTCTTACATAGGCAAACCCTGTCTTCAGCGCCCTTCCTTTTCCCCGGTTATGGCTGTGCCTTAAAACAATTCCTGTCCCGTCCCCGGAAATGCGTTCAAAAATCTCCCCGCTCTCCTCCCCGGAACCATCGTCCACCACCACAAGTTTTGCCCCCAGTGTTCTGACTGTCTCTCTGGCATAGGCGAGAAAATCTTCCTTAGGGTCCAGAGCCGGAATGATAACATAGATTTCTCTCACGTTTCGCCGCCCTCTTTCTTCTGCAGATTTAAAAGCCTGCTGCGCGGACAGTCCTTCCTGCACCCTATACATTCCCGTTTCATACAGGAAATTTTCTTCCAATTGATATAAAATCTGTCCTTTCCCGTAAATTTCGCGATGTAGAGTGCCGTGTCCGCACAGCGGTAGAGTCTCTCGTAGTTTCGGATGGTCCGGTCTATAAAGACGGCGCCAATACTTACAGACACCCCATATTTCTCATAATAGTGGTGCATCTTTGTACGTACATTTTTTAAGATGGACTGAAATTTGTCCTCCAGTATCTCCCCCGGCATGGGGTTTGGCATGAGCACAATAAACTCATCCCCGCCCAGGCGTCCGATGCAGTCGCTCTTGCGAAATTCTGCCTGCAGACATTCGGCAAAGAGCTTTAAGGCGCGGTCTCCTTCCGGGTGTCCCTCGCTGTCATTGATTTTCTTAAAATTGTCTAAGTCAAAAAGCACCAGCACCCCGGATGGCTCCTCCGCCTGCAAAAAATGCGCCGCATACCGCTCAAACCCGCTGCGGTTTAAAAGTCCCGTAAGTTTATCATACTCCGCCTCCGTGCGCGCCATGGTCAACTGGCTTTCAATCCGGTCTATCCCCTCTGCTTTGTAAATATATTCCTTTTTCAGTTCCTCAATAGATTTTGCCAGGGACTCTACCTCCGGGAACTCATTTGTCTCCTGTCCTTTACTGTAATCCCCTGACAGGATTGCGGATATTTCCGTCTCCATCCGCGCCAGACTGTCAAACAGATATTTCTTTAAGTGGCGGCGCACCAGCAGAATAGTGAGAAGACTGATGATTCCGATTCCTGCCAGACCTTCCGCCAATTCCCACACGACATTGCCGAATATGTTATCCAGTTTGGAAAATGCCATCAGATAGATTTCCTTTTCTTCCTGTACGACAGCCAGATGATAAGTTCCGTTAATGTTCACGATTTGTGTCTTCTCTTCCTCTGCCGACTCAAAAAGCTCTCTTAGCTTTTCTCTCTCCTTCTGTGTTCCCACCTCTATTTCCTGGTCATTATTTGCCGTAATTCCGATGATATTTCCGGTCTCCTTATCCACCGCCGCAATGCTGGTAGCATATTCTGTAGTCGCCTGCCGCAGTGTCTGTTCTGCCAGCGCTTTTCTGCCAAGCAGACTGGAGGCGGGAAGTTCTGCCGAAGCTGCCACTGCCGCGAAAGTATCATTTTCTGATTTTACAAAAACATAGATGAGCGGAACGCCCGTCTCCTCCGGGTATTCCATACGGATATGGTATCCCGTTTCCCCACTGCCATGCAGGAACGCCTTAGCCTCGTCCTGAACCTGTTCTCCATTTTCCCCGGTCTCTGCCAAAACATTACCGGATGTATCCAATATACAGATATTCTCAAGTTCCATCAGTTCTCTGAGCACCACAAGCCCTGACGGAGACATTGCCTGTTCGTCCTCTGACAGGATATATTCTACTGCCAGTATACGGTTTAAATAGTCCTCTCTAAATAAACTTTCTTTTTCTGCCTGGTCCTCAACTGCGTGTTCCAGGTTCGTCTTTACACTTTCCAAAAGCTGAACCAGATAGTGGCGGCTCTCCTCCCTGCTCCGGCTGTACAGTCCCGCTGTGAAGAGCAAAACCACGAGGAGCGCTGATATCGTGAATGTCAGTGCCAGATTCCGATACAGTCTTTTCATTTTTAAGCGCTCCCCTCTCTTTGTTTATGTGCTCTTCGCTCCCTGTAGGCTTTCCCTGTTAAGGGGCGGGAGAAATAGTATCCCTGAGCGGTAAAGCACTGGTTTTCCAGGAGAAATTTCACCTGTTCCTGCGTCTCCACGCCTTCTGCCACCACATTCATATGCAGCTCTTCCACCATATGGATAGTAGAGCGCACAATGGTGTCCATCTTGGGGCTCCCGATGAGGCTGATAAAAGAGCGGTCCAGCTTTAAGGTGTCAAAATGTGTATCCGCCAGAGATTTCAGCGTAGAACTTCCCGTCCCATAATCATCCATATCTACCTGAAATCCCATTTCATGAAGGGAATCCACCAATTCATCCATGTCCTCCTTATCGTGGGAAACCGCCGTGCTCTCCGTGATTTCAAAGGACAGTTCTCCCGCCCGGATATCACATTCCTGTGTAATCCTCCGTATTCTTAGGGCAGTCTCCCGTCCGAGGATATTTACTTTTGAGAGGTTGACCGATACCGGACTCATATCCGTCCCCTCTTTCTTCGCCTCCCTGATATCCCGGCATACGATGCGCAGCACCTCCTCATCCAGCGCGATAATCTGCCCGGTCTTCTCAAACTCCGGGATGAACTGTGCCGGAGAAATGATTTCCCCGTTTTCCTTTTCCCAGCGCACCAGCGCCTCCGCTCCACAGATTTCCCCTGTCCGCATATCATGTTTGGGCTGATACCACACACAAAATTCATGATTTGCCAGGGCTTTGCCGAAAATACGTTCCATCTGCCTGCGCTTCGCGTGTTCCCTTACCTTGTCCGCGTATAGCTGGGAAGCTCTCTTGAATCTGCTGTATATCGTCATATACATTCCCTCCGTCTGTCGTGCCTGACCAATACCATTAGGTTTCCTCGGAATCATGCACTCTATACGGAATAAATTTTATTAACAAAAAATGCCGCCATACACGGGCTGAATATCGCCTTTCTGTGTATGACGGCTGGTGCTGTCGTTCTGTTTGCAATTGCGGTGGGACTGTTAATCAGCAGGAAGGAGACGAAGTAACGCAAATCTCGCGAAACTCTATCTGTGCTCCCTTTGCCTCCACATGGATGTTCGCGTTCTCCGGGTAATACCTGGTCGTAAATACGGCTGCTCCGTCATTGACGAATACTTCCACGGAGGAAACATCCGTAAGAATCCTCACATTCTCAACGGTTTCCATCTTAGTATAGCGCAGCCTCCTGCCGCCGGATACAGAATTTTTGCTCTGATTTGTAAATCTCATCTCAAATCTTCCGTCCCGGTACTCCAGGATAAGTTCTTCCCCAAGGACAGCGCAAAACTGATTATCCTCAATTCCGTTTATCACGGCATCATATACCGGATGGTCTTCCAGCGCAAGCTCTCCCACACCGGAAATAATTTTCTTTTCCTGTTCTTCCAATTCCCGTACCGGTCTCTGGCGGACAACTCCGCCTTCTGTGTATATTTCTCTGGGGATGGTAAGGCAGTGCTGCCATCCTTCCTCCAAAGTACGGTTGGTGTAATCCTCACAGTCGGGCATTCCCATCCAGCCAATCTGGATGCGTCTCCCGTCTTCACTCACAAAACTCTGCGGGGCATAGTAGTCAAACCCGTAGTCCCACAGGCAATAGCTCCCCAGGCTGTACTCCGTGAGAATGTCCCCGTCTACCGTAAAATATCCGGACTGATAAACATTTCTATCTTTCCACTCTTCTCCCTCAAGCCCCTGTAAGGAAGCGCCAAACAGCTTAACTCCGCCTACCTCGTAATAGTCCGGGCACTCCCACATATATCCGGACGGTCCTTTTGACTCTACCCGGTTTTTGAACTTCCAGTTGTATAAATCTTTTGACTCGAAAATCAGCGCCTGTCCCGTATCTGCTTTTGTCCTCGCCCCCTGCAGCATATAGTAGACTCCGTTTTCTTTCCAGACCTTGGGGTCTCTCACATGGAGAGTCAGGTCATCCGGGTAGTCTTCATTTTTCATCAACAGCTTTTTCCGCCCTAAATGAAATCCGTCCTCACTCTCCACCAGCACGGTATTGGATTGTCTGCCGCTGTTAATATAATCATAATCATCCCGGTCTTCCATCTTTACATTTCCGGTATAATACAGATACATCTTTTCGTTTTCAATCCATGCGCAGCCGGAATATACCCCGTGACAGTCAAAGGGCTGGTCGGGATAAAGCGCAGCGCCATGATATTCCCAGGAAATCATATCTCTGCTCGTGTAATGCCCCCACATTTTAAGTCCGCCCTGCGCGTCAAAAGGAGAATACTGAAAAAACACATGATATACGCCTTTAAACTGGCACAGACCATTGGGGTCATTGAGCCATCCGGTAGGCGGCATCAGGTGAAATGTCTGGCGGAAACGCCCGCAGCCTGCTTTTCTTTTTTCCTCCGCCTCTCTCTCCTTTTCCGCTGTCAGTCTCATCAAATCTCTTGTCAATGTATTCATACTGTCTACCTCATCATGCTTTCATATCCGTGATTTTTCGTTTTATAACTACGGTTCCCTGTCCACAATTTCTTCTATTTTTTCAGTGTCAGGATTACAGAATCCGCTGTCACATCCCCCGGCTCTGCTTTTTTAATCTCGCTGTATTCATCCGCATTTGTAAGGATAACCATCGTCGTCGCCGGATATCCTGCCTGCTTTATGACATCTAAGTCCGCCTCGATGAGCACGTCCCCTTTCTGCACTTTTGCTCCGTCCGCAACTTTTTTGGTAAATCCTTTTCCATTTATCCACGCCCACATGTATCAGAAGTTCTCCTCCTGTCGGCGTTGTCATACACACGGCATGACCGGTATCGAAAATATTGATAACTTCCCCGTCGCAGGGCGCCAGAATCTTTCCATTGGATGGTTCCACCGGGATTGTAGTCCCAAGCATCTCGGACGCGAACGTCTCGTCACTGACTTCTGTGAGAGAAATCAGCTTTCCTTCCACCGGAGTCGCCAGTTCTTCCGAAGATATGTTTCCTCCAAGCCCTGCGGAGTCCGCCGCATGATTTTCCGTCTCTGCTGACTCTGCCGCAGTGCTTCCCGCAATGCTTCCCTGTACCTCGTTTCCTTCGCTGCCGCTCAGCATCGGAGTCCCCTCACTATTCTGCCCTGCGCTCTCCTTTCCATTCTTCACTTGGTCTTTGTAAAGGACAAAAGAAAGGGCGAAAGCCACACCAACAGCAATCAGCATTTCAATGATATATTGTACCGGTTCCTCCAGGCACAGAAGAATACCAAAGATGCCTGTAACGCCTGTTCCCTTGGCTCCAAGCTGTACGATAGAAGCATAGAGCGCACCGCATCCACCGCCGATACATCCTGCGATAAATGGTTTTAAAAATCTTAAGTTCACGCCGAAGATTGCCGGCTCCGTGATTCCCATAAATGCACTCAAAGAAGAAGGAAGTGCCAGGGACTTGATTTTCTTATCCTTTGACTTCACTGCTACCGCCAGCGCCGCCGCTCCCTGGGCGATGTTCGCCGCACTCGCAAGAGGGAGCCAATAAGTAACGCCATACTGCGCAATCTGGCCGATGTCAATAGCCGTATACATCTGATGGATACCTGTGACAACGGTAGGCGCGTACAGAGAACCCATAACCAGACTTCCCAGTCCCAGCGGAAGGGTCAGAAGCCACTGGATTCCGCCGAGAATTGCATTCTCTGCCCAGACGAAAACCGGACCGATGACGGACAGTGTCAGATATCCTGTCACAAACACACTGACAAGAGGCGTGACAAACAAGTCCAGGACTTCCGGGACAATCTTATGGAGCTTCTTCTCAATCACAGAGAGTACCCACACTGCGATGACCACCGGAATCACATGCCCCTGGTATCCCACCATGTCAATATCATATAACCCGAAGAACACGGACTGTGTCTGCTGTACCCCTTCTGTAGCGACAGTGTATGCGTTCTGCAAACTGGGATTAATCATAATCATGCCGATAACTGCTCCCAGATACGGATTTGCGCCAAATGCCTTCGCCGCTGAAAACGCAATCAATATCTGCAGGAAGGTGTATGCCGTGTTGCTGAACAGATTGGCAAATACATAAATGGAACTGCTCGTATCCATGCTGAGGAAACCGTTGTTAATCATGAAGTCCAGGGAATTCATGATTCCCATGAGAAATCCGCTCGCCACGATTGCAGGTATGATAGGCACGAAAATATCTCCCAAAAGCTTGATTGCCCTCAGAAATATATTCTGCTTCTGGGCTGCCGCCTCTTTTGCCTCCGCTTTGGAGCTGGCTGTAATCCCCGAAATCGAGATAAACTCATCAAACACCTTGTTTACCGTGCCTGTCCCCAGGATAATCTGGAGCTGCCCGGATGCCTCAAACACTCCTTTGACACCGTCAATATTCTCCAGGGCTTCTTTGTCTGCCTTGCTGTTGTCTGCGATGACCAGGCGGAGCCTTGTCGCACAGTGTGCGGCAGATACAATATTCTTGCTTCCGCCAATCTGACCCAGGATATCCTGCGCTGTTTTCCTGTAATCCATGTCATATCTCCCTTCCTTATTTTCACTACTTTTTTCTTCACAATATCATTTATATATGAAATCGATTTCATATCACATGTAAATAATAAGAAAAAAAATGCCATTTGTAAAGATGGCATTTTTCATAAGATTATACTTTATTTTTTGTCTATATTGCACGAACAGAATCCACAAAACGAAATCCCAGTTTTATTTCCATTGGTATCTTCTCGCCCCGTTCAATCACATCCAGCAGAAGCTCTGCCCCGCGGATTCCACTTGTCTTGTACCCGAAATGGATTGTCGGGATTCCCCCTGTCGCTGCTTTGAGAAGCTGATTGTCGCCGAATCCGGTCACCCGAATCCCTTCTCTTCCGCATTCTTTGACTGCGCGTATCGCTCCTGCGGCAATCGTATCCGTCGCGCAGCATATGATATCGATATCACTTTCTTCGACCAAAAGTTCTTTTGCCTTTTCATATCCAGAATCCGTCGTAAACGCAGAAACACGGATACAGCTTTCTTCCAGCGTCATGCCGCCCGCCTTGAATCCCGCCTTAAATCCGTCCTCGCGGGCAGCCCCGGCAGACTTGTCCTCTCTTGTAACCGAAATATATGCCGCCCTCCCGCGCCGCTCTTCTGTGTTCTTTTCTACACCCTTTTTTGCTCCCTGTACTGCCGCCGCGCTCTTTTCCTCACCCTTTATGCTCTTTTCCGCGAGATATGCCGCCGCATATTTTCCCATCGCCTTGCCTGCTTCATAATCATCATGATAAATGCAGTTGGCGTACTTCGTATGCTGTCCCACAACCACCACCGGAATCCCTGTCTCCTTTAGGAATTTCCGGTGTCCGGGCGTAATCATTGTGCCAATCAAAATGATTCCGTCCACCGGATATTTTTCGAACAAAGACAGGTAAAAGAGCTCTTTGTCTGTATTGTTGTCCGTGCTGGCAAGAAGCATATGATATCCTCTTTCCGAAAGTATCTTGCCTATCCCTTCCGTGACCCGGCTGATACTCTCGGAATTAATCTTCGGTACCACCACTCCCACCAGCTGTCCCCGCTTCGTGCGCAGAGTCCTCGCCTGGGCGGAGGGCTGATACCCCGTCTCTGAAATCACTTTTTTAATCTGCTCTTTCTTCTCCTCACTGATGTAGCCCCCGTTTAAGTATCTTGATACTGCAGAGCTGGATACACCCGCAAGCTGCGCAATTTCCTTGATTGTCATGTCAATCTACCACTTTCCTTCATGTTTTATATGAGAATCATAACACGAAATCGTTGTTCCTTTTAGCTAAATGATATTGCTGGGAATAAAACAGTTATCACTGTCAATCGGCATAACTTCCTCACACATGCAGACAATGCCGCCGCTCCCTCGTTTAAGCAAAGTTTTATCAATAACAGAATACTTCTTTATTTCCCGTCTGTCAGGACTTGCCGATTTTTTTATTTCAATCGGATGAATTATATCATTTTCCTCGATAAAAATATCAATCTCTTTTGCATTAGAGTCTCTGTAATAGGTAAGATTTACCTTTGTCTTTGAATAAGCATATGTCTTTACAAATTCCATAACAACATAGTTTTCATAATAATAACCACTTGCAGCGCCGTTCATCAGCGTTTCCGGAGACAGCCACATTGACAGATATGCCGCAAGTGCTGTATCACAGAAATAGAGTTTTGGCATTTTAACAAGTCGTTTCAGCTCATTATTTTCATATGGTTTAAGAAGATATACAATTCCAAGCCCTTCTAAAACATGCAGCCAAGCCTTTGCCGTAGGTTCTGATATCTCAGCTGCTTCAGCTAATGTAGAATAGTTGACCTGCTGAGATATCAAAGCCGCACACGCGCTTAAAAACTTTGAAAATCTTACAGTATCACTCACACCCCCGGCTTCTACTGCATCGCGCATAAGATATGTTTCTACATAAGAATTGAAATATTCTTCTCGTATCTCCGCATCAACATTCTGAACATCCGGCATCCCCCCCGTCCAAATATGCCTATAAACATTGATGATATTATTTTTTTCAAAAAGTTTCTGTCTTTTCTGCAATCCCCGCAGAGATAAATCAAGGTCATCTTCTATTAAAACCCTCTGCTTTTCCCGTTGTGAAAGACTATACAGATTTAATATGCCAATTCTGCCTGCCAGAGTTTCTCTAACCTGTCTCATCATTTGGTATTGCTGCGAACCTGTAATCCAGAACTGTCCTTTCTCGTCGCTATTATCACACATAATCTTTATTTGCTCGAAAAGTTCCGGTGCTTTTTGAATTTCATCTATCAGTATCGGTGGCTGATAGGTTTGAAAAAACAATACCGGGTCACTCTTTGCAAGGTCCCTTGCCATACGATTATCCAGGGTTACATATGTTCTGTTTGTGCCTTCTGCCAAATGCTTCAGCATTGTTGTTTTTCCGACCTGCCTTGCTCCGGTTACTAAAACAGCCTTAAAATGACAATTCATCTTAAGGAACTTCCGCTCCAATTCCCGCTTTAAATATTCCATAATACGGCCTCCGTTTTTAGGATATTCTAAAGTCAACTTTATATTATCATAAACTTTGATTATAAGTCAATTCATTCTTTTAGTATGTACCATTCCACTCTCGTCCATATCTATATCTTATGGAAATACCAAATACATATGTATCAATCGAGTAGGAGAAATTCCTCGTAATTGAGGAATTTCGACCTCTCACACCACCG
>OGQQ01000249.1_pt1 | contig 57023 bp, 52 predicted proteins | sample 1553281 | NCBI WGS metagenome assembly OGQQ01 (sample SAMEA2579937, study PRJEB22360) | human gut metagenome | biome: human gut; feature: human-associated habitat; material: faeces | place: Denmark | collected 2008/2010 | reverse complement strand
GATGTATGCCTGGGGTCTGGTTGGCTATGTTGGCGGCGCGCTGGCGCATGCGGGTGCGTTCGACCGTGCGGATGGAGCCGTGCGCATGCCGGCGCTACTGACCTACGGCTTTGCTTCGGGTTTGCTGTACGGCGTGGTGATCAACGCCTACGACATTATCGGTTTTGTTCAACCGCTCACGTGGGCGGGTGCCATGGCGCATCTTGCCACGGCAGTGCCGTTCGATATCACACACGGCCTCGCGACCTGCGTGTTCTTGGCCGCCTTGTACAAGCCTTGGTGCCGTCGCATTAACCGTGTCGTCATGAAATACGGGCTGTAAGGCATTTCGCGTTCCCTCACGAACTTGCGGTGGAATAGTTCTCGTTTTTGGCAATTTGCTGCCCAAACAGGAACTATTCCACCGCAACTTATAGGGAGTTGGGTTTTAGAGGCGGGCGAGGTCGTAGGATCGGGCGGCGGCTTCACCGGCGCAGATGAGGTTGATTGTGGCTTCCTGGGGGTCGAGCGCTTGGTCAAGGGGCATGGGTCTGCGACAGACCGGCAGAACTAAGTCGACACCCTGCCCATACACCGCATCCAGGTTGTCGGCACGACCGCCCACGACGGCAACAACCGGCTTGCCATATCGCTTCGCACGACGAGCCACGCCCACCGGTGCCTTTCCAGCGGCGGACTGCTCATCCATATTGCCCTCGCCCGTAATGACCAAATCGACATCGCGCACGCGCTCGTCAAACCCAATCAGATTGAGCACCGTCTCCACGCCCGAACGCAGCTCCGCACCGAGCGCTAGCAGCGCGGCGCCCAGGCCGCCGGCGGCGCCGGCACCGGGCACACCGAGCACCGATCCAAATGTCCGCGCGCCCTCGGGCACACGCAGCAACCCCTGAGCCCGCGCCCTAGCAATCGCCGCATCGAGCAGGCGGCCGTAGCCGACCATCCAGCTATCGTACTTGCCAAGGGCCTCGGCATCCCCCGTCGGCAGACCCTTCTGTCCACCGAACACTGTCAGCGCACCGCGACGCCCCACGAGTGGGTTCTCGACATCGGACAGCACGACGATGCGTGCGCCGCCCAGCACCCGAAGCGCCGGTGCCAAATCGATACTCACCACGTGTTCGAGACCCGCAAGACCGGGGGCGATATCGCAGCCCTGATCATCGACCACACGCGCGCCCAGCGCCTGCAGCATGCCGGCGCCGCCATCGTTGGTGGCACTGCCGCCCAAGCCAATATAGATCGTCTTTGCACCCGCACGAACCGCGCGAAGCATCAGTTCGCCCACGCCATAGGTTGTGGCCGCCAACGCCGCCGATTCCGTGCAGGGCGAATACCCAATACCCGCCGCCTCGGCCATCTCAATTACAGCCGACTCGCGCTCGACATCCACCAGCATCCGGGCAAACACGCGGTCGCCCAAGGGGCCTGCAACCTCGCAGGTTGAGAGCTCGCCACCGCGCGCGGCGATGGCGTCGAGCGTTCCCTCGCCACCATCTGCCAGCGGCAATGCGGCCACCTGGGCATCGGGCCACACGCGGCGCACACCTTCGGCAACCGCCGACTCCGCCTGTGCACTCGAAACGCTGCCCTTAAAGGAATCAATCGCCAACAGCACACGGCGGGGCCGGCGACACGCGACACCAAAATCGACCGCCCCAACGGCAATATCTTCGGCACACGCGAGCGCCTCGGCATGAGCGGTATGCGCCTCAAGATCAGACCCACAGCCGCAGACAGCACCATCGGCGCCACGCAGCCCACTAAAATAGTCGCTCAACACCTCACGACACTCATCCGCCAGCACGCCGGCATGTACGTTAAACCGATGATTCAGGCGCGAATCGGCATTCAGGTCATACAGCGAACCCAAGGTGCCCGCCTTGGCATCGGTCGCGCCATACACGCAGCGCCCCACGCGCGCGTTGACCATAAGCCCCGCGCACATGCAGCAGGGTTCGAGCGTCACGTAGACCGTGCAATCGGAAAGGCGCCAGCGACCGAGCGACCGAGCGGCAGCGCACAGGGCCGCGAACTCTGCATGAGCCGAAGGGTCTTGGTCGAGCTCGCGGCGATTATGCGCCCTCGCGACAATCTCGCCGTCGCGCACTACTACGGCTCCGATGGGCACCTCGCCCACCGCAGCGGCGTCGCGCGCCTCCGCCAGCGCCTCGCGCATGAACTTCTCGTCGATTTCGGTGATCGTCATCGTTCGCCTTCCCTGTTGCAAATTCAAAACGATGCTATCATTACGACTCACGGAGAGATGGCAGAGCGGTTGAATGCGGCGGTCTTGAAAACCGTTGAGCGCGAGAGCGTTCCGGGGGTTCGAATCCCCCTCTCTCCGCCACTTCTAGTGATGCACCGGCGTCATGGTTCGCTCGAACAGCGCATCGACCACGTCGGCCATCTCGGGTCGACGCTCAAGATCGTGACCCGATTCCCACCAATTTGTGAACAGCCGAATAATGCCACCGGCGATAAACTCCGATGTCGTCTCGAGCGAAACGGGCGCCAGGGCATCTTCGGCAAGCGAGCTCATCACACGCTCGCGGACGGAACGCGCGATGCGGTCGCAAATCATGCCGGTCAGCATGCCCGACATACTGCTCGCCAAAAGGTTATCCATGAGCTGCTCATGCGCCAGAATCATATTCATGGCGTCGTCAAAGACCTCATGGCGAAGCGCCTGTACGTCCTCAAGCGCCTCCGCGTCCGCTGCGTCGGTCCGGTTTTGCGGCAGGCCCGTCATGAGTTCATCGATATAGAAGGCAAAGTAATCGTTTTTATCGCGAAAATGCTTATAGAACGTCGTGCGGCGAATCATGGCCCGGTCGCAGAGCATGGCAACCGTCAAATCCTCAAACCGATGCTCTTCCAAGAGCTCGGTAAAGGCATCAAACAGGGCACGATAGGTTTTCTTGATGCGAAGGTCCATCCGTATCGCCATCCTCAAGGTGTAGACAGCTTTCCTCAATTTGTCGCATATCTTACACCTGTACCACCCGTTCCATATTGGCGCCCCCTCCTTGGCGGAAACATAACGCTTACCGGAAAGTTCGGTATCGCCAAAGGTTGCGGGTATACTAGTAGCGTTACACCAACGGCAGCCGGCGCAAAACGCCGCTGCCATTCGAAACGGAGACATCATGCTTCCCGTCATCATCGGTATCGTCGTTGTCGTTGTGATCGTCAGCGCCATCGCCGGCATCTACAACAACATGGTCACCAAGCGCAATCGCATCGATAATGCTTGGCAGAACATCGACACGCAGCTGCAGCGCCGCAACGACCTGATCCCTAACCTGGTCGAGACCGTCAAGGGCTACGCCAAGCACGAGCAAGACACGCTCGCCGCCGTAGTCAACGCGCGCAACGCCGCCGTGAGCGCCACCACCCCCGAGGCCAAGATGGAAGCGGACAACGTGCTGACCGGTGCGCTGCGCCAGCTCTTTGCCGTCGCCGAGGCCTACCCCGACCTTAAGGCAAATACCAACTTTACGCAGCTCCAGTCCACGCTCGAGGACACCGAGAACAAGGTGAGCTACGCGCGCCAGAGCTACAACGATTGCGTGCTCAGCTACAACAACGCCATCCAGACGTTCCCGGCCGTTATCTTTGCCGGCATCTTCCAGTTTAAGGAGCGCCAGGGCTTCGAGGCCGCCGAGGCCGCCCGCCAGGCACCGACCGTCAAGTTCTAACAATCACGGCCGAGTCTTAAGCCAGCTCATCAACCCTTTGGGGCCCAAGGCACAAACCTTGGGCCCTTTTCTTATCCACGCACAACGCGCCCACGCACAACGCGCGGCCAAAAGGCCGCGCACCATCTTTAATTCAGATCTATATTGCCCGTAACGGCAGCACCGAGGTAACGCAGGCCCGAGGGCAACCTACCTTTCCGGCGCACTCCGCAGGACGAAAGAACCTCCGCCGCACGAAGTGCGCAGCGGAGGTTCTTTCATGTCCGAGGACGCGCCGGAAAGGTAGGTTGCCCTCGGGCCGGACATACAAGGCAGCTTACGCGACGGTGTAAACCCAGTTGTGCTTATCCTCGACAGCACCGGACTGGATACCAGTCAGGGTCTCGCGAAGCTTCTTCATCACGGGGCCGATCTCGGTGTAGCCAGCCGGGAAGGTCACGGTCTCGTCGGCACCGTAGACCTTGTTGTCGATCTCACCCACCGGGGAGATGACGGCAGCGGTGCCGCACAGGCCGCACTCCACAAAGGTGCCGGCCTTGACCTCGGCCCACTCGACGGGACGCTGATCGACGGTCATACCCAAATCCTCGGCAACCTGAACGAGCGAGCGACGGGTGATGGAGGGCAGGATGGAGTCGGTGTGCGACTGAGGAACGACGAGGGTGCCGTCCTCCTTCACGAACAGAACGTTCGCGCCGCCGGTCTCCTCGACATAGGTGCGGGACTCGGAGTCGAGATACAGGTTCTCGGCATAACCCTCGCGGTGAGCCTCCATCGTGGGCTTGAGGGACATGGCATAGTTGAGGCCGGCCTTGATGTTACCGGTGCCGTGCGGTGCAGCACGGTCATACTCGGAAACACGCAGCTTGACGGGCTTAAGGCCACCCTTGAAGTACGGACCGACCGGGGTCACGAGAATGCGGAACGTGTACTCAGGAGCGGGAGCCACGCCGATCACGTCACCGGAGCCGATCATAAACGGGCGCACGTACAGAGTCGCGCCGGAGCCGAAGGGCGGAACCCAGGCGGCGTTGGCAGAAACGACCTGCTTGACGGCCTCAACAAACTTGTCCTTGGGGAACGGGGGCATCTCCAGACGCTGGGCGGAGTTGTACATGCGCTCGGCGTTCATGTCGGGACGGAAGCAGACGATGCTGCCGTCCTCGGCGGTGTAGGCCTTCAGGCCCTCAAAGACCTCTTGGCAGTAATGGAAGATGCCGCCGCACTCGGAGACGTGCAGGGTGTGGTCGGTGGTCAGGCCGCCCTCGTCCCACTCGCCATCCTTCCAATGGGCCTCGTAGCTGTAATCGGTCTTCATGTAGCCAAAGCCAAGGCTACCCCAATCGATATCCTTCTTCTCGACAGTCATATGTCGCTCCTTACATACACAGTTGCATACTCGCGAACTCGCACGCAAGGACCGAGGCCGACCGCGTCGCAACGTCGCACGCCCGGAGCGTAGAGCCGGACGGGACACGCGAACGGCATCAAAGCCGATGGCACGTCGATTCGCATGCACGAGATTGTACTCCCCGCACGCGTCTGATAAAACGTTTTTCTTTAACTAAGTAAAGTATTTTCATTTGACCGAAACTAAAGAGGCCCGCCACCGTAAACGGTGACGGGCCTCAACGACACGATTTGTGCGCCGGCTCGAGCTAGGCGTTCTATTTGCCCAGCTTAGCCTTAACCAAGCCGACTACGGTCGGGATGATCGACACGGCGACGATACCGATAATCAGCAGCTCAAAGTGCTCCTGCACAAAGGGAATGCCACCAAAGAAGTAGCCCAGCAGCGTAAAGACCGTCGACCAGGTAATGCCGCCCAGCACGTTAAAGACGACAAAGTTGCGCCAGTGCATGCCGCCCATGCCGGCGATAAAGGGCACAAAGGTGCGGATAAACGGGAAGAAGCGACCCAGGAAGATAGCCAGGTGACCCCACTTGTCCAAGAAATCCTCGGACTTTTTGATGCGCTCGGGCGTCATGGCCTTTACCTTGCCCGAGGCGATGATCTTGCGGCCAAAGAAGTGGCCGATCATAAAGTTGCACTGATCGCCCAGGATGGCTGCGGCCCATGCGGTGGCCAGAAGCGCCACGATGTTAAAGCCGCCGTTGTGGGCAAAGAAGCCCGAGGCAAACAGCAGCGAATCGCCGGGAAGGAACGGGAAGAACACCACGCCCGTCTCGATGAAGATAATTAGGAACACGCAGCCGTAGGCCATAAGCGGGCCGGCGGCGATCCAGCTGGCGATCGCGGTGCGCGGGTCTTTGAGCAGCTCGGCGATAAAATTGATGAAACCCATGAAGTAAAACCTCTCAGTTGTGGGCGCGGATACGTCCAAGTTGACCAGTATACGGTTGCGGCGCCCCCTCGTGCGCAACCCCACAAAAGCATGACTCCATTACCAGCAAGTTTGCATAACTGACACTTGTTGCGCAATGCCGCCAAGATTGTTCTTCCTAATCCCTAGCGAATCGCTATACTTTATTGAATCGCATTGCCATGGCGCTAAGGGAGGGCGGCCGGTGAGCTTTATCAATACCATTCGCGAGGACATCAAGACCGTCCAGGCGCAGGACCCCGCCGCGCAAAACGGTCTGGTCATCTTCCTTTCCTATCCTGGCCTGCACGCCAAGTGGAACCACGTGCCCGAACACTGGCTCTGGGAGCACGGTCATCGCTCGCTCGCCCGTGTGTTATCTCAAATCACCCGCCACATCACCGGCGTCGAGATTCACCCTGCCGCGCAGATTGGCAAGCACTTCTTTATCGACCACGCCATGGGCGTCGTCATCGGCGAGACCACCATCGTGGGCGACAACTGCGTGCTCTACCAGGGCGTCACGCTCGGCGGCACCGGCAACGAGACCGGCAAGCGCCATCCCACCCTAGGCAACAACGTCACCGTGGGCACGGGCGCCAAAGTGCTCGGCAACATTCGCATCGGCAACAACGTCAAAATCGGCGGCAACTCGGTTGTCGTCAAGGACGTGCCCGACAACTGCACCGTCGTGGGCGTGCCGGGGCGCATCATCAAGCGCAACGGCTGCCGCGTGTTTGAGGAGACGTTTGACGCCAAGCAGCACCGTGAATACATGCCCGACGACGCGGCCGAGCAGTCCGCGCTCAACCGCCAAGGCATCACCGAGAATGCCCGCCGCGTCAAGGAACTCGAGCGAGAGGTGGCCGAGCTCAAAGCCCTCGTCACGAAGCTCATGGACGAACGCTAGAAGCGGATGGCTACCGACAACATTGACGTCAACGCAAAGGCGCGCCAGGGAATTCATCCCCGGCGCGCCTTATTTGTGATATGACAAAGGGGCTGCCCCTTTATCAAATTATGCGAACTGGCTCAGATAGAGGTCGGCGTAGGCACCCTCGGCAGCCAGCAGCTCCTTATGCGTACCCTGCTCGATAATGTTGCCATGATCCATGACCAAGATCAGGTCGGCATCCACAATTGTCGACAGGCGATGCGCGATCACAAAGCTCGTGCGCCCGCGCATAAGCGCATCCATGGCACGGCCGATGGCAAGCTCGGTACGCGTGTCCACGCTCGACGTCGCCTCGTCCAAGATGAGAATCGCCGGGTTGTTGAGCAGTACGCGCGCGATGGTCAGCAGCTGGCGCTGACCTTGGCTGATGCTTTCGGCATCGTTGGCCACGTGCGTGTCGTAGCCCTGTGGCATGGTGCGCACAAAGAAATCGACCTGCGCGGCACGGGCGGCGGCCACGACCTCCTCGCGCGTTGCCTCAGGGCAGCCATATGCGATGTTTTCGGCAATCGTGCCATCGAACAGCCAGGCGTCCTGCAGCACCATGCCAAACTGCTGCCGCAGCTCGCCGCGATCCATGCGGCTCGTATCCACGCCGTCGAGCGTAATACGCCCGCCGTCAATCTCGTAGAAGCGCATGAGCAGGTTGATGAGCGTGGTCTTGCCCGCGCCCGTGGTTCCCACCACGGCGATCTTCTGGCCCGGCTCGGCGGTGAACGACACGTCGCGCATAAGCAGCTTTTCGGGCGTGTAGCCAAAGCGCACATGCTCAAAGGCGACGCGGCCCTCCACGCGACCCGGTAGCTTGGCGGCCTCGCCCGGCTGCGGATCGGCCTCCATCTCGGGCTCATCGAGCAGGTCGAACACGCGCTCCGCACTCGCCAGCGCGCTCTGCAGCGAGTTGAAGGTAAACGACAGCTGCGTCATGGGCTCGGATGCCTCGTAGATAAACTGAAAGAACGCTTGGAACACGCCGACGGTCATGTGGCCGGCAACCAGCATGCTGCAGCCCACAATCGCAATCACGATCTGTGCCAAGCGGCCGATAAAGCGCACCGCGGGGCCGACGGCATTAATCATAAAGTCGGCCTTGGCACTCACGCGTGCCAGCTCGCCCGAGGCCTGGTGCACCTCGGCAGAACTCTGACGCTCGCGGTTAAACGCGCGAATCACCAGACGGCCCGAGTAGCCTTCCTCGACTGCACTCGTAATCTTGGACACCCACTCCTGGCGCTCGCCGGTTACGTCATGCGTGCGGCGCGAGACCACCTTGGTCACCAGCAGCGACAACGCCGTAAAGAACAAAAAGACCAGCGTAAGCGGCACACTGAACACAAACATCACGCCCACAGCGCCCACTACCGTACCAATCGACACCAGCAGCTGCAGCAAGCCGCGCTGCATGCTCTCGGACATCTTGTCCAAGTCATTGGTCGCGCGGCTGACGACCTCGCCGGGACGATGCGCGTCAAAATAGGCGAGCGGCAGACGATTGAGCTTTTGAGCGATGCGGTTACGCAGACGCAGGTTGAGGCGTTCGGCCACGCTCGACATCAAAAAGCTCTGGAGCGCGTAGAACGAGGCAGCGGCCGTCCAGATCATAAAGTAGATGAAGATGGTCCTGCCGCAGTTCTCCCAGGTGATGTTGAAGGTGGTGTCGTTGGCAAACGCCACCTGAATGTGGCCCCACAGCTCATCGATCACGCGGGCGCTATATGCCGGCGCAGCGGTGTTAAAGATGGCATAGAACACGATGCTCGCGAACACGATATAGAAGCGCCAATGGTCACCGGCATCCTCGCTCCACAGGCGGCGCACCGTCGCCCAGGTGTCGCGGGGTTTCTCGTCCTCGTCCTCGTCGTCCACATCGCGCATGCGCTCTGCCTCAGCGCGGGCGCGCTCGTCCTCGGCGCGTTCGTTTTCCTCGTAGAGCGCTTGGCGGCGAGCCTCGCGCTCGGCTGCAGCCTTGGCGGCCTCGTCCAGCTCGGGTGCTACGGCAGCTGTTTCCTCAACCAGCCCTGTGGCAACGGCGTCATCAACGCTGGCCTGCTTCCTGAGCTCCTCGGTCATGCTACTCACCTCCCTTCATTTGCGATTCCGCGATGGCGCGGTACACCTCGCAGGTTTCCATAAGCTCGCCATGCGTGCCCAGGCCCACAACCTCGCCGTCCTTGAGCACGACGATCTGGTCGGCGTGCAAGATCGTCGAGATGCGCTGCGCGATAATGAGCACCGCAGCGTCACGCGTCTCGTTTTGCAACGCATGGCGCAGGGCGGCATCGGTCTTAAAGTCCAGGGCCGAAAAGCTGTCGTCGAAGATATATAGATCGGCATGCTTCATGAGCGCACGGGCGATTGCCAGACGCTGGCGCTGGCCGCCCGAAAAGTTCGTGCCGCCCTGCGCCACCGGAGTGTCGAGCCCCTGCGGCTGATCGAGTACAAAGGTGCTCTGGGCAACCTCAAGCGCGTGAAGCATGTCGGCCTCGGTCGCGCCCTCATTGCCAAAGCGCAGATTGCTTGCCACGGTGCCCGAGAACAGCCATGCCTTTTGCGGCACATAGGCAATGCGCCCGCGAATCTCGCCTTGCGAAAGCTCGCGCAGGTCGACGCCGTCCAGGCGAATGGCGCCCTTGGTGGCGTCGTGGAAGCGCAGCAGGAGCTTGGCCACCGTCGACTTGCCCGAACCCGTCGAGCCGACGATCGCGGTCGTCTGACCGCGGCGACAGGTAAAGTTCAGATCGCACAGCGTGTCCTCGTCGGCGTCGTCGAAACGGAACGACATATGATCGAACACGGCGACCGCGTCGGCACTGTCAACAGGCTCCGCCGCGCACGTATCCAGTGTGCGCTTGCCGTCCACAATGCTCGGCTCAATCTCCAACACCTGTTGCGCGCGGTTGAGGCACGCCGCAGCGCGCGGAAGCGTCAGAATCACCATCTGCGCCATCATCACAAAGAACAGGATCAGGATCGCGTATTCCAGTACGGCCGAGATGCTGCCGATTTGCATGGCATGGGCGCCCACGCGGTTGCCGCCCACCCACAGCACCGCCACCTCGGCGATGTTCATCAAAAAGAAGCTGGAGCTGTCGAGCCCCACAAACAGGTGGTTGACCTTAATGGCGTTGTCCGCGTAATCGCTAAATACCTCGTCCAGGCGCTGCTCCTCGTGGCGCTCCTTATTGAAAGCGCGGATGACGCGAACGCCCACGATGTTCTCGCGCAGCACCACGTTCATACGGTCGATAAAGCTCTGAAGGCGCATAAAAATCGGCGCGGCGTTAGCCACCGTAAAGACCGCCGCCACCAGCACGATCGCAACCACCACGCCCAGCAGCGTTCCCATGGCGGGATCGATGAACCAAGCAAATATGATGCCCGCGACGGCCAGGAATGGCACCGGCAGCACCAACTGAATCGTCTGAAGGATTGCCTGCTGAATCACGTTGATGTCGTTGAGTGAGCGTGTGATCATCGATCCGGTACCAAAGCGCTCAAAGTCGCTGGCCGCGAGCTCGAGCGATTTGTCGTACACGGCATTGCGGATATCGCAGGCCACGTTGGCGGCCAGGCGCGCCGAAAGATAGCAGCCCAGCACCGTGCCGCCGCTAGCCATGCTGGTCGCGATAAACATGTATAGGCCGTTACGTAAAATGTAGTCGACATCGCCCGTGGTAATTCCGGTGTTGACCATGTTCGCCAGCATCGTTGGAACCAACAGCGTACCGACGTTATCCACCAGCAGCACCAGTAGCGTCACTGCGACAAGCCCTCGGTAGGGCTTCAAAAACCTCATTAACAGTCGCACGACTCCCCCTCACGTTGATTCTCCGACTGATCTTCGGCTGCCACCTGCCGCTTAAATGCCTCGCACTCGTCGCCCAGGACTTGGGAGAATTTGCCAATCAAGCGCATAATCTCGCGCTGCTCACATGGCTCGAGGGCATCGAAGGCTCTCTGCTCGGCCCCTTGCGCCGGCATCGCATACCGTTTTGCAAATCGTCTACCCTCTTCGGTCAGGCTCACAACCTTGTTCTTGCGACTGCCTTCGGCAAACTCAAGCGTGGCGAAACCCCGCGCCGTCAAGGTTTTAATGGCCGAGTTTATAGTCTGTTTGCTATAGAACCATTCGCTTGTCAGACGACTTACAGCAATGCTGCCGCCCGCCGTGCTGGTGTCGACGAGCATCCAATAGGCGCAGTCCGAAAGACCACAGGTGCGCGCGAACTCCGAATAGATACGGTCAAGCCCGTTGAGCATCCGGTCGAAATCGACCAGGCTAACTGCATTATTCATCTCTCCCGCCATTCGATAGTCCGAGTTTTGACCAATTTGTTTTTAGATTAGTCCGAGATTTGACCATCGTCAATAAGTTCGTTATATATGGTCGGCTCTACATTGCATATCGACAGAAAAAGACCGCCGGCGCGGGGGCGGCGCCGGCGGTCACGCGAGAATAGCGATGTATTTGCCCGTTAGGCAGCGACGGCCTCGTAGACCGTGGCGCCCGCAAAGCTGTCGTGCAGGCTCTTGCCGCAGATCCAGGGCAGCTCAACGACCTCACAGACCGTGTTAACCAGCTCGGAGCAGTCAGTAAAGTGGCCCTTATCGTTGAGAGCCTCGCAATCCTGAACACGCCAATATCCATCGGTGTGCGTGATGTAGTACTCGTGGTTGTCGATCGTCACAAAAGCGCGCGTCTTGGAACGCAGCAGCTTCAGAAATCCTTCGAAGTCAGTCTCGACGACATCTCCAGCCTGGAACATGATGTTACCTCCTGGCCCGGCGCCACCATGGCGCGTTGATAAACGTTGGTACTCCTTTAGTAAAACCTTTATCAGAGCTTATGCGCGCATCATTTAGGCAAGTGGTAAAAAACCGCAGGGTAGACGGGATAAAACGTTTAACCATCTCATCAGCTTCTCACATTCTTGCCGCAGTTTTATGCAAGCCGACTTTTCCGATTGGCGGCCATTGCTGTTTGGAGCCCTTCGCGCGATTACGGCTACGGCACGACGGGTAAGAACGGAGCATCTGCAACGTCATCGCTAGGAGGACCCATGGAGACCATCGAAGCGCTCATCCATCGCCGCAGCTGCCGCAACTACAGCGATCGCCCCGTCGAAGCCGAAAAGCTCGCACGCATTATCGAGGCCGGCCAGTATGCGCCCAGCGGCATGGGACGCCAGCCGGTGACGTTTGTCGCCGTTACCGATCCCGCGACCATCGAGCGTCTCTCGCAGCTCAATGCGCAAGTCATGGGCAGCAACGACGACCCCTTCTACGGTGCCAAAACGGTTGTGGTGGTGCTGGTCGACCGCAGCGTGCCCACGCATCTGGAAGACGGTTCGCTTGCCATGGGCAACCTGCTCAATGCTGCCTATGCGCTGGGCGTTGATTCGTGCTGGATTCATCGCGCCCACGAGGTCTTCGATTCGCCCGAGGGCCTGGAGCTGCTGGCCAGCTGGGGTCTGCCCGCCGACGGAAGCCTGCGCGGCGTCGGCAACTGCATTCTGGGCTATGCCGAAGACGTGCTTCCCGAGGCCAAGCCCCGCCGCGACAACGTGGTGTATGTTCCGCCGTTCTAACGAACGGCGGACCCGTTGACGCTGCGCGGGCCGCATTCACGCCAATCTGACGTTCAATTTCGAGGGCGCGACCAAAAGGTCAGCGCCCTCTCATTTCACGTCACCTTGGCGCAAATGCGGCCCGCTCGCTGTTGGTGCCTGACATCGAGTGAGCCACTGTTGGCATCCGGCACCTGGGCAGCTAATTAACAGGATGATAGAAGGTGTCCACAACGGTTTGTTTTACGTTGTCCTGGTCCAGATAGAACTCGGCAAAGGTGTCGCCCTGCTGCATGGTTCCCTGCAGCGTCACGACATCAAACGAAGTCAGGCCGTGCTCGAGCATCGTAGTCGCCAGGTAGCTAAACTCATCGAGACCCAGGTTGGTCCATGTATAGTCGCCCATCGTCTGGTACAAGTTGATCAGCACGGCCGGATTGCTCTTGGCGCTGTTGAGCACCTTGGCCGCGAACGCCTGAAGGTAACTCACCTGACGCGTGGTTCGGTCGAGCGAGGACGTGAGCACAGAGGTATCGCGCCACTGCACGTACTTCTCGGCCATCTTGCCAAAGAGTGTTGTCTCCTGGCCCTCGACCACCGAGGTGCCCGGCACAGTCTGCGTGGGTACCAGCGTTACGCCGCCGATGGAATCGTTAATGGGCGCCACGCCCTCAATGTTGAGCGTGTAGTAATAGTCGACCGGAATATTGTCGAGCACACGCGAAGCGGCGGCGGCCGCCAAAGCCGAGGAATTGTCGCCGTCGGTGCCATAGGCAAACTGCAGGCACAGTTGCTCGGTCACCTGGCCGGCAAATGACCCATTGGAATATGTGTCCACGGCAACCATGCTATCGCGCGGGATAACGATGCCACGCGCCTCACCCGTATCGGTATTGAGCGCCACAACCATCACGGTATCGGACTGTCCCTTCTGGGTGCCATCGTCGTTGTCGCGTCCATCGAAACCAATGAACGCCACCGTGGCCATATGCTTGTTGAGCTCATACTTCTTGCCGTTATAGGTGATGGTGTCGCCTTTGGCCTTAATGACCTTCTGGGTCTTTTCCTCGATCTTCTTTTTGCCCTGGCTCACGCCATGGTTCACGAAGCCCCAGCCGGCAGCGACAATCGCGCCGATCACGAGCAGCACGATCACGAGCCTACGGATACGGCGACGACGTTTAATGCGCTTAATCGACTCCTTGGAACGACGACGGCGCTGCGGTGCCGCTTCATCGAGCGAAGGCCATTCGGTCTCATCAGCAGGCTGCGGCGCATCATCCGCAACCTGCGCCGAAGCATCGACCTGTCCCATGGTTTCGCTCTGCGCCCCATTTTCTGCGTCAGCGCCCGAGACGGCATCGGCGCCCTGCTGCATGCCGGTAGGGTCTGCCACATCGGAAACCTGCTGCCGAGACGTGCTCTCCTGGCTGTTCTCTTCAGGGTCTACCGCATCGATAAAGTGCTTGCCACGTGGGTTCATTGCTACTTGGTTTCCTGATCATTAACTAATACACCGCTAACGATATAGCGCGAGTTGCTGCGCTGCGATTTATCGAGTACGCAGGTGCTCAGCTGTACAATCTTACTATCTGCATCAAGTGATACGCCTTCGCGCACGTTTTTAAGGAGCGCGTCGGGATTGCAAACGGTATTGAAATACTCCTGGCGCACGGCGGGATCGGCAAAGTTAAAGGAGTTGAGGATGTGGCGATTGTCGTACTGGTAGGCCGAAACGATCTTGTACTTCAGGATATGACCGGGTGTGTAGATGTAGAACTCGGTGTTCTCGTTAAAAAAGTCCGCATCCTCAAAATAATGTAAGTTATGGAACATGCGCCTGTTCACATGACCATAGATCACCGTGACGGGGTCACTAAAATCGCGGGCGTTGGCCATCTGGCTAAAGGCGGTGCCGTACGGATCGTACTTGCCATCCTTGTCGTGATTGAGATAGAACAGGTCATCCACCGAGCTCTGCAGCAAGGGCGTATTGATATCGGTGCCCGGGATATAGAGCCAGGCGTAAATGTCGGCATTCTCCTGGACCAGTGGAGCAAAATCGATGGGATTATCCGGCAGCTCGTCGTTCTTAGACTCGACCTTGGTCGCGGGCTTGCCCGTCGCGCTCATCTCCTCGGCGCCCTTTTGATCTAAATGGTGCATGTAAAGCACGTAGCCGCCACAGCCAACTGCAACCAACAACAGCACGGCGATAACACCTTTGAGAATTGCGGCGCGACGCCTTTTGCCCGGGTCGCCCACGTGCTTGCCCAACGGCTGCTCTGCCATGATATTCCTTCATCCCAAATCAGTTAAAAAAGGACCCGCACAAGTACGGGTCCTTAAATCTTACGGTTGAAACCGTATGCGTGCTAGTTGTTCTTGCGAAGAGCAACAAAGGCGCAAGCGGCACCAGCGGCGGCAACAACAGCCACGGCGGCGACACCGGTAGTGTCCACACCGGTAGTCGGGGACTTAGCGCCGTTGTCGGTGGCGGCAGCACCAGTGGCAGTCTTCTCGGCCACGATGGTGTAGGTGGAGAGCTTGGTGACCTTAAAGGTAACATTGCCGTTGTTGTCGGCAGTGAGGTTCAGGGTCTCCTTCTCGTCATCGTTGTGCTGGACATAGACGGTGACCTTGGCGCCGGCGTAGGCCTTGCCAAGGGTGAAGGTGATGGTCAGCGGGTTGGACTCAGAAACAGTGCCCGCGACGGTCTCGGTGATCTCGAAGGAAGCGACCACGTTGGCGCCGGCAGGGGTGCCCGCGGCGTGCTTGGTGGTGGACTCAACCTTGACGTTGGCGTTGTTGACGCTCGCGGTCACATTGTTGGCGCCGGTGGTGGTGGTGTTGGCCGGGCTCGGAGCAGCAAAAGCAGCCACGGGCATAGCCAGGGCAAGAGCGAGAACGCTCAACGCTGCCATGAATCTCTTCTTCATGTTAGGTACTCCTCAACTTGCAGCTCACGGATTTTCAAGTGCTTAGTAGTATAGCCTTTTTCTGCAAACTTCGACCAAAGAGCTCTGCATGAAACAATGTTGCAGATTTTTGTTCGCTCATAGCCCCCAAACGGCACCTCGCTGTGACGACTTTATGTTCCGGCAGGTCTACGCCGTTTGATTTGAAGCCGAATTCGCCACGTCATCGCTCGTCTGCGCCGCTCCCTCTGCTTTTTGCCCGCCTTCATCCTTTTGAGCATCGGCAATGGTAGCAGCGACTGCGACCATGCCGCGCTGGGGCGCGACACCCGTCTGGGCCTGAGCGCCTTCGACAACTTCTATGCCTGCATGCGCGAGCTCGGGCGATTTAAACACTGCGTCCAAGTTGGCGCCACCGCCGGCATAGCCAAGCGCCGCGAGCGCGATGACGATTATCGCGGCAACGACCACGATCGGAACATAGCGCTGCCAGCCTGCGGGATTGAGGCCGCTACGGCGAGCAGCGCCACGGCTAATGTAGCCGAGCGTTCCATCGTGCTTGAGCTTTGACCCCACCACGCGCTTACGGCCCCACAGCGACGATTCGGCCTGCATGGCCAAGCGGGCGCTTGTCGAAGGATAGCCATATTTTGTGCGCCTGAACGAGCCGTCGAACCCCGAGGCGCTTTTGCCCCACGTCCGCGAAGCCGTGCGACGGTTGACCGGCGCCGCGGGCTTTCGAGCCCGATTTGTTTTTGAAGTCTCCGCCATACGCCCCCGCACGCCGTAACAGAATCGAAACAATACTGCTTTGGACTGTAGCACACGTACCGCACGCGGTCACGGGCACCTCGCTTAACGGTCGTCGTCCTTCAGCAGGCGCCACAGGGTCGTACGGCTTATGCCTAGCACTTCGGCAGCTCGGGTCCTGTTGCCGTGAAGGTGGCCTACGACCAGCCGTGCGATATCGTGCTCGGTATCGGCCAGTGGGCGCAAGATATACAAATCGCTTTCGAGTGTCGGGGCACCAAAGGTCGCGGTCTTGATAACGTCCTCCTGGGCAAGTACCTCTTTCGCCACGGCACGCTCCACCGTACCCGCCCCCACTAATATATAGAGTCGTTCCGATACTTCGCGCAGCTGCAGGTAATTGCGGGGCCAACGGTACGCATCGAGCGTCTCTGCCGCCGCGGCGGACAACATGGGGGCACCCGTCTTAAACATATCTGCCAGATACTTCAGGTAGCACGCAGTCTTTTTCGACGCGCCGCCCTGCTCGGCAATCGCCGGCGCCACACTCACGGCGCAGGCCAGACGTTCGGTCACAAAGGCAGCCTGGTCGCTTTCGCCACCACCCGGCATATCGTTTGCCGTCAACACCACGTGGCAACGAGTTGCGAGCGCCGTGTCGATCATTGCGGACACGAGCTCGCGCAGGCGCTGGGATCCAACGGCATGCCAGCCGCCCATGCAAAGCGTCAGCCCCGTTTGGAAAAGCGGCGATTCGGAACTTTTAAGCAGATGGCGCCAACCGCGATCCGTAAGCTCATCGAGCGCAACGGACACAAATGGCTGATCGGCATAGGGTCCATCCAGGTACAGGCGTTTTGCAATTTGATCCTGCCCCGCGCCCAGTTCACCCTCGAGCATAAGGGGCACCCCGCGTGCGTAACTCTCCCGTACGGGGGCAGCGACCGCTGCCGCGTCTTCGACGATGCCGTACGTGCTCGACTCGTAGCGAGCCTCGACTTCGTCGGCATTAAGCCAATCGATGCCCGCATGCGTCGCAGCGGCGCGCACCTCATGCGCCACGACCACCCAAAGCGCCCCGTGCTCCTCGGCCGTCGGGCGCACCGTCAAGCTCAACCGCACGCCCTCGTGGCCCATCACCAGGCGCACCCCATCACCCACGCGAGCGAGACGCTCGGAAACAAAAGCAGCGACATCCCGCTCGAGCGCAGCGTCACTCATAGTCGAAATCACAACGCCGCCGCGCTCGTCGATTGCCAGCGCCGATGCTCCGGCTGCGGACAATGCCTCAATCAGAATCTGCAGCTTGGCATCGCTGTCCATGGTTCGCCCCGTCTCCAGCCGCGGCCCATCTGGGCCCCGACATCTCAAGTGTTTCAAAATTGAACGATAATGTTCACCAAACACTATAGGGCCTGCGGTGCCTTCTTGCGAATATATGAATTGCCCCGCATCGCCATCCTGGCGGGGCGATAAGAGCTCTTCGGGACCTATCAACCTGCGGACAAGCCATACCCGCAAGAGCTCCTATCGCTCCACCGCGAGGATGCGCTCGCCAGCACGCAGCACGCAAATAAGCTACTTCTCTACCAGATTCCCAGCACGTGCTGCATTCCCAAGCTCATGCACGCAATGCCAATCCAGCAGCAAAAGCCCAATGCAATGGGCTTTCCGCCCTTTTTGACCAGCTCGACGATATCGGTATTAAAACCAATAGCCGCCATGGCCATCACAATAAAGAACTTCGACAACTCCTTGATGGGCGCCGTAAAAGACGCGGGAAGCTGAAGCACCGTGGTGATCACGCTCGCCAGCACAAAGAACAGCACGAACATGGGAAACGCGCGTTTAAGCGAGAACGTGCTTTTGGCGTCGCCGCCGGCCTTGCGCGCCAGATGCATCTGCCAGCATGCGAGGACCAACGTGATGGGAATGATAGCCAGCGTCCTGGTGAGCTTGACCACCGTGGCGCTCTCGAGCACATTGGCGCCGGGATGCATACTGTCCCAGGCGCTCGCCGCAGCCGTCACGGACGAGGTGTCGTTGATGGCGGTGCCGGCAAACAGGCCAAAGCCCTCGTTGGTCAGCCCGAGCATGCCGCCGAGCGTCGGAAACACGAGCGCCGCGATAACGTTAAACAGGAAGATGACCGAAATAGCCTGGGCAATCTCGCGATCGTCGGCATCGATGACGGGTGCTGTCGCGGCGATGGCAGAACCGCCGCAAATCGACGAACCCACACCCACAAGCGTCGCGATCTTGCCCGGCACGTTCATAACGTGGCAGAGCACAAAGGCAATGACAAGCGAGGTCGAGATCGTCGCCACGATAATCGGCAGCGACTGGGCGCCCTTGGACAGAATCTGCGAGAGGTTCATGCCAAAGCCAAGCAGGATAACCGCGTACTGCAAGACTTTTTTAGACGTATAGGTGACACCGGCAGCGAGCTGTTCGCGACGATTCTTGGGAAAGACGAGCGCCAGGACCATGCCAAAGAGGATGGCAAATACCGGACCGCCGACCACCTCAATCTGTTTGCCGAGCAACGTCGCGGGGATGGCGATGACCAGGCAGAACAAGATACCCTTCCAGCGCTCGCGTACGATATTCGCCAGTTGCATATGAGATTCCTTCTTTCTATTTCACGTTTGCGACGGCTTATGATACGGCAACATTGAGCACAGCCCCGCGCAAACACAGACTAAGATGCCGCAATAGTTCTTAGGCAACGGCCGAATTACCCACCGCGGAGAGTTGATTCGCGGCATAATTAACAACTGACATATGAGTTTGATAGAACAGTTGCGAGGCGCTATGGAAGAATCGATGCACGTCGGCGAGCAGGAAATGAGCCTACAGGACCAGTCCTATCACACCATTCGACGCAAAATCGTCTACCTGGACTACAAGCCGGGCGAAAAGCTGGGCGTCAAACAGCTTTGCGACGACCTGGATATGGGGCGCACCCCTGTGCGCGAGGCGTTGGTGCGTCTGGCGCAAGAGGGTCTAGTGCGCACCGTGCCCCAAAGCGGCACCTATGTCTCGCCCATCAACCTCACCTTTGCCGAGAGTGCCTGCTATATTCGCGAACACCTGGAAAAACAGGTGATTGTGGAGTGCTGCGCCCGTGCCACTTCGGCAGGCATCGAGCAGCTCGACCGTGCCATCGCACTGCAGGAAAAGGCCATGGCCGAAGAGGATCGCATCGGATTCTTTTTAAGCGACAACCTCATGCACCGCATGATCTTTAGCATCGCGTGCCGCAGCACCGTGTGGTCATGGCTCGAGGAGACCAATGCCGACCTGGAGCGCTTCCGCTGGCTGCGCGCCGCTACGCAGACGCTCGACAATCAGGAGACTGTTAACGAGCACAAGCAAATCCGCCGCGCCATCGCCGGTCGCGACCCCATCGAGGCGAGCTTTTTGGTCAGCAAGCACCTGCATATGATGTTCCGCAACCAGACCGAGGTCCTGGACCAATATCCCAAGTACTTCGAGACCAGCAAGCTCCGCTAACCTGCCAAAACCACCACATAGGAGACAGGGTTTCTCCGCACAAAAAGGCCCGGCTCCGTCTGATGACGCGGAGCCGGGCCTTGGTTGTTAGGATGACGGAACTCGATTACTCGACGGTAACGCTCTTTGCCAGGTTTCGAGGCTGGTCAACGTCGCAGCCGCGCAGAATAGCAACCTCGCGGGCGAGTAGCTGCAGCGGAACGCTCGCCGTGATGGGGCTGAACACGTCGCGGACGGCCGGCACGCGAATGATGCAGTCGGCAATCTTATTGATTTCCTCGTCGCCCTCGGTGGCAACGACGATCACCTTGGCACCGCGCGCCTTGCACTCCATGAGGTTCGACACTGTCTTATCGTACGTCGCGCTCTTGGTTGCCACCGCGATGACAGGGAAGCCCGGGTCGATCAGCGCGATGGGGCCGTGCTTCATCTCGCCGGCAGCATATGCCTCGGCATGCAGGTAGCTGACCTCCTTGAGCTTGAGCGCGCCCTCGTAGGAAATGGCGGCGCCCATGCCACGACCCACGAACAGCGCGGACTGCGCGTCCTTGCAGACAAGCGCGGCCTCGTGCACAGCCTCGGTCTGCGTATCCAGGATCCACTGAATCTGCTCGGCCGTATCGGAAAGCTCGCGGAACAGCATGCGCGTCTGCTTGGTGGTCAAGCGGTACTTGACCTGCGCCAGCAGCAGGGCCAAAAGCGTGAGGCTCACGACCTGACCGATGAAGCTCTTGGTCGAAGCGACGGCGATCTCCTTGTTGGCCTTGGTGTAGATAACGCCGTCGCTCTCGCGCGCCACCGGGCTGCCCACCACGTTGGTGATACCAAAGACCTTGGCACCCTTGATGCGCGCATCGCGAATGGCGGCAAGGGTGTCGGCCGTCTCGCCCGACTGGGACACGGCAACGACAAGCGTCGTCGGCGTAATGATGGGGTTGCGATAGCGGAACTCGCTAGCCGCCTCAACCTCGGTAGGAATGCGAGCCCAGCCTTCAATAAGGTTCTTGGCGATGAGTCCGGCATGGTAGCTGGTGCCGCAGGCAATCACATATACGCGGTCGATATCGTTGAGTTCCTCGAGTGAAAGGCCCAGCTCGTCGATATCGAGCTCACCAGCAGGGGTCATGCGACCCACCAGCGTGTCGCGCACCACGCGCGGCTGCTCGTGGATCTCCTTGAGCATAAAGTCGGGATAACCGCCCTTTTCGGCCATGTCCAGGTCCCAGTCGATATGGGTGATCTTGGGCTCAATCACGTTGCCGGCCTCGTCTGTATACTCGACGCCTGCGGACGTGAGCTTGGCAAACTGGCCGTCTTCGAGCACCACGACATCGCGGGTGGCATCGATAAGCGCAATCACGTCGGAGGCAACGTAGGAACCGGTCTCGCCCACACCGACCACAATCGGGGAGTCCTTGCGGGCAACGGCAATCACGCCAGGCTCGTCGGCACACACGGCGGCCAAGCCATAGGCGCCCACCACGTGGGTGCAGGCCTCGCGCACGGACGCCATCAAGTCGTGCATCTCGGCATAGGCCTCTTCGATCAAGTGCGCGAAGACTTCGGTATCGGTCTCGCTCTTAAAGTGATGGCCGCGGCCCTCCAGCTCTTCGCGCAGCTCGGCGAAGTTCTCGATGATGCCGTTGTGGACGATGGCGATACGACCGTCGCAGCTGGTGTGGGGATGGGCGTTGACAACGGAAGGCTTGCCGTGAGTGGCCCAACGGGTATGGCCGATACCGCAGGTAGCATCGCTGTCGATGTTGGAAAGCTCGCTCTCCAGGCCCGCAACCTTGCCCACGCGGCGGATGACGTCGAGGTGAGCCGCGGCACCCTCGCCCACCTCGAGCGCGACGCCCGAGGAGTCATAGCCGCGATATTCCATACGCTTAAGGCCCGTGACCAGAATGTTCTTTGCAATATCAGAGCCGGTGTAGCCGACAATTCCGCACATAGGATAAATCCCTTCGCTCGCGTGACTGCAAAACGCCCACGCACGACGGGCGCTGAGACGTATAACGTTCGAGTATTGTACTCACGCAGGCGCAAGCTGATATACCAGAAGTGGTATCTCAACTTAGATACCACCCGATGCACACATGCCCAAACCACCGCGATTGGGACAGGCGCCTTTATGGTGGCTTGGACCGGGGCGGCAGCCTGTCTCGGCGAAAGATCTCGATCTGTAACATCTAGGGCTCCGGAAGCCGGCTTAGTGTTACAGATCGAGACAATTGAAGGCCCGGGCAGCTCAAACCACCACAAAGGTACCTGTCCCCTTTGTGGCGGTCTAGACTCCAGTGTTTGCCCAGATAAAACCTGCCAAAATAAACCTGTCCCTAATTGGTAGGTTTTGACACCCTGGAAACGGGCGATGCTACAATCTGACTCGTACTTGAAACGCATCAAAGGGACCGCTATGGCAAAGGTAAAAATCAGCGATGTCGCACGCGAGGCAGGGGTCTCGCTGGGCACGGTTTCCAACGCGCTCAACCATCCCGAAAAGCTGCGCCCCGAGACTCTCAAACTCATCAACGAGACCATCAATCGCCTTGGCTACCTGCCCAACCAAAGCGCCCGTCAGCTCGCAGGCGGCACCACCAAGTCCTTTGGCCTGGTTCTTCCCCGTCTCGACCATGGCTTCTCGCTCCAAATTGCCAGCGGCGCCCATAACGAGGCCCGCAAGCACGGTTACGACCTGCTCATCGCCAACGCCGATAACGACGATATTCTCGAGGACCATTACCTGCGATATTTTATGGGCACGCAGATGTCCGGCGTCATGGTTCAGCCCATGGCGTCCCCCGACTGGCACCCCGATATGACCAAGATGCCCGTGCCGATCGTCCATCTGGACATCCACTGTTCCGAGCCAGGTTACTACGTGGCCGCCGACAACGAGGCACAGGGGCGCATTATCGCCGAGCTCGCCATTGCCCGCGGCGCACACCATATCACCGTTGTGGGCAGAGCGGCATTTATGCAGCTCACCCTGCGCGTACTTGGCATTCACAAGGCCCTCGCCCTGCATCCCGATATCAAGATCGAAGTCATCGACGCCGGCGAATGGAATACCGCTGCCGACGGTTACAGCATCGGCGCTCAGATTGCCGAGCGCTCTACCGACGAGCGTCCCGATTTTGTCATCGGCCTTACCGATGTATTGGCCTCGGGCGTTATCTCGGCGTTGATCGACAAAGGCATCTCCGTCCCCGAGCAGGCTCGCGTGGCCGGCTGTGACGGCAACCCGCTTGCATGGAGCGGGTCGGTCCCGCTCACCACGGTGGCACCGCCGGGTTACGAAATTGGCCGCAAGGGCGTGCAGCTGCTCATGGAGCAGATCGAGAACAAGCCCGCCGCCAAGACCAAACGCGTCCGCATCGGCACCGCCGCGCGTACCGTCACCGCGGTCACGGCAGCCGAGGACATCAACCGTCAGGAACTCGTGCGGCCGTTCCTCTTGGAACGCGCCAGCACCCAGGCGAGCAGCCACACCGAAGCCACGGCCATCAACCTCGGTGCGTATCTGTAGCACCAGCTCCGGAATCCCAAGATCACATCAAGTAAAAAGAGCCCGTCCAAATGAACGGCCCTATCCTTCGATACTCGCCTTAAGTCGTTGAACATGCATAAGCAAGTAGAGGGCCTCGTTCACACTGCATTCCCAGCCATGGGAAGCGAGGAAGTAGGCGAGGATATCCGTCACGCAGGCATAGGCCTGCGGATACTCGCGTTTCATCACGGGCAGCATCGTGCCAAACCCCTCATCCACCTCACCGCCATCTTTAATGCGATTGAGCAGAAAGCGCACATGCATGGCAAAGCGCGCATAAGTAAACGAACCGGTATCGATCTCACCGATATACCCAATAACGATGCGCGTCACGTCCTCAAGCGCGCGCGTGGCCTCGACTGTCGCCTGCATATCGCTCTGCTCGGCCTCACCGTCGATTAGATGGAGCGCGACGTTGGTCACCTCGGCCTCGGGCAGCTCCACGCCCAGGCGGCTCTTAACCAGCGTAAGCGCCCTCCGCGCGATCTTGACCTCCCGCGGGTACAGGCACATCACGTCGAACGACAGCGGCGTCTCGATCACAATGTCACCCCTCACGCGCTCAATGGCAAAGTTGATATGATCAGCGAGGGTCACCGGTGCATTAGGGTTGAAATCAACATCGAGCTTATCACCCGCGAAATCAATGATGTCCGCAGCAAGCAGCAACACGTCCTCGGGGATATCCTTAAGTGCCGCGACGCTTGCGCCGCCCACGCCATAGAACGTGCGTTCCACCTGCGATAAGTCTTTAAGCTCATAGGGAGGACGGCGATAGGCGATCCCCTTGCCAAACACGACAAGATCCTGTCCAGAATCATCCCGTGCCAACGCGCAGTTGTTGTTGATCTTCTTTAAGATCCACATCGCCGATCCTCCTCAAGTCCTTCTCATCAAACATACCACGTGGGTTAGATGCCGGCGGCCGCCATATAGCCCTCGAACACGGCATCCTTGATTACACGAGCGCGTCGGCAGTCACCGACGACCAGTGTCTGCGGGACGATGCCGCTGAGCGCCTCGGCTATCGCGCTTCGCGGGCGCACGCCGAGTGCCGTCACCACGCTGTCGCACGCAAGGACCTTTTCCGCACCATCGGCCGTCCGCACGCTGACGCGCCCCGCTTCGATTGCCACGCAGGAGGTATTGAGCATTACCTCGATGCGGTCTCCCTGCTTCTCAAACATCTGGCGAAGCGCGATCCTAAAGAGCGAGTTGCCCTGAGCGGCAATTTTACCTGCCATTTCGACCATACGCACATGCCGTCCCATCTCCGCGAGTTCAAGCGCAAGCTCCGCACCAATCGTACCGCCGCCCACGATCACCACGTCTCGCCCGAGCTCGCTCGCATGGGAAATGGCTTCGGTAAACGTCACGACACCCGGTCCGTCAATCCCGGGAACAGGCGGCTCAAAGGGCTCAGCGCCCACGGCAAGAACCAACGCGTCAGGAGCGATCTCCCGCACCGTTTCCGGCACGACCTCAAGACCCAGGCGCAGCTCGAATCCCGGCCGACCGATAAGCCCCTCCACCTCGTGACGCAAGTAGCACAAGTAACGGGCAATATCCTCCTTGTGATGCTCCTGTGCGATCAAGCGCACGGCACCACCCACAGAGTCTTCGCGCTCGGCAAGGATCACCTCATGCCCGCGTGCATGCGCAGTCGCCGCGGCCATGACGCCCGCGGGGCCCGCACCGACCACGAGAACCCTCTTTTTAACCAAAGCCGGCTCGACAGTGCGCGGCACAAACGATTCGTTACCGAAGCGCGGATTAACGCTGCAGCCCACGTTCCAACGTTCGGTGGAAATGTGATAGCACTGCAGACAGCGCAGACAGGGAACAATATCGTCCGATCGGCCGTCACGCGCCTTCGCGGGCCACATGGGGTCGGCAGCGAACGCACGAGCAAGCGCAACCATATCGCATGCGCCCTCGGCTATGGCCGCCTCGGCCTCCTCGGGCGTCTCGATGGACCCCACCAACGTCACGGGCACCTCAACTGCCAATTTCACGGCGCGCGAAAGCTTGATGTTGAGCAGATGGGGATCGAGGTTTGTAGCCGAGGTATGGACGTTGGCCTCGTGCTCGATATCGAGACCGCACGAGGCCTGGATGCTCGTCACATACGCCTGGGCCTCGCGGCAGAAAGCAAGAACGTCGTCGAGTTCAATACCGCCCGGCATCCATTCATCGGCAGAAATGCGCATTTCCATGGGAAAACGCGGACCCACCGCTTCACGGCATGCGCGAAGCACATCGAGAGGGAAACGCATACGGTTCTCGATACTCCCGCCATATTCATCATCACGATGGTTAAACAGCGGGCTCAGAAACTGTCCCATGAGCCAGCCGTGCCCAAAGTGCAGGAACACCATATCGAATCCGGCGCGCCGCGCGTCGACGCAGGCCTGCGCCCAGCATGCGGCCGTATGCGCCATCATCTCGGGCGTCATTGCACGCACTTCGACGCCATCATCGCGAGTGAAAGCATCTGGACCCATGGCGTAGTCGATCGTTCGCGCATATAAACCCGCATGGGCGAGCTCGATGCTTGCGACAGAGCCCGCCGCCCGCGCCATGCGCGCGCGGGCGACCGTAGATTCCCGTTCATACTTGGAGAAGGCATAGGGCTCGTCTGGCGACATCCAAGAAGAGCGTCCAGGCTCAACGATCGTGTGACCGCAAACCACAATGCCAGCGCCGCCATAGCAGCGATCCTCAAAATAACCGCTCATGGGATTTGCGACGATACGGTTCTGAACCAAGACGTCGCCCAGCTTAACGGGCTCAAAAAGGTGCGGATAGGAATTACCCATACTTATTTTCCTTCCTTCACTTGCACGATTACGCGATGCCCTTCGTCGGAGCGGCTAATGACCTCGCACCCCCACGGCACCTCAACCACCGCATCGATGTCACCGGGGATGTCCACCGTCATAGTCACGCCGTCGGCTCCACGCTTCCAAGCGACCGAGATTTCCCCCGTCGGCACAAACCATGAACATACGAATCGATCAACCACCCGCGACAGGTACGGCTTGATGACGACTTGGTCGCAGCCGCACGCTCCACGATCAACGAAAATGCCGCCGAGCCCCTGATAGAACCACTGGTCATAGCTCGAGAACATCGCGTGGTCGCACGAGGCCAAGGGGTCATCGAACATCTCGATGAGCGCTCCGTTGCCATTCGACAGCATTCCGAGCAGACTCGGGTTCTCATTGCGCAGCAGCCAACGCTCGAGGACATCGCTGTGGCCATATCGCGCAAGAAGCTCAAAGGCAAACATGGTGCCGAAGATGCCGGTGGTAAAGACGCCGGCAGAATCGACTTCTTGTACCAGGCGACAGACGAGCTCGGCCTGGTCTCCAAGCTCAAGCCACGCGGCGAAGGCCCATGAAGTTTGGGTTCCGTCGCCAAACGATCCATCCTCGCGCTTGAAGCGAGCGAAAATTTCCCCCCGAACTTCCCGCGCGGCAAGCGCAAAGCGGGCCGCATCGTGGCCCAAGCGCTCGGACGCTTCCCGCACGAGCTCGATTCCCCACAGAATGGCGCACCAGCCAACAAATTCCTTGTCGGGCGAGCCACTCGAGAAACCCTGCGCTATCAAGCTGCCGTGATCGCCCAGACAATGCGGAGCAAGATCCTCGGGCTTAAACCTCAGCAAGTAATCGCCAAAGCGCTCGATGCCCGCCCATTCGCGCTCGAGCAGATCGCGGCGACCGTAAATGCGATCGGCCTCAATTGCCAGGCAGGGATAGGCCAATTGCCAGAGCAGCGGACCCTCCCCATAGGCCGGTCCGTTAGAGCCGATGCCCACAAACGGAGCAGTCTCGGGTAGCCCGCCCCGCTCCGTCTGGTCGCGGACAAAGTCCGCAAGCGTCTTGTCGATAAGGCCGCTCACGTCAAAGCTGAACATCTGTGAGGTGGCAAGCGCGATCATGTCGCCGCCGTACCCAAAGCGCTCGCGGGCGCAGTCCTCGAACAGGCCATGATTGTTGTTGAGCTTGGTGTGGATCGCCGCCTCATGCAGGCGCGCAAAGCGCTCGTCTTCCAGCTCGAGATACCCCGCCCGATCAAGATCGGTATGTACGTAAATCGCCTGTGCCTCGATGATATCCTCGACTGCCGCCCCATCGATCACGGCATAGCGGAAAGAGTGCCAACAGAACTCGTTTTCGAAGTCGTTGTCCCCCTCGCGGCACACGATCACATCCCGCTGCACGGCAGGCTCCGGTGCGCCCGGACCTCCCGGACAGACACCGCGCGGCGTCATCATGCCGGCATACCCCGCGACGGCCGTACCGGCATACGGAGCCCCGTTACGCCAGGTCTCGGCATAGACCACCTCGACACGCTGGCCCTCATGGGCGCGCAGCCGCAAACGGCAAAAGCCGGCAACAACCTCGCCAAAAACGATGACCGTCTTGTCCTCGTGCGAGAAAATGCGCACCGGATTCACCACGGCCCCTCGAACACATGGAGCGACCGGCGAGGGCTCCACGGAGCGCGCCTCATCCCAAATATGGACCTTTGGGTTATTGAGTTTGCGCGGGCGAAGATCGCGGACCTCACCCAAATACACGTTGTTGAAGAGCAGCTCGCCCTCATGTGCCGTCCACGTCTCGTCCGTCTTGACCAGCACCTCGCCGTCATTTGCGACAAGCGCAGCCAGCACACGCGGCGTGCCAACCTCGGCCAGGCGCTCGCGAAGATTGTATTTGCCAAAAAGCCTGAGCGGCGAGGGATTGAAAAAACCGTTTCCTAACTCGACCTCAATCGAGTTTTGGCCCGTGACGAGAAGCGAGCCGGCCTCAACCTCATATGAGTAGACCCGCTTGCTGTAGTTGGTCCACCACCCCAAAAGTTCGGATTCATCCACCTTGGTCCCGTTGATGCGCACGCGCGCATAACCCATGACCGCAATCGTAAGCGCGGCGCACTTGGGTACGCAGGCAAGCTCAAACGAGGCGCGGACGACGTGGTTGCGACGGCACTCGTCATAGTAGGTCTGCTCGGGCTCGTAGGCATACGGCTCGCCCGAAATCCACTGGGCGCCAAGGATATCAAGCTGCATGAATCCATCCTTTCGGCAGAAGACGACAAGGGGACGACCCGCCACGTTGGACCGCCCCCTTGGCTGGGGAACTACAAGAGTCGACTAGACCTCGGCCTTGTCACGGGATTTGCCAAAATAGCAACCGTCATCGTGGTAGGTCGCCATAGAAAAGATGAAAGCGACGACCATGACCACGGCAAGCGTGCCCAAATAGAACACGATGTTCGAGGTGTCGGCACCGGTAGGATCCATAAACGTAGGGATACCGAAGAGGCCAGCGCTGCCCATGCTGTAGGCATGGACGTTGAGAGCGCCCATCACAAGGCCGGCGGCCGCAGAAAAGACGATGTTCTGGACGAAGAGGAACTTGCTGGGAAGCTGAATACCGTAGAGCAAAGGCTCGCCAACGCCGAAGAACTGGGAGATGGTGGCCGGGATCGCGACGTTACGGGTCTTCTCACTCTTGGTGCGCAGCACCACGGCCAAGCCCTGGGACACACCGACGAAGCCCCCGATAGAACCCGCCGCCATAAGCGGGTCGTAGCCGAGCATGGCAATGTTGTTCAGCATGATAGGAATAACGGCCCAATGCAGACCGAACATGACGAGCGTGGAGAACGCGCCGCCCACGACGAGCCCGACCACGGCGCCGCCCACAATCGGAATACCGATGAGAGCCTCGGTGATGAGGGTCAGGACGCCGGAGATCAGCGAAGCGATGGGGCCAATGACGAGATAGGTCGCCGGCGCCATGACAGCAAAGCAGACAAACGGCACGGTCATGGAGCGAATGAGCTGCGGAATCGTCTTGTTAAGCACGCTCTCGAGCTTGGATGCCGTCCAGACGGCGATGAGGATCGGGATGACGCTCGAGGTGTAGCCCGATGCCGGAAGAATCACCGGGATGCCCAGGAACGTATTGTAGTAGCTCATCTGGAATGCGGTGCCCTCGAAGAGCGTGCCCATGACCTCGGACGTGGCGCTCAGGCTCACCATTGACGGATACACGAGCGCCGCGCCGAGCGCCATACCCAGGAACTCGTTGCAACCGAACTTCTTGGCGGCGGTATAACCCAAGATGACGGGCAGGAAGTAGAAGAATCCGTCTGCAATGGAATACCAGATCATATAGGTGCCACTGTCAGCAGCAAGCCACCCATGGCGATGCAAAGCGCCAGGAGACCCTTGATCATACCGGCGGCGGCAAGCGGCATGAGCGTCGGCGCCATGCTTCCCGAGACGGTATCCATCAGCATGTTGAAGACGTTGTGGCTCTTCTCGCCCTCATCGGCAGCCTCTTCATCGGTCGCGACGGCACCGACGCCGGGCACCTTATACTCTCCGACGAGTTCGTCGTAGACATCGTCCACGGCCGCGCCGATCACAACCTGGTATTGACCGCCTGCCCTCATGACTTGAATGACGCCGTCGAGGCTGGAAATGGCCTCGTCGTTGGCGACCTTGTCGTCCTTAAGCACGAAGCGCAGACGCGTAATGCAGTGACAAACGCTTTTGACGTTATCAATTCCGCCGACATTCTTGAGAATGTCACCGGCAAGCTCATGGTATTTACCCATGGCGGCTCCCCTTTCCTGAGTGAATGTGCATTTGAGGACGGACCCGGAGATTGACGCCTTGGCCACAGCGTCGAGAGCGCGAATCCCATCGAGCCTGATCGCGCTACGGTCCTTGACCGTGATGCGCGCTCGAGTTTCATCGACGCTGAAAGAAACGATGTTCTCCTCGCCGCCAACGAGCTCTTTGATGTGTTCGACAAGCTCCATGTCGTTTCCCCTCCGGTGCCGCGAGCGGCACCCGTTCATACGCACCGCTGTGCACCGCGTTGCGCCAAAAACAGCTGCTCTAGAAACAAAAAATGACCGACAACCCAGGTATTTCTCCAGGTTATCGGTCATGCTTCCATTTGGAATTACAATCCCACTGGCGCTTTGTCTCCAGCGCAGCTTCTTGATATGTATCATACACTCTCAAAGATGAAACGCTTCAACACGTCTGCCAACGGTATGAAATGGCCCGCGAACGGTAAGAGCCCATCCCTCAACGAGCTGGGTCTCATCGACGCAAAAGACCCCGACGGGCAGATGCTCGTCGGGGTTCCACCATCAATTTTGAACGTACGACAGGCCTAGCGGCAGACAACGTCCACGGGCACGTTCAGGATCTTAGCGACCTTGAGAATCGTGTCGGTCTGGCTACCCAGGCAAGCAGCCATGTGATGAGTCGGGCCAGTCTCGTTCCAACGGTCCATGAACTCACGGGCACCGATCGAGAACTTCATACGCATGTTGGTGTCACCGAAGGTAAAGATCGGGCCGTCGACGTTCTCACCCTCGGCAACCACAAACTTAAAGTTACCGTCGCCATCCTGCGTGATGGCAAGGAAGGTGATGGTGCCGTGGCCTGGGTAGAACTGGGTGAGGTAGCCGCCACCGGTCTTGCCGTGGAACACGGGAACGACTTTGAGCGTCGGCTTCTTGGCGGTAGAGATGTCGGCATCGCCGGAGCCGGAGTGGCCGATGATGACGATGTCCTCGGGAAAGTCGATGGAATACATCTCGGAAAGCTGGCCGGTGCCGGAGAGGGTCTTGAGGATGCTCATGGCGATGGCGACCTTCATGTCGCCCTCGACCGCGCAGCTCGTGCCCTGTTTGATGAGCATGGAGAACGCCGGGATGAGCATGGAGTCGAGCACGCCGGCCTGGCCCCTGGCATAGCCGTCGTAGTGGCTGGCGACCAGGCCGATCTCCTCGTCCTTAACCCACTGCTCAAAGGCGACGACGTACTTGGCCATCTCCTGGATGGGCTCGTCGGCGACCTTGGCACCACCCTCAACGTCGAAGGTGTCGAGAATCTCGGCGGCCTTAGCGTCCACGGCAGCCTGGTCGTCGATGTTGTCGGCGATAGCCCACATCTTCTCCCAATCGAACTGCTTGGTGTAGAGACCCAGACGGTTGTAGAGGTTGGTCTCATCAATGTAGAGGTCCATCATGCCCGGATACGGACGACCGATCTGGGCGATATTGGTGCGACGCAGACGACGGCGCACCTGGGCGGCACGGCACCACTGCTCGAGCTGCTCGGCCACGGCCGGGTCGCCGCCCTCGACAACACCGGTCACCACGGCATGACGCTTACCGGCACGGTTAAGGTCGGCCACGACCTCACCGGGAGCACCGCAGGCGTACAGATCGCCTAGCCACGTGGGGATGTCGGTGTTGGCGTAGTCGGGCTGGGCCTTCTTCTGCACGTTGACCACGACGACGGGCACGTCCAGGTCGCGTACGACCGGCAGCATGTTGTAGCTCGTGGCATAGGTGAGCATCTGCAGGATGACCAAGTCGACATCCTCGGCGCGGAACTTGTCGCCCGCGACCTGAGCCTGCTCCTTGGTGGTCACCATGCCGCCGTCGATAAGCTCGACGGTCGTAGGCAGTGTGGCCTTAAAGTCCTCGTACTGCTGCTCAAAGTTGGGAACGAGCTGCGGGAACTGCGGAAGATAGGCACCGAGGGCGATAGAAAAGACGCCAACCTTGGCCTTGGTGTTAACGAGCATGATTTCCTCCAATGAGAAAAGTTGATGATTGCAAGCAAGCGGACGCGGCGGTTATCAGATCAGCGCAACAGACATGTTTCTACCGCGTCCGCCTGCAGTTGCGCAGGGGTGAGGCGAGGGTATGGGACTAAGCCTTCGCCCCGGAGGTTGCCGCGATACGTGCGGCGGGATGGAGCGAATTACTCCGCGTCCTCGAACGCGTTGTAGCGCTCGCCATGAAAGGCCCAGATAGCGGCGGCAAAGCCGATCAGGCACAGCAGCGACAGGACCGGGAAGGCCGCCTTGTAGCCAGCCACGGCGATGAACGCGGCAGTGAAGGAGCCGGCGACGGCGCACAGGAAACGCGAAAAGAACACGATGGCACCGTTAGCAGTGGTGTGCAGCAGCGTCGGGAAGCACTCCTGCACCCAGACCTTCAGGATGCCCTCGAAGGCAAAGGCGGCACCGATGCAGTAGAGCTGCTGCGTGGCAACGTAGGTGACCGTCGAAGCACCAAAGGGCGGGAACAAGAGGAAGCCGAGCAAGTAGAGTGCGGCGCCCATGTAGAACAGCGGCATACGCTTGTCGGTATCGACAAACTTCATAAAGACGAAGTCGAGGATGGCGCGGATCGGGTAGCAGATCAGGTCGATGGTAGACACGACGGAGATGGGCAGCGACACGACGTTGGCACCAATCCAGGTCGAGAACCGGCCGAGGGAGTTGGCCGGAATGTTGGTGCCAATGTAGAAGATGGCAAGGGCGATAAACGGCTTGGCGTAGGGGCTCTTGAACAGGTCGGAGATCTTGCCCTGAGCCTGCTCGCTCACCTTGTCGGCCAGACGGTCCTCGTGCGTCTTGATCCAAACCGGAGACTCCGGGATCGTCTGGCGGGCGATAAACACCAGGATGGAGACTACGGCAAGCTGGGTGAACATAATCTGGCCGCCCAGGTAACCCCAGTCGCCGACGACCGCGCCAATCTGCCCAAACAGCAGCGATAGGACGGCGGTTTCCACAAGCTCCCCAGCAACCGGAACCGCCGGCTTTTCTTACCTACTAGTCAACAAATGCCTCGTTGATCTTGATGCCAAAGTCGTGGCAGGTATCCTTGAGGCCCTTGTCGCTGATCTTGTTGAGGAAGTCATCCGAACCACCGTTGGCAGCACGCGCAGCTAGGTAGATCTCGGCGGCCTTCTCGACGGTGTGCGCCAGACCAAAGGTCGTATCGAAGTCGGGACCAGCGGCGAACAGGCCGTGGTGAGCCCAGACGATGGTGTCGTAGGTCTTCATGAGCTCGGAGCTCGCCTCGGCGATGGCCGGGCCACCCGGGACCATCCAGGGCACAACGCCCACGCCGGTCGGGAAGACGACGACACACTCGGTCATCATCTGCCACAGGATACGGGTGAAGGCGCGGTCCTCCAGCGGCACCACGAAGGACATCTCGATGATACCGGGGGTATGAGCGTGGTAAATCACGCGGTCGGCGCCATCGGTACGGGCAGCGGCGACGCAGTGGTTCATGTAGTGGCTCTCGAACTCACTGGTCGGACGGGCGCCGTCGGCAAGACCCCACACAATGCGAAAGGCGTCGCCGGTCTCGTTGATTTCGACGATGCCGATGTTGGCATGCGAATCCTCCAGAACATTGCGCATATACTTGCCCGAGCCGGTGCTCACAAAGTGCTGGCCGGCGAGGTTCTCTCCGCGCACGCCCATCTTGACCCACTCGCGGGGCTCCTCAAAGAACGGCTTGGCCTCGGCGACCTCTTCATCGGTCATGCGATAGGTGAGGTTTCCACCGTTGCGCTCATGCCAGCCCTGCTTAAAGCCATCGTCGCACAGGCGGCAAAAGCCCTTGATGAACGCCAGATCTTCCATTGCCATTGTTTATCTCCTCTCCGGGGCCCGCGGGCCCAATTGAAAAAAACGTGATAAGCCGATTGACGGCGGCGCGGAGCATGGTGTGTAGGGTCCTCCGCGCCGTATGTCATCGGAGAGAGCCACTCGCGCCCGACAGGAGTCACTTGTCGTTCGCGGGGCTAGGAGTAAGTGAAAGGCGAGTCGGGGCAAGCCCCACTCTCGGTTAGGCCTGGGCGCCCTTGGGGTCGATGCGCCTAACATCGAAGGAGCGGGCAACGCAGGCGCGGGCATCGGCCAGGTCGGCAAAATCGCCGCCGGCGATCATCTGCACGATAAAGTTGCCGATGCAGGTACCCTCGACGGGGCCGGCGAACACAGGGAGCCCGCAGGTGTCGGCCGTCATCTGGTTGAGGTAGTAATCCTGGCAACCGCCGCCCACGATGTTGATGCTCGTGTAGTCGTGACCCGAAAGCTCGCGCAGACCCTCGATGGCCTTAGCATACGAACGGGACAGGCTGCAGTAGTTGGCGCGCATGATCTCGCCCACGGTGTGCGGAACCGGTTCACCACCCTCGGCGCAAGCCTGCTTAATCTCTTGGATCATGGAATCGGGAGCCAGGAAACGATCGTCGTCGACATCGACGTAAGCCTCGAAGGGCTCGGCCTCGCGACAGAGCGTACGGAGCTCGTCAAAGCCGACCTTGTGATCCATGAGCGCCTTGTGCGAGGTCTTGCCCTCGACATAGTCGACGCCGTTGATCTCGCGACGGACGGACTGGTTCATCCACAAGCCCATAATGTTCTTGAGGGAGCGGTAGCGCTTGAGGTAGCCGCCCTCGTTGGTAAAGTTCTGCTTGCGGGCGAGCTCGTTGGTGATGGCGTGCTGATTCTCAACGCCCAGCAGACTCCACGTGCCGCTCGAGATATAGACGGCGTTGTCATCCTTGGCGGGAACGGCCAGGAAGGCAGAGCCGGTGTCGTGCGTAGCGGGCAGCACAACAGTCGCGGAATAGCCAATCTTCTCGGAGATGTCGGCCGTAAGCTCGCCGAGCACGGCGCCAGGCATCGTCGGCTCCAGGAAGATGCCCTGGGGAATACCAAAACGCGAGAGGATCTCGGTGTCCCACGTGCACTTCTCGGCGTCGAGCATGCCGGTGGTGCTCGCATTGGTGTACTCGTTGGCCTTGATGCCGGTCAGACGCCAATTGAGATAATCCGGAATCATCAGGAACGTACGAGCGGCCTCAAGCTGCTCGGGATGCCCGTTCTTAAGGGCAAGCAGCTGGTAGAGTGTGTTGAAGGGCTGACGCTGAATGCCGGTGCGGGTATAGACCTCGACCGGGTCCATAATCTGGTCGGCAACTTCGTAGATGCCGTCAGTGCGGGCATCACGGTAGGCAACCGTGTCACCTACGATCTTGTTGTGCTCATCGAGTAGCACGAAGTCAACGCCCCACGTATCGATTCCGATAGTGGCAGGAGCCTGTCCGGTCTGCTCTTTTGCGGCACGCAGGCCTGCGACAACGTGGTCGAACAGCGCCTCGACATCCCAGCAATCGTGTCCGTTCACGCGCTTTTGCTCGTTGTCGAAGCGGTAGACCTCCTGATAGGACATCTTGCTATCCTCGACCCAGCCAGCAAGAACGCGACCGCTCGAGGCACCGATATCGACCGCTGCGTAATGCTTGGACTCGATGCGACTCTCCATGTGCTCTCCCTTTTTGAAGCGGTTCATTTACAGTTTTCATTATTATTTGAATCGTTTCAATTTCAATATAAGTCAACTTTGGTCCGTTGGGCGGTTGTTTTTAATCGGCAAACGGTAGTTTAGGGTTTAGAGACCCTAAAGATATAAAGATGCGGCCACCCGTGCTAAACGGATGCCCGCATCTTTAAAATGCTATTGAAATGGCTTGCATGCAGACGCTAGCGCACGGCCTTGACCGCCGTCATCAGATCGAACAACGTGTCGAGCACGACCTCACAGCCGTCCACCACGTCCTGCGGCAGCGGCACGATATCGGGGACGGCAAAGACATGGCAGCCGGCCGTAATGCCCGAGACGCAGCCGTTACGCGAATCCTCGACCACGGCACATTCCTCGGGGACAAAGCCCGCGCGCTCGCAGGCAAGCAGATACATCTCGGGGTCGGGCTTGCCGTGCACGACGTCCTCGCCGCAGGTCACCGTCTCAAACTTGTCAAAAAGACCGACCATCTTAAGGTTGCGCTCGGCCGTAACGAGGCGCGACGACGTCGCTAGACCCACGTGATAGCCCGCAGCCAACAGCTCGTCTATGCACTCGGCGGCACCGGCCTTAAGCTCCAAATCGGTCTTGACCATCTCGTCGCGAATCTCCTTGTGGCGGACATAGATCGCCTCGGTGGTTTCGTGGCTGCCGTAATGCTTATCAAGGATGTCCATGACATCGGGCAGCGTGCGGCCGATAAACTGATGGATCAGAGCATCATCAATCGCGACCCCCAGCTCGGCGGCGCCCGCCTTCCATGCCTTGATGCCTAAACGCTCGGTATCGACCAGCGTTCCGTCCATGTCAAAAATAACAGCCTTGATCATATCGGCCCCCTCACCGGATTGCATTACTGCCACTCTACCGCACTTTACAAACTTGTATATAACGTATATAGCATATTGCACTTTCGTTACATAGATAGAAGTCTTATGACAAGCGGCTCGGTAGGATTATAGTTTTCGACCGAGTACTCAATGGTAAGGATTGCTTCATGCTTTCAGACACTACTGCACCTGCAGAGGAGCTTCAGGACAAACTCGCGACGCTCGAGCAGTTGCTTTTGGCATACGGACGCGTCGCCATCGGCTTTTCCGGTGGCGTCGACAGCAGCTTTTTGGCCGCGGTCTGCGCCCGCATCATGCCTGCCAGCACGCTTCTCGTTCACCTAACCACGCCGCTCATCGGCACGCCCGAGCAGGCTTCATTTGAGCGATCCGTTGACGGACAAGCCAGTGAAGAACCGCATTTTAAGCTCCCCGTACTCAATCTTTCGGTCGATCAGCTGCAGCTCCCCCAAGTAGCTTGCAACGACGCCAATCGCTGCTACCACTGCAAGCACGCCGGCTTTACTGCCATCGTGAACCACGCCAAGTCACTCGGCTTTCCCACCGTCATCGATGGCAGCAATGCAAACGATCGCGGTGACTACCGCCCCGGCATGCGCGCGGCAGAAGAGCTCGGTGTACGCTCCCCTCTCATGGAGGTCGGCTTTACCAAGGACGAAGAGCGCGAGCTGCTGCGCGCATGGGGCTATCCCGTCTGGAACCTGCCGGCGGGAGCCTGTCTTGCCACGCGCGTCCCCACGGGCGAGGAGCTTACGCACGAGAAGGTCGACCTGATTCGCGCCTGCGAGGATTACCTACATGATCTTGACCTGGCTCAGGTCCGCGCACGCCTGGTCGGCGGCTGCATGCATATCGAAGCCGCTCCCGCAGATGTCGCCAAGATTGCTGCCCTCGGCGGAACCGCCGTCGACGACAAGGGCAAAACCCCGTTGCCCGCCGCCATCGAGTCCGCGCTGCGCGAGCTGGGCTGCGGCCACATCTCCCCCGAGGTCACCCCCTACATCCACGGCAACATGAACCAATAGCGCATCCCGATGAGTTGCGGTGGAATAGTTCCTGTTTTGCGGCCAATCGGGCACAAACAGGAACTATTCCACCGCAACTTCGTTTGGCGGGCATTGACCCGCAGACCTGCCAATAAGGGACAGGTTCATTTTGGCAGGTTTTATCCGGAGAAACGCAAACAGGGCCACGACACCCATATGGCATCGCGGCCCCAGGGCATCTATGCCAGTACGTATTGATAAGTATCCCCCATGGGCACAAAGGTGACCGGCAAGCCTGCACCAGCGTCTCCGAGCGCAGCGGGCAACCATGTCGACATGCATTCCATACCCGGCTCTTCGCCGTTAAAGTGACCCATATGGATGGCGCATTTCCCCTGACCGAGCATTGCGGCGTCGCGGATGTACTCACTCACCGTAAAGTCGATAAACTCCATGGCCAAAATGCAATCGATGTCATCAGAGTCGATATGGGCAATCTCGTCGTTATCTCGTCCCATAATGTGCATGGGAATCTCGACATTGCGAACGAGCGCGTCACCGTCGCCGATCAAGCGCGTTCCATTTAATCCAAGCTTGTGTACGAGCGCCTGCGCAAGATCGCGGGCCGGCGTTGGCTCAATGCGGTACCTCATGAATGACTCGTCTACCGCGGAGCCAAGCCAGTCCATCTTGGCCGCAAATCCGTAAAAGATGCCGTCGACCATCGAACCGTCCGAGGCGAGCGGAACGCCCGAGTGGATATAGTCATGGCAACGCCAGACCGCTCCACCCCAATCGTCAAGCAAGGCGCACTTTGCCTCAAAGGTCTCGTTCCCTGCGACCACCTCACGGCTGTCTCCGTGGTTCCAGAACAGCGCCTCGTGCGGAACAATCAGGTTGGCGCCAAGCTCCTTGGCACGGCGAATTACCTCCGCCGTAGCCCAAATGCATGTAACGATTCCGGTACATTGCTGATCGATGTTGCCGTAAAGCACCCGGTCGCGCGTCGTCGCAAGCTCGATGGGCTTACCGGTAAAAGCATCGATGCCGCCGCAATAGTCCTGGATAGCTTGAATAGCCTCACTGATAAGCATATGTAACAACCCCTTCGACATAATATGCAGGGCGGCAGCAAACATACCGCCCTGCGGAATCATCTATAGGCGGCATTTTTTGAGCTGAACCACCTATATGCGACCGCTTTTCTAGCGCTCGGAAATCGGACCGTTCTCAAGCTCATCCTCGCTAAAGCCAAAGAACCAGGCAACGGCAAAGCTTACGATGAAACCAGCTGCCGAAGCGATAGCGGCACAGATCAGGTTCTCATTGCCACCGCCGACAAACGTCATAATATTAAGCACGTTTGAAGCAGCACCAGCAAGATAGGCATTCACATGCAAAGCGATCGCCCCGGCACCGGCGACAAATGAACCCGCCATGCAAGCAACGAACAGCTTACGATAGCGGAACAGCATGCCATAGATGAACGGCTCGCCAACGCCTCCAATGAGCTGGGCGACAAGATAGCCGGCACATTGGCTCTTTTCCTCCTTGTTACGGAGTTTGAGCCATGTCGCAATCTCCGCTCCATAGGCAGCCCACAGCGAAACCGTAACAGCGACCATAATAAAGCTGTCAGAACCCATCGACATGAAGTTTGCGATGGCAATCATAATGACCGCGACATGCATGCCCGTAATGACCATGGGCAACCAAATTGCTGCAAGCAAGCCGCCACCAATAATCGCCGCGATGCCTCCCTCGGCGCCGAGGAACCCAAAGATTGCAGCCAGGCCGTTGCCGCACAAAGAGCCAAGAGGGGCAAGCAGGCAAAGCGCAAAGGGGACAGTCAGAGCAAGCGTGCAAAGCGGCGTAAACACCGTAGTAAGCGAATCAGGCATATACTTGCGCAGGAACTTTTCGAAGACGGACATCAAGGCCACTGTGAGCAGGACGGGAATGACCGTCTGTGCATAGTTTTCAGGCACGCAGGGGATGCCGTAGACGCTAAAGGCTTTTCCCTCGGCTGCCATTTGCATAAACGTCGGTTCGATAAGCACACCGCCCATAAAAGCACCGTACATAGGCGTGGCGCCAATGTTCTTGGCGGCCGAAAAGCCCAAGAAGACTGGTATAAAGTAGAACGTCACGTTGTAGAGCATATTGAGCAGGACATATAGATCACTCGTATCCGCAATGAGATTGAGCATCGTTGGCCCGAGTACGACGGCAACGGTTTTGAACATGCCCGAAGCGAGCAGCAATGGAATCATCGGAACCATGGAGCCCGAGAGGTAGTTAAGAATCGCATTGCCAACGGCTGCCGGGGTAAGCGGTGTTTTGACTCCACTTGCGTCGAGGTTCTCGTCGATACTCTCCTGCTTGGCCAAGCCGCTCATCTTGATGAGCTCGTCATATACCTTAGGCACGTTTTGCCCAATAATCACCTGGAACTGCCCGCCAGATATTTGAGCGCCGATGACGCCGTTAACTTTTTTAACAGCGTTAATGTCAGGCAACTCCATATCCTTAAGGTTAAAACGCAGGCGCGTCATGCAGTGGGCTGCAAAGGTGATGTTATCTTTGCCACCCAACGCCTCGAGCACATCGGCTGCGATCTTCTTATTGTCAGCCATATCATCTTCCCTTTCGAACGATCCGGTTCCTTCCTCGCTGCGCGCGCGAGGAGACAAAGCGGACGGTGGCCTGCCGCCCACATGGAAATATTCGATTGTTGAGGGAAACGGCGTAAAGACAAAAAGCTCCAAAACGAGACATCGACAGGTCGCCCTGTCTTTACGTCACGCTTCGGAAGCTCAGCTCTCGAATAACACCTTATGTGGTCCAAGGTTATCAGCTCTGCCATGTGAACGGCGGCCTCATGGTGCCCAAAAGTCTGCGAACGGTAGGCTTTCTTCCCCGAACGGTATAGAAAGCGCCTATTTGTCGGCTAACACCTCGCCCGTCACGTTGCCGGCATAGACCCGATTGACATGGAGCATGAGATACACCTTCTCCTCGGGCACGATGGAGGCATGATACGTTTCCTCGATAAGTTCTGCCATTTTGTCAACACAAGCCGCTATAGCCGGATGCTCTTCACAGAGAGGACGATAGAGCGCCGCATTATCGGTATTAAGCGGCTCCCCGGTGCGGACGCGCTCTAACAAGTAGCGTACATGAGTGTCATAGCGCGCATAGTCAAAAGCATCGCGGTCAACGGCGATAGCAAGATCTTTCTCGATAATCGCTACGAGCTTTTCAATCAGACGTTCCTCGCGGCGGACGTCGTTTGACTTTGCCTTACTAGAACTTGCCATAACGCTGTTAACGATGCAGAGCGCGATGCCTGCCCTCTCCCCGCGTGGCATAGATAAACCGAATTCGCGCTCTATGCCAGCATGGGCAAGCGCCGCAATCTTAAATTCAATGGGATATTGTTGCTGAACGTCACAAGAAAGCGGCATCTGAACATACATGTGCTCACGGCAGCGCTTGATGGCAAAACTGATATGGTCGGCAAGCGTAAAAGGGAGGTTCGCCGACAGCTCACGCGAAATGTTGGTGCGCGCGACATCGGCAATCTGCGCACTAAATTCCATTACCTTGGGATCGATCTCGTTAAGAAGTGGCAGGTAGCGTGCATCAACGTTGTAAAACGTGCGCTCAATCTGCGCAAGCGAAACCTCATCGGGGCCGTCAGGGAAACCAATGCCTTTCCCCAGCGCCACAAGCTCGGTTCCCTTATCGTTGACAAGCAAGGCGGCATTGTGATTAATGCGCTTAACGACCCTCATGATGCCTCCGAAAATAGGCGCAGCCGAAGGGCAAGCGCAATGAATTCCAGTTAAGATGGTTCGCCTCGATTATTCCACGCAACGTCACGCGAGACAAGCAAACCCGAGCTCCCACAACCTACCAAAAAGGGACAGGTTTATTTTGGCAGGTTTTATCTGGGGAAACGCAAACAGGGCCGCGACACCCATATGGCGTCGCGGCCCTTTTCCTTGGAGAAGGATCGATTAGTTGAGCGGGATGACCGTTCTAGTCTTCGAGTCCGCTATTGATGAGCTCCGCGATCTCAACGGGATCGGTGCTCGCGAGAGGCGGCGGTATACCCGATCGTCCTTGGTTGGCAGATACCAATCCCGCGGAAGTCTTCCTTACAACACAGACCTGACCGCAGCTTCGATACCGTCGGCGTCCAAACCGTACTTGTGCAGCAAATCGACCGCAGGGCCGGACTCGCCGTACACATCGCGCACGCCGACGCGTCGTATCGGCACCGGATGCTGCTCCGCGAGCACCGAAGCCACGGCCTCGCCAAGACCACCGATAATCGAATGCTCCTCGGCGGTGACCACGCGACCGGTCTTCTTGGCGCTGGCAACCACCAGACGCTCATCAAGCGGCTTGATCGTGTGCATGTTGATGACCTCGGCGTCAATACCATCGGCAGCGAGCGCCTCGGCAGCCTCAAGCGCCTCGGCGACCATGAGGCCGCATGCGACGATAGTCACATCGGACCCCTCGCGCACGACCACGCCGCGACCAATCTTGAACTCATAGTCCTCGCGGTCGTTGATGACCGGTGTTGCCAGGCGGCCGAAGCGCATGTAGACCGGTCCCTCAAACTCATAGGCGGCGCGCACGCAAGCGCGAGCCTCGATGTCATCGGCGGGAACGATTACCGTCATACCCGGGATCGTGCGCATGAGCGCGATGTCCTCGCAGCACTGATGCGTTGCGCCGTCTTCACCGACCGAGATACCCGCATGCGTGGCGCCAATTTTGACGTTGAGGTGCGGATAGCCGATGGAATTACGCACTTGTTCGTACGCACGGCCGGCGGCGAACATGGCAAAGGTACTCGCAAAGGCGACATGGCCCGTGGTCGCAATGCCAGCGGCGAGCCCCATCAAGTTGCTCTCGGCAATGCCGGCATCGTAGAAGCGCTCAGGATGCGCAGCCTTAAACTTACCGGTCTGCGTGGCGGCGGCCAGGTCGGCATCGAGAACCACAAAGTCGTCGCGCTCATTGCCCAGCTCGACAAGTGCCTCGCCATAGCTAACGCGCGTGGCGACTTTCTTGACGTCTGCCATTAGAGCTCCTCCCCTGTTGCTGCGAGCTCGGCCATGGCCTGCTCAAACTGTTCATCGTTGGGTGCCTTGCCGTGCCAGCCCACCTGGTTTTCCATAAAGGAGACACCCTTGCCCTTCACCGTCTCGGCGATAATGGCCACAGGTGAGGCGCTCACTTTGCGAGCCTCGGCAAAGGCGGCGGCAATCTGCGCCATGTCGTTGCCGTCGGCGAGCTCGATCACATGCCACTTAAAGGCGCGGAACTTGTCGGCAAGTGGCATAGCCGAGTTAACTTCGTCGATACTGCCGTCAATTTGCAGGCCATTGTGATCGACGATAGCGACGAGGTTATCCAAGTCGTGGTTGCCGGCGAACATGGCCGCCTCCCACACCTGGCCCTCCTCGCACTCGCCGTCGCCCAACAGCGTGTAGACGCGGTAGCTGTCACCCCAGTGCTTTGCGGCGAGCGCCATTCCAACCGCGGCGGAGATACCCTGACCGAGCGACCCGGTAGACATGTCGACGCCCGGCGTGTCATTCATATTGGGATGGCCCTGCAGGCGGCTGCCGATATGACGGAGCGTCTCGAGCTCCTCCTTGGGAAAGAATCCGCGCTCGGCGAGCACGGCATAGAGTGCCGGAGCGCAGTGTCCCTTGGAGAGCACAAAACGATCGCGCTCGGCGCGGCTCGGATTCGCCGGGTCGACATCCATTTCCTCAAAGTAGAGGTAGGTCATAATGTCGGCGGCGCCAAGCGATCCGCCCGGATGCCCCGACTTGGCGGCGTGAACCGCAGTCACGACACCCTTCCTGACCTCATTGGCGACCTTCGCCAGTTCCTGGTTGGTCATACGAATTCCTCTCTTGAGAACAACCCCGGCACTGGATGATGCGATGCCGGGGCAATTCACTCGTTTAAGCCCGCGCGACGACCTTTTCCCAGCCATCCTCGAAGGAGGCGAGACCTTGATCGGTTAGCGGGTGGTGCAGCCACTTCTTGAGCGCGGCCATAGGCACGGTCGCGATGTCGGCGGAGTCAACGTCTTCCTGCGTCAGCTCCTTCTCGATACCCAGGCCGCCCTGGCCTCAACCTTGTGCTCAATGCCACAGACGGCGCATTCAATTTGAATCGTCTTCTGAGCCATATACGTGTGGGCGATACCCACGGTACAGACGGCACCGCCTGCGATCCTCATTTTTAAGATGGCGTGCCAGACGGAAATTTCACCCTAAAACACAAAAGCCCCAAGTCAACAAAAGCTAGGAGCCTTTGCCAACTTGGGGCATTACGAGTCGCCGCCGTACAGGCAACGACGACCCTTACTCCTTCTGCCATCAACCGATATGGACGACTCGGCTTGTCCGGTTACGGCAGGATGTGGAATCCAAGCGTTTCGATATCACGCGCGAAACCCTTAACGGTGTCGAGCGAATACTCCATGAGGTCCTTACCGACGTTCTTGCGCTTGGCCAGGATGCCGTTGGGAACGGTAATGATCTGGCATCCCACGGACTCGGCCTGATAGATATTCAGCAGCTCACGGGTAGACGCCCACAGCACCTCACACTGCGGCTTTGCCGCGGCCTTTTTGACAGACTCAGCCATCAACGGCAGCGGATCAACGCCGGTATCGGCAATACGGCCGGCAAAGATAGAGATGATAGACGGCGTCTCAGCGGAGACAGCGTCCACAAACTCATCGACCTGCTCGGGAGTAAAAATCGTCGTAACATTTACCTTGATGCCGTCGGCAGAAAGGCGCTTAACGAGCGCCGCGGTCGACTCACCCTTGGTATTGAGTGCGGGAATCTTGACATACACATTGTCAGCCCAAGTCGCAATCTCGCGAGCCTCGGCCTCCATGCCCGCCTCATCGTCCGCAAAGACCTCAAACGAAACCGAGACATCGGTGATGTGCTCGAGCACGGTCTTGGCGAACTCGCGGTAATCGGTCACGCCACCCGCCTTCATAAGCGATGGGTTAGTCGTAAAGCCCTGAACGTTACCGTTCTCGGCCATGTCGAGCATGCCCTCGAGATTGGCGCCGTCGGCAAATACCTTGATTGCCATAATGTACTCCTTACATACATGATGATATAGAAATGTACGGACTGAATTGTTTGTCAAAAGTGCCGCCGCGTCAGAGCGGAACGGAGAGCCCCTTAATCGAGTTCGATCTCAAGGCGGTAGAGGTCGGCACGGTAGAACGACTCCACATACTCACGGGGCACATTCTGCTGGTCATGAGAAACCCTCGTAATGTTAAGCAACGGAGCACCGGCGCTGATGCCCAAAAGCTCGGCCTGCTCGTCGGTAGCAACGCAAGCTCCAATCTTTTGGCTCACACGGCTCCAGCGAATATCGCATGAGTTATTGAGATAAGCGCGAAGTGATTCCTTGGAAAAGTCGCGTTCCGCAATATGCGGGACATAACCGTCTTCGTAATAAATCGTCTCAAGATAGAACGGACGATCGCCCGACACGCGCACACGGCGAAGGCAGAAGGCCTTTGTGCCCTCAGCCAAGCCCAGCTCGCGAGCAACGTGCTGGGGCATGGTTACAACGCCAGACTCAATCAAACGTTTTTGAGGCACTGCAAACTCGTCCACATTCTTTTTGATATAGCTCGAGACACGCTTAGGCGAGCTAAGTGGCACGTTGGCAATAACCTCGGATCCGCGGCCGCGCTTCTTCTCAATCAAGCCATTATTAGAAAGCAGCTCCATCGCTTTGCGCGCCGTTGCACGCGAAACGTCATAGCGCTTCATAAGATCGCTTTCGGAGGGAATGTAGTCGCCAATTTTGTAGGCACCGCTCGTAATTTCCTGGAACAGGATATCGTACAGCTGAGAGTACAGCTGTTCCTTGCCGCTAAAATCGAGCTCAGACGTTTCGGTCATCATCCCTCCCCTATCTGGAACAGTTCTCTAAATCCTTGACATCAGGCGCTGTCTTTTAATAGATGTTATCTGCAAAATCTCAAAAGACACACATCGATAACGCTGCCAGCGTATATTCCACTCCAGCCGAGCATACTTCACCGACTCGCTACCATCTTGGGGCATTCTTTATGCAAAGAATGCCCCAGACTACCCCTAGCGCGCGCCGAAAAGCTTGCGCGGGCTGGCACTCGCGCCGATACGATCGGCACCGGCGCCCGACATAAGCGCAAGATCTTCTTTCGTGCGTACGCCGCCCGATGCCTTGACCTTTACACGGCCGCCCAACTCTTGAGCAAACAGATAGACATCCTCGACCTGGGCACCAGCCGTGCCAAAGCCCGTAGACGTCTTAATAAAGTCTGCACCGGCAGCCTCGACGGCATGACAGATTGGCTTTTTGGTTTCCTGCGCCAGATAGCACGTTTCGACAATGACCTTGAGCGTCGCATTGGGCACGGCCTCGCGCACAGCTCGAATATCGTCCTCAATCGCCTGGTAATCGCGGGCCTTAACCATGCCCTGATCGATCACCATGTCGATTTCGGAGGCACCGTTGGCGTAGGCATCGGCCGCTTCGGCGGCTTTCGCAGCGCTCGTCATATAGCCAAGCGGGAAAGCGATGACCGTGGTAAGCGCAAGGTCGGGATAGGCCTTGTGAGCACGGGCGATATACGAAGGCGGGATGCATGCGCTGGCACAACCGTACTCGAATGCCTCGGCACAAACGGCATCAATCTGGTCCCAGGTCGCCGTCGGCTTAAGCAATGTGTAGTCAATGCGCGAGCAGAGGTCCTCATCAGTAAACTCTGCCCCCGCCTTGGCGGCAATGGCGGCAACCGACGAAGGATCGTCCAGATACTCATCGACCTTGGCCAAAAAGCCCGGATAGTCAACGGTATCGACATTGGTCACGTCAAGCTCAATGGTATGACCCAGCTCAAACGTATCATAGCCACGGTTTTTGATGCGGTCGACAAGGATATCCAGATCGACCAGGTCGTCGCCCTTGCTACGATCCTCGAGCACATCGCCCTTGTGATAATGCGTCACAATGTGCGCAAGATGACGCGTCGGCTTAAGATCGCGAGCGCGGTAGCGCTTGCTGATCATAACGGGATCGGCGACAAGACGAATCGTGAGCACACGGTAGCCGTGCTTGTCTGCCAGCTCGGCGAGCCTGTCGTGCTGCTTAGCGGAAAACGGATAATCGCACATAATCTGCGGCCCATCCGCCATGGCGACATCGAGGCGACGGAACCACTCCTGAAGAGCGTTCGCATCAACCTGCGCCTTTTCCTCGGCATTGTTAAAGCCGTACGTATCCCAATACTCTTCCTTAACGTCATCAAGCGAGACGCTCAAGAAGCTCTCGGACGTATGGCGAGCCTTGATGCGATCTGCCAAATCGGTTTTGCCCGTAGCCGGAGGTCCGGCAAGCAAAATCAGCGTCTTTTCCATGCTGGGAAACCCTTCTTACTGCCCGATTATTTGCCACGAAGCTGGTCTTTGGAGATAGCAAGCATCTCGGTAACCTTGTCCATGTAATACTTGATAGCCTCATCGTCTTTCGCTTCGGCGGCAGCCGCACGCTTCTTGTTGTACAGCTTGACCAGTGCCGCAGACGCCTTGCCCATCGTGCGATTGACTTCCAGGCTTTGCTCGTATGCCTCAACGGCCTCGTCGACCATGTTGGCATCGGCATAAAGCTTGCCAATCTCGTTTAGAACGTTTGCGGCAGCGACGCCTTCCTTGCCCTCGAGCTCGGAACGCTTTGCCTTAACGGCGTCGAGAACGGCATCTCGATCGAGAACGGGTGCGGTCTCGGCTGCAGCGGAGGCCACCTTCTCCTTTTTCTTGCCAAATCCAAACAAACCCATTGGAAACCTCCACTAGCAGTAATAAACGAAGGGGGCTGTTCCCCTGCCGGGGACCAGGCACAGGAACAACCCCCTTAAAGAAAGACTTGGACCTTCGTCAGGCGCTACAAGAATCCTTATGCGATACCAAAGACGCTGAGGATGGACTTGATAGCCATGAAGAAGAAGCCGGTGACGACGGTGTCGACGTCGGTGCAGGTCATGTTCACGAAGCCAATCTGAGCGAGCATCGGGGACAGGAGTGCAGGCAGGATCATGATGAAGATGCCGTGGAAGATGCAGCCGATGATGGCGCCGCGACGACCGTCGATGGCGTTACCGAAGACACCAGCAGTGCCGCCGGCGAAGAAGTTGGACATAACACCGGGGATGACGAGGGTACCCATGAGGCCGGTGATAGCCATGCCGATCAGCGAGCCAAGCGTGGTGAACACAAAGCCGAAGATAACGGCGTTAGGGGCATAGGTGAACAGGACAGGGCAGTCCAGAGCGGGGCGCGCATCGGGGACGAGCTTCATCGAGATGCCCTGGAAGGCGGGGACGAGCTCGGCGAGCAGCAGGCGGACGCCGGCGAGCAGGACGTACAGACCAACGACGAACTGCATGGCCTGGAGGAAAGCGTAGACCATGAAGTTGGTGGCGCCGCAGTAGTCAGCAGCAGCAGCGGGACCAGCGAAAGCAGCGACGACCAGGTAGAAAACGATCATGACCAGGCCGACAGCAGCGTAGGTATCCTGGAGGAAGGACAGGGACTGCGGAATCTCGAGGTCCTCGGTGGACTTGGACTCCTTGCCGCCAGCGAGCTTCTTGGTGATGCTTGCGATAAGGGCGGTGAACATATAGCCGAAGGTGCAGAAGTGACCCAGGGCGATGTCATCGGACTCGGTAATCTTGCGGACAACGGGCTGAGCGAAGGCGGGCATGAGGGTAGCGAAGGCGCCACCGACGATGGAGCTGACGACGATCAGGGGGATACCGCGCAGACCGCAGAAGAAGGCGAAGACGACGCAGAGCGTGGACTCCCACAGAAGGGCCTGGCCAGTCAGGAACACATACTTAAACTTGGTGAAACGAGCGAGAATGATGTTCACCACGAAGATGCCAGCGAGGCAGATGGCGATCTCGGAGCCAAGGCCGAGGTCGGTCATTGCCTGACCGTTGATGCCCTCGATGGAAGCGACGACGGCGGTCATGCCGTTGAAGCCGAAGGCGGAGTTGAACATATCGCCAAAGTAGGCAAGAGAGCCCTGCATGACGCTCGAGCCGGCAGCCAGAACAAGGAAGCCGAGCATCGTCTTAAACGTGCCGAGCAACACATCGTTGGCCGACTTCTTCTGAAGCACAAGGCCCAGGCAGGCGACGAGACCGATAACAACGGCGGCCTGCGTCAGGATGTTATTGATAATAAACTCAAGAACAGCCATGTTGTACACCCCCTTTTCTCATGTACATTTCTATCAATCTAGGCGAAGAGGCCCTTACTCTAGGACGCCCATCTCCTTGAGCACCGGGGTCAGCTTTTCCTCGATTTCCTTCTTATCGACAAGACGCTTGAGGAACACGCAGGGAAGACCGGTGTTGTAGCTTTCGATCTGCGTCTTGAAGTTCTCGGCAGCGACGATCATGTCGAAGCCCTTAGAGGCGCCCGCGGCGCTGGAAACGCTGTCGTGGTCCATCTTGCACTGGACCCCGAGCTTCTTCATGACCTGCTCAATAGCCATCTGGCAGGCAAAGCTGCTTCCAAGACCATTGCCGCAGCAGCACAAAATCTTGACCATGTTCATTTCCTTTCCTTTGGGGGCACGTGCCCCACCTCGGGGTAGATGCGGGCAAACACATAGGCTCGCCCGCACCAAGCGACACTGTTTTACGCCGCCGCACCCGTAAATGCCTGATAAATCTCGTCGGCATCATCAGAAGCGACGATCTGCGCAATCTTGTCCTCATCCATAAAGATGCCAGCAAGTACCTGCATAGCCTCGATATGAGAATTAGAATCCTCGGCCGCAAGTGCGACCAAAAGGCGAACATCAAAGCTGTCTTCCGAAAACTTAACGGGCTTCTTCAGGACCGTCACGGCAAGCTGACCTTTAATGCAGCCGTCCTCGGGGCGACCGTGAATCAGCGCGACGTCTTCGGTGAGCACATAGTAGGGACCCATCTCGTTGGTGGCGCGGATAATCTCATCCGCATAGCGATCCTCGACGTAACCGCCCTCATTGAGCGGAGCGATGGCGAGCTTGATCGCGTCCTGCCAGGAATCGACAGAATCGACAAGGCGAACGTTTTCGCGCTTGAGCATCTCCGTAATCTGCATCGGTGCGCCTCGTCCCTAAGCGACGATATTCTTGAAGAGGCTGATGCGATGCTCGACAACCTCTTCGACGGCCTTCTGAGCAGGCATAACCATGTTGCGGTTGGAGGCGTTCTCCTTGAGCTCGTCATAGCACTGCTTGGAGGTCTTGTTCCAGTTGACGAGCAGATCGGTGCCAACATTGAACTTGCGGATACCCAGGTCGATGACGTGACGAACATCCTCGTCCTTAACACCGGTGCCACCATGGATGACCAGGGGGAAGCCGTTCACGGCATCGCGGATCTTCTCGAGCTGATCGAAGGAGATGTTGGTCTTGGACTTGTACTGACCATGGTTGGTGCCGATAGCGACGGCAAGGGCATCGATGCCGGTCTTTTCGATGAACTCGACGGCCTGCTCGGGATCGGTGTAGCGCACTTCGGCATCGGCGACGGCGACGCCATCCTCGGTACCGCCGACGGTGCCGAGCTCGGCCTCAACGGAAGCGCCGTGGGCCTGTGCCATCTCGACGATGCGCTTGGTACCAAGGATGTTCTCCTTGAAGGGAAGCGCGGAGCCGTCAAACATTACCGAGCTATAGCCGGCCTCGAGAGCCTTGCGGATCTCGTCGAAGTTCTTGGCGTGGTCGAGGTGAAGAACGACGTTCACGCCATACTCCTCGGCCATGGACTTGCACACAGCAACCAGGTTGCGGTGACCGACATAGCTGGCGGTGCCCTCGGAGGTCTGGATGATCACGGGGGTGTGCAGGCGAGCCGCGACACGGATAATCGACGGGCACATCTCGAGGTTATGGGTGTTGAAAGCACCAACGGCCATGTTGAGCTGGTTAGCCTCTGCCAGGACTTCGCGCAGGGTTACGTACATAGTGTTTGCCTCCTGTTGTCTCCACTGGATGTATCAAGTGGCGACCGCACAGGGGGTGCCGGCCGCCGTCCTTGATCGACAATTAGATTATCACAAACGTCCGTATATTCGGTTGTCCGAATGATATTTCGTTTGATATGCCCCGTATTAACCGTTCACCTGAATTTTTCGACCGTTTACCCGCTAAAAAAGGCACCGCAACCCGTGCGGATGCCCTTGGCTGCCAGCCGCTCTCAACCAAAACGGAGTGCAAGCTCAACTGGCTCGACCCCACCTCGATCTAGCCATACGTCAAATATGAGGCAAATGAATCGGTAGCGTTTGTCCCAAATCTTGAGTATTTGTTCGGCAGAACGGCCCCTGCCGGCTCCTGCTAGACTGGTAGATTCCCAACCGTCCATCCAGGAGCCTCAATGTCGCGCAAGCCCGCCTACAAGCAAGTACTTTCCATCGGCACCGCCGTGGTGCTGGGGTTTGCGCTGTTCACAGGGTCGCTCGACGGAGCGCCCAAGCTGTTGTCGCCGCAAAGCGATGAGCAGGCAGCGGCTCTGGCCGAAAAACAAAGCGAGAGTCCCAGCCGCACCGACGACGAGGCAGACCTGGTTGCCCGACTCGAATCGGGAACAGCGAGCTCCTCGGACTCTCAAAATAGCAAAGACTCTGGCGATGGTTCCGATTCCGCCGCACCCGACACCGATGACGACGCTTCCGCGGACAGCGCCGCCGCCCCCATCGACGAGGTCGAAAACCCCGATCTTGACCGCGCCCGCGGCGTATACCTCAGCAGCATTCCCGACTACGCCGGCAACCCCTATGTTGCCCTGCGCGCCGACAGCACCCACCCGCTCGGTACGCCGTCGTTTACGCTCGCCGAGTACGAACGGGCGACCGAAGAGGGCTGCTTTAAGAAATTTTCCAAGCTCGACAGCCTCGGCCGCACCCGCAAGGCGCTCGCCTGCGTGGGTCCCGAATCGCTCGGGCAAGGCAAGCGCGGCGACATCTCGCGCATCCACCCCGCCGGCTGGCATCAGCAGCGCTACGACTTTATTCCGGGCGAAAGCCTCTATAACCGCTGCCACCTCATCGCTTGGTCGCTCTGCGCCGAAAACGCCAACCGCAAGAACCTGCTCACCGGCACGCGCTATCTCAACGAGACGGGCATGTTGCCCTTTGAGGAGCAGGTCCTCAACTACATCCGCGAGACAGGCAACCACGTGCTCTACCGCGTCACGCCCATGTACAACGAGGAAGAGCTCGTCTGCCGTGGCGTTCGCCTCGAGGCGCAATCCGTCGAGGATCACGGCAAGACGCTCTGCTTCCACGTGTACTGTTACAACCTGCAGCCCCACGTGCAGATCGACTACGCCACTGGCAAAAACCAGGCATCTGGAGAGTAGCTTGCCGTCTACGAATCCAAATTGATCCGCAACCTTTCCGTCCCCAAGAAATCAAAAGGGCGCCCCGGATTACCCAGAGCGACCCTTGCATTGACATGTATATTACGGGCAAAGCCACGCGCTACTTAGCGCGGCCTTCCTCATAGCGCTCGACCAGCTTGGCCTGAACGTCATAAGGCACCTGCTCATAGCCCGCGGGCTTCATGGTAAAGTCGCCCGTGCCGCGCGTGATAGAGCGCAGGCGCGTCGAGTAATCCGTCAGCTCGGCCAGCGGCGCCTGGGCAATGACCACGGTGTCTCCGCGCTCATCGGTTTCCATGCCCGTCACGCGACCGCGCGAGGCCGAGATGTCGCCCATTACAGCACCGGCGTAGCTCTCGGGGATGGTCACCGTGATTTCCTCGATGGGCTCCAGCACCACCGGGTCGGCATCGGCGCATGCCTTGCGCAGGCCGATGCGAGCCGCCGCGCGGAACGCCATCTCGTTGGAGTCGACGCTGTGATACGAACCGTCGTACACGGCCACGCGAATGCCCGTAAGCGGGTAGCCGGCAATGATGCCGTCCTTCATGGTCTCCTGGACACCCTTGTCCACGGCGGGAATGAGCGAGCGCGGGATACGGCCACCTACGACCTCGTCCACAAACTCATAGCCATCGCTCGTGCCGTCGGGCCCAATGAGCGGCTCAACGCGCAGCCAGCAGTCGCCATACTGACCGGCACCGCCAGTCTGTTTCTTGTGGCGGCCCTGAGCACTCGCCGTGCGGCGAATGGTCTCGCGATACGGAATGCGGATCGGCACGCTCTTGGCGGCGACCTTGGTGCGGTCCTCCAGACGGTTGAGCAGCACCGAAACCTGCGCCTCACCCACAGCGGAGATGATAGTCTGACCCGTCTCCTCGTCACGATCGATGCTCATGGTCGGATCGGCCTTGCAGGCCTTCTCGATAAACGTGTAGAGCTTCTCTTCGTCGCCGCGATTCTCGGCCTCAATGGCGATGCGGTACTGCGAGTTGGGAAACTTAAACGCCGCAGCCTCGACCTTGCCGGTAATCGAGAGCGTGTCACCCGTCTCTGCCGCCAACTTGGGCGCCACGATAATGTCGCCGGCATAGGCGTGACCGACCTCGGTCATGTCGCGGCCGCACATCACATACAGGTGAGCCAGACGATCGCTCTTGCGGGTACGCGCGTTGATCAGCTCAAGGCCCGGCTCAAGCGTGCCCGTCAGCACCTTGATAAAGCTGATGCGACCCTGCTGCGGATCGGCCAGGGTCTTAAACACAAACGCCACCGGGCGGTCATCGTCACTCGAGATCTTGAGCGAATCGCCGTCGATGAGCGGCATCTCGCCGTAATCCGTCGGCGCTGGGAAGTACGTCGCGATGTCATCCATCAGCGAGTTGACGCCCTGCTCCTTAATGCAATCGCCCGCAAAGACCGGCACAAAGATGCGCTCGGCAATCGCCTTCGACAGCAGGCCTTCAAGCTCCTCCTGCGTCAGCGTCTCCTCGCCTTCCAAGTACTTCATCATCAGTTCGTCGTCAGCCTCGGCTACCAGCTCGCACAGATGGTCATGGGCCTCCTCGGCCTGGGCACGATACTCCTCGGGAATCTCCGACTCAACGGCTTCGGTGCCGTTGCAATGACGCGCCTTCATGCGCACCAGGTCGATGATGCCGTCAAAGTCCTCGCCCTCGCCCCAGGGAAGGGTCACGGCGCCCAGGCGCGTACCAAAGCGCTCCTGCAGCAGGTCCATCGTGGTCGCAAAGCTGGCCTCGGAGCGCGACAGGCGGTTTACGAACACCGCACGCGCCAGGCGCAGGTCCTCGGCGGCATACCAGAGCTTAACCGTCGTAGGCTGTGGGCCGGCCTCGGCATCGACCACAAACAGAGCCGTCTCGCAGACGCTCATCGCGGCAAAGGCGTCGCCGATAAAATCGGGGTAGCACGGGGCATCGAGCACATTGATGCGCGCGCCCTTCCAGTCGATCGGTGCAATGGTCGTCGAGATGGAAAATGCACGCTTGACCTCTTCAGGGTCATAGTCGAGCGTGGGCTTGGTGCCGTCGTGGCCGCCCAGGCGGGCGGTCTTGCCGGAAAGGTGGAGCATGGCCTCGGCGAGTGAGGTCTTGCCCACCCCGCCTTGGCCTACGAGCACCACGTTCCTTACGTTACCGGTCTTGGGAGCACCCATGATGACCTCCTTGCAGGGCCGCGCGCAATGCGCGACGCCAACGGGGAGAGTTCGCGGTCGGTGCCATCCCGGGAGCAGCATGGTCGGCAGCCGAGCCGACTCACCCTCCAAATGTCCTATGCCACCACCCTACCCTCACGGGTGACTGTCCATGCATACCTTTCGGCGCACGTATGAATACAGGCGGCGAGAGGACAGAGCAAGTATGCCCGGCGATTATTAAACGCCATCGATACAAATAAAAAACCGCCGCAGGCCATAAGACCCGCGGCGGCTTCATCTCAATACATAGCTGAGCCTAGCCCTCGATACGGCTCAAGAACTCACGGGTACGTTGCTCGCGCGGATGATCGATGACCTGCTCGGCCGGACCCTCCTCGACAATGCGACCGCCGTCCATAAAGACCACGCGGTCGGCAACATCGCGCGCAAACTGCATCGCATGGGTCACGATCACCATCGTCATATTCTGCGCGGCAAGGTCTTTAATGACACGCAGCACCTCGGCCGTTAGCTCGGGATCGAGCGCCGAAGTCGGCTCGTCAAAGAACAAGATCTCCGGGTCAAGCGCCAAGGCGCGGGCAATACTCACGCGCTGCTGCTGACCGCCCGAAAGCTCACACGGCACCTTGTTCTCGTTGCCCGTCAGCCCCATCTGTGCAATAAGCTCGTGTGCGCGGGCCTCCGCCTGCTCGCGTGGGCGCTTAAGCACGCGGATCGGTGCATCGGTGATGTTTTTCATCACGGTATAGTGCGGGAACAGATTGTAGTTCTGAAACACCAGACCAAACCGCGAGCGCGCCTGTTTAGGCACATCGCCCTTTGCGTACACCGCGCCCGAACCCGCATCCGTCGCGACGGCAAGGTCGCCAAACGAGAGCGAGCCACCGTCGAGCGTCTCGAGCAGCGTGGCGCAGCGCAGCAGCGTGGACTTACCGCCGCCCGAAGGCCCGATAATCGCCACAACCTCGCCACGCCTGACCTCGAGCGAGATATCCTTGAGTACCTCATTGCCGCCAAACGCCTTACGCGCGTTCGATATATTCATTACCGTTCCGGACACGGGAACCTCCATGTGTTTGAAAAGCACGACGGAACAGGCTAGTCGTGGTAGTAGTCAAGTCGCTTCTCGGCAGCACCCAGCAGCATCTCGACCACAAAGTTAAAGACCCAGTAGATCAGCGCCGCGATCGCAAACGGCACCATGCTCACCTGCGAGGCAACCAGCGCCTTGGCCGTCGAGAACATTTCCCCCACGCCGATGGCAAACGCCAGCGACGTGTCTTTGACCAGCGTGATGATCTCGTTGCCCATCGCCGGCAAAATGCGTTTGGCAACCTGCGGCATCACGATGTACAAAAACGTTTGCAGACGAGAGTAACCCAGCACCTCGGCGGCCTCGTATTGACCGCGCGGAATGGACTGCAGGCCCGAGCGATAGATCTCGGCAAAGTAGCCGGCGTAGTTGATGATGAACGCCACAGCGCACGCCGTCCACTTGGAATCGGGCGTGAGCGAGATGCCGAACACGTAGTACGGGGCAAAGTAGATGGCAAACATCTGCAGCATGAGCGGCGTGCCGCGCATCACGGAAATGTAGATGCGCGCAATCCAGCGGAGCGGCGCAATTTTGCTCATGCGCATGAACGCCACGGGGATTCCCAGCGGAATCGACCCGAGCAGCGTCAACACAAACAGCTGCAAGCTGACCAAGAATCCCTGGCCAAGCATCTGCATCATGACCTGAATAGACATTACTTGAGCACCCAATTATCGAAGGATAGACCGTAGCTTGAATACTTGTCGCACAGGTCCTTGACCGTGCCGTCCTCGTAGAGCGCCTTGAGCGACTCGGTCACGGCGTCGGCCGACTTGGTGTCGCCCTTCTTAAAGCCGACGGCGTAGTGCTCGCTGGACAGCGGCTCATCAAGCTGCGTATAGGCATCGGGCTTGGCGGCAAGCTGATACTGGGCAATCGAAAGGTCGCAAGCCACGGCATCGACCGCGCCGCTCTCGAGCTGCATAAAGGCCGTATTGTACTCGCCGATGGTATCGAGCGTGGCAAACGTCGCCGCCAGATCCTTCCGGTCACCCTCGAGCACATCCTGCGCAGCGGAATCGGTCTGGGTAATCACGGTCTTTCCAGCAAGATCATCCCAGCTCTTGATGCCCGCATCCTTCTTTACCACCAGCACCTGCTCGTTGAGCATATACGGCTCGGAGAACGTGTAGTCGTCCTCGCGGCCCTCCATGGTAAAGCCGTTCCAGATGCAGTTGATGGCGCCCGAGTTGAGCAGCGTGTCTTTAGCGTCCCAGTCGATGGCCTCGTATTTGACCTCCCAGCCCTGCTTATCGGCAACAGCCTTGGCCAGATCGAGATCAAAGCCGGTGTACTCGCCGTCGTCGCCCACAAAGCCGTACGGAGGATAGGACTTATCAAAGCCCACCACGAGCTTCTTGGACTCCGCAGCGCCCTTTACATCCTTGGCCGCGGTAGATCCGGCAGCAGAGCCCTTGCCGGCACCACCGCCGCAGCCGACAAGACCAAGGCCGAGCACCGTGGCAAACGAGCCGGCTAGACCAACAAACTGACGACGAGACATATCGGTATTCATGGTATTCCCCCTTGGTGGCACTTTAGTTAAGTAAAGTGAGTCATGTAACGTTCAGAATCATACACTTTAGTGAGATGGAGTACAAGGTTGTCTCCCGGAATGCCGGCAGCCGTCACGGTATTTAATTTGCTGCTCTACAGTCCTGCTCACGACGGAGGCCACATTAAGTGGCCTCCTGTTCGTGCGGAACTCGCGATAAACCTAAGCCGGTGTCCCCGCTCTCCCGGGGCCTGTGGTTGCTTGGTTGTTGCATACGGCTCGCTTTTCGGAACTGGGCTGATAATTCTAGATGTAAGGCGCTCTTGGTTGATATGGGACGGAGGGATTCCGCGTCCGCCTTTTCGGCGGCCGCGCCCCGCCGCCTCCCCTCACGAGTTGCT
>OGQQ01000244.1_pt1 | contig 58298 bp, 45 predicted proteins | sample 1553281 | NCBI WGS metagenome assembly OGQQ01 (sample SAMEA2579937, study PRJEB22360) | human gut metagenome | biome: human gut; feature: human-associated habitat; material: faeces | place: Denmark | collected 2008/2010 | reverse complement strand
CGTGTATAAAAATGTATGATTATCTACAGATTCAAAGTATAATACTTCTGATAAAATTATCCTAAATTGCGTACCATCTTTTTGAGCATACAATTTATTGTCAAATGATTCGATATGCGATTTTAATCTCATTACTTCGGCATCAATCTTATTACACTGAATAATTACACTTAATGTTTCTTTTATGTGTTCAATAATCTGAATATCCATATCGCACCTCCTTTGGTTATTATAATCATTCGTATTATTTTCTCAACTGCTTTATTGTAAGAGGTACAAAATCGTGCGTAAAATGCCACTAAATGAGTAAATCACGTATACCTTATCTGCTGTTTATCTAAAATAATATAGTGCTTTTTGACAGCAAAAACGCTTTATTTAGATAGCTCAAAAAGTATAAAATAAAGCGGATAAAGAAATTATCTCTATCCACCACGATTTTGCTGCTATATTCATTCTTTCTTTTCCTCAACTTCCATTTTTTACGGTTTGATAAGCTGGGGCAATCAGACTCTTCCAAATTTTGTTTATAAATATAATCAAGATTTTCTTTATTTCTCATTTTGACTCACCTGTCATCGGGATTTTCTATAATTTCAGTTGTTCCATAGAATAAAATCATACCGAAACACCCTTTTCCCTTGCGTACTCTGTAACATCTTCAACCAAATATTCTATTCCTAATGTATGCAGAGTATCATAACATACAAAAATGTAATCATCTAATATATGCGTTTCATCTAAAATCTTATAAACTTCAGCCGGCTTTTTCTGACATTTTTCTGCCAGATTATAAATAAGAAAAATACTGAATTTTAATTCCTTTTTAGTGCACATGGTTTATCATCCTTTTATAATGAAATTCAAACAACCGTTAGCAGTATGAATTATAAAAAATACCGAAGCAGTCCCAACTAATAAATAATTGCTTTTCCATAATCCGAAAAACAAGTAGTACAACGGGACAACCGCAAACTGGCTTATAACAATCAAACAGCTATATTGAAAACCAAGGTAATAAAAAACCCAGCCCATAAAATTTATCAATATCATTATAACGGTTATTGCAAAAAAGCCTTTCTCTTTGTATGTAGCTATTGAAAAGAATTTATCGTTATCTTTAACAAATAACATCAACGAAATCATGGACAACACACCAAATATACCCTGTGCTTTTTCTATTCAAGGAATTGCATTCGGCATATTCATTATAGGATTAGATTCCATCTTTATTAGCGGCATAATCATATACGGAATTTCCTGAATAACAAATGCAATAATTCCCGCAAAAGAAATTCCTAAATAATAATTCTTAAACAAATGAAAAAACTTTACCATATACTTCTCTATTCCTAAATTTCAATTTTCTCAGTTCTATAAACTGGGATTTCCTCTTATAATACTTTTTCATTTGCATGAGCATAGTAAATGATTTTTGGATTATAGTTCATAATCAGTTTCCAATCGATTTTTAAATTGATATTCTCGTCATAGGCTTCCAAATAGTCAATAGGTTCTAAATCCCCCACAATACAAACACCATTATCTAATATCAAAGAAATACTATCCTCGCTATGGCTTGTGGTCGATATAATCTCTCCGGCAATGCCTATCTCTCTAAGAAACTTCCTGCTATTTTCACAACTAACAATCGTTGCTTTAAAAGAATCAATCGGTTCATAATCTAAATATTTATCTTTACTAAAAATCTTATCTGCAAAATGAACATAAGCGCACTGAGTATCAATTAAAAGAAGTTTTACTCCTTGCTTCATCAATTCACTTACTAGCCCTATATGGTCGGGATGGTAATGCGTCGCTAAAACATAAGAAATATCGCTGATTTTTATGTTGTTCGCTTTAATCGCTCTAAAGAAAGCTGGAATTGTTCCTGCATAATCCGTATCAATAAGCAAATTACCACTTGTTCCACGAATAAAAAATGTATTTGTATTACCATATCTTAATTTACTTACCACGAACAATTCCTCCACAAAACAATGCGTGAAATTACTATTTGTTACTTTCTGCATATTGTGTTTCCTAAAATGATAATTACCAAGACGTCAACCAAAATAATACCCAGTGAAATATATACAAAAAATGCTGGTAAAACACTTTCCAACAATCCCATAATCAAAAGAAGAATTGCTATAACAGACATTCCTATTCCCACTGTTCGGCATAGTTTCTTTTCATTATATTTTGCCTTCTCTTCTTTGGAAGCCATATTGTATCCAGAAATAAGCCAGCTCCCATGTCCAGAAATCAAAACAATGGAAAGTACAGCAAGTATTATAAAAACAACCAATACTATCCAATCTGGTCCCGTTGATAAATCCGCCAATTTCATTTTAGATACACCTCCACAAATTCGGATATGTAGCTATGATTATATCACTTATTTATGAAATCTTCTACTGTGTTGAGTTATTATATAGCCGACAAACAGAAGTAAAACCTCCGTCTGGCTATGTAAAAGACGGCATCAGCTTCACGCCAATACCGCCTTTATAATTGATTCTATCCTACTCTCTTCTACATACTGTATTTACTAAAATTACCGTTACGATACCCACAATAATTCCTAGTAGGTCGAAAATATTTTCTAATTTTTCATTATCACACACTATATCTGACATTATCAAAAGTATATCAACAATTCCCACACAACAACTCATTACTCTACACAATTTTTTGTAATCATAATTTTGCTTTTCCTCATCACTCATCGTGTTATATCCTGCAAATAACCAACTACCTTTTCCATTCCAAAAGGCAATCGCCATAATTGCAAATACAACATATAATATATAATCACCTTTCATCTCATTACCTCTGCAAATTTCAATTTTCTCAGTTCTATAAACTGGGATTTATCGTTTGGCAACTGTTATTTCTACCTCATCACCCTCTGTTTTTCCAAGTTGCTCTCTAATATTTTTCAACATACCAATGATATAGCATATACTGCCGTCACTATTCTTAATCCCCATATTCACGATACTTCCATCATAAGGTATACCATCAAAGGTCACATGAACTTTCGCTCTTCCGCTTCCAAATTCTTTTCTGATATCATACGGGAATTCAACATATGCTCCGCCTTTATTAGGTACAAGATGTATTTGAGTTTTATATTTATAGAGTTTCATTTTGCTACCTACCTAAATTCCAAGTTATCTATATCATCTTCTTGAGCAAAAGCTCAAGAAGCCTCCCTCGCTCTGCTCGGCCAATTCAAATTTCCCGTCCTGATTTTCTTACATTATATCATTCGCTTAATTCTCTGTCATTGTCTTTCTCTCTCATACAAAAAGAGAACAGATTATCATTTGCTGCTCTCTTTTTGAAGTATGTCTCATCGCCTCATGCCCGGCGCAAAACTCTCACTTATTTATGATACGGTTCTTCATAACATATTCAAGTGCGGTTTCAATTCCTTTCTTAAAATCCTCCATTATTATATGCTTTTGTAATCACATAAGAGGGCTCATAATATGCACTACCGTTATAATTGTCGATCACTTCACATATCTCATCGTTATACACCCGTATCATGCCGTCTATATAATCTTCTGCCGGCTGAAGTGTTGACAGGATCAATCTCATATATACTTTTCCCATCTGTGTCTCAGAAGGAATCTCATCTACTAGTTCTTTATCCACTTCTGTGATATCAAAAGTACCTTTTTCCAGTTTATATTCCTCAATCCATTCTGCCTCAATTTTTTTCGGATTCTCACAATGCAGTACGCTGGCAAGACTGATCAAGCGCTCCCATTCATCTTTTAAAATGTGATTCACAACATATTTATTCCTCTGATGCAGCTTTCTGGCCACCCGTTCTATCATATAACACAGAAAATACAAATCGTTTTCGGTTATTTCTTCGTCTGGGAAAAACTTATTTGTCATAATGAATAACTCCCTTCAAACTTGATTGTCTGTAATGCCCTCTCTGTACAAAATACAATCTGATGTGTCGGATATTTAAACTTAACTAATTCCCAAAACGCAGCTTTCGATATCCGCCCTGCCATATAATCTTCTACATAATCCCATATCGTATCATCCGCCATGGGACCTTCTACAATATCATATTCATGTTTTATTCCTCTGCGGCAGTCAACCACGAACTGAAGCCATTCTTCTGTCATTTCATCAAAGACCTTTGTTTTCAAATCAGCGTTTTCTTTATATTGAAATTTATTGACAATATGACATTTTCTTTTTGTTATAGCCCAGCGCCTCGCCTGCTTTTCGTAAATAGTGCAACATATTCTCTATACCATAAGCCCCCTGTTCAATCTGCTTCGCCAGTTTACTCTGGTAATATATATGCATTGCCCGATGCAATTCTATATTTTTCTCCTCAGACAGATACTCAATAATCGATTCCTCCAGATTCTGTTTGTAAATATAATCAATATTCTTTCTATCGCTCATCGCTCCACCTGATATGACCTTTGATAAATCAGTTCATTTTTAAGTAAAGTCTGACTTGCACTCTGTTGTTCCATGATACAAAATCATACAGCAATCCCTTTTTCTTTCACGAAATCTGTAATGTCGTCAACCAGATATTCTGCTCCTAATGTGTGTAGTGTATCGTAGCACACAAATATATAATCATCTAAAATATGAGTTTGATTCAGAATATTGTAAACATCTGACGGAGACTTTTTCCAATGTTCCGCCAGATTATGGATAAGAAAAATACTGAATTGCAGTTCTTTTTTTGTGCACATGATTTATCGCCCTTCTATATTAATTCACTGAACAGTATTTATTACAAATTCTATATTATATTATACTAAGACTTTTTCATTATGTACAGAAAAAGCACAGCTTTTCTTCCGCTGTGCTTTCCTTTGTATGATAATACTATTTTATTCAGGACAGACTCTTATAATAAACATAAAACACCCACTAATCATCATTTCTTTTCAGACTAAGCAGATAATACCGATAAGTTATATAGCCAATGCATACCGTAAAAAGCAGAATATAAGCCACATGATCTTTCAAAGTTCTGAAATAAAGAGCAAACAAAACAAAGCCGATACTTTGAATCATGATTTTGAATTTTGTATCTTCCAGTTTTCCCATTTTAAATAAGCAATAGCGGATTCCTATTACTACCGGAGAAAAAACAATCGCTATAACAATTAAAAACAAAGATTGTTTATCAGCCGCAAATTTCTTTAATATGCTTCTCTCTTTATCATCAATCTCCAAACATTGGTACAACAGATTTAGCGACGCCTCATCCGGTACACTTTTCCCCAGCTCCCATTTTGAGATCGTCTGCCTGGTAACATATACAGAATCTGCCAGTTCCTGCTGCGTCAGTCCTTTTTTTATCCTCGCCTCTTTTATCACTTTTGCAATGTCCATATATCCTCCACTATCTCCTGTTACAATGAGACATGCTGCTGACCGCAATAGCTGCGGCGGCACATATCATGACAAAACCCATATCCCATTTCCTCTCAAACAGAAATCCATATATACCTGCAAAAATAAAAAGAGTAAAGAAAATCCATCGGATCCACCTGAACAGTTTGGGATAACGATCTGATACTTTTATAACGCACATTATAACACACCCCAGTAATACCCCTGCTATGCCAAATAATCCAATGGTAATCACCTGCCAAATATACTTCTTATTTTTCCCCATAGATTTCAACATAACTAAGACCTCCTTTATTTTATGCTCCCATTTTAGGAGGTCTGTCTGTTAAAGTCACGCAACGCTCATCATAATTGCCGCAACAGCTGGTTTAAAACCGCATTTATTTATGATACGGTTCCCCATTGATAATTCGATAACTTCGGTACACTTGCTCCAGCAATATAACCCGCATAAGCTGGTGAGGAAAGGTCATTTTAGAGAAGCTTAAGGCAAAGTCCGAGCGGCGCAGCACTTCCTCTCCCAGCCCGATAGAGCCACCGATTACAAAGGCGATACTGCTCTTCCCCTGTACGCCGAGGGTTTCGATTTTTTCTGCCAGCTCCTCGGAGGTCAAAAGCTTTCCTTTTATTTCCAGTGTGATAACGTACATATCGTCCCGGATATATTTGAGGATGCGCATACCTTCCTTTTCCCGGATTCCCTCTTCCACTGCCGGACTCGCCGCATCGGGGGTCTTTTCATCCGCCACCTCTATGATTTCCAGGCGGCAGTATTTCCCCAGGCGTTTTGTATATTCTGCTATGGCATCTTTTAAATACTTTTCTTTGATTTTCCCAACGGTTATGACTGTGATTTTCATTTGTTTTCTCCGAAATAACTTAATTTGTACATATACAGTTCATGGAGTGCTCTTGTGGCGCAGATATATGCCGCCTGTCTGGAAAGGGGATTGGATTCTTTCCCGCAGACCGCGAATACCTGGTCAAATTCCAGTCCTTTTGCCAGATAAAAGGTGGTCACGGTCAACCCTTTCTTGAATACGCTGCTGTCCCTATCCACATAGTTTACCTCCACTCCCCGGAGCTTTAAAAGGCGATATAAATCAAAGGCCTCCTCTTCTGTCATGGTCAGAAGTGCGGCGGTCTCATATTGATTCTGCAGATTGTCCTTTACCGCGTCCAAAAGAGCTTCATCCGAGTCAAATGTCTGCTCCTGCACAGGTTTCCCGTGGCGGTTCAGCAGTTCTAAATCCCTGACTGTGCTGATATTCTGGGCGTATTCTGCGATTTCCACTGTATTGCGGTAGCTCTTTTTCATCTCTATGCAGCGGATGTCCCTGCCAAAAATTTTCGGCAGGAATCTAAGTACATCCTGGGGACGGCTGTCCAAGGTCTGCGCCCGGTCGCCCAGTATGGTCATCCTGCAGGAAAAGAGGGTTTTCAAAATCACGTACTGCATATAAGAATAGTCCTGCATCTCATCAATGACCAGATGTTTGATGTTTTTGTGCTGTTTACTCCCCTTCAGCCTGTATTTCAGATACAACATAGGGTAGACATCCCCATAGCGAATTTTCCGTTTCTCCAAAGGAACCTCCAGCAATCCTTCTAATCCGCACCACTTGAGCATACGGCTGTAAATCTGGTAAACATCCTTTGTCACATAAAGGCTGTCAAATTTTTTCTGGATATATTCCTGCTCTTCTTCGGAAATATCCCTGCCATGCAGTGTCTCATAGGCGTCAATAAAGTATTCCATCACCGCCTCCATCCGGGATAAAAGAGGGGTATCCTGAAATTTGAAATAAAACAAATGAATGAGTTCTTCCTCTGTCAGTTTCATTCCCTTAAATTCGATTTCTTTAAAATCTGCCAGTTCGTCTTCCATCACCGCCAGAAAGCCTTCTATCTCTCCCACAAATCCCGCCGATTGTTTCCGATGGAAAATCTCCGCCTCCTCTTTATCCGGGTACTTCATCAGCCATTCCAGATAGTGGTATCTGTCCTCACAATCCGCAATGGTATCTTTTAGTTCGTGATAGGCGAACACATCAAAGCTCATCTCCCGGATATTTTCCTCTCCCAACTCCGGAAGGATATGTGAAATGTAGTCCGCAAAAACACTGTTTGGCGAGAGGATGAGAATATTGGAGGATTTCAGGTTTTTTCTGTCATGGTAAAGCAGATAAGCGATGCGGTGCAGGGCTATGGAAGTCTTGCCGCTTCCCGCTGCTCCCTGAATCACCAAAATCCTGTCCTTTGTGTTGCGTATGATGGCATTCTGCTCTTTCTGGATGGTGCGCACGATGTTTTTCAGGCGGGTATCACCGCTGTTTCCCAGTTCCTGCTTTAAAATCTCATCGTCAATCTTTGTGTCACACTCAAACGCATAGACTATCTTCTGATTTCGTATCTTATACTGCCATTTGGAGGTCAGACGTCCTTTTACCTCCCCTGCTGGCGCTTCATAGGAGGCTTCGCCAACGTCCGCATCATAGAAAAGGCTGCTGACCGGCGCCCTCCAGTCATAAATTAGGGGCGTGCCGCCTGTTGTCTCAGCGAAATTGCCGATACCAATGTAAAAAGGCTCCGCCTTATCTTCCCCGGAAAACAGAAAATCCACCCTTCCGAAAAAGGGAGCATCATACATCCGTTCAAACCGATGTTTTAACCTTGCCTTTTCCCGGTTTGCGTTGACCTGATGCAAAAGTGCCTGTCGGTTATCGAAATCCTCATAGCCATACTGGTCCATCTCCGCATAATTTTCCCAGTAGTACTCCTGCATATTTTCGATTTCTTTCTGCCCTTCTGTCAGAGACCTTTCGATTTCTTCCATACGCAGTTTCAGTTTTTCTGTCACATATTTTAAAAACAGCTCTCCGTCAAAATATTTCTCCATCTATGTCATCCTCCCTGCTGTCGTATCCTTTCATGGTTATCTGTCTGTTCTGCACAGCCATAATGCAGCTGCCGTATAGAATAGTATATCATGTATCTTTTTAAAAATAATCACAAATCTGACATATTTTTGTGAGAAAATAAAATACAGCGGTACAAATCGTACCTATTTGAAAACGAAGCAGAAATGAGGTAAGGGACATGAAAAAGGAAAACAAAAAAATGGCACAAAAGCGCCGTGCTCTTGAGCGGAAAAAGCAGGAACAGCGCCGCAAAATCAAGAAATTCTTCATCATTTTTATACCTGTTTTGGTCGCTGTGATTTTAGCAGCCGCCATTATCTGGGATGCTGTGACAAACAAAGATACCGACTCTGCCGGGACCTCCACTGATACGGAGCAAACTTCCGATTCTTCCGGCAGCACTGCGGACGACGGGCAGTCTTCGGATGGCACTTCCTCAGACAGCGGAGAGACTTCCGGCTCCTCCGATACCCAGACAGGTTCATCGGGCACTCTTTCTTCCGATACATCTCTGACAGTTGCCGACGGTGATACGGTCAATATTGATTATGTGGGTACTGTGGACGGTGTGGAATTCGATGGCGGAAGTACAAACGGCGCCGGAACAGATTTGACTATCGGGTCAGGCACTTATATTGACGGCTTTGAGGAGCAGCTTGTCGGCGCTCACCCCGGAGATACGGTGGAAGTTAACGTTACTTTCCCGGACCCCTATTCACTCAATACAGATTTGAGCGGGAAAGCCGCAGTATTTACTGTCACAGTAAACGGTATCTACCAATAAGAATATAACAAGCACAAAATGTTCAAGAGGCTGTCTCAAAACTTAAAGTTTCTGCAAGATATTGGCAGGTCTTAATAACCACCCTCAATACCCTGTATGAAACATTCATCTTGCAAAAGCCCCTTGAACACTTTATGCGCCGGGCGCAGTCGCTTCAGCGACATATTTACCACATGCACTCCTGCGCTCTTCGTTTCACTTCGGAAGGCGTTTCTTTCCCGTAAATTCAGTCACATCAATGCGGTAGACCGCCACCCGGTCCAGCATTCCATCCTGAAACTTTATATCGCTTCCGGGCTCCAAATGGTGCATCAGAACCTGCAGTCCGTGAATCTTCTCCTCCGCGCTCTCCAGCCGGCATGCTTTTCCCGTTCCCATAATGCTCTTGTAGGCATAGGAATAACTGCATGTATAATCCCCCTGGATGAGTTCGTGGCAGCAGTCCATCTCAAACGCCACCTCACTGTTTTCCGCCAGGGCTTCTGCTTTTCTTCCCTCACCGGCACTGTGGATATAGAGCTTCAGCTCCTTATTCTCTTCCTCAAGCTCGTACCCGAAATTGACAGGAACAATGAACATTCCTTCCTTATCTGTCATTCCAAGCCTGAGCACTTTGCACGTCTCAAGTACTTCTTTTAATTCTTCTATCTCAGTGATTTCCCGTTTTCCAAGACGCATCGGGCGCATCATCATCTCTCCTTTCGCTTGAGCAGTTTCAGCCGCTCCTTTTCTTCTTTTGTCACACGATATGACTCCCGTATTTTCTGGATGGATTTATTGTGCGTAAAGGCATCCATGCGGTTGTTCTGAAGAAATTTCTCCGTCTTTTCCGGAAAATTCACATAACACATAGATACAGCCCACGCCGCAGCCATCTTCGCGTAATAGCCTTCATGGTGGATGGAGTCACACACCGAGAGGATTTCATCAATATGCTCCTCATCGATAAAATGTCCGAGCATGGAGACAAGAGCAAAACGGATTTCATATTCCTTATCACTTTTCGCGTAAGCCTTCACAAAAGGAAACCATGTCTCTTTATCCTCTTCCATGAATTTGTATCCGCCGCAGCTGCTGTCACAGACACCCCAGTTCTGTATCTTGGGGATAAACTTCTTAAGATATATCATGCGCTCTCTCGTATCCATCCGAATATAGCCCAGAACCAGCCCGTAGAGCATGATTTCTTCATACAGCGCTGTCTTAATATCCAAGTCCTGATTTTTCTGCAAATAACCCAGCCCATCCTCTTTGGCGATTCGCTTCGCCATCTTGCGCAATGCCGGGAGACGTACACCCAGAATGTTGGGGACGCCGGGCAGGAGCTTTTGATTAAAGTTCCGGTACTCTTCTTCCGCGAGGCTATATAATTCTTCTCTTATCTCGGTAGTTCCTGCTGGTTGAGTTTTTAACATTGCTCTATCTCCTTTGAACACGATAATCTTAACTGCATAGCTGCCTCATCCGGTTCCCTCTTATCAATCATCATAATGCCCCCGGCATGAGAGGATTTCCAGAACTCCATCTGAGATACGATAGACAAATCTTTTTCATTCTTCCGGTTCCTCAATAGGTTCATGTTCTACACCTTTACCGCTGTTAAGAGCCGCAATCCCACGGCGAAGATGTGCCAAATTACTCTCTGAGTAAAAAGGGTCGGCTGTCACTTCAAAAGGAATACGCTTTTCTCTGCTGACTGTTTTCGCGAAAATCGTAAAAGCCGTTGTCATTGAAAGCCCCATATCAGCGCAAACCTTTTCCATACTCTTTTTTAAATTCTCGTCCATGCGGAAATTTACATTTACTGTATGTGCCATATACAACACTCCTTTCTGTCTTCATTATATGTTGTTGTAATGAAAAAATCAATATTTCTCATTACAACAACTTTACATTTTAGCTTTCCCACCATATAAAAAATCATACAGCAAAATAAAAACCAGCGCAGAGTGCATCTATTACAGGCAATTCCGAAGAACTTTTCTTTCCTACTCAAAAAGCCCCGCAGGACTGCATATTCCGAAAATCGGAATACAGCTTCCTGCGGAGCCGCCATTTTGATATCAAGATACAGACAAGACTCAGATATTTTTGTCTGTATCGAAAGAAATCCGTATCGAGGGAAAATTCGCCTCACCCCGTATGATTTCCTATTTGTCTTTGCCTTTCAGATATTCGTCAATTCCTTTAGCGCCAGCTTTTCCTGCACCCATAGCGAGGATAACCGTCGCTGCGCCTGTCACTGCGTCACCGCCTGCAAACACACCCTCTTTGGATGTCTGTCCGTTTTCCTCATCTGCAACGATACATTTTCTGCGGTTTGTATCCAATCCCTTTGTGGTGGAGGAAATCAGCGGGTTCGGGGAAGTACCGAGTGACATGATGACAGTGTCCACCTCAATATCATACTCGGAGCCCGGAATCTCTACAGGACGTCTTCTTCCGGAAGCGTCCGGCTCACCCAGTTCCATCTTGATAACGGTCATGCTCTGGATATTTCCGTTCTCATCCACATTGATTTTCTTCGGGTTTGTCAGAAGGTCAAAGATAACGCCTTCCTCTTTTGCGTGGTGAACCTCTTCCACTCGCGCCGGGAGCTCTGCCTCACTTCTTCTGTATACAATATGTACATCCGCACCCAGTCTCAGCGCTGTCCTTGCGGCATCCATCGCCACGTTTCCGCCGCCGACTACCGCGACTTTCTTTCCTGCCGCGATTGGAGTGTCATAAGCATCATCAAAGGCTTTCATCAGGTTGCTTCTTGTCAGGTACTCATTTGCTGAGAACACTTCGTTTGCGTTCTCACCCGGTATTCCCATGAACATCGGAAGCCCTGCGCCGGAACCGATAAATACTGCCTCAAATCCCTCATCTTCCATCAGCTGGTCGATAGTCGTGGATTTACCGATGACAACATTTGTCTCAAATTTTACGCCTAACTCTTTTACCTTCTCAATCTCTTTGGCAACGACCTTCTGTTTCGGGAGACGGAACTCCGGAATTCCGTATACAAGCACGCCGCCCAGCTCGTGGAGCGCCTCAAATACAGTCACATCGTATCCCATCTTCGCCAAATCGCCTGCACAGGTAAGTCCGGAAGGACCGGAACCGATGACAGCCACTTTGTGACCGTTTTTCGTCTCTGCCCCTATCGGTTTAATGTCGTTCTCCAGCGCGTAATCCGCCACAAAACGCTCCAGCTTACCGATGGAAACCGGCTCGCCTTTAATTCCGCGAATACATTTTCCCTCACACTGGGACTCCTGCGGGCATACACGTCCGCAGATAGCCGGCAATGCAGAAGACTTTCCGATTACCTTGTATGCTTCCTCAATATTTCCTTCTTTCACTTCATGGATGAAAGCCGGGATGTCAATCGCTACCGGACAGCCCTGGATGCATTTCGCGTTCTTGCAGTTTAAGCATCTTGCCGCTTCCTCCATCGCTTCTTCCTGATTATATCCAAGACAAACTTCTTCAAAGTTTGTCGCACGTACTTTTGCGTCCTGTTCTCTCACAGGAACTTTCTTCAATACATCTCCCATCAGTCGTCACCTCCACAATGTCCGCAGCCGCCATGGTGCGTATCACCTTCCTGCAGTTTGAGCATAGCACGTCCCTCTGCTGTCTTGTACATCTGACTTCTCTTCATCGCCTGGTCGAAATCTACCAGGTGTCCGTCAAACTCCGGTCCGTCAACGCAGGCAAATTTAATCTCATCGCCTACCTGCAGACGACAGGCGCCGCACATTCCTGTTCCGTCTACCATAATCGGGTTCATGCTGACAATTGTCGGAAGTTCCAGCTTCTTTGTCAGCAGACATACGAATTTCATCATAATCATCGGTCCGATGGCAACGCAGACATCGTAATGGTTTCCGCCGTTCACTAATTCCTCAATCATTGTCGTTACCATTCCGGCATGTCCGTAGGAGCCGTCATCTGTACACGGATAATAATTTCCCGCAACTTCTTTCATCTCATCTTCGAGAATCAGCATGTCCTTCGTCTTCGCGCCGACGATGACATCTGCCTTGATTCCATGCTCATGGAGCCATTTCACCTGCGGATAGACAGGAGCTGCTCCGACTCCGCCTGCCACAAAGAGCATTTTCTTATTTTTCAGTGAATCCAAATCTTCATGGACGAACTCGGAAGCACATCCAAGAGGACCTGTGAAATCGCGGAAGCTGTCGCCCGCTTTTAATTCTCCCATCTTTGTAGTAGAAGCGCCGACTTCCTGTACAACAATCGTGATGGTGCCCGCTTCTCTGTCGTAATCACAGATTGTCAGCGGGATTCTTTCGCCCTTCTCGTCCATTTTCACGATTACGAACTGACCCGGCTGGCAGTGACTCGCGACACGCGGTGCATGTACATCCATCAGAAAGATTTTATCGGCGAGTTTTTCAGCTTTTAATATCTTATACATGTTTCTCCTCCTTGTAAAAAATCACCCTTTCCATATCATACGCTATTTAACGCGGAAAGGCAAGTATTCTTTATTGCCTGGGTGCGCATCATTTATGCCCCTCAAAGCATGATAAAGGACTGACAGCCGTTCATCGCCATCAGTCCTCTGCACATCATATCCTTTTAGAAACTTAGAAGTCAACTTCTGTTCCGTAATATGTACATGTAAACAGTTTTTCCATTGTAGCCGGGTCAATCGCACGCGGGTTGGAACCTGTACATGCATCACCTACTGCCAGCTCTGCGATTTTCGCAATTTTCTCTTTGAACTCATTCTCATCGATTCCGAATTCTTTCAGAGTCTTAGGAATATTGAGTTTTACATTGAACTCGTCAATCTTAGCAACAAGGCTGTTGATAAGAGCCTTCTCAGAGTTTCCTTCAAGACCCATCTTGCGTGCAATCTCTGCGTAACGTTTTGCAGCTACCGGGTCTTTTGCATTATATTTGATAACATAAGGAAGATAAATTGCATTTGCACAGCCATGCGGAATATGTCCTGTTGAGAATGCAGCGCCAGTCTTGTGAGCCATGGAGTGAACGATACCGAGCAGTGCGTTGGAGAACGCCATTCCTGCCAGGCACTGTGCGTAGTGCATCTGCTCTCTCGCGTCCATATCACAGTTGTAGGAAGCCGGCAGATAATCCAGTACCATCTCGATTGCCTGCAGTGCCAGCGGGTCTGTGAACGGTCCGTTTAATGTAGATACATAAGCCTCGATTGCGTGTGTCAGCGCATCCATACCTGTGTATGCAACCTGTTTTACAGGAAGACCACTTACAAGGTCCGGGTCAACGATTGCAACATCCGGTGTGATATTGAAGTCAGCCAGCGGATATTTTACACCTGTCTGATAGTTTGTGATAACAGAGAAAGCGGTTACTTCTGTCGCTGTTCCTGATGTAGAAGGAATTGCAGCGAATTTTGCTTTCGTTCTCAGTTCCGGGAAACCAAACGGTACACAGAGCTGCTCGAATGTTACATCCGGGTACTCATAGAATGCCCACATAGCTTTTGCAGCGTCAATCGGAGAACCGCCGCCCATGGATACAATCCAGTCAGGCTCGAATGCGCGCATTGCCTCAGCGCCCTTCATAACAGTCTCTACAGACGGGTCCGGCTCAACGCCTTCAAATAACTCTACTTCCATGCCGGCTTCTTTCAGATAATTTACTGCCTTGTCAAGGAAGCCCTGACGTTTCATGGAACCGCCGCCCACTACTAAAATTGCTTTTTTTCCTTTCAGGTTTTTCAGCTCTTCCAGACATCCTTTTCCGTGATAAATGTCTCTTGGTAAACAAAATCTGCTCATGACTTGCATCTCCTTTTGCTTGTGTTATTTTTTTAACGAGTTCATTATAGCACCGTTAAAAAAATAACACAAGCCTTTTTCTATAAATTTTATGTTAATTTTGGTACCCTTCACTTGTAGAGAAGGGATGCATTCAGCTATCCTCTCTTCATGCAGAAACTATGACGGATTCAGGCTGTACCGTTTCGTCGTAATCTGTGTGGTCTTCCCGTTATTGTTATTCACCAGGATTGCCTTGAATGTGGTCCACTCTCCCACTTCTACCTCCGGCATGTCAATGGGCGCTGTGTACTGTGTGGAGGACGTTGTGGGGTCTGTGCCGTCCATGGTGTAATAGGCGGTATATCCCTCCGGTACTGTCACCGTTATCTGGGTCGCAGTATTGTAGGTACCTGTGGATGGATTCACAGACGGCGCATCCGCCACCGGAACATCCACGGTATATTCCTTCGTCACCGTGACACTGGGGATTCCCTTCTTATTTACCCCCGCAGCCTTAATCTGTGTAGTCCCTTCACTTAAAAGAATCGGCTCTGTATACTGTGTGCTGGTCGAAGAAGGTTCCGCGCCGCTTAGCGGGTCTGACCCATCCGTCGTATAGTAGATGGTGCTGCCCTCCGCGCGCAAGGATACCTGCTGTACTTCATCATAGGTGCCGTCATCTGGTGTAAATTCCGGTTCCGGTGACAGATAGTCCGCCACCTTTTTGAGTACTCCTTCATCCTCGCATCCCTGCAGAAGCTCGGCTATTTTCTCCGGCTGCTCTGTATCCGTGTAGAACGCAATCGCCGCCTCATAGATATCAGAGTTGGACGGCTGTCCCTCCAAAGCGGACAAAAAGACTTCTTCCGCCGCCTCTAAATCATCCTGCTGTATAAATACTTTCGAAAGTCCGACATACGCCTCCGGCTTTCCGGGACTTTTCCCGATGGCACGGTTAAAACGGCTCTCCGCCGTACCATAATCTCCCGTTGCAAGAGCGCTGTATCCCTGTTTTACTACACCCGGATAGGAATTGCGGTATAGGAAAAATCCTGCTGCGCCCATCAAAATCAGAAGAATCAGAAAGACAATCAGGACTTTCTGTGCCCGTCTCTTTGCCGCCTGTTTTCTGCGTGCCTGCTGTTGCCTGCGTCTCGCTTCCGGGCTCCTTGGGATACTCCCTGTATTTGTGCGCAAATTTCCTGTATTCTGACGGACACCGCCTGTATCACTGCGCAGATTTCCTGTATTCTGGCGGACACCGCTTGTGTCCCGCCGCAAGTTTCCCGTTGTCTGGCGGACACCGCCTGTGTCCCGCCGCAAATTTCCCGTTGTCTGGCGGGCGCTGCCTGTATCCCGGCGTAAATTTCCCGTTGTCTGGCGGGCTCCGCCTATATCCCGGCGCAAGTTTCCTGTCCTCTGCCCGGTGTTTCCTCTGCTTCCTCCCAGTGCCTCCCCCGGCACTCTGGATTGATACGGTGCTCTCTGGTTCCCCCGGATACGGTCCAGTTCTCCCTGGCTCAGGACACGTGTGGAATCTCCATATTCTGTTGCTGTCTCTTCTTTGCGGTACCTCCGCACTTCTCTGGTTCCGATTGGGCGCGTCGCATCCTCCACAGAGCCTCTCACCTCTCTGGCGAGCACATCTTCCAGAGGATTATAGTCCGGCACAATCTGAACCTCTGTACCGCATTTGGGACAAATCAGTTCATCGTCCGCCAACACGGTTCCACAATGCCTGCATCTCATAGTACTTCCCCCTACCTGCGCGCTGTCTCTACGCAGTTATTCATCAACATGGCAATCGTCATCGGTCCCACCCCTCCAGGAACCGGCGTGATAGCGGAGACTTTCGGCTCCACATCCGCAAAATCCACATCGCCGCACAGATGGTTTGTCTCATCTCTGTGCATGCCGACATCTATGACAACTGCCCCTTCTTTTACATACTCCGAAGTTATCATTTTCTGCCTGCCGATAGCCACAATGAGGATATCCGCACGCTTTGTCACTTCTTTTAAATCCTTTGTGCGGGAATGTGTAACTGTCACTGTCCCGTTTTCCCGCAGTAAAAGTGCTGCCATCGGTTTCCCCACGATATTGCTCCTGCCGATAATCACGCACTCTTTCCCTTCGATGGAAATCCCTGACCGTTTCAAAAGCTGGATGATTCCTGCCGGGGTACAGGATAAAAATCCCGGTTCCCCTATCCACAGACGTCCCACGCTGACCGGATGGAAACCGTCCACATCCTTATCCGGTGAAATGGTCCGTATAATCCGGTCCTCATTGATATGTGCCGGAAGCGGCAGCTGCACGAGGATTCCATTGACTTCCGGGGAGGCGTTGAGGCGTTTTACCAAATCCACCAGCTCCTCCTCCGACGTGCTCTCCAAAAGCTCATAGGACTGGGATTCAATCCCGATATAGGCGCACGCCTTTTTCTTATTGTTCACATATACCGTGGAAGCCGGGTCGTTTCCCACCTGCACCACTGCCAGGCAGATGTGCTTTCCCTCTCCCTTTAAACGGCTTACCTCCTCTTTCAGCTCGTCTTTTATCTCCTGTGATATCTTTTTTCCGTCTATCAATACCGCCATGTTTTATCTCCTCATTTAACAGTCTTTTAAAATAATCCGGTTATCTTTCCGTCCTCTGTCACGTCAATCCCATTTGCCGCCGGCACTTTCGGCAGTCCCGGCATAGTCATGATGGCGCCTGTCAGGGCAACCACGAACCCCGCTCCCGCGCTCACATAGACTTCCCGGATATGGATATCAAATCCGGTCGGTCTGCCCAGTTTCTTCGCATCGTCAGACAGAGAATACTGGTTCTTCGCCATACAGACGGGGAACTTATCAAATCCCATGGAAGAAATCTTGGCGAGCTGTTTTTTCGCCGCCGGCTCGTAAACGACGCCGTCTGCGCCGTAAATCTCTTTGGCAATAGTCTCAATCTTTTCTTCCAGAGACATCTCATCGGGATAAATCGGCTTAAAGTGACTCTCTTTATTTTCCAGTGTATCGAGAACCTTCTCTGCCAGGGCGATTCCGCCTTCTCCGCCCTTTTCCCACACTTCTGAGAGAGCGAACTGACAGCCCCTCTCCTCACAGAATCTGCAGATAAACTCATTTTCCGCCTTAGTATCTGTCACAAAGGAGTTTAATGTCACAACAACCGGCACCCCGTATTTCTGGATATTTTCAATGTGTTTCTCCAGATTTACGATGCCTTTTGCCAGAGCTTCTAAGTTCTCCTTCGCCAAATCTTCTTTTTTTACCCCACCATTATACTTTAATGCCCTTACTGTTGCAACTAAAACTACAGCATCGGGCTTCAGCCCTGCCATGCGGCACTTGATATCCAGGAATTTCTCCGCGCCCAAATCTGCGCCGAAGCCTGCCTCTGTGATGGTGATATCGCTCAATTTCATCGCCATTCTCGTGGCGCGCACACTGTTGCATCCGTGCGCGATGTTGGCAAACGGACCGCCGTGTACCAGCGCCGGGGTGTGCTCTAATGTCTGGATGAGGTTCGGTTTGATGGCGTCCTTTAAAAGCGCGGTCATGGCTCCGGTCGCCTTAAGGTCGTTGGCTGTCACAGGGTCTCCGTCAAAATTATAGGCAACGATGATTCTTCCCAGACGGCGTTTTAAATCCACGAGGTCATCGGCAAGGCACAGAATCGCCATGATTTCGGAAGCAACCGTGATGACGAAGTGGTCTTCCCGGACCATTCCGTCCATCTTATTGCCGAGTCCCACCACAATATTTCTGAGCACCCGGTCATTCATATCCAGGCAGCGTTTCCACACCACCTGTCTGGGGTCGATGCCTAAAGCATTTCCCTGCTGGATGTGATTATCCAGCATCGCGGCGAGCAGGTTGTTGGCGGAGGTGATGGCATGGAAATCGCCTGTAAAATGCAGGTTTAAATCTTCCATCGGCACGACCTGCGCGTAGCCGCCGCCCGCAGCGCCTCCCTTGATGCCAAAACAGGGACCCAGGGAAGGTTCCCGCAGTGCGATGAGCGCCTTCTTTCCCAGTTTTGCCATCGCCTGTCCCAGACCGACTGTGGTGGTCGTCTTTCCCTCCCCTGCCGGAGTGGGATTGATGGCAGTCACGAGGACCAGTTTTCCATCCTCATTGTCTTTGACTCTCTCCCAGAGTTCGTCGGACAGCTTTGCTTTATACTTTCCGTAAAACTCCAGTTCTTCCTCCGCAATGCCAATCTGCGCAGCCACATCTTTGACATGCATAAGTTCTGCTTCCTGTGCAATCTGAATGTCTGTCTTCATCTGTACCTTCCCTCCTGAACTTCCTTATTTATTGGTTTTCCTCTATAAACTGTTCAAACTCTTCCTTTGACATGAGCACCTTACGGGGTTTCGTCCCTTCTTCCGGTCCCACCACCCCTGCCTCGCAGAGCTGGTCCATGATGCGCGCCGCCCGGTTAAAGCCGATTTTAAACATCCTCTGCAGCATACCGATGGACGCTTTCTCTTTCTCTACAATGAGTCTGCCCGCCTCAGTGAAGTAGGCATCCTTGTCATTGTCATTTTCCTGTCCCATGCCGGGCAGCCCTTCACCTTGTCCCGCCGCGCTTGAGTTGACATGGTCTTTTATCTCATTGCTGTAGGAGACATTTCCGTTCTGCTCAATCAGGAAATCCACTACCTTCTGCACTTCTTTATCCGATACAAAGGACCCCTGCACACGCACCGGCTTGGGATATCCCGCAGGGTAGAACAGCATATCGCCCTTGCCCAGCAGCTTTTCCGCACCGTTCATGTCGATGATGGTCCTGGAATCCACCCCGGAGGAAACCGAAAAGGCAATCCTGGAAGGCATGTTCGCCTTGATAAGACCGGTAATGACATTGACAGAAGGTCTCTGGGTCGCCAGAATCAGATGGAGTCCCGCCGCTCTCGCAAGCTGCGCCAGACGGCAGATTGCGCCTTCCACCTCGCCGGGCGCCACCATCATCAAATCCGCCAGCTCGTCCACGATGATGATAATCTGAGGCATTTTCTTCGGTACGCCCTCGCCCGCTTCCATCTGGGATACCTTCTCGTTAAATCCCTTCAGGTCGCGGACATTGTATTCCGCAAACAGCTGGTAGCGCTTCATCATCTCCGCCACCGCCCAGTTCAGTGCTCCTGCCGCCTTCTTCGGGTCTGTCACCACCGGGATGAGCAGATGGGGAATCCCATTGTAGACACTTAGTTCCACCACTTTGGGGTCCACCATAATCATCTTCACATCTTCCGGGTCAGATTTATAGATAATACTCATAATCAGTGTATTGATACAGACAGACTTTCCGGAGCCTGTCGCCCCGGCAACGAGCAGGTGGGGCATCTTGGCGATGTCCGCCACCACGACCTTCCCGGCGATATCTTTTCCCACCGCAAAGGACAGCCCTGATTTGCTCGTCTCAAATTCCGGCGACTCCAGAAGGTCACGCAGCATAACCGCGGTATTCTCGCTGTTGGGCACCTCAATCCCCACCGCCGCCTTGCCCGGTATGGGCGCCTCAATACGCAGGTCCGCCACCGCCAGGTTCAGCTTGATATCATCGGAAAGTCCCACAATCTTGCTGACCTTCACGCCCTGTTCGGGCTGCAGCTCATAGCGCGTCACAGAAGGACCGCAGCTTGCGTTTGTCACATGCACCCGCACGCCGAAATTCTGGAATGTCTGTTCTAACTTCAGCGCTGTCGCGCGCAGATGGGCATCGGAGTCCCCGCCGCCTTTTTTGCCCTTTTTGAGCAGGCTCAACGGCGGAATCTGGTACTGCCGCACCGGTTCTTCCTCCTGCTCCTGAATGGACTGTGCGACATTTTCTACCTCCTGCTGCACTTCCATAGCACTCTGCTGGGTCTTTCTCTGTCTGGCAGGTTTTGCGCTCTCACTCTCTTTTTTCTTGGCTTCCGCCGCGGCTGCCTCTGCCTTTTCTGTCCCCGCAAATGCTGAAACAGAGTCGTCAGACACTCCCGTATCACTTTCATCCGGTTTAGAATCCCTGCCCGCATCCGGCTGCGCGGCGCGGTGAATGACAAATTCTTCCAGCGGACCCTGCGTTGTTTCCTGTGCCATCTCCAGTTCTGCCGCCGCTGCTTCTAATGAAGGTTCTGCTGTCAGTTCCTGAAGCTCCGAAGATTTTCTCTTTCTGCCCCGGCGTCCCTTCGTCTTTCCGGCACTTTCTTCTGCTTTCGCGCTGTCCTCTGTCAATGTGGTCGCAAAGGAGACGCCGGATACCTTGCGGTCACTGCGTCTTTCTGGTTTCTCCTGTTCCGCGCGGGCTGCCCTTCGCTCCTGCCTGAGTACCTGAGTCTGTTCGTGCTTTCTCCGGGCGCCTTCATATGCCCTCTTCCCCTGTTTTCCCAGAGGGGTCAAAAGGGATTTTTCTGTGATAAAGATAATACAGATGACCGCCAGGATAACAAGGACCACATAGGTCCCCGCCACACCGATGAGTGGACACATAACATGCACCAGCGCACCGCCGCACAGTCCTCCTGCGTTCTTGTGGATGCTCGCCTGGTGATAGTAGTCTAAAAGACTGGTCTGCGGCTGATATTTATTGATGACAAGCTCCAGAAATGCCGCAAGCAGCAAAAACAGCAAGACCCCTGCCCCGGTCTTTATGTACGCGCGCGCGTTGCCTTTGTTTAAAAGAACCAGTGCAACACACGCGAACAGGGCAAAGGGCAAAATATATGCCATATACCCGAACAGCCCGAACATCACTGACGAAACGACCTCCCCCACGCTTCCGCCAAATCCGAAATTGCTCAGTACCATCAAAATGCAGACTGCCAGCGCCGCCAGCAGAATGATTTCTTCACGGAGGGCTGTATTTTCCTTTGCGTTTCCTGGCTTGCGTTTTGTGCTTTTTCTCTTCTTTGTCGACTTTGCAGCCATATAACTCCCCCTTAGGTTATTTAAACATACTATATCTAGTATAGCATTATTTAAAAACCGTGTCATTATTTATTTTTTACAAACTCTCCCTGCCCTGTTCCCCTCCCCGGGGCAATCTATCTCACTGATGGATTGCTTTCTCTCTCTTTCCGCCGGATGTCAATCAGCTCGTGGAGTTTCTCAAACGCCTGACTTATGCCTCCCACCTCGTCAATCAACCCTTCCTTCACCGCTTCCTCTCCCTCCAGCATGGTCCCCACATCCTTGACAAGCTGGGTAGAGTCCAGCATCAGTTCCTCCAGACGTTCTTTTGTAATGTGGGAGTGCTCTGAGATAAATCTGGTGATGCGGTCCTGGGTCTTTTCCATATTGCGGTAGCTCTGGATGACCCCGATGAACATGCCATTGGAGCGAACCGGGTGTACAATCATGGTTCCCGTGGGTACGATAAAGGAATAGTCCGCTGATACCGCCAGGGGACCGCCGATGGAGTGGCTTCCTCCCAGCACCAGAGAGACGGTCGGTTTGTCAAGAGATGCAATCATCTCCGCGATGGCAAGCCCCGCCTCCACATCTCCGCCCAGCGTGTTGAGCAAAATCAGCACGCCCTCCGTCTCATCCTCCTGCGCCTGCGCCAGCCGCGGCAGGAGATGCTCATACTTGGTCGCCTTTGTATTCCCGGAAACCGCCTCATGCCCCTCAATCTCCCCGATGATGGTCAAAAGCTGTATGTTGTGCTTTCCCGAATCCTCGGACAGTTTGAGCGCTCCCATCTCCTTGATTTCTTCATTCTCCTCATGCTGCCGCTCCCTCTTTTGTTTCTCTCGCTCCTCCTGCTTATCCGACTTTTCTTGCTTCTCCCACTCTTCCTGTTCCTTTGCCCTGTCCCTGTAAACTCCTCTTTCCCAGCCTGTTTCTTCCATCCTGCAGATACCTCCTTGTTTTCCTTTCATCCATCGCCTGTGCCGGCATGCCTTTTGTCGGGTGTTTCTTTCCAGACAGTACTCTCATGCTTTTCCGGCAGACTGTTATTAGTATCTGGATATCCGCACTTTTTATACGAAGGAAAAGAACAAATGTCCCCGGATATTCTGCATCATTATACTGAAAGTCAATGATACAGTACGCTAGGAAATCATATTTCCTGTTAAAAAATGGTATGAATGTAAATTGTATACATCCATACCATTTTAAAATCACTGCAGCGCCTGCGCTAAATCCGCAATGATATCGTCTATATTCTCGATTCCCACACTGAACCGGATTAAATCCGGCTGAACGCCAGCTTCTCTTAATTCCTGTTCGTTCATCTGACGGTGCGTGTGGCTCGCCGGGTGCAGAACACAGCTTCTCGCGTCCGCCACATGGGTCACGATGGCAATCAATTTCAGCTTATCCATCATCTCCACCGCGGCTTCTCTTCCGCCTTTGAGTCCGAAGGTCAGCACACCGCAGGTACCGTTCGGCATATATTTCTGTGCCAGGTCATAGTATTTGTCTCCCGGAAGGGACGGGCAGGAAACCCACGCCACCTTCTCGTGGGACTTCAGATACTCTGCCGCCTTCAGCGCATTCTCACAGTGGCGGGGCATACGAAGATGCAGTGTCTCCAGTCCGATATTTAAAAGAAACGCATTCTGCGGGGACTGGATGGAGCCCAAATCCCTCATGAGCTGCGCTGTCGCCTTTGTGATATAAGCGCCCTTGCCGAACTTCTGTGTATACACAATCCCATGGTAAGTCTCGTCCGGTGTTGTCAGTCCCGGAAACTTCTCCTTGTGCGCTTCCCAGTCAAAATTGCCGCTGTCCACAATAGCGCCGCCCACACACGCTGCATGTCCGTCCATGTATTTCGTGGTGGAGTGGGTCACGATGTCCGCGCCCCATTCAATGGGACGGCAGTTGATAGGTGTGGCAAAGGTGTTGTCTACGATAAAGGGAACGCCGTGAGCATGCGCTGCCTCGGCAAATTTCTCCAAATCCAGTACCACCAGCGCAGGATTGGCGATAGTCTCCCCGAACACTGCCTTCGTGTTATCCTGAAACGCTGCCTCTAACTCCTCCTTAGAGCAGTCCGGATCCACAAAGGTCGCCTCCACGCCCATCTTGCGGATGGTGTGTGCGTACAGGTTATAAGTTCCACCGTACAGAGCGGAAGCGCAGACGATATGGTCTCCCGCCTCCACAATATTCATAATAGCGTAAAAATTCGCCGCCTGCCCGGATGAAGTCAGCATCGCAGCGGCTCCGCCTTCCAAGTCACAAATTTTTGCCGCCACCGCATCGTTGGTCGGGTTTTGAAGTCTGGTGTAAAAATACCCGCTCTCCTCCAGGTCAAAGAGCCTGCCCATCTGCTCGCTGCTGGTGTAGCGGAAGGTAGTACTCTGGTAGATGGGAAGCACTCTCGGCTCTCCGTTCCCCGGCTCATATCCCGACTGGATACATTTTGTCTCTATCTTATAGCTGCTCATAATCGCCCTCCTTTTTCTTTGGAAATTCTAAAAATCTGAGAATCCGGCAGAATCTTCTTCTGTCCGTCCTTTGTATCTATGAGTACATATACTTTCTCTCCAGCTTCCTCACCATATCGCTATAGAGTTCCCGGCAATCTTCCCTCTTGCCCTCCTCAATGAGACGGATACACGGGCTTAAGTAATCCTGCCAGATATTCTCGTAAATCTTCGCGGAATCTGCCTCTTTATCGATGCGCTTTACAATCGTGGGCGCGATATTGTAATACTCTTCTACAATCTCCTTCCCCGATTCTGTCGCAAGCAAATACTCATCCCGATATCTGCGCAGAGTATTGAGCTCATAGCAGTCATCCGGCTTATTAAGGCTTTTGCAGACTGCTGTGGTGATATAGCAGAAAATGCCTTTCTTGAATCCGCCCTGTATGCTGGAGACCGTGGAATGTCCAATTTTGTACTCCGGCATCTTTTCATTCCAGAGCTCCACCATCTTCTGCGTCATCTCCTTTGCCATAAGGGACGGCGCTTCTCCCATCAGAGGAACAAAGTAGGAGACCATGTTCATATTGTAGTCAAGAGCCGCAATCTCACGCTTTCTCTTGCTCTCTATGGCAGCCAGTTCCCCGGACACATAATCCGGCACATAGGAAGCCACCTCCAAAAGTTCCTCATCCGTGCCCTCACATGCCTTTGCCACATCTGTCAGGATTCCCGCGTGAGCGCTCTTCATCTCCTCGATGTCCGACTCGTATGTCCTCTTCTGGAATTTATATGTAAATGTCTTCTTATATAATGAAATCATATCCTCTCGCAGAGTATCTGGAATCATATTGCCTCCTTACTCGTTCCAGTTGTGATATACATCCTGAACGTCGTCATCTTCCTCCAGCAAATCCAGTGTTTTCTGAATGTTCTTAATATCTTCTTCCGATGTAAGTTCCACATAAGTCTGCGGTATCATGGTCACTTCCGCATCCGCCATCGGTATACCTGCCTCTTCGAGCTTTAAGCGCACTTCACTGAAGTCCTCCGGTGTGGTGAGAATTTCATAGCTCTCCTCGTCCTCCACAAAATCTTCTGCTCCGGCATCCAAAGCCATCATCATCAATTCATCGGCATCCATATCACACTCTTCTTTTGCCACGAAAATCTGTCCCTTCTCATCAAACATAAAGGAGACACATCCCGGTGTGCCGACATTTCCACTGCCCTTTGTAAAAGCGTTGCGCACATTGGATGCGGTACGGTTCTTATTGTCTGTCAGCGTCTTTACGATAATCGCTGTCCCGTTCGGTCCGTATCCCTCATATGTAATATGCTCGTAATTGTCAGCGGAACCTTCTCCCGCCGCTTTCTTAATATTTCGCTCAATAGTGTCATTGGGCATGTTGTTGGATTTCGCCTTGGCAATGACGTCACGCAGACGGCTGTTGTTCGCCGGGTCCGGACCGCCGCCTTCCTTTACGGCAACAGCGAGTTCTCTACCGATTTTTGTAAAAATCTTCCCCTTCGCCGCATCGTTTTTCTCTTTCTTATGCTTGATATTCGCAAACTTTGAATGTCCTGACATCTTTTTAATCTCCTCTTCTCATATCTTCCTGTATTTTCGATACTGCGTTTTCCTGTAAAAGACCGCAGTTGTCCCTTTTCATGCCTTACAATTTTATCACTCTTTTTCTATTCTGTAAAGTATGCGCCGGTATGCATTTTCGCTCCACACTCATATGCGCTGCGGTTCACACTATATGCAACTGCAGCTCATACACATCCTATGTAGGAAGCTCAAGGCTGATACGGATGGCTTCCTCTACTTTTTTCATCAACCCCGCATCCACATGGCAGACAAACTCTTTGAGCCTCTGCTTGTCAATGGTCCGTATCTGTTCTAACAGGATGACCGAATTTTTGACAATCTGGTAATCCCTGGCGCTGATTTCAATATGTGTCGGCAGTTTTGCCTTATTCATCCTGGATGTCACCGCCGCGCAGATGACCGTCGGGCTGTGCCGGTTTCCTACATTATTCTGTATGATGAGCACCGGGCGAATCCCGCCCTGCTCCGAGCCGACCACCGGACTCAAATCCGCGTAGTAGATATCCCCTCTTCTGATAATCAATGTATTCACGCTCCGATTTTCAAACTTTTCCTGTACCTTTGAAAGCACATGTTTCAGGTACTATCTGTCAGTATTTCCATTTTTTCCGGAGGTATTCAAAAAAGGGGCACGCCTGCGTCTTCAGAAGAAGTCCGCCTGCTCCGTCAATTTTCCATCTTTATAGTAATTTCTCGGAATCCGTTTTCCCAAACAGCACACAAACTCATAGGGAAATCTGCCGCTTATGCGGCTTAATTCTTCCACTGTGATTTCTTCCTTGCCGTCTCTTCCCACCAGTACCACGGGGTCCAAAAAGGCAGCGTCCGGGATATCTGTCACATCCACCATGAACTGGTCCATGCAGATTCTCCCCAGTATCCTCGCCCGTCTGCCGCGGATGAGGACATCCGCTTTGTTGGAGAGAGAACGGGGATACCCGTCTCCGTATCCCACCGGAATAGTCGCCACCCTCATGGGCTTTTCTGCGATAAACGTGCCGCCGTAGCTGATGGATGTCCCCGGCGCTACGTCCTTCACATAGATGATATGGCTGGACAGCGCAAGAGCCGGTCTTAAAGCCACGGACTCCCTCTTGACCTCCTCCGACGGATAAATGCCGTACATGGCAATTCCCGCCCTCACCAAATCGTGATGCATATCCGGCAGGTCGATGATTCCCGCGCTGTTGTCGCAGTCATAATAAGGAATCTCTATCTTTTCCTCCGCCATCCTCTGCTTCATCCAGAGAAATTTCTCGTGCTGTCTCAAAGTATATGCCTTGTCTGTCTCATCCGCCTTGGCAAAATGGGTAAACATCCCTTCCAGACAGACATGCTTCAGCATATGTATCCGTTTAATCTTCTCTACACTCTCCTCGCTGACCGGAAATCCGATGCGCCCCATACCTGTGTCAATCTTGATGTGAAAATAGGCGTTTTTCCCCAGTTTTTCGGCAATTCGCGCCATCTCAAGGGCAGTCTCTTCCATGTAGACTGCCGAGCGGATTTCATAGTCTATCATTGTCTCATACTGGTCCGGGAAAATACATCCCAGCACAAGGATGGGCTTTTTGACCCCTGCTCTTCGAAGGAGCAGCGCCTCCTCCAGAGACGCTGTGGCAAATCCCCACACATCCTCCTGTTCCTCAAACATACGTGAGATGGGAATGGCGCCGTGTCCGTAACCGTCTGTCTTCACCACAGCCACCATCTTCCCGCTTTTCCCAATCCTCTGCTTTAACTGCTCCATATTGTGGGCTACCGCATCCAAATCAATGTGAGCGCATACCCTGCTGTATGATTTCATTTTTATTTTGTCTCCTTTATCTTTTTCAGACATGCCTGGACACCCGAAATCAAGTCCTGTGCCATCACGCTGTAATTTCCTTTTTCTTCTCTCGCCTCGTCTCCGCCGCAGGCGTGGAGATATACCCCCAGCGCGCAGCCCTCAAAAGGCTCCATATGCTGTGCCATAAGTCCTGTGATGACCCCGGCGAGCACATCCCCGGAGCCGGCTTTTGCCATGGCGTTGTTTCCCGCTGTATTGACGAACTTCTGTCTGCCCTTTTTTGCCACCACCGTGCGGCTGTCCTTCAGGGCACAGATTACATCGTACATTTCCGCAAAAGAATCAAGCTTCCCCATGCGGTCTTCCTTGATTTCTCCCACGGTACAGCCGGAGAGTCTCGCCATCTCCGCCATGTGCGGGGTGAGAATGACCGGGCTTTTTTTCTCTCTGACAAAATCCATATGGCGGCTTAAAAGATTCAGCCCGTCTGCGTCCACGATGCAGGGCACCTTCGCCTCACAAAGTGTCTGCGCAAGCAGTGCCTCCGCTGTTTTGCTCTGTCCGAGTCCGCAGCCGATGCAGACCACGTCCGCCCATTCTAACAGACGGGAAAGCTGTTCCTGGTTCTCGCCTCCTTCTTCGTACACAGATAGGATGGCTTCCGGCAGCAGTCCCTGGAGGATTGCCCGATTCTCTCTGTCTGTATAAATCTGCACCAGTCCCGCGCCCACTGTGTAGGCAGCTTTTGCCGACAGATACGCTGCTCCCGCCATGCCTCTGCTCCCCGTTATCATGAGCACTTTGCCGTAAGTTCCCTTGTGGGAATCTGGCTTACGCTTGGGAAGCAGTCTTCCCAAATCCTCTTTATCAAACGTATAAGCGACTTCTTCTTGTTTCTTGAAAATCTCTGTCCCTATGCCGATATCCACAGGAACGGTTTTTCCGGAATAGGATTTTCCCGGATAGAAAACACACCCCATCTTTTCACAGGCAAAGGTGACCGTCAAATCCGCGCGAAACGCTGTCCCCATGATTTTACCGGTGGCGGCGTGGACCCCCGAAGGTACATCCACTGCCACTTTTTTCGCCTGTATCTCGTTCATCTGCTCTAATATCTGCGCGTAACGCCCCTCGATGTTCCGGCTCAAACCCACGCCGAAAAGGGCGTCTATTACAACAGTATATTCCGCCTGGGGGATTTCCGTGCATGGCAGAATCCCCAGTTTTTCCACAATCTCCTTCTGCGCGCGGCATTCTGCGCTGAGCGAAGTCTCCCGCCCGGCAAACACTACCGTGGGTACAAATCCTTTCTCTTTTAACAGTCTGGCAACGGCGAATCCGTCCCCGCCGTTGTTGCCGCTCCCGCACACGATGAGAGCCGAGGAGAGATTTATACCCTCCTGCTCCATCACTTCCACGGTCTTTAACGCCGCCCGCTCCATCAAAACCATGGAGGGAATCCCTATCTCCTGTATGGTGTGGCTGTCCGCCCGCTGCATCCATGTCCCGTCGGGAAGATATCTCATAGTCTCTCCTGCCTTTCCTAATAATCAAAGTGTGCAAGCCCACTTCAAATCCCCGCCCGGAGGAATTTCCTATACAACAAGAAATAACGTGTAAAAAGGCTGCCCTCCTTACACGCTGTAATCTCCTGTCACTATTTCCTGTGTTCCTCCTGATATCTGCTGATATTATAAGAGAGTTTCATCAAACTGTCTGAGAGATGGACATTCTCTACGATGACGTCCTCCGGCAGATTCAGGTCGGTGTGCGCGAAATTCCAGATTGCCCGAATCCCGTTGTCCACAAGGAACTCCGCGACTTCTATCGCCTTGGACTTCGGTATCGTAAGAATCGCTATCTCAATCTCATTTTTCTTAAGGAAATCGCCCAAATCGTCCATCATGCGCACCGGAATCCCCCGGATGGCAACCCCCTCCAGACGCGGATTCACATCGAAGAGCCCCTTTAAGATAAATCCGCTCTTCTCAAAAGACGCATAATTGGCGAGCGCCTGTCCCAAATTACCTGCTCCGATAATGATGATGGGATGTTCTCTGTTCAGCCCCAGTATCTTGCCAATCTCTGTATATAAATACTTCACATTATATCCGTATCCCTGCTGTCCGAAGCCGCCGAAGTTGTTCAAATCCTGCCGTATCTGCGACGCTGTCACGTGCATCTTCTTGCTCAAATCGCTGGAGGAAATTCGCTCCACGCCCGCTTCTAACAGTTCTCCTAAATATCTGTAATACCTTGGCAGCCTTCCTATCACTGCACGGGATATTCCTCTTTCTTCCACAGTCATCGCCCTCCAAACTTTCTATACGCCTTATTATATAAAATTGTTAATATGATGTCAAATTATAGTTGAATTTTATTTGTAATCCTCTATAATTGACTATGTATGCATCAAAACGCAGAGATACCAAGGATATCAGGAGGAAATCATGATACTCGCATGTCACAATATCACGAAATCTTTTGGGGAGCACCTCATTGTACGGGACGGCTCCTTTCATATAGAAGAGCGGGAAAAGGCAGCTCTCGTGGGAGTCAACGGAGCGGGGAAATCCACGCTTTTTAAAATCATCATGGGGGAGGAACCCTCCGACGCGGGGGAGGTCATCCTCGCCAAGGGCAGGACCATCGGCTACCTCGCCCAGCATCAGAATCTCTCCTCGGGGAATACCATTTATGAGGAATTAAAGACCGCCAAAGCGCATTTGATTGAGATGGAGAAGCAAATCCGCGCTATTGAGGTGGAGCTGAAAAACCTCACAGGGGATGCCTTAAAGGGAAGACTTGAGACTTACAACCGTCTGGTCTCCTCCTTTGAGTCCCAGAACGGATACGCCTATGAAAGTGAGATTACCGGGGTTTTAAAGGGACTCGGCTTTGCGGAAACCGACTTTTCCAAGCAGACCGACACCCTCTCTGGCGGACAGAAGACCCGTGTCGCTCTGGGAAAACTTTTGCTCACCCAGCCCGACATTCTGCTCCTCGATGAGCCCACCAACCACCTGGACTTAAATTCCATCGCCTGGCTGGAGACTTATCTCATCAATTACTCCGGAGCCGTCTTCATCGTCTCCCATGACCGCTTTTTCTTAAATCGTGTGGTCACAAAGGTGGTGGAGATTGAACAGGGCACCCTTCGCATGTACTCTGGAAATTATAAAGCCTACGCTCAGAAAAAGCAGCAGATTCGGGATGCCCTCCTAAAAGAATACTTAAATCAGCAGCGGGAAATCAAACACCAGCAGGCTGTCATCGAAAAGCTCCGCTCCTTCAACCGGGAGAAATCCATCAAGCGTGCGGAGAGCCGGGAAAAGATGTTGGAGAAAATCACGCCGGTCGAGAAACCGGTGGATGCAGTCAAGGAGATGCATCTGACGCTGGAGCCCTCCTTTGTCAGCGGAAACGATGTCCTCAGTGTGGACCATCTCTCCAAAGCCTTTGACACTCAGACTCTTTTTTCGGACGTCAGCTTTGAACTGCGTCGGGGAGAACATGTGGCAGTCATCGGGGACAACGGCACGGGAAAGACCACACTGTTAAAGATTTTAAACCAGGTCCTCCCCGCGGATTCCGGTTCCTTTACGCTGGGTTCCAAAGTAAAAATCGGTTACTATGACCAGGAACACCATGTGCTCCACGATGAGAAGACCATCTTTGATGAAATATCGGACGATTACCCGCAGCTTAACAACACCCAGATTCGCAATACCCTGGCGGCATTTCAGTTTACCGGGGACGAGGTGTTCAAGCCCATACACGAATTATCCGGCGGGGAGAAAGGCAGAGTTTCCCTGGCAAAGCTCATGCTCTCAGAGGCGAATTTCCTTATCCTCGACGAGCCTACCAACCACCTGGACATCACCTCCAAGGAGATTCTGGAGCACGCCCTGAATGACTACACCGGAACCGTGCTCTATGTCTCCCATGACCGTTATTTTATCAATCAGACCGCCACAAGGATTCTGGAATTGGTAAACCAGACCTTTGTCAACTATATCGGAAATTACGATTACTATCTGGAGAAAAAGGAAGAACTGACAAAAGCCTACGCTCCGGAGACGAAATCCGAGACTGCCGCCGCTTCTCTTGCCGAGGCGCCTGTCTCTGACTCCCGCTTAAGCTGGCAGCAGCAAAAGGAACAGCAGGCGAAGGAACGCAAACGCAAAAATGAGTTGAAAAAGACAGAGGAAGAAATCTCCCGCCTGGAAGAGAGAAACCAGACCATCGACACCCTCATGACCCAGGAGGAGGTATATTCCAATTCCGTGCGCTGCCAGGAGCTGGCGCAGGAAAAACACGAGAATGACTGTAAACTGGAGGAGCTGTATGAGCTCTGGGGTGAGCTGGCGGAATAGTCTGCCGCGCCAAACAAAAGAGGGCTTTCCCAAAGCCTGTTAATACCCTCTCTTTACAAGGGTGTATACAGACTTGGGAAATGCCCTCTTTTTTATTCATTTTATAAATATGAAACTTCGTTTCCTATTCTTATAATCTCTCGGCAATCGCCTTGATGAAGTCCTCACTGTTCAGTACATTCGGATTCTCAATCGTGGTAATCAGCGCCAGGTCTTTTGTCATGGAACCGGACTCGATGGTGTCAATGGTCGCTTTCTCCAGTCTGTCCGCGAACTCCATAAGCTCCTGATTTCCATCCAGCTCTCCGCGTTTGCGCAGCGCTCCGGTCCATGCGAAGATGGTAGCCACAGAGTTGGTGGAAGTCTCCTCACCCTTCAAGTGCTTGTAATAGTGGCGCTGTACGGTGCCGTGTGCCGCCTCATACTCATAGTACCCTTCCGGGGAGACGAGCACGGAGGTCATCATAGCCAGGGAACCGAAGGCGGAGGATACCATATCACTCATGACATCTCCGTCATAATTCTTACAAGCCCAGATGTAACCGCCCTGGGATTTCATAACTCTTGCCACCGCATCGTCGATGAGGGTGTAGAAATACTCAATCCCTGCGGCTTTAAATTTTTCGTCATACTCTGCATCGTAGATTTCCTGGAAAATATCCTTGAAGGTGTGGTCGTATTTCTTGGAAATCGTATCCTTTGTCGCAAACCACAAATCCTGCTTTGTATCCAGCGCGTAGTTAAAGCAGCTTCTGGCAAAACTCTCGATGGACTTGTTGACATTGTGCATACCCTGCACGATGCCCGCCCCGTCAAATTCATGGATGAGCTCTCTCTCTTCACTTCCGTCCGCTGCGGTGTAGACCAGTTCAACCTTCCCGGCGCCCGGAATCTTCATCTCTGTGCCCTTGTACACATCCCCGTAAGCATGTCTGGCAATGGTGATGGGCTTCTTCCAGTTCTTCACACAGGGCTCAATTCCCTTGACTACGATGGGCGCACGGAAAACGGTGCCGTCCAGGATGGCACGGATGGTCCCGTTGGGGCTCTTCCACATTTCCTTCAAATCATACTCGTCCATTCTCGCCGCGTTCGGAGTGATAGTCGCACATTTAACGGCCACTTTATATTTCTTCGTCGCGTTCGCGGAATCCACTGTCACCTGGTCGTTTGTGGCGTTGCGGTGCTCCAGTCCCAAGTCATAGTACTCGGTCTTTAAATCGATGTACGGTGTGAGCAGATTATCCTTAATCATCTTCCAGAGAATCCTCGTCATCTCGTCCCCGTCCATCTCAACCAGCGGTGTCGTCATCTTGATTTTGTCCATTTCATTTCCTCCTTAAATCTCTTCGTATCCCTGTTTTTTAAGGTTCTGCATTACCTGCAGAATGTGTTCGTTTGCCAGCTGCTCTGCCAGGTCTGCATCCTTGTCCTTGATGGCGCGCAGAATCTGCTTGTGCTCGCGGATGGACTTTCTCGCCCTCTCCTCCGATAGCACAGAGGACTGACGGGCGGGCTGCACATATTTGTGGAAATCCATGAGCACATGGCTTAAAATCCTGCTGTTGGATGCCTCATACAATATGGCGTGGAACCGTCCGTCCATAACGGTAATCTGCTCCGCATTGTAATCGCCCTCCCGCTTCATGTGAAATTCAGACAAAAGAATGGTCTCCTCCAGCGCTTCCATCTGCTCGTCTGTGATGTACTCTGTCGCCCATCTCGCGCAGAGCCCTTCCAGCATGGAACGTATCATGTAGATATCCTTCACATCCTTGGGCGAGATTCCTGTCACGTAAGCCCCCTTGTTGGGTATGATGGTGACAAGCCCTTCCAGTTCCAACTGCCGCAATGCTTCCCGCACAGGGGTGCGGCTCACGCCCAATTCTTTTCCAATCGTATTCTCTCTGAGTTCTTCGTGTTCTTTGTATTTTCCCTTCAGGATGTCATCGCGAATCCTCTGAAACACTCTTCCTCCAAGGGAATACTCTTGATATTCTTCCATTTAGAAAGCCTCCCGGTCACTGTATCTTTGTGCTGCAAAATATTTAGCGCAGCGTTATATGTAATTCCTCACATATACTATCTATTCTCTCAACTAATTCCTCATCTGTCAAGACTGTTACTCTTCCGTCTTCATATTCTTTGTCCACCCACTCTTTTACCAGGCGCACCAGTTCGGAATCTTTCCCCAGCTGACGGTCTGCCGGCAGCTTGTAGTAAGTGTTTATCCAATAGGCAATCCCCGCGATTCCCGATGTGTTGGACACTGCCACCATTGCCGGGCGGTTTAAGAATTTATCCGTATCAAAAATGTTGTAGATTTCCTCATTTTTCAGCATACCGTCAGCGTGGATGCCTGCCTTCGTCACATTGAAATTTTTTCCCACAAAGGGCGTTCCCGCGGGAATCTCATACCCCAGCTCTTTCTCGTAGTATTCCGCCAGCTCTGTGATGACGGTGGTGTCCATGCCGTCCAATGTTCCGCGAAGCTGCGCGTACTCAAATACCATCGCCTCCAGCGGTGTGTTCCCTGTTCGCTCTCCGATTCCAAACAAAGAACAGTTGACCGCGGATGCCCCGTACAGCCAGGCAGTGGTGGAATTGTTCACTGCTTTGTAGAAATCATTGTGCCCGTGGAACTCGATGAGCTCACTGGGAACGCCCGCATGCTTCATCAGGCCGTAGATGATGCCGGGGATGGAGCGCGGAATCACGGCGCCGGGGAAATTCACCCCGTATCCCATCGTATCACAGACGCGCACCTTCACCGGAATCTTGTACTCTTCCATGAGTTTCATCAGTTCTACACAGAAAGGAATCACGAACCCGTAAATATCCGAGCGGGTGATGTCCTCCAAGTGACACCTCGGTCTGATTCCTGTATCCAGGCAGTCTCGGATAACGGACAGATAATGCTCCACCGCCTGCCTCCGGGTCATCTTTAATTTATAAAAGATATGGTAATCGGAGCAGCTCACCAGCACGCCCGTCTCCTTAAGCCCAATCTCTTTCACCAGTTCGAAATCCTTCTTGCTGGCACGAATCCAGCTTGTGACTTCCGGAAATTCATAGCCCTTCTCCAGACATTTGTACACTGCGTCCCTGTCCTTCTTACTGTACAGGAAAAACTCGCTCTGGCGGATTTTCCCTTTCGACCCGCCCAGACGGTGCAGGTAATCGTATATGGTCACAATCTGCTCTGTCGTGTAGGGGGCACGGGACTGCTGTCCGTCGCGGAATGTGGTATCCGTAATCCAGATTTCCTCCGGCATATGATGCGGGACGATACGGTCGTTGAACGCAATCTTCGGAATCTCGTCATAGCGGAATAAATTCCGAAATACATTGGGTGTCTCCACATCGACGAGCGGATACATATATTCTTCCAGTTCCAAAAGATTTGTATGTTGGTTCATAAATACCTTTCTGTCTTCCATCTTGACCTCCTGATTGTTCAGAGCAGACTCGCTCTTTTTGTGTTCGTGTATAATTGTATGCAATTATACATTCTCTGTCAACCTTAAAATTCCATATTTCTGAAAAAGAATGTTCCACCTGCGTTCCTGCGTTCCTGCGCCCCCCCCCCGGAGGGTTTATTGTTCTATAGGAAATTCGGAGAAATTTCCTATAGAACAATAAAAGAAGAGAGAACACCGCGTTTCGATTGCTCAAAACGATGTTCTCTCTTCCGGTGAATCTCTCTTCTTACCGAATCATCCGCACCTTCAGCACGCCCTCAATGGCATTGAATTTCTCAATCAAATCCGCCGGCACCTCGGACTCTACATCCATCATGGTGTAGGCATATTCTTTCCGGCTCTTGTTCGTCATCAGAGTGATGTTTAAATTCTCTCCCGCCAGGAGCGCGGTAAACTGTCCCAGCATATTGGGGATATTGTGGTGCAGCACCGTGATACGTGTGCCCTCTCCTTTGGCGCCCATGTCGCAGTCCGGATAGTTGACGGAATGGCTGATGTTTCCGTTTTCCAGGAAATCAATGACCTCCGCCACTGCCATCTTAGCGCAGTTGTCCTCGGATTCCTCCGTGGAAGCGCCCAGATGGGGGATGACGATTGCCCCTTTGACTCCCGCAATCTCCGGTGTGGGGAAGTCGGTCACATAGCGTTTCACATTGCCGGATACAAGGGCATCTACCATGTCCTCACTGTTGACCAGCACATCTCTTGCGAAGTTCAGTACCACTACTTCTTTCTTCATCAGGCTGATGGCGCCCTTGTCAATCATCCCTTTCGTGTCCGGTGTCGCCGGAACATGGATGGTAATGTAGTCACACTCTTTGTAGAGCTCATCCACTGTCTTAGCGTGGTGGATATTTCTGGACAATTTCCATGCCGTATCTACGGAAATATAGGGGTCATATCCGTACACATCCATCCCTAAATGGGTGGCGGTATTCGCTACCAGCACGCCGATGGCTCCCAGACCGATGACACCCAACTTCTTTCCTTCCAGCTCTGTCCCGGCAAATGCCTTTTTCTTCTTCTCTGTCATCTTTGCCAGGTCGCCGTCTTCCTCGTGTTCTTCCACCCAGTTGATACCGCCGATGATATCTCTGGCGGAGAGCAGCATGCCGGCGATGACCAGCTCCTTTACACCGTTGGCGTTCGCTCCGGGGGTATTGAATACCACAATCCCCTTCTCCGCGCATTTATCCAGGGGAATATTGTTGACACCCGCTCCCGCGCGCGCGATAACCTTTAAGTTGCCGCCCAGCTCCATATCGTGCATCGCCGCGCTTCTCACCAGCACAGCGTCCGCATCGTTCATATTCTCTGTGGCGGCATATTTGTCGCCGAATTGTTTCAGTCCGACCTCGGCAATCGGATTCAGGCAATGATACTCATACATATTACAGATTTTCCTCCTCGAACTTTTTCATAAATGCCACCAGCGCTTCCACGCCCTCGTATGGCATCGCGTTGTAGATGCTGGCGCGCATACCGCCCACGGTGCGGTGTCCCTTTAAGTTCTCAAGTCCTGCCGCTTTCGCCTCTTTTACGAACTTGGCGTCTAAATCAGCATTTCCTGTGACAAAAGGTACGTTCATAAGAGAACGGTCCTTCTTCTCCACTGTCCCCTTAAACAGCTTGCTCTCGTCGAGGAAGTCATAGAGGAGCTTTGCCTTCTTCTCATTGCGCTCTTTCATAGCGGCGAGTCCGCCCATGGCTTTCAGCCATTTGAAGACCTTTCCGCAGATGTAGATGCCGTATGCCGGCGGCGTATTGTACAGAGAAGCCGCATCCGCGTGGGTCTTATAGGATAACATGGTCGGTGTGCCCGGCAGCACATCCTCTGTAATCAAGTCTTCACGGATAATAACGATAACGACACCCGCAGGTCCGATATTCTTCTGCACGCCGCCGTAGATGACGCCGTATTTTGTTACATCCACAGGTTCGGAAAGAAAACAGGAAGAAACGTCAGCCACCAGAGTCTTTCCCTTGGTGTTCGGCAGTTCTTTGAACTTCGTCCCGTAGATGGTGTTGTTCTCACAGATGTAGACATAGTCCGCGTCCTCGGATACTGCGAGGTCGGAGCAGTCCGGTATGTAGGAGAAGGTCTTGTCTTCTGAGGAGGCGATGCGGTTGACTTTTCCGTATTTCTCCGCCTCTTTTGCCGCCTTCTTCGCCCACTGTCCTGTAACGATATAGTCCGCCACACGGTTCTTCATAAGATTCATGGGAATCATGGCAAACTGCTGGGAAGCTCCCCCCTGCAGGAACAACACCTTATAATTGTCGGGAATCCCCATCAAATCCCGCAAATCCTGCTCTGCTGTCTGAATGATTTCTTCAAACGCCTTGGAGCGGTGGCTCATCTCCATCACAGACATCCCTGTGCCCTTGTAATCGAGCATCTCTGCCGCCGCTTCTTTCAGCACTTCTTCGGGCAGCACCGCCGGTCCCGCCGAAAAATTATACACTCTACCCATTTTTCTTTCCTCCTGAACTTTGTATTTTATGCTTCCTGGTGTCAGTGCGCAACAGCACTTCGCGCCAAATTATATGATAATGGGACTCTTTATTTTCCCATATCGTCCTCATCAAAAACATCGCTGATTGCGGCTCCCGGCGCCACCATCGGCCATACCTTGTCATCCGAATCAATCTGACAGTCTATGACAACCGGCTTTCCGAGGGACAATGCCTTTTCAAATGCCGCTGTGAACTCCTCTTTTGTCTCTGCCCGGATGCCCACAGCGCCCATAGCCTCCGCCAGCTTCACGAAATCCACCGCATCCCGAAGAACGGTAGCGGAATACCGCTCATCATAGAAGAGGTCCTGCCACTGGCGCACCATGCCGAGCACGTGATTGTTCACCACCACCTGGATGATGGGGATATTGTGCCGCACCGCCGTGGCAATCTCATTCATATTCATGCGGAAACACCCGTCACCCGCGATATTGACCACCGTCTTCTCCGGACGTCCGCATTTTGCTCCCAGAGAAGCGCCCAGACCATAGCCCATGGTCCCCAGTCCGCCGGAGGTCAGAAGTGTCCTGGGCTGCGTATATTTGTAATACTGCGCCGCCCACATCTGATGCTGTCCCACCTCTGTGACAACAAGAGCATCTCCCTTCGTCTGGCGGTAAATCTCCTCCACGACAAAGGGACCTGTCAGCGTATCTGCGTGATATTTGAGCGGATAGGTTTCCTTATACGCTTCTATCTTCGCAATCCATTCCGGGTGTGACTGCTGTGGGAGCTTCTCGTTTATCTTCTTAAGCGCTTCCTTTAAATCGCCCGTCACGCCCTGGGTGATAACCACATTTTTATTCATCTCCGCAGAATCGATATCAAACTGCAGGATTTTTGCCTTCTCCGCGAATCTCGCCGTATTTCCGGTCACACGGTCGCTGAACCTGGCGCCCATCACGATTAACAGGTCGCACTCACTGACCCCGTAATTGGAGGTCTTCGTCCCGTGCATACCGAGCATCCCTGTATAGCGGGAATCTGTGCCCGGAAAGGCGCCTTTTCCCATCAGGGAATCGCACACCGGGGCATCCACTTTGTCCACGAACTCGCGCAGTTCCTTGTAGGCGCCGGAGAGGATGGCTCCCCCGCCCACGAAAATGTAGGGCCGCTTCGCCTCCTCTATCATCTTCACCGCCGCTTCCATCTCCTCCCCGGAAATCCGGGAAGCATCCGCGCATACCGGGGGAATCTTTACCGGCTCATACTCTGTCTCATTCGCCGTCACATCCTTCGGGATATCGATGAGCACCGGACCCGGTCTGCCTGACCGGGCAATTTTAAAGGCGCTGCGGATGGTATCGGCAAGCTTTGCCACATCCTTCACAATATAGTTATGCTTGGTGATGGGCATGGTAACACCTGCAATATCAATTTCCTGGAAACTGTCCTTTCCCAGAAGGGAGACCCCCACATTACAGGTGATTGCCACCACGGGGATGGAATCCATATACGCTGTGGCGATTCCGGTCACCAGGTTCGTCGCCCCCGGTCCGCTGGTCGCCAGACACACGCCCACCTTCCCGGTGGCTCTGGCATATCCGTCCGCGGCGTGCGCCGCCCCCTGCTCATGGGAAGTCAGGACATGTCGGATTTCCTCTCTGTGTTTATATAATGCGTCATACACATTTAAAATCGCTCCGCCCGGATAGCCGAACACGGTATCCACGCCCTGCTCCTTCAAACATGCGATTACAATCTCTGCTCCATTTAATAACATGGCGCCTTCCTCCTAGTTGTTTTTCGGTATTTCCAAAATCGCTCCCCGGTTGCCGGATGTGACCATGGAGGCATATCTTGCCAGATACCCGGTCTTCACCTTCGGCTCCCTTGGCTGCCATTTTTCTCTTCTCTTTTCCAGCTCCTCGTCGCTCAGGTCAACGTCCAGTCGAAGCTCAGGGATATTAATCTTAATGATATCGCCCTCCTCAAGCAGCGCGATAGGACCGCCCACTGCCGCTTCCGGAGATACATGCCCGATGGATGCGCCTCTGGATGCGCCGCTGAAACGTCCGTCTGTAATGAGGGCAACAGAGGAACCCAGACCGTAACCTGCGATAGCGGAGGTCGGATTTAACATCTCACGCATGCCGGGACCGCCCTTTGGTCCCTCGTAGCGGATGACAATCACATCACCGGGGTTGATTTTTCCGCTCTTGATAGCTTCTGTCGCTTCCTCATCGCTCTCGAAAATCCTTGCCGGACCTTCGTGAACCAGCATCTCCGCCACCACTGCCGAGCGCTTCACCACGCTGCCGTCAGGAGCCAGGTTACCCTTTAACACGGCAAGTCCGCCCGTCTCACTGTAGGGATTGTCAATCGGACGGATGACCTCGGGATTCTTATTTACACATCCCTCGATGTTCTCCCCGATGGTCTTTCCGGTTACAGTCATGCAGTCTGTGTGCAGAAGTCCCTTTTTGTTCAATTCATTCATCACAGCGTACACGCCGCCCGCCTCGTTCAAATCTTCAATATATGTATGTCCCGCCGGAGCCAGGTGACACAGATTCGGTGTCTTCTCACTGATGCCGTTGGCGAAATCAATCTCAAAGTCCATGCCAATCTCATGGGCGATTGCCGGAATGTGCAGCATACTGTTGGTGGAACATCCCAGAGCCATATCTACCGTGAGAGCGTTTAAAATAGCGTCCTCTGTCATGATATCTCTGGGGCGGATGTTCTTGCGCACCAGTTCCATGACCTGCATACCCGCGTGTTTCGCGAGCTGGAGTCTCGCGGAATAAACTGCCGGGATGGTGCCGTTTCCTTTGAGTCCCATACCCAGTGCCTCGGTCAGACAGTTCATGCTGTTTGCCGTGTACATACCGGAGCAGGAACCGCAGGTAGGACATGCCTTGTTCTCAAATTCGCAGATGTCCGCATCGTCCATCTTGCCCGCCGCGTAAGCGCCCACTGCCTCGAACATGCTGGAGAGGCTCGTTCTGCCGCCCTTGACATGTCCTGCCAGCATAGGACCGCCGCTGACAAAGATAGTGGGGATATTGACCCTCGCCGCTGCCATCAGAAGTCCGGGCACGTTCTTATCACAGTTGGGAATCATCACCAGACCGTCAAACTGATGCGCCATCGCCAGCGCCTCCGTGGAATCCGCAATCAAATCTCTTGTGACAAGGGAATACTTCATCCCGATATGTCCCATGGCGATTCCGTCACAGACCGCGATGGCAGGCACCATGATAGGAGTTCCGCCTGCCATGGCAACGCCCATCTTGACCGCCTCTGTAATCTTATCCAGGTTCATATGTCCCGGCACAATCTCGTTGTAGGAGCTGACAACCCCGATTAACGGTCTGTCCAGTTCTTCCTGGGTCATTCCCAGGGCATTGAACAAAGACCGGTGGGGTGCCTGCTGTACGCCTTTCGTAACTGTATCACTTCTCATAATCACAACTCCTCCTTCTTACCTCTTACATCTTCTGTATATTATCCGATAAAACTGCAAATCATGTCTCCCATCTGTGCGGTGCCAATCTGCTGCTTTCCTTCTGACATGATATCAATGGTCCGATATCCTGCCTCCAAGGTCTTCGTAACCGCCGCTTCTATGGCATCCGCCGCCTCATCCAAGTCAAAGGAGAAGCGCAGCATCATGGCTGCGGACAAAATGGTGGCGATGGGGTTCGCAATCCCCTTCCCCGCTATATCCGGCGCGGAGCCGCCGCTGGGCTCGTAAAGCCCGAACTTTGTCTCATTTAAGCTGGCGGAAGATAACATACCGATGGAGCCGGTCACCATGCTCGCCTCATCGGACAGAATATCTCCGAACATATTCTCTGTCAAAATCACGTCAAACTGCCGTGGGTCTTTGACGAGCTGCATCGCGCAGTTGTCCACCAGCATATGCTCCAGGGTCACATCGGGATAGTCCTTCGCCGTCTCCTCCACAATCTTTCTCCAAAGTCTGGAAGAATCCAGGACATTCGCCTTATCGACACTGGTCACTTTCTTTCTTCTCTTCTGGGCAATCTCGAAGCCCCTCTTTGCAATCCTGCGGATTTCATTTTCATTGTATGTAAGTTCATCCCGCGCCGTCAATACACCATTTTCTTCCTGGGTGCTGCGCTTTCCGAAATACAGCCCTCCGGTCAGTTCCCGCAGAATCATCATGTCAAACCCGTCTCCGATAATGTCTTCTTTGAGCGGGCACGCCCCCTTGAGCTCGTCATAGAGCACTGCCGGGCGCAGGTTCGCGAACAGGTTCAATTCCTTGCGGAGCTTTAAAAGACCTGCCTCCGGGCGTTTAGAAGGCTCCAACTGATACCAGGGAGACACCTTCGCGTCCCCGCCGATAGAGCCCATCAGCACGGCATCGCTTGCCTTCGCCGCCTGAATCGTCTCATCCGTAAGCGGGATACCATGTACGTCGATGGACGCTCCTCCCATCAAAAGCTGTGTATAGCGGCAGGTAAATCCGTAGCATTCCCCCGCCCTGTCAAGGACTTTCATCGCCTCTTCCACGATTTCCGGGCCGATTCCGTCCCCTTTAATCACTCCGATATTTAACTCCATCTTCTCCATCCTTTCCATTCAAAAGATACTATTTCTAATCATACTCCATTTTCCCGGCTCTTTCAAGTATTTCGCAAGAAAAAACGGAGAGTGCTCTGTTTTTTACCCCGTGTAAACCTCAGCGCCTTTTCCTCTCCCGTGCGCCAACCGCCGGGCAGAGACAACGAACCCGTTTCGTGCCGCCCGCATCCTCAAAAGAAGCCTTACCGAAGTATGCGCATCGAGCGCTAAAGAAAGGACCCCCTGCGGAAATTTTCTCCCGCAGAGGGTCTGAGCGTTCACCGGGTCTTAAATCTCTCTGTCAACACAGGGACGCCGGTTCATGCCTGTCAGTTTAACTTGCTTTTTCTGCGGCGTCTTCTGCCAAGCAGCAGGATTGCCGCTGCCGATGCAGCAAGTGGGAATACATATCTTCCCGCGCTGTCTTCTCCGTCTCCGGTCTGTACCGCGCCTGCGGGCGGCTCTCCGGTCACGTTCTTCTTGACATCCGGCGTGTCTGAAGCGCCCTTCCTTATCTTGTAGGTATTTGTAAAGGTCGCTTTTTCTTTGTCTGTTATGGTCTGCGCCGAATTTTCGTCATCCGACTTACTGTAGGTCACACTCGCCGCCAGCTTGCCGTCAAACTCCGTCACGACCACGGTGAGCGTCCACCGGGACGTATCGTAAATGTAGCCCGCCTCATTGCCTTTCTCTTCTTCTATCAGGAAATGATACTCTCCTGTCTCTGTGAAGGTGATGTCGTCAAAGAGTACTTCTCCGGCTCCCGTTCTGCTCTCCTCCACAGAGTCGCCGGCAGCGAGGCTTGCGCCCTTTGGATTGTCCTTTAGGGCAGTCAGAGTAAAAGTAAACTTCTTCTGCTGGTCTTCTGGTATGTCATCTCCCTTCAATCTCTTTAATACCCTCGGTGAAACCTTCGTCTCCTGCGGATTGTAATCGTTGGTAAACTCTGCCTCTGTATCCGATGCTGTTCCCGTCTTTTCCTGTACATAGGAGGGATAAACCTCTAATTTCCCTCCAGTATCTTTTACATTCACGGTGAGGGTCCATGTTCTGGCGTCATAATCATAGCCCGCCAGATGCGTATCCGACTCTCTTAACAGGAAGGTATACTCACCCGGCTCATAGAAGGTGATGCCGCCAAATGTTCCGCTTGTGCCTGCCGCCACATAAAGCTGCTTACTCTCCGGCATCTTCACCACATCCTCCGCATAAGTCTCGGATGCTTCCAGGGTAAATAAAAATTCCCTCGTCTGCGGCGCATCTCCGGTCACGGTCTTTTTCACCTTGGGCGCGTAAACAGCCTCTGCCACACTGTAAGTATTTGTAAATACCGCCATATCCCGGTTCGTCTCTTTCTGTCTTGTATAAGCTGTCGCATTGTTGTCCACGTAGAGCCTGCCTTGGTTGTCTTTTACAGTCACTGTGAGGGTCCATGTCTCCTTGTCGTAATCGTATCCCGGTTCTTTGCCGTCCGACTCTGACAACGTAAAGGTGTAGGTTCCTGCTTTTAGGAAGGTCAGTTTGTCGAACGCCTTCTCCGCCGCCCCCGTCACTTCTGTCTCCATTTTCGCTCCCGCGTCAAACGCCGCGCCCTGTGCGCTCACGCCGCCCGCCGGATTGCCTGTATCCGCCTGAAGGGTAAAGGTAAATTTCTTTGTCTGGTCTGCCGGCACCTCGTCTCCTGCAATCGTCTTCTTCACCTTCGGCGTATATTCTGTCGGCTGTACGCGGTATGTGTTGGTAAACGCCGCCTGCGCATCACTGTTTAATCCCGCAGGTCCCACATACTGGTGGGATGTGACGGTAAGCTGGCTGTCTTTGTCCTCCACCTGCACCGTCAGGGTCCAGGCAGATTTATCATAGCTGTAGCCGCTTGCGGATTCTTCTTTTTCTGTAATGGCAAAGACATACGTCCCCGCCTTCTTAAATGTCATCTCGGCAAAGGAGGCTTCCGCCGCGCCTGAAACTTTTGTCTCCATCGCCGCTGACGCATCGAACGCTGCCCCGTCCACGGCCACACCGCCTGCCGGATTGTTCGCGCCTGCCTGAAGTGTAAAGGTAAATTCCTTCGTCTGGTCCGCCGGCACCTCATCTCCGGTGATGGTCTTCTTCACCTTCGGCGTATAAGTGGTTTCCTTCACCTTGTAATCATTGGTAAACACTGCCGCGTTGTCATTGCTGTCTGTGTCTTTTGTATAAACGTGTTCTGTGACGGCAAGGATGCTGTCCTTATCTTCCACCACGACCTTTAAATCCCATACCCCTTTATCGTAACTGTAACCAGGTTCTGTACCTTCGGTCTCCCTTATGGTGAAATGATACTCTCCCGCTTCGGTAAACGTAATCTTTCCAAATCCTACCGTTCCCGCTCCCTGTATGGAAGCATTGGTATTTCCAAGTACTGCTCCCTGCGGATTTTTCTCATCCGCTTCCAGGGTGAAGGCAAAGGTCTTATTGTCTGGTCTGTCCATGCCGCTAAACGCCTTCGTCACCTGCGGCGTATAGCCCGCCTCTGTGGTGCTGTAACTGTTGATAAACTCCGCCTCGGTCTGACTGGTCACTTCCCTGCGGCTGTATGTGGTATTTGTTACGGTTAGCTTTCCGCCGGTATCGTTCACCGTCACTTTTAGGGTCCAGGTCTCTCCGTCATAGCTGTATCCCGGTTCGCTGCCCCTGACCTCTCCGATATGGAACTGATATTCCCCGGCGGCTGTAAACTGAATTTCTCCAAATGCCGCCGTGCCGTTTCCGGTCACTGAAGTAATCGCCGGATTCGGCAATACCGCGCCCTGAGGATTGGTATCACTTGCCGAGAGGGTAAAGGTAAAAGTCTCATCCGACGGTGTATTTCCATTTACAGTCTTTTTCACCTGCGGCGCGTAAGCAGTTCCCAGTACGCTATAGCTGTTGACAAATTCCGCGTCGGTCTGGCTGTTCTGACTGCCATCTGGACTTCCGCCGCTCTTTGTATAAGCGATGGAGGCAATTGAAAGCGTTCCTGTCTGCGGGTCATCTTCAACCTGTACGGTCAATGTCCAGGTTCCTGTATCAGACTGATAGCCCTCCATGGCTTTCTGTGTCTCTCTGATAAGGAAGCCGTAGGTGCCTGCTTTTGTAAAGGTCATCTCCTCAAAAGCGCCGGTTCCTGTCCCGGTAACCTCTGTTGTGAGTATCTCACCCGCTCCTAATATCTTTTCTCCCACTTTCACAGCGCCTGCCGGATTTCCTGCCGCCTGCTCAAGTGTAAACTGAAAAGTCTGCACCTGGTCGGCAGGTACACTCACCCCGCTTACTATCTTTTTCACTGCCGGCTGATATTTCACCGGTTCGGGGGTATAGGTGTTCACAAAGGCTGCCTCTCCGTCTGTCTGTTCGGCGGTCACTTGAAGCGTGCCGTCCCCTTTATCCGCCACTGTCACTTTTACTTCATACTCGTTTGTATCCAGAGACACGCTTACTCCCGCGGTACCCGTCTCCTTGATGGTATAGATGTGTTCTCCCACATCATCTAAATCGTAGGTAATCGGGGTAAAGACCACGGCGCCTGCCGCTTTGTCCTTTAACTGGCTCACGCTGCCTGTGGAGACAGTCTCTGTGCCGCCTGCATGTTCTTCTGTCACGGCAAAGGTGAAGGCCTCGCCGCTTTGCATATCCCGCCCGTTCAGCGTCTTGGTCGCCTCCGGTGTCCAGCTTCCCGCCGCCTCGTAGGTATTGGTAAACACTGCGCCGCCCGCAGCCGGGTCTGTGGCGTTCCCCTTATAATAGGTGATTCCTGTGACTTCCAAAGCCTTATCCGCTGTATCCCACTGGGTTTTAACCACCGCGCGGTAGACGGCTGTATCGTAGGTCATGCCCTGGGAAGGATTGTCTGCCGGTCGTTTTTCCCGGATATAGCAGGTCGTCTCACCGGCGCCCTCTATCTTCACGTCAAATGTCACCTTTCCATCCGCACCGTTTTTCGCCGCGGCAAGGACCGTGCTGCCGTCTTCGCTTAAAAGTTCAAATTCAAACATGCCCGCTGTCAGCGGCTTTCCGGTAAGATTTTTGGAAGCTTCAATCTGTGCCTGGACTGTGCGCACATTGGTCACTGTCATCGTATCTGTCACCACCATGCTGGTCTTATCCGGCACCTTCAGAAGCCAGGTGCCTTCTCCCAGGCTTTCAATATTGGCGCCTGCAGCCTCTGCGCCCTGGATGTCATATCCGTCTGCAGCCTTGGTCTCCTTGATGACATATTCCTTGAACCAGTAGAGGTTCTCTGCTGTCGCAAGCCCGTTTGCATCTGTGGTGTATGTTCCCACCACATTGTCTACATAGTTCACCGGATTTCCATCCGCATCGTATTCATCTACTCTGTAGATGGTAAACTCTGCGCCTTCAATCTTCGCATCACTGTCGTCCGCCGCCGTCTTGGTAAGCTGCAGATTGCGGTACAATACCAGACCGATATCTTTCGTATTATCGTAGATATCCGGCTCCTCCGGCCACAGATAGAAGCGCTCGGACATATTCTGCCCTGTGGAAGTGCGGGTAAAGTTGCTGTCCGCTGTCTCACCCGGGTATTCCACCGCAATGGTTGCCGGCGACCTGGACCAGCCGCTTCCATTGGACTGCGTCAGCGCGAATTTTCCCGTCACCTCGCCGGATGGCAGGGTTGCGGTGATGGTGTAGGTGGAGGGATTGGTCCCTTTTAGTTTCTCTACGATGAGCTCACCGTCTTGATAGCAATTTCCCTCGTCGTCTGTGAGCATCCCTGCACTTAGGTTTTCAAAAGTATAATTGGCATCTGTATACCAGCCGGTATTGCCGCTCTGTGTGTACAGGGTCGTATTCGTGGGTACCTGTTCCCGTCCGCTTGTCTTGTCTGTATACGTATTTAACTGAATCTCAATCTCATCGAGCATCTCTTTGACGATAGCGTAATCTGCAAACTGCGCGATGCCGTCCTCCGTCTCGCGGATGCCGTCCCCGTCCACGTCAATCCAGACATGTCCGCCTACCTTTACCACGCCCGGTGTCACAGTCACGGATACGCTCGTCGACTCGCTGGGGTTGCTCGCCGCCACCGCGTCCTCCGGTTTTCCGTTCTCTGACGGGAAATTGCTGTAATGGCAGACAAAGTTGTTTACCGCGTTGAGGTAGGCGATATCAGCCAGCTCATCCGCCGGATACGGTCCGTAAGTTCCCGTCCCATCATCCGTCGTCGCCTCGCCCGCGTACTCAATGACCAGGCTCTCATGGACTTTCAGCACCACCGAGGTATCAAAGGCAAGGATAAAGGCAGTCACCTTATGTTTATCCGATACCGCTGATGCTTCCTGCCATCCTGCCGGGCAGCCATCCTGCGCATCTTTTACCGCGTCATAGTCAAGGGCAGCGATATCTCCTGTATAGTAATACACTTTATAGGCATCTTCTGCCACGGCGCTGCCGCCCGCGCTCACAGATATGATATCTGTAAGATATACATTCCAGGCGCTGTACCTTCCGGTGCCGCTCATCAGGGTATCCCCCTCCTGGGGCAGTACATCGAGGACTGTCAGATTGGTGCGGTTCTCCGCCCCGTCTGTATTGCTCACCGTTAAGCGGTAGTTTACCGCTCCTCCGTTCTCCGCCTGTGCCAGCTTACTGCTGCTGTAGTTGTCATCCATGCTCCCTTTCACTTCTTTTACCAGCGTCATGCCGGAACCGCTGTACCACTCGCTGGCAGCGGAATCGGATATAAATCCGTAGCCTCCCATACCCATCTGTATCAGTGCCGCATGAAGAAGCTTCGTCCGTTCTGCAGACAGACCGGAAGATGCCGCTACTGTATCGATACTCTCCGCCCAGCTTCCGTTTTCGTTCTTAAAGGAAGCCGCGTTGGGGTTCTTTTGTGTCTGTACGCCCCGGTAGTCGCTTCCCGCGAAGACATAGTTGGTCATGGTGTTTCCATGGCTTACCACAGAGTTGTTGACCTTCACATCCAGTTCTACCGCAATCTGCTTTCCTGCCTCCAGACTTCCGAAGTCTTCCCCTTTCAGGAAATGGATGACGACCGCGGTTCCCTCGCCCACTGCCTGGGTGGAAATCTCGCCGATAGCTAATCCGGAGGTGTCACTGTCCGCCATACGTGCGAACGTGCTGTTGGTATCCACGGTCGTGCCTTCCGGCAGCAAATCTACGATAAATGGTTCTAATAAATCCTGTCCGTTCGCAGAAGTATTTTTCAATGTCAGCGTATAAGTCAGGGTATCATTTAAGCTGGTAACCGCCTTGCCTGCGGATTTTTCCACTGTGATGGTGGGCGCCTCCTGCAAATCCACAGAAACCATAACATCATCTGCGCTTTCTATGTCTGTCGCCGCCTGCGTCTGTACACCTGCAGAGTCCCACTCTTTATAAGTCACCGTCGCCTTCGCAACATTGCGGATACCCGCAATCTCCTCGCTGTCTGCTCCGCCCTTCTGCTGGTCTAATCGAACTCCCACCTGCACCTCGCCGGGCGTAAAATTCTGTCCCAGCGCATAACCTGCCGCCATCACAAGTCCTGTGGAGTAATAGCGGATGCTCACATTTTTTATCTTCGCCGTCACATTTGCCGGCACGGAAACGGTTTGTTCTCCTGCCGAAACAATAACCCCTGTCCGTTCGTACGCCTTTTGTCCTGTAAAATCATAGAAGGTCACATCAGCAGAAATGACATCGGCAGCCGGATTTTCTTTACACCCGTCATACATGGTCACATCATGGGATGTCTTCCCCAGTTTGACCTGGGTTACTGTATACTTCTCCTTTAAGTAGGTGTCAAAATCCAGTTCACGATTCTGGCTGTCAAAAGCGCTAAGCCCCACATCCTCCAGGACAAAGCCGTCCAATCCGTAGGTGTTCTCTATCTCCGGCGACAAGGTGTAGGTCAGGGTCTGTTCCCCGTCAAACAGACTGTTCAGGGTGGTTTTCTCTGCTGTCTTATTAAGCGCAAGTGTCACCTCTCCCAGAACATTTTTCAGAGTGACAATCTGCTTCTCCTTTGTCCCTGCCGGGATGGTCAGCACCTGGTACCATTTTACCCGGTTGTCATCCCGGATAAAGGTATCGTATCCCTCTCTTCCCGTCACTTCATTTTCCGCAATCAGATAGGTTTTCCCCGGTTCCACAGGGATGCCGTCCATATAGGTATAGCCGCTGCCTGTCTTGGTGGTGCTTTCTGTCCGCACAGGAGTCCCTGTAGTCTGAAGCGCCGCCACCTCGTCTGCTGTCAGTGTCTCCTTCGTATCCGCGGGCACCTCATAGACGGAGAAGTTTGCCTCCGGCAGCGGGTCTGTGCCGCCAAGGGCGTCTGCTTTTCTCACCTCCAGTTCCACTTCCGGAATATTGTAGGCGCTGAAGGCGTATGTCTGTCCCGGCTGCATCGCCGTTGTATCCAGCACGCAGAGGGTCTGTCCGGCTGCCTCCTCTGTGGCAAGCGCCGTTTCTCCCTGCCAGATTCCCTGAAGCCCCACATAACCGGATACCTGTGCCTCCCCAAGGGCGTACTCCATACCTGCGGATAAGGTGAATTTCACGTTTCCGTCCGCATCTGTGCTCTTTGTATCGTATAGCTGCCAGGTATCTCCGCTCTTCTCATACATCCGGAAGGTCACGCCGCTCAACTTTGTCTTGCTCTGCGCCTCCTTCATATTGTCATACTTGGTCACTTCCACTAGGATGCCGTTGTCGTTGGGCATAATGAACTTGTTCCTCATCTCCTCCTCTGTCATTGTCTGCGACCATGTGCCCGCCTCCTTCTTATCACCGGGCTGCAATGCTACTTCGATAGGCTCCCCGGACTGGATATAATGTTCCGGCGCCTTTGTCTCTATAATCTGATAGATTCCGCCGTCTTTGCTGTCCAGCGGGATGAGGGCAGTATAGGTTCCGTCCTTCTCTGTCCACTGAACGCCCTGCACCTTAGCGCCGTCCTTTTGCACCTCAAATTCTGCCCCTGGCAGAGCCGTTCCGTTGCTTCCATCTACCTTTAATACCGTCACCTGGGCATACAGCCACTGGTTCGTCACTGTAACCTTCACATCAGAGCCGTCTATCTCCACCGGGTAACGCCCGTTTTCCGGCTCTACGTCTGTGCCTCCCACGTTCACCGACCGGATGGCATACTTGCTGTTTGCCGTCTCGCCGAGGTAGTAGGTCTGTCCCTGGTGAAGTCCCGTGAAGACTGCCCCTGTATCCTGGGTGGCTTTCTTCGTATCGAGCGCGGTCTGTGCCTCTTTGCTCTCATAGAGAGAAAATTCTGCCTCATATGCGGCGGGCGCTGTCAGGTTTCCGGCATCAATCACCTTCGTAACCGTCAGTTTCGCCTGCGCCTTGTTTGTAAAGGTCACCGTTGTATTTCCCGCGGAAGTATATGTCGCATCCGCCCCTGTAACCGCGATATCCATACCGCCGGTCAGGGCAACGACTGTTCCTGTTAAGACAGCGTCATATCCCTGGGGCGCCTTAGTCTCCACGATGTAATAGACCCCCGGCGTCTTGGCAGAGACAGTGAAAGTCCCGTCAGCTCCGGTAGTATTTGTCTCCAGCCAAGTGCGGTTTGCCTCCTGGGTCATATCTTTTACTGTGTAAGTTCCGCTGAACACATCGAAGGGCTGGTAGTAGACAGTAAACGCTGCCCCCTCAAGTGCTTTCCCACTTTCTTCATCTGTCTTCTTCACAGTCAGGGAAACCTCCGGCGGATTTTTAACTGCCACAACAGAGGCACCATCTGTATAGTCAGACAGGTCCGTAATCTTAGTGAGAACAACCTCCCGCTCTCCGTCTGCGGTGTCTGCCATTTTTCTTGTATAGCCCAGGAAAATTCCTTCGCTCTCCTGCACGAACGCAGTCAGATTCGAATAGGTCGCCTCAATATATTCTTCTAAGTATGCGCTGCTGTAGCCGCTGCCGCTCTCGGACATCCAGTAGGTGCCGCTGTCCACATAATCGAACTGCGCGATGCCGTTTGCCTCAGTGGTTGATTCGTATGTGCCGCTCTCCCCCTTCTTGTGCAGGGTAAAGTTGTATCCGCTGACAGCCGTACCTTCCAGGTCTTCCTTTTTCAGAGATAAGGAAAGTTTTGCCGGATTGTACATGCTCACGGTCACGGAATCATTTCCCACTTTGAAATACCGCGCTGACACCGAGCCGTCTACTGTTTTCCCATCGTACAACAGCTCATAAGCCGTATTGCTGCCCGCTGTCTCGATGATGCGGTACCTGCCGGTGCGCAGACCGTTGGGGAAACTCATCTTTCCGGTGGAGGAAGTCTCAAAAGTCTTAGTCCCCCAGTCCAGCTTCTCGTAGTCATAGTCCTCATAGGCATCTGTATCCGGGTTGTATCTCTGAAGCTTCATGGTCACACCGCCCAGCGCTATGCGCCCGCTGTGCCCCTGTTCCTCGAACCAACTATCCAGCTCATCGCTGGTCAGCCCCAGTGTATTTTCATCCGGAGTGTAGCCATACTTATTGATGGTCACTGAGTAGTTGTCGATGGGCCAGTTCACCAGGCGGTACTGTGTATCGCCCTCTTTGTAATACTCTGCCCATGTAATTTCATCCTCCCGGAGTTCATCCGCCAAAGGCACATTATCTGTACTGTTGGTCACATAGTAGGCGTTGTTGTTGCACATCCCGCCGTTACTGGTATTTCCAAACTTGACAATCATGTAGTAGGCGCGGGTATCCATCTGGTATCCGAAGGGAGCGTAGACCTCCCGGATTGCCATGCGCACATAGTAGCTGTCCGCATCTTTTGCATCGTCATCTACAATCTGTCCCTGGTCATCTTCTCCCCAGGTAATGTCCTTACGGTTTCCTTCCGCTTCCTTTGCATTAAAGTCCGCGTAATTAATCTTTCCCTCCACTTCACTGAAATAATAAAGTGTGTTGGAAATGGCGTACGCCGTCTTTTCGCCTGTCTGTCCACTGGTATCGCCCAGGTCATTCTCCAGCCCCACGGTCAAATCATCCACCTTCTGGATATACTCTCCCGCCGAGTTGACTACCCACAGTTCATATTTGGCGTTTCCAAGCGCACTGTAGCTGTCCTTTTTCTTATCCCCATCCTCTGTGAGCTCTCCCGCCCACTTTGCCAGGGAGACATCTGCCATATAAGCAGGTCCCGGTCCGGTAACCGGTTCATTTTCCCACTTATAATTCGTCACCTGCTGGTTCAGATAATCGCAGACCTTTGTAGAATTTCCGTTGTTGCTATTGTTTGTGTATTGAGTTCCCTTCCTCTTAAACAGAATATAGTTTTCCGCATCTATGATTTTCGCGCCCGGTCCTGCTTCCGTCTCCACCATCCAGTAGACAATGTTGTCCCCGGTATCCAGGATATCCGTGGCAAGCCAGCCCGCCTGTCTCTCTCCATCCTCTCCGGGCAGGGTGCCGCTGCTGTAGCTTCCGATGAGCGTACAGTTATCCGCATCAAATGTAAGTACTGCATCTTCCTCAGTATCTTCCGGGAGAATCTGCTGGTAGAGGTCAAAGAGCGCGCCGTTCTGTGGGATAGTTTTTTGTTCCTCCGGCATCTCTTCTGTCCAGCTCGGGTTGTTTTTCCACTTGTAGACCCAAATCTGCGTCCATCCCTTCTGGTTGACGAGCACATCCTCACTGGCTCCTGTATTTGGTCCCTTTTTACAGTAGTTGTAGTCTGCAAGCTCATCTTCTGTCAGTGTCGGATATTCTTGCGGATTCAGGTAATTTCCGCCCATGGCGGGCTCCATCTGCTCTCCGGTATCCGGCACACTGACCTCCACCGCCACGTAAGTCCCCTCGTTGGTCAGACGTTCAAACTCCACCTCCCCGGTGGGTCCGGTGGTCTTTGTCTCTACATATGTATAGTAACCATTCTCTTCATCCCACTCATAGAGCGCAATCTCTGCCCCCTCGATGAGCTGTGCCTTGCCGTTGAAGGTGTATTCCCAGAGGTCCCGGTATTCTTTCGTCACCGTGAAGGTCGTATACTGACTGTTGACGATTGTAAGCAGTTCACTGCCGCCGCCATTTATTGTATTGATAATCTGTTTGGGGACAAGCGTTGTCTCTATCTCCTTCCCTGAGCCATAGTATCCCTCCGGCGGGGTAATCTCCCTGATATAATAAGTAATCTTAAGTCCCAACGCATCATAGATTGGCAGGTCAGTGAAGGTGAGCTCTCCGGTCGTGGTCGTCGTACTGCTCTTTACCAGCCTCTCATCTCCTGTGCTGTCCTTCGTGTAGACACCGATTTCCGCACCGGAGAGCGGATTCGTTCCATCCGTCTTTTTGACCGTGAGCCCTCCCAGATTGGAAATATTGTCAATGGTTCCTAAATGATTTACCCTTTCGTCCTGCTCTACTGTATAGGGACCGAAGTAGAACTTTCCGTCTGCTGCTATTTCGTATTTATCATTTCCGATTCCCCCATAAAGTGCGGAATATTTCTCCGGGTCCAGCACCGAACCGGAAAGCGAATCCGGTATCACCTCCCGCAGATAGTAAGTGCCCGCCTGCAGAGGCACCTGGGTTCCCGGCACGATGGATAAGGCGGTCCCATCCGCTTTTTTCACCGGGGTAAATGTATCATCTTCCCCTTTCGTGTACACCTCAAAGGTCACGCCTGTAAGCGGGGAAGTACCGCTCACTCCGGTCACCGTCTTATTTATCTGCACCTTCGGATAAGGGGTGTTGACAAAGTTCACGGTCTTCAACAGACTGTCCGCGGGCGTATCGGAAGTCACCTTTGTCACGCCGGTAAAGTCCACAGTCTGCGGCGTGGTACTCTGGATATAGTTCGCAGGCGCCTGCGTCTCTGTAATCTCATATTTATATCCGGGCTCTAAAACCGCCACATATCCGTTCTGAGTTCCCGGCACATCTGCGTTCTCAATGACTGGTTCCTTACCGGAGCCTGTCACTTTCTCAATCGTAATCTTTGCCCCGGAAATAAAATTATTTGTGTAGGCGTCCGTCTTTGTCACTTTGACCGCCACCTTCTGCTGGACATTCTTCACTGTCATGCTCTGGTCCAGCGTAATCTTTCCCTCGTCGTCTGCAGTGAAATAATAAGGTCCGATGGCTGTGACGTTTCCTCCATCTACCTGGATTTCCTCTGTCTCTTCTGTTGTCTCCATGACATAGCCGTCGCCCGCTGTGTGGGAAGTCTCCACCCAGTAATAATAAATGGTGTCACTTCCGGAGATACGCTCCAGATTCGTGACCGTAATCTTCCCGCTGGCATCGGTCTGATACGCACCTACTTTTTCATAGTCGCCGCTCTCGCCCACTTTTCTATACAGGTCGAATGTCGCCTGCCCTTTTTCCGCAAAGGACGTAACCTGCGCACCTGTAGTCGGATTGATGCGGACAAACTGTTTCGTCAGGGTGAGACTTCCGTTGCGGATATTCTGCATCGTGACTGTATGCGGATTCTCCTGGGACCCGCTCAGTTTCTCCTCCAGTGTAAAGGAAGGGGAATAACACACTCCATTATTTTCCTGTGAATCATCCCCGCCGTGCCATCCTTCAGGCAGTGTCTCTTTAAAACGGTAGGTAATCAAAGTGCCGTCCGCCGCATATACGGGCAGTTCGCTGTTAATCTGTCCGGACGATGTCAGACTTAAGCCTGTCTTTCCTTCCACCTCTGTCCAGTTCTGTCCACCATCTGTACTCTGTTCAATCGAAAAGCAGCCGCTAAACTCCTGATAGTTTGTGCTGTTCACATTCGCGTATGCGTTGCTTAGATATACCCAGTACTGCTTCTGCAGACGCACATGGGCAGCGTTGTATTGATTGTTTAATTCGACTGTCTCTGTCTGATTTGCCTCTACAGTCACCTCATGTATCTCATCATCCGGCAGATAGCCTTCGGGCGCGCTGATTTCTTTTATATAGTAAGTGCCCGGTGTAAGGCGGGTAAACTGCGCTGTGCCGCTTCCCGCTGTCACAGCCGTCGCAATTTCCCCTCCCTGTGTACAGTTTTTGTCTGTATACAGTCCGAATGCAGCGCCGTTCAATGGGGATGTGCTCCCATCCTTGGTGCCTGTCTTTGTAATGGAAATCGCTCCCAGCTTCTCCTTGTTGGTAAAGTCCACGGAGACTTTCTTCCCAATCTCAGTTACCGCCTCCTTCTCTCCTGCCTCCAAATCTGTATTGTAAGGCGCGCTTATCTCCTTTACTTTATACGTACCCGCATCCAGATAGACGACTGCCTTGCCGTCCCCGTCCGGTGTGATGGATACTTTTCCATCTTCTGAGAGGACAGTGTATGTGCCGTCCGCGTTCTTCTGGTAGAGCAGCGCCGCTGTACCATTTTCCTTTGTCACGCTAAATTCCGCCGCGCCGCTGATTGGACTCCAATCTGTGCCTGAGGCGTAGAGCTGTTTTCCATCTCCGCTGTAGGACTGGATAAATTTTCGGATTTCCAGCTCCGCCGGCTTTGTGACCTCTCCAATCTCCTCGGAGTCGGAAGACTCTGCCGTCTTTGCCTCACTCTCGCCTTTTCGCACATAGGAAATCTGTGCCGTGTTGGACACAGTCAGCTTCTCCTGCTTCTCATCATAATAGTTGGCGATAAAATCCGCGTAAGGGTAGACCACATCTACATAGTAGACCGTGTAATAGGGCGCTGTCCCTGCCACCGCGCTTCCCACGGCATCCGCGTGGGCCGCGCAGGTGTCCAGCGTCAGATTCTCCAGCACAATCGGCTGACCTAAATTTTCGCTATATTCTACCGGTGTCCTGCTCCCGAAATCCGGTGTGACCGTCACCTTTTCCGCTGGGATGACCCCATCCTCACGGTTTAACAGCTCGCCCAATGTCTCTGTCAATTTCACAGAATCCAGCGGGACTCGTCCATTCACCGCATAGCTTGACGGATTGGTCACAATCGTCCCATCGGATAAGAGTCCCATCTCCAGCTTATAGCGCACTGTGACCTTCTCATCAGCCCCTGTGTCCGCCGTAGTGTGGGACTGGTAAGTCTTCGCTATCCCCCATACATCGTCGGAGACGGATGTCACTGTATCAGGAAGGTTCGCGGAATCCTTCTTCTGACTGTAGGTACCCACCGTTGCCGGACTGGAGACATTCGTCTTATCCAGCACCGTGACATTTGTCTCAATGCGCAGGGCAGACGGATTCTCGCTGAAAATAAACTGTCTTCCCACTTCCAGCGTACCGTTTCCCTCCACCTGCACATTGATTGTAAAACTTCCGTTATTTCCCGGTGTGATGGAGGGGTTCAATGTAAATTCCCATTCTTCTGTGTCTTCATTGTATGTACAGCTCTCGATGCCAATAATCTCATCCGGTCTGCTGATGGTCATGCCCTCCGGCAGCTTCAGATAAATCTTTGTCCCATCATAATGGTCAAAGAGCCCCAGCGCCTGGTCCTTATACGGATATAGGGGCGCTGTCTTTGTATCCCAGCGGATGGTATAGGTCAGAGTATCCCCCGCCTTAGCCGTGGTCGGAAATTGGTAGCCGGACGGCTTAGAAAACTCCACCGCCGCCATATCCTGCGGATTGGACGCACTTGTCCCATAGTAATCCTCTGCCATCGCCCCCACGGAATCATAAGGAGAGTCTCCGCTATCTAAGACGTATGTTAAGACCCCGTTGGTCTCCCCCGCTTTGTCTGCCGCACCTTCTTGTGTGCCGTCTCCTGTCATCTCCCCGGCCGGTATCTCTCCTGCCGGTGCAGAGCTTCCATCGGATGTACCGGTTCCTAAGCCATCTCCGGTGTCAATGTCCGAGCCTCCTGTTCCTGTGTCATCAGGGAAACCATCTCCATTACCCGATACGTTGCCATCGTCTCCGGGCGGATTTCCCTGCGTATTTCCTCCGTCTCCAAGCTCTCCTTGTTCAGAACCGGACTGCGAATCTATTGTTTCGCCTCCCTGTCCCTCTCCTGACTGCCCATCGCCCTCGTCCTGTGCGTATACGACCGTCTCTGTCAGTGTCATCACAGTCTGACTGGTAAACACCATGGAGAGAACGAGCAGAATCGTAAGAAGTCTGCGCAGTAATCCTTTCTTTTTCATGTCCTTTCCTCCTTTTCCCCACTCTTAAATTTGCACTGCATATAACGGACATGCCATCTGGACACAAAAAGGAGGTATCTCTACCTCCTCTGCGAATCTTCTGAACCGTATTTTGTAATATGCAGTGCACTGCACTCTTAGAATCTTTTTCCTTTTTTCTCATAAATTTTTCATATCCGGGTACTATTGAATAGTAAATATAAAAAATTTCTCAGCAGAGTATTGTAGGTTTAGTCATCTTTGGGATAATTATATCTTCTGTTTTATGGTAGAGTCAAGAGATATTACTCATCTTTGGGATAAATTACAGCAAAGGCAGGCTTGAATAATGAAAATTTACAAATATACAGATGGCAAATGCAATGCTTCCGGCGGAAAAATCAAAGCGCTGCGGGAGGAAGCTTCACTTTCCCAGGAACAACTCGCCGCGAAACTCCAACTGATGGGGCTAAACCTGAACCAGAAGGCAGTCAGCCGCATCGAGACCGGGGAGCGTGTTGTGGCAGATTATGAACTCCTATATTTTTCTGAACTCTTTCGTGTCCCGCTGGAGGCTCTTTTTCCCGACAACCCCCAGCTTACCTTCCTCTCAGAATGAAAACAGGGCTGTGCCCTAACCAAATCGAGTAGGAGAAATTCCTCGTAATTGAGGAATTTCGACCTCTCACACCACCG